>PPYE01663258.1_pt1 | contig 11917 bp, 9 predicted proteins | sample 1559881 | NCBI WGS metagenome assembly PPYE01 (sample SAMN08240022, study PRJNA423297) | Human gut metagenome, whole genome shotgun sequencing project.
CATCCGGCAACTCAAACGGAATCTCATTCTCGATGCATTTCACGCTGCCGTCAGCGAACTTCTCATAATGCAAATTATCGCCATATGACAAGAGGGAGTGAAGCACTTGCGGTGCTTCACTCCCTCTTTCGTAGTCATTGATTTTTCTGCGATCCATTCAGGCTGGCCCAATGTTGGCGCAGCAAACCTTCTGTTTCTCTGCGAGAGCCTTTTCGGAACATGACCGCCAGAACCAATACGCCAAACACTGCAGCCACAGGCTCCAGCCAGGGATATGCGGCCCAAAGCTGCTCTCCCCAGCAAACAAGCGGAACACCAATAAGCAGCATAAACAGCAAAATAATGATGACAACGCCGGGCTTGCCGGAGCCTTCACGTCTTTTGATTTTGGCCCGTATCTGTCGAAGCGCACGAGTTCGGATATCCCGGATGTTTCTGGCCGAACACTGTTTGTCCTGTGCGACGGATTCGGTGGACTCGCCATTGATGACAGTGCGGAACAGAATCTCCCGCTGCAGCTCGGTCAGCGTATGCAGAGCATCATAGATTTGGGTGTCCAGATACATGAAGGGATCTTCGTCAGAACCCTCTGGCAGATACTTGCTTCGGTCAAACCACCGTCTGTCGTTGTAAATCGCATTGCGTACTTCCTCTGGCAGGAACGCTTCCGGATTGTAAGATCGGGGCTGCTTTATATCCACATCCTCCAGAGTATCCGGTGCTACACGCTTGTGAAAGTCCGCCTCACTGTAGTAGAGCATGTGCTCCAGCTCTTTCCACTCCTCTGCGTGCTCCTTCACCCACTGGTCTGCGGCAGCGGCAGCTTCCGGATCCATTTCGTGTATCCAGCGCCAGTCGGACTGAAGTTCTTTGTAGGACTGAGTATCCTTGAAGGACATGAACTCACCGCCCTTTCTGCATTCACAAAAAGTTTACAATTTGGGGCCTTCCGATTTTGTGATTTTTCTCTAAGTAATAATAGAAGGACAATTTCACCCGGGTGAGGTTGCCCCTGGTTCGGTACGGCACGGTATCCGCGCTGACGAACCCCACATGGCCTTCGACAGAGCATCTATGAGAACATGAGCGTTCTCCGCCATAAGGCAATCCGCTCGGAAGGTCATTCCCTCTCTGGCCGTGCTCCCGGGAGCACGGTCTCTTTTTATTCTAACACGGAGGAGGCAAAAAAGATAGTTTGCAGATGAAAGCAAAGGAGGAATGTGCATCACACAACACGCCCGCAAAACAAAAACCGCCGTGACTGCGGCAACAGTCCGGCGGCTCGGCGCACACACAGGCACGCGCAAATCTACTGACAAAAGTATAGCAAGCGAACGACAGAAAAGCAATGAAAATTTTTCTGTTCTCTGTGTGGGCGCTATCGAATTCTACAACAACACAGGAGGTATAAATTGAGCTTCAACAAATGGCCAAAGCGCAGCGCAGAGAAAAACTATTTTCTGGTACCCAATGAGATATTCAGTCTCGGTCTGGATTTCCGGGAGATCTCACTCTACACCTATCTGCTCCGGTGCGAGAACCGCGACACTTACCAGTGCTATCCCAGTTACAAAACCATCGGCAATGCAATCGGCATGTGTGAAAACACGGTGGCAAAGTATGTGCGGCAGCTCGAGGAGAAAGGTCTCATCTACACGGAGCCGACGATGGTACGGAGCAAAGATGGCAGACCCCTGAACGGAAATCTGCTCTACACCGTCCGTCCTATCCCAGGTGTACTCGAAGCGTTCTATGACCGGCAGTTCCGACAGGTAGATGAGGACACCGCCCGTTACCGTGCGGCGCAGCTCCTCGAAAAGTCCAACGCCCAGAGCCGCCAGGACGCCCCGTGTGCGCCTTTCCAGGAAGAGCCGAGTCCCAGTCCCGCCCAGGGGCTGGAGGGCGAATTTGAGCCGCTTTCGGAGGAATTTGCGGGGGCAACAGGGTTCCCGCCGAAGCCCAGCGAAGCGGGTTCGGTGGGAGAAGGAGGCGCAGCGTAATGAGCGTTTTTTCGCCCTTTTGGGCGGAAATGAGCGATATGGAGCTTGCGAGGACGCAAAGCAGGATAAAGACATGGCATCGCAAGCGCCGCCATAGCCGCCACTTCTGCCCGCAGTGCGGGCAATTTCGGGAATTTGAAGCTGGCGTCTTTGAGGAGCGAAAAAAGCGCCGCTGGCGTCAGCTTTCCCGAAAAGCCCCGTACTGCAGGGCTTTTCAAGGATGTCTTGCAGAGAAATGGAGGAATTTATGAGTAATGAAACCAGAGAACGGCTGGCTCTGAGATTGCAGCCGGAAACCAGAAGAAGGATCGAGCAATGGTATGCCGCCGACAACTGCCAAAGCATGAATGAGTTTGTCGAGAAAGCAGTGAACTTCTATGTGGACCATCTGGAGATCCAGGACAACCAAGCGCTCCTGCCCACATCGGTCACCTCGGCCATCAACGGCAGACTTGGTGTGCTGGAGGATCACATTGCCCGGAGAGAGTTCACCAGAGAGGTGGAACTGGATCTGCTCATTGGTCTCATCGCAGACTCTTTTGAGTTCGACCGGGATGACCTGAAGCGCAGACGCGCCCAGAGCGTTCGGAATGTGAAAGCAACCAACGGTCTCATCTCATTGGAAAAGCGAGTGCGCTCTCGTCAGGAGCAGGACTGGGATGATGACGAATGGCAAGACTGATCCTCAAGAGTCCGTATATCAAAAGCACCGGCGGAGCCTCCGGGTACCTGCGCTACATCGCAACGCGGGAACGGGTGGAACTCATTCCGGATGACCGCCCTCCCACGCACAAGCAGGAGCAGCTTATCACCAAACTGGTCAAAGACTTTCCGGACAGCAAGACGCTCTACGAATACCAGGATGATGAGGACGCCGTCTCTCTGGACAAGGCCATGGAGGAAGTGGAGAGCTACACCGGGAATGTGTGGACGCACATCATCTCCCTCAAGCGGGAGGATGCGGCCCGGCTCGGATTCGATAACGCCGCGGCGTGGCGGAATCTCATCCGCGCCCACCGCAACGACATCGCGGCGGCGATGAAGATACCGCCCGGTGACTTCCGCTGGTACGCTGCCTTCCACGACGAAGGCGAGCATCCTCACATCCACATGATGGCCTGGTCCGCAAAGCCGGGACAGGCCTACCTCTCCAAAGAGGGCATCCGTCAGATCAAGTCCAAGCTGACCAACGATATCTTCCGCAATGAGATGCTCCACCTCTATGAACAGAAGTCAGAGTCGAGAGATGAGCTGGTACGGGAAGCGCGGCGGGCAATGCTGGAACTGGTGCAGACCATACGGGACCGTATGTGCGACCACCCGGATGCCGAGCGGCTCATGCTGGAGCTGGCGGCGCAGCTCGGAACGGTCAAGGGCAAGAAATCCTACGGATACCTCCCGAAACGTCTGAAAAAGCTGGTGGATGAAATTGTTGATGAGATGGAGCGGCTCCCAGGCGTGAGCAAGTGCTATGACCAGTGGCTGGTCCTCCAGGGCCAGGTGGATGCCTACTACCACGACAAACCCCAGGAGCGTGTTCCGCTCTCGAAACAGAAGGAGTTCACACAGATCAAAAACGCGGTCATCCGTGAAGCGGAGCGCCTGCGGCTGGACGAGATCACTTTCGAAGAAAAGAATCTCGGTCAGCACGATGAGCCGGAGGAATTCCGTAACGAGCCTTACGACTACTGGACGCTCCGGGATGTGATCCGGGACGAGAGCCTGACCATGGAGGAGCGCAGCGATGCCGTCTCTGAAATGGAAAAGCTGGCCGAGAGCGGTGATAGGTACGCCCAGTACCTGATGGAAAAGCTCTGGAGGGACGGGCCTCTGCTGATCCCGGACTCGGTGGAAGCCCGGTACTGGTTCGAGCGGGCGGCGGAACAGGGGCATCTGGTAGCGCAGTACTCCCTCGCCAAGCTGTACCTCTCGGATGATTTGGAAGTGCGGGATACCCGCAAGGGGATGAACTGGCTCTACACCGTTGCGGTCAACGGAAGCCACTACGCCATGTACCGGCTGGCTAAGGAGTTGCTTAAGGGTGAGAACATCGAAAGGGATGCAGCCAGTGCCGTGGAGTGGTTCACCCGGTCGGCCGAGCGGGGAAACCAGTACGCCCAGTATATGCTGGGCAAGCTGTACCTCACCGGCAAGGAAGTCCACCACGACGAGGAGCGGGCCGTTCACTGGCTGACCCGGTCTGCAGAGCAAGGCAACGAGTATGCGCAGTATCTTCTGGAGCATCTGGAGGAACACCGTCCGCCCTCAGTGATGCTGGCGGTGACCCGGCTGCTCCATCACATGAGCCGGATCTTCCGGGACAATTCCGTCCCCAAGTCCCGCCCCGGCGGAATCCAGATCGACCGAAAGCGGCTGAAGAGGCTGCAGGAGAAGCGCATCGCCCTGGGCCACAAGCCGGATGACCATGAGGAGCAGTGGCCTGACCTCAGTATGTAAGTAAGCAGCTCAAAAACTGGGCCGCAAAACAAAGAATAAAATCCTTCCGAGCGGAAGGTAGAAAGGAACTGAATGAGGAAATCCAAATACAATTCGTTTGATGAACTCCCTCTGATGCTGACCGTGGAGGATGTGTCCCATGTGCTGGGCATCGGTCTGGCTCACGCCTACGAGGTGGCTCACCGCAGGGATTTCCCCACCATCACCCTGGGCAGCCGCATCATCGTTCCCCGTGACAAATTCATGGAATGGATCGACGAGCAGGCCACGAAAAAATCTGAAATATTATGATAGCTATTTCGGAGATTCTGTGGTATGTGTTTGTGTTGAAAAAGGAGGGATCATAAATGGCAAAGAAACGAGCCAACGGCGAGGGCAGCATCCGTAAAAAGCCCAGCGGCCGCTGGGAGGGCAGATATACCCAGGGCATTGACCCGGTCACTGGCAAGGCCATCCAGAAAAGCGTGTCCGCCAAAACCCAGGCAGAGTGCAAGGAAAAACTGGCGAAAGCCATTCGGGAAAACCGGGGCGTACCCATCAATCACACTGGTGACTATACCGTAGCGGAGTGGTGCCGCCTGTGGTTTGAAACTTACAGCAAACCCAACATCCGCTACAACACCGCCAAGGGCTATGAGGGGATCATTGAGCACCACATCATCCCGGCCATCGGCGCGATCAAACTCAGGCAGCTCTCGTCCATTCACATCCAGAGAATGTACAATGAGGTCAAGGAAAACGGCAGGATGCAGCGCGGGTCGAAGCAGAACGACAAAGCCCTGCCCAACACCTTCGTACGGCGCGTCCACGCAGTGCTGCAGGCGGCGCTGAAGCAGGCGGTGAAGGAGCGTCTCATCCCATACAACCCCTGCGAGAACTGCCGCATTCCGCCCAAGGACAAGAAGGAGATGACCATACTGCCGCCGGAGAAAATTGGAAGATATCTTCAGGAAGCGGAGAAGTATGGTGTCCTGCCCATGTTCTATCTGGAACTGTCCAGCGGCCTGCGCCGGGGCGAACTGCTGGCGCTCCAGTGGGCAGATTTGAATGTGAAGGAACGCATTCTGACCGTGAACAAGCAGGTCACCCGCATGGAGGGGGAACTGGATGTGACGGAGCCAAAAACAAAAAACTCCGTCCGCAAGGTGGCTCTGTCCCAGCAGGCGGTGGATCTTCTGGTGCAGGAGCATGAACAGCATCCGGACAATCCCATCCTGTTCCCGTCGCCCCGGACGGGCAGCTACTGGAGTCCGGATGCCGTGTCGAGGATCAACCGGAAGCTGCTGAAAAATGCGGGCATCGAGGAGCATGTGCGCTTTCATGACCTCAGACACACATTCGCAACGATGGCAATCTCCAGCGGTGTGGATGTGAAAACCCTGTCCAGTATGCTGGGCCACTTCAGCGCCGGGTTCACCCTGGACACCTACACGCACATCACCAACGATATGCAAAGAGGCGCGGCGGAGAAGATCGGCGGCTTCATGGAATCGGTCACGACAACCAACACCCCGGAACCTCCCGACCCGCCGAAGCAGGGCCGGTGCAAGGTGATATCGTTTGAGAAGGTAGGATAAGTAAGCAAGTGGGGTCCCTGGATTACACTTGTATCCAGGGAACCCCTTAGAATGTATTAGAGAAAACTATTGACTGAGAGGAGCCTTCATTAATCACTTCGATTATTTTGAAATTCCTGCAATGCAACCCAAAACGGCGAAGGTTCTTTACTAAACCATCGCCCGTATTTGTTTTGTAGATTCTTTGAACGAACAAGAATGCATGCCTTTCTTGCTCGACTAACTGATACAAAACAAAGCCTTCGAGCTTCTGCCAGTTTTCTTGGAGTGTTATCATAGTAGCTTGGAAAGCTATCCTTTTCCATGCCCGGCAATATCACAACATCAAATTCAAGCCCTTTGGAACTGTGCCTGGTTGTTAGGACAACTTGATTTTCTGGTATACCAAGCCGTGTCAGAAACTTTATTGTTAGCTGTGTATCGTGTCTTTGTGCTGTTTCGAGTAGCTTATTGAAATTATCAAGCTCGTCAGGATATCGCTCTGAATCGGTGAAAGCAGAAACAATTCCCACCTCTTTGTCAAGATAGTATAACCAATCCAATAGATTATCCTTATAAACCATACTTGCAGTTAGAGCTTGAAGAATTGTTCTTTTAAGTAAAAAGTAATCGTTTTCATCAATAATCCACTTTTGAGAAATAAACGACTTCCAAGTTAAGCAAATTTCATCAAATGAGACAGAGTGTTTATCCGAAACCCACTTTGCACAGTTTTGAATCCAGATAATAAGATCTGTTAATCTAAATGTTTGACGAGCAATATACGCCGGAATATTTTGCTTGGAACATTCTTGCGCCAATTCTGCTACTTGTTTATTATTTCCTACTAAAACTGCTATTTCATGGTATGGTATGCCGTCTGTGTGAAATCTGGATATCTGCTCAATTACTCTTTCATATTGTTCATCCATCCCTTTGGAACATTCGATGAATTCAAGTTTAGCGTGATAGTCTCGGAGCTTTCCGGAAGCAATATATCCTCGGCTACTTTTTAGGATATATTCTGAGGCATCTACAATTGTTTGTGAACTTCGATAATTGTTTTTCAGTTGAATGCAAGAAACATCTTGGCGTTGGCTTAATTCTATAAGGTAATCGGGAGCGGCTCCTTGAAAATCATAAATTGATTGATCTGCGTCCCCAACAGCAAAAACTTTAATTCTTGTAAGATTTAACAGCGTTAGAATAAGTTCATGCAGAGGTTTACCTAAATCTTGATATTCATCGACGATAATCCAAGGATACTTCGCCTCAAGTGCTTTGCGTACATAAGGCTCATTTTTAATGAGTTCTACAGATTTTTTCACCATGCTGATAAAATCAAGATACCCATTTTGCATCAAGAGTTCTTCAAAAGAAATGGCAGCTTTCAGTGCAATATCATAGCTTTCTATTGCAACGCGACTGATTCCCTTTATATTTCTTGTGCGCTCTTTATCCACATCAATGAGCTTTGGAGTTCCCTCATAATTCTGAGAATTGAAGAGACGATCCTTTTCAGTTTCAGAAATAATCCGAATGGGCAGTGGTATTTTGTATTGCGGGTATAGGGATGCGAAAGGAGCAATAATCTCAGAAAGACAAAAGCTGTGAACTGTACCAAGAAAAACATTTTTGCGCTTTTCCAGCCCTAACTTTACTAATCTACTTTTGAATTCTCGGGCAGCCTCTGTACTATATGTTAAACACGCAAGGCCGCGTGGAGGGTAGATCATCTCGGCTAATAGCTGCATAACTTTCAAAGTCAAAACCGTTGTTTTCCCGCTTCCGGGCCCAGCAATTACAACGGTATTATTTACAGCTTTATACGCAGCAAACTGCATGTCATCTTCGCTTATTTCCTGCAATTTTTTCTCAAAATAAGCATTCACCACATTCACCTAACTTTTGCAACAATCGCATCTATTGCATTCGATACATATTCTGGAATCATTGATGCAGATACATGAGTGGCTAACCGCTGGGAGAAGCGCCCTTTGCCAATTCCGCTATGAGTTGACTCTATTTTGGAAAGGCACTTGTTATATCTTCCAGAGGAAAGCTCATCAGAGAAATTAGCCTTCTGAATTTGGCCACCCTTTGTTAATTGATTAAAAACAGAACATAAAACAGTTTGATCTTGTTCGGTAGCCTTTTTGAAAATGTCCACTTCAAGTGTGTATTCGCCAATAAAGGCACCAAGCGTCTCAAAGTATTTTCGTTTTTGATTGTAATCCCAATGAGTATACTCAGGATTAACAGAGTCTTGATACATTTGATAAATACGATCGGCCCCATCAAATCCCTTGCCTACATGGCTTGCATCTTCAATATCTCCAAATTCTTTCTTTTTATCAATTATATGATAATAATCGCCGTCGGTAATAATCACATGTGGAATACCAAGGGAATCGGCGAAGCGACAATATGGTTCGAAATTCGTAGAATTTATATTGCAAATCACTACTCCCAGACGATCGAGGTCGAATCCTTTGGCTTTTGAAAAACTGGGAACTAAATATTCTTCGGAAATTCCCTCCACAAAAATGATGCCTTTAGCGGTATAAAGTTCTCCTCGTTTGACATCAATATATCGTGTTAAATCTGAATAATCGTTCGCAGATAAATCGATATCCGCTGTTGTTTTTACCTTAGTTCCATCTCTTGTAGTGATTAGATGAACAAGAGATGTAATGGGTGCAACCGAAGATATATGTGTTGAGTGAGTTGTAATCATAACAGATGTATTAGTTTTATTCATAATATGGCGATAGAGGAGTCGTTGATAAATAGGGTGGAGGTGTGATTCGGGCTCCTCTACAGCAAGAATGGTGACGCCATTTGCTGTTGGAACATGATCCGAAAAGAATGTATATAGCCTATCATATAATTGTAGAGCCACAAGGTTTAGAGCGTAGTCATCGGAGCTGGCGGATTTTTTATAACTTCTTTCAAGTAACTGCTCATGGTCCTGCTCTAATAATTCACGATATAAGTCACCAGATAGAAACGTTTTAATCGTATCATCTTCTATAAGTAGTAAAATCAAAGCTACATAAAGAATATTGTTGATTCCCAAGCTTGTGTTGCCTGTTTCTCGACTGTTAATAAGAGGGCGTAGGGCATAAAGAAGTTTAGTCGCATCAATGTTCATTGTTTTTAGTGAAACATTGAACTCATCCGCACTAAAGGACACCATGTCATTCAATAACCGCTGCAATCTACTCTCCAAATCATTTACCTGACCAATTTGTAAAGTGTCTGCGCCTTTTTCATCAAGCGCTTTCGATATCTCTGAAAGTACATCCTTGCTAACGGTATATTTTTGCTTGATAATTTGAGTTAGAGGAGAAGTTCGGGAATTTTTCATCTCTACCTCAACATCACGGATGGCTTTTATCACACGAATATTAAGTATTTTTCGATCTTCATATGTAAACGCTCTGCTTTCATCGTTTCCCTTATAAATGATGTAACTATAGTCTGGTTTTGTGGCATCTTTTTTAAAAAACTTGTAGCTGATTTTTAGTGTTTCTTTGCCTTCCATCATTACTGATGCATCAGCCAACTGGGCAAGTAAATTCTTATTATCTTCGAAGTTTGTGAGATATATCTCAATTAATATGTGATGCCCATTATCCATAGGGTTTTCTATACCATCCCAAAAATCGGATTCTTCAAGCATTCTGTCTTTTTCAGAAAGCGTTGGATCGAGGATTAGTTGAAGTGCGTAAAGAAGATTACTTTTGCCGACTGCGTTTTCGCCAATTAATACCTGCTTTTCGCCAAGAGAAAAATCTACTGAATGGAAGTTTCTAAAGTTTTCGATATGGACTCTACAAATATACGGTTGAGTTTTCATCCTGTTTACCTTCTTTCGAACGATTTTCCAGTTTCTTGTTCCGGCAGAAGTATCGATAATATACTCTTTGCTGCATATAGCACAGTGAATATATACATTATGCTCTCTAAATCCTGGAATGTTGTCATGCTCTTCGATAATTGTTCCTTTTCCGCATGGACATTCATATTCATAATACTCTGTGTTGCCAGCGCCTGCACCGTATCCTGAATGCTGTTCACACTTAGCAATAATTCTTTTAGTCTGCATATACATCTGCCTCTTTTTGCAAAAAAGCCGCATGGGAATACACCCACACGGCTACCTTGGTGGAGCAAAGGCCCACCGTAAAAATATTATAGTGCATAACGCCGAAAAATTCAAGATATTGTCACACCCTACGCACAAAAATGTTATAAATACTCTCGTTAGGGATGCGTTAGGGATTTTGCGGTCTTCGGCGTTCTTCCGTACCGAGGTTGCAACCGCTATTTTACCGCTCTGACCACAATTGGGATGTGGTCAAGTACACTTCAAAAATTGAACTTATAACGCAGAAAAACCGCCTAAAAAGGCGGTTTTTCAAAGAAGGGTGGTCCGAGTGACAGGATTCGAACCTGCGGCATCCTGCTCCCAAAGCAGGCGCGCTACCAACTGCGCTACACCCGGTTATTAAGTTGTTTTATCCGGCTGGGCGTATTCTCCCAAGCAGGCGCGCTACCAACTGCGCAACACCCCGATATTTGATTTTTGTCTGTCTCGCGGTTGCTTCCAAGCGGTCTTTGCAGATCGGACCGGCAGTCTTTTTGCAGTATAATATATGAAAACAGATTTTTCAAGTCCTATTCCGAGGTGCAGTGTGAATCAATGGAAAGGCGCGGACCCTGCATTGGCTGCGCCTGTCTCCCCAAGTGCATAAAAAAACCCGGATAAATCCGGACTGTAGACACAAAAGACTTGACGGGGAAAAAAATACATGGTATACTGAAACGCTTCCATACATGGGAACCCTTTTGCAAATACCCTTCCACGCTATAGCAAGTATAGCAGGTTTCAGGGCCCACCGCAAGAGGGAAGAACAAACAACAAAACAACGCTGTCGTGCGTATCAAAATCGCTGAAAGCCGGGGTTTTGGTCGAAACGACGGAGATCCGGCGGAAAAATGGCGTAAACCGGCGGCCTGAACAGGCAGACCGGTGGAAACAGTCCGGAAATGGAGGGCGAAGTTTGGAGATTCTCCGGCTTCGCGGAGCCAGCGGCGAGGGCGCTTGTGAGCAGAGCAGTCCGCGTCGGAAGATTTAGGGAAAGGAATGGTCATTCGGAATGGTCAACGAGAACCTGAACGGCATGGTCAAAGACGTCTACTACGGCAAGACCCTGCGCAAGAGCTATGCCCGCCACGAAGAGATCCTGGAGATGCCCAACCTGCTGGAGGTCCAGAAGAACTCCTACCAGTGGTTCCTGGACAAGGGCCTGCGGGAGGTCTTTAAGGATGTGGCGGCCATCACCGACTACGCGGGGAACCTGGAGCTCTCTTTCATCGACTACTCCATGGACGAGCCGCCCAAGTACGACGTGGAAGAGTGCAAGGCACGGGACGCCACGTACGCCGCCCCCATCAAGGTGCGGGTGCGTCTGCGCAACAAGGAGACCGAGGAGATCAAGGAACAGGAAATCTTCATGGGCGATTTCCCCATCATGACCGCCTCCGGTTCCTTTGTCATCAACGGCGCCGAGCGCGTTATCGTCTCCCAGATCGTCCGCTCTCCCGGCATCTACTACGCCCGCAACGAGGACAAGGCGGCCAACGTGACCTACGGCACCACCGTCATCCCTTATCGAGGCGCCTGGCTGGAGTATGAGACCGACCTGAGCGACGTGTTCTATGTCCGCATCGACAAGAACCGCAAGCTGCCCATTACCTGCCTGATCCGGGCCGTGGGCCCCCGCACCGACGCCGAGATCATCGAACTGTTCGGCGAGGACCCCCGCATCCTGGCCACCATCGAGAAGGACACCTGCAAGACCCGGGAGGAGTCCACCGTGGGGGGCTCGCCGGGGC
>PPYE01512512.1_pt1 | contig 11915 bp, 19 predicted proteins | sample 1559881 | NCBI WGS metagenome assembly PPYE01 (sample SAMN08240022, study PRJNA423297) | Human gut metagenome, whole genome shotgun sequencing project.
TTCAGAAAGTTCATTGTACTGAAAGGGTGTCCAGCCTTTGCCTGAAACCCAGAGATAAATTGTTTTCATGGTTGGTTATCTTTGTGCTTAAATTTTAAAACAGTTTATGGATTAAAATACAACCACCATTGACGGGAACGGAGCACTATTTTTTTGGCCCCCGAATTTTAGCCTCCCCTTTATAAATCTAATTTCCCGTGCTTTGTGGTAAATAAATTCGTGAAAATATCGAGTATCTGTACGCGCCGGAATCAACATTACAACTATTGTGTTAATTTTTTGTGCCTCCATGCAGCATTTACGAACCCATGCGTATATATCCCGACCGTATGGCGGATTGCAAAAAACAGTATTCCCGCCCCAATCTTGTCGGAGCCCGTCCTGCTCTTTGGTGTAGAATTTAACACACTTAGCATTATGCGGGGTGGCGCAAGGATCAAGTGTAAAATTAAATTCACTATTGAGTTTATCATAGAAATCCTGTGGTGTAGCCCATAAATCGGTCTTAGATGAAAACATCGTTTCTGTATTCATAAATTAGTTTTTTTGTGTTTAACTTTCCGATTAGGTATACAGGAGATCCAGCCCCAGAACGGTATGCGCCGTTTCAAGTAGTTCGGATCATCCTCGTGGTTGTATGCCTCTGTCTCGAAGCAGGTGTAGTAGTACGCGCCCGGATAAGGCGGGATAATCACTTCGATCAGCCACGAAATGCCGTAGCAAATCCATCCGGCGAAGAGAATGCCGACCACCGTAAGCGCCCAGCCCCACCAAGCGAAAGAGCAGCTTATGGCGAGTGGCAGGAGGATTGCAGCGAACAGCACGGCCAGTTCGATCTGCTGGGCGCAGTGGATTCCTTCATGGCGGCGCGTAGTCTCGTCCATGCTCCACGCCATCGGCTTCCGGGTAAAAGACCACAAAAGCCATGTTACCCAGTTAAACCCCTTGAACGGGATCAACTTGTTGTGAACTTCGATAGGTAGTTTCATCACAGGTTCAATTCATAGCCGTTAGACACTATCCACTCAATACGGTTGCACAGAAGTTCTATCAGGTTATCGCCCATTTCATCCCCAATATTATCGGCTTCTAATGGGGTAAGTACGGGGGTGTAACAGAATCTCCATCCACCGCCAACCACTGCTTTCAGTGTCAGTTCGTAAGTGTTGTGGGCGTCCTGAATCACATTCGGAAGCACCTTTTCCAGCAGGTCGGCGTCCGTGAAGGCGGGATAGTACTCATGCCCGTCATCAATAAGTTCTTTAAGGTCGATGCCCGAGGAAGCAAGCTCTGCTTTAAACGACGGAATGTCTGCGTTATTCACATACACCATGCTCGCCTTGTCCGCGGGCACTCCCAGCTCGATCAGCCGCTTCGACTGCTCGATGCTCGTTACTTGGTCTGTCATAATTTTTGCTGTTTTATAATAAACTCCATGGGATTAGGCATGCAATCTGTATCATAAGATCGGCATTCTGTTATTGATTTACCTTGGTAGTTACAGCGTTGAGCCTTTGCACGACGAGAAGCAATACTTTGTTTTACGGCTACGCTGTCGTATCCTAAGTTCCATCCCCTACGACGTAACTCTAAATTTTCTATGCTCACATTTCGCAGATTGCCGTCGAGATGATGCACAACATAACCATCGGGTATTGCCCCGAAAGTAATCTCCCAGATATGGCGAGCCACATTACGTAGCTTTCCGTCTATTCTTTTAATCAGAACACCTTTAGCCAAATATCCTTGGGTATTTTTACGTCGATGCACACGCGCTGCTGTGCATTTAGACAAAGCCGCCATGCTCATCCAGTCCCGCTGGCGACGTCCTTTATTATGAGGCACATGACCTGATTTATATTTACCTTTATTGGGCATAGCAGCTATTTTATGAAGATGCAATTTAGACTTGTTCAATCCCAAACGAGATGCTTTGTTAGCAATGGAATTCACAGAACGACCGAGCAGAATAGATATATTGGAATTCTGCATGTCAGAATAAAGTTCCTTGAGCATCGCCTCCTCTTGTGGAGAGTATTTTATATTCGTTTTTTTCATCTTTCAATCGAATTATTTGTGAAAAACAAAGGGGATTATTTAATATGTTTGCTACTAAGTATATGGACGAGCACTCTTCTGTTAAAGTATCTTCATGAAATACAACACCTTGAATACCACGAACGCTGAGATTGAATAATAAAAAAGGAATGCTGCGACTTGATTTTTCAGAACAAATGTAAATGTGATCAATAGGACTGTAATTAAATAGCGAATAATTGTTACGCGATCTCCACCAATGACGTATCAACAGAGACCCGGTGCCGGCAGAGGGCTCATAGGTGATTTTGGCTGAATCTGACGAAGATATACGCAACAGGACATCCGAAATAGATTTTGGCGTAAAGTCCTGTTTCAAATCCTTGCGTTGTGCGTACAAGCTCTGATAAAAATCATAAAACCAATCATAGCTTAAATCATTCGCATACATATCACATATAGCCCGGTAAATAGGATCCCGGTCGGAATCGCCGTAAAAAAGAACTTCATTTAGGCGATATGGAATAGAATCTACGGTTTCGGCTCCCAATATGTCACATAGCTGTTTCATCAATTCAAATACTTTTTATGGCTTGATTTCACATTTTCAACATCCGTAATAGCATACAACGTCGTTGTTTCAATGTTCGAATGACCTAATAATTTTTGTACTTGATCTATCGGCATTCCGCGACTCAAAGCCATGGATGCGGTAGTCCGCCTGAAACGATGCGGATGTACGTCTGAGACACCGGCCCGCTTCCCTATATCATGCAGAACCTGCCGAACATAAGATGTGGATATATGATTCGATGACCGAGATGCAGGAAAAAGGTAACAATCTACGTGACCATGTGACATATGTGCCAGAACGGCCCGTTTCGCTTTGGCATTTAAATACACATAGCGTTCTTTACCGCCCTTCCCCAAAACCTTCATTTGCATATTCTGAAAATCTATATCCCTAATGCGTATTTGAACCAACTCCGAACAGCGAATCCCTGTTGAATAAAGAAGTTCTACCAGAGCATGTTCAAAATTATTTCTGACAGAACCCCGGATAGCTTCCATATCGTCATCCGTAAAGGGTTCCTTTACTCGTTTATCAACTCGAATAGATTTTATTTTAAGCATCGGATTGACCTGAACATATCCCTCTGATGATGCCCATGAAAAAAAAGACGATAATACACGTCGTTCATTATTCAGTGTCACTTTACTGACTTTGCCCAAAACACTACGCATGGCCAAATACCACCGCACAACATCCGAACTGATGCATTTAAGTGATTGATTCGGAAACTGGGTGGTCGTCGAGGCGAAAAACTGCTTTAAAATTTGATGGTAATACGCTATTGAACGAGGACTGAATCCTTCGACCGACTTGGCAACTAAAAAATTCTGAACGACAAATTGTGCTTCGGAAATACATTCCGGTTGATACGAAACTATAGAGGTTGAATGTTTTTCAATACGATAATCTGAGCAAACAAGTAAGAGGGATTCAACAATACGGCATACTTGATCCGTGGTAAAAAATCCCAAAAGCTCATGTTTTATCCGAGAAATATACTCTTCTTGACAACTCATTATTTGATTGTTATCCATCTTTTATTCGTTAAAGGTTAACTGAGGGGACTGGGGCTTTCAAGCGCCACAAATACACCCCATTCACACGCTCAAGAGTGAAATTATCTTTAAGAGAGCCGCCCAAACGACGGAATCGAATGTAGGCCATTGCTTCATCCCGTGTGTAATACTTTTCCCCGGATTGCACACTTGGCGGCCCGCCATCCTTAAGCGCCTTGTCGAGTTTTGCGTAACTGACAAAAGCCGTATAGGCATTCGTGTGTTTGAGGTATGCCTGCTTGCTTTGCATGGTAGCTATCAATCGGCGAATATCTTTCACGTTGTAGTCCTGCAACAGCCACACGGCCTGTGCTGCAGTTATGGGCTCGGGCATCGAAGCAATACATGGCGCGTTCGTGGCGATCCATTCTATGAGTTCCACGGCCTCCGTCTCTTTTCCCCCTACAACCCCCTTTTTAGTATCTACCAGTGTGTGTGTATATTCTTCTATTCTTTCTTTCTTATATTCTTTAGTTGTGGTTATTTGTTGGTTATCTGTTGGTTGTTTGCTGGTTGTTTGTTGGTTATCTGTTGGTTGACAACCATTATCAAAACCATCCTGTGCTTGTTGGTATAAGTCATAATTACAGACAGTTATGATAGTATATTTGCGTGTTCCCGACTTGGTTATAAACCCGCAATTATCCAGCTTGTCTATTGCGGTGCGTATTTGCATCTCCGAAAGTCCTGTCTCTTCGGACAGCTGTCCTCTGCTGGTTACCAATTGTCCGCGGTCAATGATTAAACCCTTCCACTTCTTGGCCCGGTAATTTGCCTTCAAAATGAAATGCAATGCCAGCCGTACGCAGTTCGTATCCGGATACCACTCCCAATCGAGGAAGCTGCGGTACATCTTAATCCAACTGTTATTTGAAGTGTTACACATTGCGAATTAATCGTTTGTAATAATTGATCTTATCGGACATCTCCGACCTCGACATTTTGAATACGCTGTGCTTACTGCGTTCAAGTTCTTCAACGACTGCAAGTCCGTATTTTCGGATCAGTACTTGGCGGTAAACTCCAATGCGACCAGCAGAATGCCTGTTGCAAACCCTGCATTGGGCGTGACAATTCCTTTCGTCCCATCTCGTAGACCTGTGAGCTCGGTCTATATAGTGCCCGCAATCGCATGTTTCAGGCGCTATGGGCGCCCCGCAGGTGATGCAGAAACCTCGCCCACCCGGACAGTCTCGATGACGTATAAAAAGGCTGAAAACACGGTCGTATTCCCGTTCTAAATCTGTCATGCGTTATAGCCTATTTGGCGCATCTGCTCCTTCTCGAAACTCAGTTGCGTACGTAGTATGTCTACTTGATGGACACACGTGCGGTTGATCCTGTCGAGCATGTTAACGACCTTGTTCTCCTCGGCACAGGACGCCCGAAGTATTTCTTTTTGGATACTCGGCGCCAGAGGTATCAGGTCTTTCAGCCGGGAGGCTTTCAGCATCGCCAACTCCTGTTCGTATTTCGCCTTCGACAGGAGATAGCCGCTACGCGCCATACGCACACTCAGTTCTGACATGCGCTGTGAAATTGCCTGCGGCTCAGTAGGCGGTTCTGCTTCAATGAAGAGCTGCATTTCCTCGATCTCTTTAAGTTCAGATGTATCCATGGCTTAGAAGGGAAGATCGTCGGGGTCAGATTGCATTTGGGAGGTAGTAGAGGTGCATGAAGCCTGGGATTCCCTGCGCCCCAAAATCCTGACCGTATCGGCCATGATCTCCGTGATGTATCGTTTGATGCTATCTCGGTCGGTATAGTCGCGGGTTCGCAACCGACCTTCGACGTAAATCTGCGCCCCCTTCTTCACGTATTTATCCACGATATCCGCGGTATTGCGCCACGCCACCACATGATGCCACTCCGTTATCTCCTTTACGGTTTTTGTTTGCCTGTCGGTGTAACGGTCGGTCGTCGCCACACTCAGGCTGGCAACCTTGGCGCCCCCGTCCAATACACGAACTTCGGGATCAGAACCTACATTCCCGATGATGATGACCTTGTTTACCATATTTTCGTTGTTGTTTTTTGGCGAATATTTTTAACCTGCGGATGGCATCCCACTCGCGCGTGGATTGTTCAGGGAGCGGACGAAGCATATCAATCGCCCGAATCACCCTGCGCATATCGGAATTGGATACATTCATTGCAGTGGTTTTTTAAAAGTAGTCTTGATAATAGTCTTGCTCGACCTGGCGGGCGGGAACAACACTTCCCCCGTCTCCGGATCCGCCAAGCCCGATGCAGGCATACTGCGCAGCATCATCTCCCGCTCTTTGATGTCCACTTTTAAAGCTTCAAGCGTTTCATACATATCTCGCAGTTTGCTGTCGCCGCACATAGAATAGTCGTATTTTACGCCCGATTCGGCCTCCTCCAGCCGGCAGTCCCCGAACTGGTGCGATTTGCCATATTTAGACAGTTCGCGGAGTGTGATATCACGCACCTGCGTATCGTCCTTGAATTGCTTGATCGCATTCTCCATGCGGCTGATCTGGATATGCGCCTCGATAGGGCTGATGTCGCCATTTACGACGGCGCTGATGGCCCTGCCCGCGAGATCGGCAATGGATGCCGTATCTCCGAATAGTGTTATCTGCTGATTCATGCTTTATTTTCCCTCGTTAAATTGTAATATTCGGTAACTTTGACATTGACTTTCGGAAGCATTTCTTGATCGACGATATACTTGGACTCCAAGAATCCGACTAATGAGAATCGCTTATTGGCTCCTTTGGCGTTTTCCTTAGCCTTGATTATCTCTTCGAACAAGTCCAAAGTCAGCAATTCGTCAGTAAGCGTAGGCTTGGAAGCCGGGCCGACATCCTCATGCCGAGGCAGCCGGTCTACGTCATCTTCATCAGTGGCTATATGAAAGTATTTGAGAATGAAATAACGCTCCCCGTAGGTCATTGCCGAGCCTACACCTTTGTCCCAATCATTCTGCCCGTTGGCGCTCCATTCGCATACATCCTTCTCTCCGGATTCCACGTCAATCCAAGTGAAACGCATCTTTACACTCGATAGGATTTCGGATTTAGGTCGCTGATCCCGGCCTACGGTATAATCCTGACGGATATTTGTGATGTCGAGAACCTCCGTTTTGAGGATCACACCGAGTTCGTCCATCTTGGGACGGACGATGCCAAGTACTTTCGAACCGCTGATGTACTTGTAATTATTTCCATCAGCATTCGGAAGCAACGCCCTGACGCTCCTCTGGATTTCCAGCAGTTTGCTATAGATTCCCATGGTTATAAGTTGTTTTGTTCTCCGTATTCTTTTAGCCGGTGCAACTGCCCGGCGTGCATGCCACCGTCGATATCCTTGACCTCGATGATTTCGATGGTATCGCGGTCTACTTTGAAATAGGTCTCGCAAATATCCATATAGCTGTCACCACCTTGTTCTTCGTGGACTTCGTAGTGATGGATCGCTTTGATGTCGTATATTTTGTAGGCCACCGTATAGACCCGCTTGTCTTCGTCACCGCGCATATCCTTCTGAATGGCTTCGCGGATAGCCCGATAAATCAACTTTAGGTCTACCTCCATCAGCGTTCTGGCCCTCTGGGAGAATGGCGTCCGCTGACCCGTTATATGTTCGCTCGGAATATCATAATACTCTTCGAACGTCAGCACCGGGGACGTGGTAGTCGTGTAATATTGCGTGTCCATGAGCTATCGTATTTCAACCCGGTAAATACGGGGCTTGTTCTCGTTCTTCAATGCTCGGTAGATGGCCTTGGATTGTATCCGGACAGCCTTTGACCGCAGGCGGTATTGGGCTCGCCAAATGCGCCCCTTTATCGTCGTCCACACGCATTTAACCGTGATTTCCGTAAACTCATTCATGGCTTTCGAATATTGAGGTTAGCAATTTTCCAATCTCCTTTGCGCGGTGCTGATTGGATAGCACCCAGCCGAATACCACGGCAATCGGCGCGATGAACGCCAACAAGGTGATAAGATGTGCCATAGCGGCCTGTTTTAACGGTTGGACTTGGAGGGGAATACCCGGCTTACGAGTATGGTGCCGACAACGACAGCATACGCGGGATAGAGCACGCGGAACTGAGCAAGGAAACAGCCTAAAGCATGCTCCTCGCACGTGGCGCGGATAACGTTGGTGTAATCGACCCTATCAGATGAAAATAGGGGTTTGTTGGCCTTCAGATGGCAACGGTAGAATGCGGTGCGGCTTTTCTTCGCGCGCGGTGTGGTCTGGGTGTTATTTACCCGGGTACCACTTGTGTTGTTCTGTCGCATTTGTTGAACACAAGTTAGGTTAATGTATGGTATAAAAAGAGGGCGTGCCCCCTAATTCTTGCGACAGAACCACAACTACGTAGCGTAGAAGTGCAACGGGAACACGCCCAAAAGACGTTCGTATATTTCTAATGACTACGTAAAGTAGTTCTGTCGCAACAGCAAAGATAGAAAATCATTTCGAATCTGCAAAATTATTTGCCATCGGCATCGAAAAAAGGTATCGACGGCTTCTCCTTACGGGCGATTCGGTACATCATTTCAGCCTTTGCGCCGTTGATGATCTTACCCGCAATGTTAGCAATCTCCGATGCCTCTTTGATCTCGATCTCTCGTGCCCGAAGCTCTGCATACACGCGGCCCAAATCGGCCGTCAATTCCCGGATGTTCTTAATCTCTTTCATCGTTTTGTTGTTTTTTGATTTCTCGGTATAACTTTAGTTGAATACGTTTGTAGTCGATTGTTTCGGGGGTTACGGGGAGGTTGCAGCGCTTTAGTTTATCCATTAAATACCCGTCAGTCAGATTCTCGCGTTTCTTTCGGTCATACGCCCGGTACATTTCGAGATTAGCTGCGTAATACTTGCTGGCATTCGCCCGGTACTTTTCGAGATTAGCGGCGCGCCACTTACGGTGCTTTTCCCGCGCCTTTTCGGAATTAGCTGCGTAATACTTTCTGGCATACTCCCGACACTTTTCGGAATTGGCCGCGTAATACTTGCGGTCATACTCCCGGCACTTTTCGAGATTAGCGGCGCGCCACTTACGGTGCTTTTCCCGCGCCTTTTCGAAATTGGCTGCGTGCCACTTACGGTTATTTTCCCGCGCCTTTTCGAAATTGGCTGCGTGCCACTTACGGGACTGCTCCGCCTTGCATTGTTTGCAAATATGGCTATGACCTAATACGCATTCCTTATTCTTCGCAAACTCTTCCAACGGCTTTTCCTGCCCGCATTTGCGGCAGACGCGGGTAATGTCATCCATAATTTCTTACTTTTAGGGGTTATTCGTAGATAGGACGCCAGCCGACAATACTACTATGGCGGTAATACTATTGCGACGCAGGGAGGATTAGAACAGCCGCCCCTGAACATTATCATCCGGACGCCTCACAGCATCCGCCCACCGCTCGTGTACGAACATCTTTTCTACGCGTTTTATCGTTTTTGATGATGAATAGGTGCATGCTTTGTCAATACTCGCAAAGCATATAAAGTCGTCCGGCATGGAATATTCCGAAACGAACACCGGGAATTCCATGCTGCGCAGCCATCTATAAAATCGTTCATGGTCGAAATCGTCGATATACCCCGACGTGTTAGCATACGGCGGGTCGCAGTATACCGTCGCGCCCGGCGGTATAGCAACATCGCTGTAATCCTTTCGGGACAGTTTCAGTCTTTCCAGACTTTGCAGTCTTTGCAGTCTTTCCAGACTTTGCAGTCTTTCATCCATTGAGATTCGCTAAAATAATGCCTACCCATATAATTCCCAAGGTGTCGGTCGACATCTTTTTGCGTAAGACCGGATAATTTCAGGGCGTCCTGTAAATATTTTCGCAAATACGCTGATTTAACCCGAAAAACATCTGTATGTATCGCCTTTGTATTCAATGTGCCGTCCGCATTGTATTGAGGTGCCACGTCGCACGCTGCGCACAACTTCAGCACCTTTTGCGTCAGCTCTCCTATTTCATCACGGACTTTTGCAAATTCCCGGACAAATCCTTTCCATGCCAACCGCGCGCTCGTGGGCGTCCCCGCGAAAAATACCGCGTGCAGGTGCTTCTTAAACCGCTCAACCTCCGGATCATACAGATATGACCGCATACCATTCCCAAAGCTCCAGCAAAGCCGCACGTAGGGGTCGATGTCTTTGAGACGGAAGAAATCCTCCCGACTGATCCATCGACATTCATTCCGGTATTTCCCATCGATGGCATCACGGAAGACTTGGGGATATTCCGTAATATCGTTTGCAATGAAACGCCCGAATTTACCAGACAATATGGCAGCGTGAGTTACCGCACATCCTCCGGCGAACAAATCCACGAACGTATGCGACGCGGGAAGATTCGAAATAACCCATTTCGCAATACTATTCTTAGAACCCTTATAAGGTAATCCGTAATTCATAACTAATCTAAATTCAATGCCATCCTCCGCGACCTCTCGGCATTCTTGAGGTAGCGTGTTTTGTACTTCTCATTGGCCTTGTCGGGTGTAACCCAAAGCACCGTGTTGTTGTCGAGCCGTAAAGGCACCAGTCCTTTGTCTTTGAGCTCTTGAAGATATTTATTCATGGTCGTTTGATTGTATCCAAAAGAAGCGGGGGCTTCTTACTGCCCCCGCGGTGGCGGCGTTACTGTGCTTCGCGCCGCCGATTTGCGTTCTTTATCTCCCGTTTCGTGGGCTTAGCCCGCCTCGGCCTTGCTACTTCCTTCACGCAGCCTCGGATTGTCGAGGGATATACCCTCTGTCAGCTTCCGTTGTGACAGACGCCCAAGCGCCCGATCAAACTCACAACATTAGGGCTAGAACCCCGTTGAGCTACCCGGATTCGAACCGGGAGTACCGCCTCCAAAGGGCGGTGTGTTAACCATTACACCATAGCTCAATAAATGCCGCCGACATCTCCACTCACCCACGCCACCGCGTAGGGCTTTAATGCCGACGGCACACCATCCGCGTGCTTCACAGCAGGCCAATGGCAAATACCAAACTTAAAATGCGATTTGCGGATTATTGGCAGGAATCCGCTACCTGTGGCATATAGTACTCGTTAAACTGTGTCGGCCGTCCGTCTTCCGTAACGGCCCTCTGTTTGTTCGAGCAAATGGAATATCCCATTTTCCGGAGCCGACTGATGATCCGGCGCAGCTCCGTTGTGTGGTACAGCCTCTCAGCCTTGCGAACAGTCAGCCTGCCGCCGGCCTTGAGATAGGCCAGAATTTTATTTTGAGGATCGTGTTTCATGGCCTTTGATGTATTTGCCGCTTTTCCCACGGGTACGGTCGAATTTCCTGAGCCTGCCTTCCAGTTCGTCGATGCGCTTGTACAGGGTATCACGTGCTTGAGTGAGCGCCAATACCTCGTGTTCCCGCTCGATAAGGCGTCCATCCGCTTCATTGCGCTCGCAAAGGCATGTAGCAAGCCGCACCTCCAGGTCTTCGATCCGTTTCCACATTTTCCACCTGGGCGTCAGGTCGAAGCATAGAAATCTCCTCTTCCTCAAAGTGTTCTTCTCCATAGTATAATTGTTTTAAGGTGTTGCAAATAAGCCCGCGCGCACTGTAACTTTAAACTCCATTTCAAAACTGCGCCACCGAAAAACGCACGCGGGCAAGATGCAGACCTCACGCCTAAAATGAAATAACCCACTGCTGAAAGAACGGTGCGCAAGGTCTGCCATAGAGCCTGGATAGGCAGTCAAGCCACACCAGGCGTAATAATCAATACGGCTCTCCGGATTACTCCGGGTCATCGCTCGTTCATTGGTATTTATCTGTTGCCAGCCCTTCTGCGCCAAGTCGCTCGCCGGGTTTTACATCCGCTCGGATGGTTCTCGTGTATCAATGTGTCAAAGAACACAGAAATTGCTTTTGCCTTGCGGCGGGGTTAGTGCCAGCAATCAAACCCCTCACCTATGCGGTGGCTATCTTGGAAGTGCGGCAGGATTCGAACCTGCAACCTGCGCCCGGAAATGCAAGGTCTTTCAACCTCTGTGCTTCTATTTCGCATCCCTGCACCGCTCTACCTTTGAGCTACACACCTCGTGCTGTTATTTGTCCTTTACCTTCTCAACCTTCCACGTCTTGTGCATGGTGGCGATCAGGTCTATATACCCTTTGTATTCCTCCATCTGCTCGGGACTATAGCCTTCGGCCTCGCCAATTATTCGGAAATGCTTCTGCCACTCGGAAATGGTGTAGCGTTTGCAGCCTATTTGAATAACATCCTCACCCCAATAGGATAC
>PPYE01294059.1_pt1 | contig 11914 bp, 9 predicted proteins | sample 1559881 | NCBI WGS metagenome assembly PPYE01 (sample SAMN08240022, study PRJNA423297) | Human gut metagenome, whole genome shotgun sequencing project.
CGGAGAGCGACTTTGGCCGGGCCTTCTGGCCCGGCCTTTCTTTATAATTTCTATCCACGCTCTCCTTGCGGAGAGCGACCATGATCAGGGAGCCAGCAACCAGACGGCACGACCAATTTCTATCCACGCTCTCCTTGCGGAGAGCGACAAGCGGCGGACATATCAACAAGGCGAGACGCTAACATTTCTATCCACGCTCTCCTTGCGGAGAGCGACGCAATGCAAGTTGTAGTTGTCATAATGCACACCCTATTTCTATCCACGCTCTCCTTGCGGAGAGCGACTAATGCACACCCTGAAACTCGCCAACGCGATGCTATTTCTATCCACGCTCTCCTTGCGGAGAGCGACGGCCGCGTCAAATCGTTATAGTTATTATTGATAATTTCTATCCACGCTCTCCTTGCGGAGAGCGACGAGACGTCATAGCGGTAATGACCGAGGCCCAATCAATTTCTATCCACGCTCTCCTTGCGGAGAGCGACCAGCATTAAGCCAATCTTCGGCAAAGTCAACACCAATTTCTATCCACGCTCTCCTTGCGGAGAGCGACTTCGCCAAAATTATGAATGTTTCAAGTGGATAAAATTTCTATCCACGCTCTCCTTGCGGAGAGCGACACTTGGCAGCGCGGCAGTCGTATTACGTACGTGATTTCTATCCACGCTCTCCTTGCGGAGAGCGACAGTAAAATTTAGCATTTCAGGCAGCGTAATTAGTATTTCTATCCACGCTCTCCTTGCGGAGAGCGACCGGTGTTGAATGCCTAAGACAGTAGCACCCATACAATTTCTATCCACGCTCTCCTTGCGGAGAGCGACAGCGCGCCGAGAATCACGCCAACAGCCAGCAGGAATTTCTATCCACGCTCTCCTTGCGGAGAGCGACCAGGCGGCGGACATATCAGCAAGACGAGAAGCAAGCATTTCTATCCACGCTCTCCTTGCGGAGAGCGACTTGGCTTCAGTTATTTCTATATTATCAAGATAACAATTTCTATCCACGCTCTCCTTGCGGAGAGCGACGGCGAAATCAACACCAGAGGAAGCAAAGAGGTGATTTCTATCCACGCTCTCCTTGCGGAGAGCGACGTGTTCGTTTTGCGTAAAATTACTATTACAGTTGACATTTCTATCCACGCTCTCCTTGCGGAGAGCGACGCCAATGATGCGATCAATGGTTGTAATTCTGATTTCATTTCTATCCACGCTCTCCTTGCGGAGAGCGACGGCGGCGGTCTGTTAAATTGTTTCGTCAAAATTTTATTTCTATCCACGCTCTCCTTGCGGAGAGCGACGGCAGAAGTTGGCGGAAGCAATTAAACCATCATAAATTTCTATCCACGCTCTCCTTGCGGAGAGCGACACCCAAAGCCCGCCGAGCAGCACGCCAACAACCAATTTCTATCCACGCTCTCCTTGCGGAGAGCGACATACTTGGGCGCGCGGAAGCCGCGTAACGTATGTCATTTCTATCCACGCTCTCCTTGCGGAGAGCGACGGTATTGGCCTTGTATTTTTGTGGTGGGGCGTGCATTTCTATCCACGCTCTCCTTGCGGAGAGCGACAGGCGGCCCGTTTTTTTTGTCAGGCGGAACAGAATTTCTATCCACGCTCTCCTTGCGGAGAGCGACCGTTCATTTTGACAATTACAATCTCCATTGTGTTATTTCTATCCACGCTCTCCTTGCGGAGAGCGACGAGCCACCAAGAGTGCTCCGGGAGCCAGCAGCTGATTTCTATCCACGCTCTCCTTGCGGAGAGCGACCTCTTCAATCGACGACTTGGAACCATCCAAAACGCATTTCTATCCACGCTCTCCTTGCGGAGAGCGACAGCAAAAGTGCACAAAACAGTGGGGCACTTTTGCGCATATGAAACAACTTTTATGGGGATTGCATCTTCATACTGACAGGCAAGGCTGTATTTTACCCTTTCTGCCCCTGTTTTTTCCATATTTTCTGGTGCGAAGGAATCGGGAATTCTATGATTGCCTTCCCCTCGCACTAAGCAAACAAGATTCCATCCTGATCAAAATCCGGGTGCAGACCCACATGCTCGACTTTGCTTTTGTAATGGTTTCCCAGTTGATAAAAGCGCAGGCTGTCCGATTCCGAATCGATCAGTTCGGTCAATTTTGCTTTGAACATCGTGTATTGCGCGGCATCCAGCAGGCACTCAAATACGGAGTTTTGCACCCGCTGGCCGTAGTCTACACAGACTTTTGCTACTTTGCGCAGCCTGCGACGACCGGCGGCTGTTTCGGTGTTGACATCATAGGTTACAAGCACCAACATAACGGCACCTCACTTCCAGAAAAACGGTGGGTACACTTCCAGGTCGCCGCGCAGAGCACGGGCCAACAAAAGCGCCTGAACATAGGGCACCAGCCCCCAGGGCAGTTTTTCTTTCAAAAACGGATGGGTGATCTCTTCCTTCTTTTTGTTCTGCCATGCGGTCAGGAAAGCTTTGCGGCCATCATCCGTCAGCAGTACGGCACCATTTTCCTGTTTTTGCAGGTGTTTTGCCGTGATGATCTTTTGATTGATGCAGCTGATGACCAGCCTGTCTGCATAAACTGCCCGCAGTTCTTCCATCAGGTCAAGTGCCAGACTTTTGCGGCCGGGGCGCGGGCGGTGCATAAAGCCAACATAAGGGTCCAGGCCCACAGCGGTCAAGGCGGATGCACACTCCCGCGCCAGCATGCTGTAGGCAAATGAAAGCAGCGCATTCACATTGTCCAGCGGTGGACGGCGGCTGCGGCCCTCAAACACAAAATCCTGCTTTTGCTGCAGAATCAGGTCATTCAGGCAGTCAAAGTAGCGCTGGGCTGCCTCGCCTTCCAGGCCGCGCAGCTGTTCTGGATCATCGCTGGTCTGTATCAGCGGCAGCGCGGCGGCCAGCTGGGTGGAGGTGCGTTTCAGTTTTTCGACCGGGACACGCTGGGGATGATCGCGGGTTGCGCGTTCCAGCACCCCGCGTGCGTTATACACTTTACCAAGGATAAAGCTCCGGGCATAGCGACAGCTCTGGGCCGGGTCATCCGACACGCGGTACTGCGTCTGACGCAGCAGCACATTGCCGCGTTCTTCCCCCACGGTACGGGCCTGAAATCTGCCATACGGGTCAAAAAAGCAAAGGTCAATGCCCCGCCGGGCACAAGCTCCCATCAAAGCGGGGCTGGCACCTGCGTAAGTAAAGCAGACGATGCCTTCCAGCGTATGCAGGGCATAACGGTGGGTTTCCTGCTTATTGCGGGTAACAACAAGGTTTTCGCCATCCAATGTCAGGTAAGCGTCCTCATTGATGACAAACAGGGTGTTGAGCAGCTTTCTCATGGCGCGCCCTCCTCAATATGCTCCCGCAGATACGCCGCCGGGTCTGCCTGCTGATACAGCGCCGGCAGGCAAAGCTCTTTCAGTGAGCAGGCATTGCAATGCTTGCCGGGTTTGCTTTTTGGGGTATAGCCGCGCGCAAACAGGCGGTTCATCTCATCCGCCATGGTCTGCGCGGTGCTGCGCAGTTCCGGTGTCAGGGAAACATGTTCCCGCTGCCGGGTTTCTTCATAAAAGATTTTCCCTTCCGGCACTTCGCACACCAGCATTTCTTCCAGCGCCATGGCCTGTGCGCAGAGCTGCAAACGATCGGCATCGTTTACCTTGCTGCGGCCATGCTTATATTCCACGGGCATGGGCTGCCACAGGCCGCGGCGGCCCTGCAATGACACGCCGTTTGGATCCTTGTGAAACTCTACCACATCGCAGTCGCCGGTCAGTTTTAAGCGGTGGCTGACGACCCTCATACCGCGGGCGATCAGCAAATCGCCGCGTTTTTCCGTCAGGGTAACATCATGGCAGCGGGTATGCTGCAGGCGGCCTTCGGCGGTGCGTTGGTTTTCGGACCATTGTTGTTCCAGGTGTATGAGCGCCCACTGGCGGCGGCAAAAGCTAAAATGCTGGATACCGGACATCAGCAGGTAATCATCTGGGGAAGCCATTACGACAGCCTCTCGCACGTTACCCCTGCGGGAAGATTTTCATCCACCGTTACCACATAGTCATGGTAACTGCGCGGGAAGGCTACCCCTTCGGCACGCGTGACATGCACTGCATCAAACAGTTTATAGGACGGCGCATTGCCCAGCTCCGAATCATGCTTGAACACGATCAGTTCCCGAACTGCCATTTTGCCGCGGGCTGCACTGTGGTCATTTTCAAACATATTCAGAATTGCCTGCCACAGCAGCTGCAGGTCATCCTCTGAGAATCCTGTAGTTTTGCGGGCCAAGTTGGCTGAAACATAACCCTCTGCACGGTACAAACCATACGGTATCACATACTTGCGGCCCATCTCAGTGCCTTTTCGCTCTGCATCCGCTTCGGTCGTAATGGCAATACGGGTAATGGTCACTTCCTGCGGGAGGACAGGATCCACTGAGCGTGCAAAGCTCAACTGAACCGGGCCACGCACCTGCCCACAGTTCAGTGCGCCTTTTACGAAAGTTGTCATAACAGCGCCAAAGGTACGGATATCATAGAAATTTTGGCACATAAAGTCCCGGATTTTACGGTCCAACTCCGGGTCATCTTTCTTGGCGACTTTCAGGGCATCCTTGGCATCAGCATCAATGCCCAAGTATTCGAGTGCTTTTTTATCGCTGCGGTTCAGGGGAACCTGATCTTTAATGTAAATCTGGTATCCTGCTTCATCTTCTTTGGCCACTTCGACATAGTTGCGAATCTTACGCTTTAAGCAGACATCTGTAACAATGCCATATCCCGTTTCCGGGTCGACACGCGGCATGTTGCCTGCATCCGGGTCGCCGTTCGGATTTCCATTTTCAACGTCAAACAGAATTACAAAATCATACCGGTTTTTGATTGCCTGTGCCATTGTTATTCCTCCACTTTCTTTGTATAGCGTTCCTGTGTCTGATGGTAATAGCCGAGAATAAAAGAGCCCTGTTCCGGCAAGGTCAGCCGTGCGGGAAAGCTTCCTTCCAGTTTTCCGCCCGCCAGCGCAGCGATCTGCTTATCGTAATAAATCTTTTGTGGCTTGCTCATTTTTTGCATATGCTTTTGCGCCAACATCAGAATTGTTGGGAACACAGTGGCCGGCGTGGAAGCCGCTGCATTAAAATACCTGTCCTTGATGGTTGTATTGATATCCGGGTTTACCGCCATCTGGATTGCTTCCAGCACAGCAAAAAGCTGACCCATAACATACGGTTGATAATTTGTTTCCTTGTTATTTTCCACAGTTAATACCTCCTTTGGGCAACGGGGATCTTCATTACGCCGGTAGTATGCTTTTATAATAGCGGCACGGCCGCGTGTTACTTTTTGCTCTGCGCGGATACGCATCATAACGCCATCCAGCAGGGTTGCCGGGTACCTTGTATTATTCAGGATTGCACGCAAGACATCGCCTGCCAGCTGCGGTGATGCCGATGGGCTGCGGGAATTGGTGTTGACAGTTTCCTGCAGTAGCCAGTACAGCCCCAGCCGCGGGAATTTATCATAAGCGGGGCGCACAATCTCTAAGCGGTCATAATGCTTCTGCACATTATCAAGCAGCGTTTGAAATGTATCCTGCCAGAAAAAGCGAACCGAGAGGCGCGCCGCATTAGGGGCCAAGCCAAGCACATAAAAGTGCCTTTGTGGGTCAAGTGTCACGTTCTGCCACTCTACACTCTGTCCATGGACCAGCTTGTCCACTGCATTTCGCACATCGCTTTCGCTGACAGGCGCATCCATGGCAAACAATGCATCCATTGCTACCTGCTGGTAGGCGGTCTCACCACCTGCTGCCCAGCAGACAATGGTGGTATCGCCCACGCGCTGAACATGTTCCCTGTCTGCCAGCAGATAGTTTAATGCCTGTGCATAGGCAAAGGCCGCATAACTGCCAACCGGCGCATTGCCCCCCTGTTCATGTCCGTATGAGCAAAAAGCGTCCGCATTAAAAGAAACAATCGATGCGCCGGAAGGCTGTGCCCCGGTCACGCCTTTAATCGCCGGGTGCAGGCGGGCAAGCGGTGCCTTTTGCCCTGTAACCAGGCATCGGATTTCCGGTGCATCCGTGTTCTTATCACACTGCCGCTGCCAGGCTTCCTGTATTTCCGGATCGTCCTGAACATAGTTTTCCCGAATCAGAAATACCAGATTGCCACCCTTGTAAAGTTCCTTGAGACTTTGTTCCAGCGCTGGATTCTGCTCCGCCGCCTTGGGGTCCCAGTTTATAAAAAAGTTCCGCACTGCCTGTGCCGCCTGACCGGGAACATTTTGTAAAATGGCAAGATGCAGCTCCTTTGCAGCGGCAAAGCACTGCATTGCACGCTCCGGTTTGCCTTTTCCGTCAATGCCGAGCATGTAAGCACTGTTATCACACAAAAAATTGGCTGCCACACCACTAGAGCGTTTAACCTGTTCCGGAACTTGCAGCTGACATGGAGCAAGCACTGTTTTTTTACCGCGCTTTTCCTCTTGCTGCAAGGGGTGCAATGCCATCAGTTGGCCGTTTTCATCCAGTTCCAAAGCCCAACTGACTTTTGCGCTTGTCCAACCGGGACGCGTGATTTTGCCATTGGCCAGCAAATCTTCATAGTATTGTACCAAAGCCTGTAAAATCATCGGTACACCTCGCAGTCTGCCACATTCAACACACCATGTTCCAATTTTGCATGGAAATACATCGGGGTTATGTTCTGCGGGTCAGTGTAGTCAAAGTCATATATCATGAATCCCAAATCCCGTGTTTCCTCAATGGTCGGGATTGGCCCGCCGGGCCATGCGCGGAATGCGGCAGGAAATTCACGGCACCCAAAATAAGGGGTATGAAAACACTGGCCCCTGGACATGCGCCGGGTAACAATATCCTGGAACTTTCCCGGATTGTCGCTCGGTGCCGCACGGTCAGTCATCTCAAATTCTGCCTCAATCACATAATGAACGTCCTGCAACACCATGGCTGCACGCTGAACGATCTGCTGGGGCGTGGCAAGGTAAAGCTCTTTCCCTGTTCCCTGCATCGCGCTGCGTACATCGGAACAAAGAATTTTGCTTTTTACTTCGTTCCGACGGATGTTGGTAAAGCGGATTGGGTTCATAACATAGATTTTCCGGATTTTCCACCGTAAGCCGGGGTGGTAATAGATTGCTTCTACTATGCCGCGTGCCGCGGAAGGGGTGAGGACTTCATATGAAACCCTTTCGACTTTTAGCTCAGGCCTCGAGAGCAAAGCATAATTCCCCCATACTTCCAGCTGGATCATCTGCATCAACTCCTTTGCATTTCTATTTTCAGTTGTTATTAATTTATATTTTTGCTATAGTTTCAATATACGCTGCTTGGCACCAAATGTCAATCCTTTTATCATGTATACTTTTTGTTTGCTTTTCATTCGGTTTTCTTTTATAATAAGTTGCGTCGGCAGCTTATGCCGTGGATAGAAATAGTTGATTTTACTTTAGCGCACAAAAACGGCAGGGCAGGCTCCCTGCCGTTTTTGCTTTATGCAAACCAGGCTTCTCCCGTTTCAGCTTCCATAGCAAGGCCCGTGTTGTTATCGTAAAGGCTTCCGTCCGTTAATTCCCATATGCCTTCACTGATTTGGCAAACCGCCCCGGCATTCTCCAGCGTTTTCAGATGATCCGGGTAAACCGGAACACCATATTGCCCCAGTTGACGGAACAAAGTTTTGCTTACCTCTCCTGCACGCAATCGTGCAAGCAAATGTTCCCCTTTCCCTTGGGGAATGTATACGGTCACGGCAGGTGTTTCAATTAAGCGGAACCTCTCTGCCGCTGTTGCAAAGGGGAAAATGCGCCCTTCCATATCCTGCTCGAACCCTTGCAGAATTTGCTGTTCATCCAGTCTTTTATCCCCTTTTAAGGTACGGTAAAACAGAAAGTATGTTTCGATTGCTTCCAGAGATGCCAGATCTGCATATTTTTTCAGGACGCTTTGCGTTGCGGATACATTCTGTTCCAGCATGCGCGGTACATGCTGCCCTTCCAATGTGAAAATCTGTACCAAGCTCTGCTCCGCCGGGCGTCTTCCCTCTCGATTGCAGCGCCCCGCCGCCTGCAAAATGGAATCCAAACCTGCTTCCTCGCGGTACACAGCCGGGAAATCCACATCAACACCCGCTTCGATCAAAGAAGTTGATATCACACGGCAGGGCAGCCCATCTTTTAAGCGTTCCCGGATTTCCTGCAATAACTGTTTGCGATGGGCTGGGTATAGCAATGTTGTCAGGCAGTAGCTGCCCTCTTTGGGCAGGTTATTGTATAATTCCTGTGCTGTTTTTCTCCGGTTTACAATACACAGCACTTGTTCCTGCGCTGCCAGTTCTGCGCCAAGCTGGCTTTGTTCCAACTCTCCGCGCATTTTTAGCGTTGTACGCCGGAATGCCTGATATTGCTCTTTGGGATGTGGGCAAAGTTCCGTCATCTGCAGCCCAGGCGCCAGTTCATCAAACAAGGGCTGCAAAGCTGGTTGTGTGGCCGTGCACAGTACCGCTGCTGCGCGGTAATGCTGTACCAGCTGCGCGATTGCCGCAACGCAGGGGCGCAAATAAGGAACCGGCAGGTTTTGTGCTTCGTCAAAAATGACCACACTATTTGCAATGTTATGTAATTTACGGCATTGTGACGCATGGTTGCCGTAAAGTGATTCAAAGAATTGCACGGATGTGGTAACCACCACCGGAGCATCCCAGTTTTCCGCCGCCAATGCTTTGCGGTAGGCTGCCGGCTCATCATCTTCCTTGGCAGAGTAGTCCACCCCTGAATGGTGTTCCAAAACATTTTCTGCTCCTAATATTTCCGAAAACACATCCGCGGTCTGGTCAATAATGGATGTATAAGGGATCACATAAATAACCCGGTCCATATGGTTCTTTACAGCTAGCGAAAGCGCAAATGCCAATGACGCTACCGTTTTTCCCCCGCCTGTAGGAACGGTCAGGGAATAAAGGCCGCGCCGCCCTGTTTGCCCTGCCGTTGTACAGGCACTCAAAATTGAACTGCGGCGCTGATTCAAGGTTCCCTGGGGATGGCTCCATTTTGCGGTATATTGGTTCAGCCTTTTCAGCAGTTCATCCATTGTCTGGCCTTGTCCGCGCGGTTTAGGGCTGCTCATAAAGTTTTCCGTATCCAGATAGTCCGCATCGACCAGGCAGGAATACAACATCCGGGTATAAAATGCCTGTGTAAAACGATTTTCCTTCATCATTTCCGGCTGGGGCGGTATGGACGGCAGTTTAATCTCATTCGTCCATTGGGTATAGGGTTCAACGCTCTTTTTCAATCGCCCAAACATTGTCGCATCCTGCGCGGTATCGCTTCGGCCCCCTCCATCCGGCAGGCCGCTATGGTGTCCCGCAATAGCAAAAGCCAGTGGGATTTGACCATAGCGGGCAGCCACCTGTGCACCAGCCGTTGAGTGATCCACTTTCTCTCCACCTTGCAGGCGCTTTTGAAACTTTGTACTATATTTACCAATATCATGCAGTAATCCAAGCCAAGTTCCCTGTTGCTGGGCATCAAAGGCTGCTGCAAATTGCCCACATAGGACTGCCGTTCCCTGCAAATGGTCCGCTACCGTTTGGACGCGGGTTCCGTCTTCACTGATATGAGCCAGCATCTTTTTCTCCTGGTGCATAATCAAACTCCCTTCTGTTTTGCTTTTTTCTATTATAGCAGATCACTCATCCCATAATTCGGACTTTCACTCCAGTTCTGCAATCTTTGTCATACTATCCAAATTTATCCATGTAGAATTGTTAGCTATTCCCATTAGCAGATATTTTTGATAAAATAAGATATTATAGGGTTTATGAATTCACTTTCTTATATTACTTCTTCATCTTACCGAAAAATCATTTACGCAAGGAGTGAAAAGCCATGAAAAGGAAGTTATTCTCATTTTCCGCCAGTGTTATCACCGCAATAATGCTTACTGCTTGTGCTGCAGCGCCAGAAAATAAACCTGCTTCCTCCGCTGCTCTTTCCCCGACCAGTGAAGCTGTTGCCACAGCTATACCATCCACTAGCAATGCCAACTGGAAGTTACCGCCGCAATATGATTTTGACGAGATGATTCCTCTCTTCTCCCGCGAAACCCACACTGCCGGTTACGCCGCTGCCCGAAATCTGTACGCTGTGCGCAAGGGCGAACGCTGGAGCCTGTTTAATGCTGCCAACTGTAATGCTTTTCTGGAAGATTTGTCAGAAAGCATCCCGTACCTGTATGGTGAGCAGGAGCTCTCCATTGGGGTAGATGATACATACGATTACCAGAAGCTGAATGCCCTGGAAGAACAGATTAACCAGGAGCTGGTTGCCCAACAAATGCCTTTTACAACCATGCTGGGCGGGCACGGCGGGTATGGCATCCAGTGGATTTTAGGTGACAGCCAGATTTACCGTTCTGCTATTGGTGTCTATACATTTAGTGGCACGCCCATCGAACAGGTGTATGCTCCTGATTTGGTTGGCATCCAGCAAGGCATTTGGGATGATGAATATGCCGGTTATCTTGTTGACAATTCTGCACCTTTTGCCGTTGCGGATAAAAACGGTACAATTTTAACCGATTTCGACTACCAGGATGCCTGCATGGCCGGTGAATCTTTAATCGCGGTAAAGGATGCAGCCGGTAACTGGGGATATTGCGACCAAAGCGGTGCTTTAGTAATCCCCTGCATTTATCAGCCGCAGATGAGTTTGTCCATCATGAACGGAACGGTTGAATATCCTTACGCAGACTTATCTGGCATGGTAGTTGTGAAAAATCAATCCGGACAAAAGCTAGTTCTGGATGTTTACGGCAATGAGATAATTTCCGCTGGGCAATATGAAGATTTAGCCCCCGCGCGCGATGGCTGCGTATGGGCAAAACAGAATGGCCTTTGGGGCTTGCTGCAAGTACAGGATTATACCGAAAACAATGCCAACGTTATTCTGCCGGATGGATGCGTTGCACCAGATGTAACGCTTAGCCGAATTGATAGCCTTTGTACCTACACCACTGCTGACCATGGGCTGGTTATGCGTAAAGGTCCCGGTACAAATTATGAAAAAATGGATAATATCCCCTACGGTATCATCGTATGGGAATGCGGCTATAGCAGCAATGTGCCTGACTGGGTTGTTGTATATTACAATGGGATTTATGGTTGGGTCAGTGATGAATACTTGGCTACCACTATTTATTCCACCAGTAAATAATAAATAAAAAAGCAGGTGTTCATGTAGAAACGATATCGTCCTCCACGTGAATACCTGCTTTTTATAGCTTCTTTTATTATATCTGTTCTGTGCCGCTATTTGTCTCTGTATGAAATAAATAGCCGCTATATGCATTTGAATGAAGTGTTCCGTTTGTTTGCTTTTTTACCTAAAAGAATCGCGTAGGAGGCTCTCTTAACTAAAGAGCCGACCTCTCACACCACCGTGCGTACCGACCGGCACACGGCGGTTCAACCGCATAAGTGCAAGGACTCGTAGTAGCGCCTGAGGATACTAAAATATCCTGCTTCTGCGAGTCTTTCGTTTGCAATGGAACCTTTTAATACAGGACTACCAGCGATACGCCAATAATCCAGTCTGGAATTGCCCCACTGGTACTATTCCAAAATTCTTCGTTTGAGTTTCATTACTCATCGATATATTCTTTATCGAACCACTCGCCTAGCGAGTGGTTTTAGACATACAAAAAAGCACCCTAGCTTACGCTATGGTGCTCTTCCTGGTGACCCGTGCGGGAATCGAACCCACGTTAACGGCGTGAGAGGCCGCTGTCTTAACCGCTTGACCAACGGGCCATAAAAAAGAGAAGCCGGCATCTACCTATTTTCACAGGCCGTTTCCAGCCAACTATCTTCGGCACAAGTGAGCTTAACTTCTGTG
>PPYE01257589.1_pt1 | contig 11909 bp, 9 predicted proteins | sample 1559881 | NCBI WGS metagenome assembly PPYE01 (sample SAMN08240022, study PRJNA423297) | Human gut metagenome, whole genome shotgun sequencing project.
AGATCGGTCTCGTGCCGAAGGAGCGGCTCCGGGCGGTGGAGGAAAAGTACGATGCCATCCAGCGGGAGATCAACCGGCTGGAGCACACCGGCGTGGCTCCCTCCCCGGCACTGACGGCATTTCTGACGGAACACGGCACTGCCGATGCCCCGGACGGCTGTTCTCTGTTGGCACTGCTGAAGCGGCCCCAGCTCCACTATGATGAGCTGGCTCCCTTTGACCCCAGCCGTCCGGCGCTGACGGCAGATATTGCCGAGGAGATCGAGATCTCCGTGAAATATGAGGGCTACATCAAGCGCCAACTGCAGCAGGTGGCGGAGTTCAAGCGTGTGGAGGGTCACAAGCTGCCCCCGGACCTGGATTACAACGCCATTCAGGGTCTGCGGTTGGAGGCAAGAGAGAAGCTCTCCGCCGTGCGGCCCATGGATCTGGGACAGGCGTCCCGGATCTCCGGCGTCAGCCCCGCCGATTTGACGGCGCTGATGATCTGGCTGGAAAATAAACGCTGAAAGAAGGATATTCATGCGAAAGTTTTTAGCAATCGTGGTCTGCAAGCTGGGCCGATTTGTAGGCAAGCTGGTGGGCAAGGGCAGCTCTATGCCCGGCAAGTTTGCCCTGAAGATCTGCCCCGACATTTTGAGACGGGTACAGCTGCCGCCCCACATCATCGCCGTCACCGGCTCCAACGGCAAGACCTCTACCGTGGAGATGATCGCTACGGTGCTGCGGGGGCAGGGGAAGAACGTCATTTACAACGCCGAAGGCTCCAATCAGGTAGAGGGCGTTACCACCCTGATCCTGACCCACGCTACCCTGGGCGGCAGGGTCAATGCCGACGTACTGCTGCTGGAAAGCGACGAGCGGTATGCCGCCCACAGCTTCAAGTACTTCCACCCCACGGAATTTGTCATCACCAACCTGTACCGGGACCAGCTGACCCGGAACGGCCACCCGGAAAGCGTGTTTGACGCCATTCTCCCCGCCATCCACCCCGATACGGAGCTGATTTTGAACGGCGACGATCCCCTGTCCAGCTGCTTTGCCATCGGTCACGAAAAGGTGAAGTGGTTTGGCCTGAACCGTTGCGCCACGGACACGGAGGCCCCCACCGGCGTGTACCACGACGGCGCTTACTGCCCGGTGTGCCACGCCCCCATGGAATACGACTACGTCCACTATAACCACATTGGCGCCTACCGCTGCACCAAGTGCGGCCACGCCCGGCCCGCTCCGGACTATGCCGCCACGGACCTGGACCTGCAAAACGGCAGACTGACCCTGGACGGCCAGTTCACTGTGGCCCTGGCCTTCCGCAGCATTTACAATGTCTACAACATTCTGGCGGCCTATGCCGCCTGCCGGGAATGCGGCGTGGCGGGCAGCGCCATTGCGGACACCCTCAGCAGCTACATCCTGAAAAACGGCCGGATGCAGACCTTCACTCTGGGCCAGCACCACGGCACGCTCTTGACCTCCAAGCACGAAAACTCCATCGCCTACGACACCAACCTCCGCTACATTGCCTCCGCCAATGAGGACTGCACGGTCCTCATCATCGTGGACGCCGTATCCCGGAAGTATTTCACCAGCGAGACCAGCTGGCTGTGGGACATCGACTTTGACCAGCTGAACGTCCCCCACGTGAAGCGGGTCATCCTCTCCGGCCTGTACCGCAACGACCTGGCGGAGCGGTTCAGCTTCACCGGTGTCCGGAACTGGGCGGTCATCCCCGGCATCCCCGACGCGGCGGCCGCCATCAAGGCGGAGGGCAGCGAGGACCTGTATGTGGTCACCTGCTTCTCCGACCGGGACAAGCTGCTGAACCTGCCGGACGTGAAAAAGGAGGGCTGAGCCATGGAAATCAAAATTCTGCACTTCTATCCCGATCTCATGAGCCTGTACGGCAGCTATGCCAACGTGTCCATCCTGAAGCGGACCCTGGAGGCCATGGGCAATACCGTCACCGTGGAGCAGGTGGCCCCCGGTGCGGACGCAGACCCTGCGGCTGCCGATTTCGTCTATATGGGCGCCGGTACGGAGCACGCCCAGAAGGCCGCCCTCCTGTATTTTTCCAAGCTGGGAGACCGGGTAAAGGCTGCCGCGGAGAGCGGCGTGCCCATGCTGTTTGCCGGCAACGCCATGGAACTGCTGGGCAAGTCCATCACCGACGACGCCGGAAAAGTCTACGAGGGCCTGGGCCTGGCGGACTTCACTTCCGTTCAGAACAAAAAGCGGTTCGTGGAGGATGTCTACGGCCACACGGACCTCTACGAGGACGCCGTGGTGGGCTTTATCAACCGCTGCTCCGTCATTACCGGCGTGGAGACGCCGCTGCTGACTTCCATGGACATGGGCCACGGCAATGAGGGCCCCTGTGGCCCGGAGGGGTATCACAAGGGCAGCGTTTTTGCCAGCCAGCTTACCGGGCCGATTCTGGTGAAAAACCCGGCACTGCTGAAGGTCATGGTGCAGGCCATCTATCACCATCGGGGAGAGACCTGCCCGGAGATCCCGGTGGATCAATACATGGCCGAGGGCTGGGCCATCACGGCGGAGCAGCTGAAGGCCCGCTGCACGAAATAAAAGGAAAAAGCACGGCGGAAGCCGTGCTTTTTTGTATCTTAACCGATCAATTTACCATTCCAAGGACCGGACCCGGATCACGTTGGCTGTGCGGCGCACATCCTCGATCACGTTGTCACCCACCTTGCTGCCAAGGTCCACCATGGTATAGGCGTAATCCCCACGGGACTTGTTGCTCAGATTTTCCACGTTGACGCCGTCCCGGCCAAACAGACTGGTGATGTTTGCCAGCATGCCGGGGACGTTCTTGTGTAGGACGCACAGCCGCTGGACACCACTGCGGTCCATGGTCATCTCCGGCAGATTCACGCTGGAGCGGATGTTGCCGCTTTCCAGATAGTCCCGCAGTGCATCCACCGCCATGGCGGCGCAATTCTGCTCGCTTTCCGGGGTGGAGGCCCCCAGATGGGGCATGGCGATGACGTGGGGAGCCGTCAGGAGACGGTTGTTGGGGAAGTCGGTGATGTAGGCGGCCACCATACCGGTGTCCAGCGCCGTCAGCATGGCTTCATCGTCTACGATCTCGCCCCGGGCCAGATTGATGACCCGCACGCCCCGCTTCATGGCGGCGATGGCGTCAGCGTCGATCATGTGGGCAGTCTTTTCCGTATAGTGGATGTGCATGGTGATGTAATCCGACCGCTTATAAAGATCGTTGATATCCTTTACCACATGAACGTGGCGGTCCAGCCGCAAAGCGGTATCCACGGACAAAAACGGATCGTAGCCGTACACATCCATGCCCAGAGAGATGGCGGTGTTGGCCACGATGGAGCCGATGGCTCCCAGACCGATAATGCCCAAAGTCTTTTTATAAAGCTCCGGGCCGATGAAGGCGGACTTGCCCTTTTCCACCACGGTGGAGACATCCACCCCGGAGGCCGCTTGCTCCCGGACCCAGCGGATGGCACCGGGAATGTCCCGGGAGCCCATCAGCATGGCGCAGATCACCAGTTCCTTCACGGCGTTGGCGTTGGCGCCGGGGGTGGAAAACACCGGGATACCCGCCGCTGCGCAGCGGTCCAGAGGAATGTTGTTGACCCCTACGCCCGCACGGGCAATGGCCAGCAGACTGGGGTTGAATTCCAAGTCCAGCAGCTTGGCGGAGCGGACTAAAATTCCCTGAGGGTCCTGTACCGCATCCCCGACCTCGTACAGCTCGGAGGGGAACCGGTTCAGACCTACCGGAGAAATTTTGTTCATGGTTTGAATGCGATACATGGGGAGTCCTCCTTGGCGGCTCCGGTGAGCCGCGGTACTCCCGGCGGAACGTGCGGCGCTGGCGTCGCTTCCGTCGAGGTAAATTTCATTATACGGTCCTTTCTTCCGGAATCAATGTCTGAAAACGAAAAAAAGTTCTGTTTTTCGCAAAAATCTTTGTTCAAAAAAGCGTCAGTCCTTCTATGGCGCACAGATACAAGAAAAACCTTACGTTTTTGACGGAAAATGTGAAATTTCCCATTGAAATTAGGGAAACTGTGCATTATAATATGTGACTGTATGTGAAATCTGTAAGGCCATCAGTTGACAAGAACCGACAGACGTTTTTCTCTGATTCGGGGGGCTGTCTGCCGACTGTTGTCAATTGATGGTAAAAAACAAGAAGGGATGTTCCAGATATGCAGAACGAACATTTGAGAAACGTAGCCATCATCGCCCACGTTGACCACGGCAAGACCACCTTGGTGGACGAGATGCTCAAGCAGGGCGGCGTTTACCGGGAAAACCAGGAAGTGGTGGACCGGGTCATGGACTCCGGCGACCTGGAGCGGGAGCGCGGCATTACGATCCTGGCCAAGAACACCGCCATCCGGTACAAGGACGTGAAGATCAACGTGGTGGACACCCCGGGCCACGCCGACTTCGGCGGCGAGGTGGAGCGTATTTTGAAGATGGTCAACGGCGTTATCCTGCTGGTAGACGCCGCTGAAGGCCCCATGCCCCAGACCCGTTTTGTGCTCTCCAAGGCTCTGGAGCTGGGCCATCGGGTCATCGTGGTGGTCAACAAGATCGACCGCCCCGATCAGCGCATCCACGAGGTCATCGATGAGGTGCTGGAGCTGCTGATGGACCTGAACGCCACCCCCGAGCAGCTGGATTCCCCCATGCTGTTCTGCTCCGGCCGTCAGGGTACCGCTTCCTACTCTCCCGACGTGGTGGGCACCGACCTCAAGCCCCTGTTTGAGACCATTCTGGAGTATATCCCCGCTCCCGAGGCGGATGTGGACCAGCCCTTCCAGATGCTGGTCAGCTCCATCGACTATAACGAATTCGTGGGCCGGATCGCCATCGGCCGCATTGAGCGGGGCACCCTGAAGCAGAATCAGGAGATCATGGTGTGCAACTACCACGATCCCGATGCTACCCCCAAGAAGGCCAAGGCCGTTTCCATCTGTGAGTTTGAGGGTCTGGCCCGGAAGCAGGTGACGGAGTCCACCGCCGGCAACATCATTGCCATGAGCGGTATTCCCGACATCACCATCGGCGATACCGTCTGCGCCCCCGGCGCCGTGGAGCCGCTGCCCTTCGTGAAGATCAGCGCTCCCACGCTGGAGATGACCTTCTCCGTCAACGATTCCCCCTATGCCGGCCGTGAGGGTAAGTTCGTCACCTCCCGCCAGCTCCGGGATCGGCTGTACCGTGAGACCCTGAAGGACGTTTCTCTGAAGGTCTCCGATACCGACCGTGACAGCGCCTTCAACGTGGCGGGCCGCGGCGAAATGTCCCTGTCCATCCTCATCGAGACCATGCGCCGGGAAGGCTATGAGTTCCAGGTATCTCCCCCTCGTGTGCTGTACAAGGAGATCGACGGCAAGAAGTGCGAGCCCATTGAGCGTCTGGTGGTGGACGTGCCCGGCGATTGCGTGGGCAGCGTCATCGAGAAGCTGGGCCAGCGCAAGGGCGATCTGGTGGAGATGACTCCCGTGGGCGACCGCATGAAGGTGGAGTTCCTGATCCCCGCCCGCGGTCTCTTCGGCTACCGGAATGACTTCCTCACCGACACCAAGGGCGAGGGCATCATGGCTTCCGTATTTGATTCCTATGCGCCTTACAAGGGCGATATTTCCCGCCGCGGCATGGGCAGCCTGATCTCTACCGAGACCGGCGACTCCATCACCTACGGTCTGTTCAACGCGCAGGAGCGCGGCACCCTGTTTATCGGCGCGGGTGTCCCCGTGTACGAGGGCATGATCATCGGCGTGGCCAACCGGGGCGAGGACATCGTGGTGAACGCCTGCCGTAAGAAGCAGCTGACCAATACCCGTGCTTCCGGCTCTGATGACGCCCTGCGTCTGGTGCCTCCCCGCCAGATGAGCCTGGAGCAGTGCCTGGAGTTTTTGGCGGACGACGAGCTGTTGGAGGTCACTCCCAAGAGCCTGCGGATGCGCAAGGCTATTTTGAACCACGAGCAGCGCATGAAGTCCCTGAAGGGCAAGAAGTAAACACACCTTACAGCCCGCCGGATGACCTTCGGCGGGCTGCGTTTTGAAAAGGAGGACCTTATGAAAAAATTACTGACTGCTTGCGTGGCTGCCGTGCTGCTGTTGAGCTTGGCCGCCTGCGGCAAGACCGATACGGACACCATCACCGACAGCAAGGCCGACAAGCCTGCGGCTGAGACGGCGGGCGTGGGCACCCACCACGCGGAGATCGATATTCAGGACTATGGCACCATCACCGTGGAGCTGGACGGTAACGCCGCCCCCATGACCGTGCAGAATTTTATGGACTTGGCCAATGATGGGTTTTACGATGGCCTGACCTTCCACCGCATCATCGCCGGGTTTATGATGCAGGGCGGCGACCCCAACGGCAACGGCACCGGCGGATCTGAGAACACCATCAAGGGCGAGTTTTCTTCCAACGGCGTGGAAAATACGCTGTCCCATACCAGAGGGGCCATTTCCATGGCCCGGAGCCAGAACCCCGACAGCGCCAGCTCTCAGTTTTTTATCTGCCACGCAGACAGCACTTTCCTTGACGGCCAGTACGCCTGCTTCGGCTATGTGACCGACGGCATGGATGTGGTGGACAATGTGTGCGAGGCCGCCCAGCCTACGGACGGCAACGGCACCATCCCCGCCGACCAGCAGCCGGTCATCACCGCCATCCGGGTCATAGACTGAGTTGATTGAAAAAACCGCTGAAATTTTCAGCGGGATTTTTGCGGAAGGTGGGAACTTTTTCCGGCTGCCCTCCGTCTATCCAGGCAAACGGAGCATTCTTCCGGAGGCTCCGACCCTGACGAAAGAAAGGAAGATCATCTATGAAATTTTCTGTGAAGCTGATCGCAGCGGCCCTATGCGCCGCCGTGCTTTGTGTCCCTGCACTGGCAGCCGGCAGTGCCCCCGGAGCGGGGGCCTACGTCCCGAACCCTCAATATACCGTGATCTCGGGAACCGTTGCCCATCAGAAGGACGGCGGCTTGCTGATGAGCACGCCCACCGGAGAACCAACGGAGGACTATATCCTGTGGACGGAGGGCGTTGCGATCCTGGACGCCGTCAGCGGCGAGCCGGTAGATGCAAAGTCCATCAAGGACGGCAGCACCGTCTATGCGTGGCTGGGGGCGCAGACTGCCATGACCATGAGCCTGCCCCCGCAGGTCACGCCGGAGCTGCTTCTGGTGAATGTCCCGGCGGACTACAAGGTTCCTCAGTACGATGTGATCGTCCGCGCCACTGTTATCATGGCGGGAATTCCCCATTACAGCGGCATGGATATCACCCTTTCCGACGGCACGGCATATCAGGTGTGGGAGGATGCACAGATCACGCCCTATCTCACCCGCAACCGCGTCACCTATCAGGATCTGCTGCCCGGCACCCGAGTGCTGATGTGGGCCGATGACAGCGGGAAGGGCAGCCGTGTGCTGGTGTTTCCCTATGCATATAAAGGCGGCATATCCCTTTATAATGACGGTTATCTATGCGTCAACGGAAGGCCAACCGTTCTCCCCTCCGCTCTGCGGCGGCCCTACAAGGACGAGCGGCTGTATGTGCCCATCCGTGCGGTAGCCGAGGCCGCCGGGTATGACGTTTCCTGGGATAAGGCGCACGGCGTGACAGTGAAGGATGGTACTGAAACCGTATTCACCATCCTGCCGGACAGCAAAGCTGTCAAAGGCACTGCCGTTCCGGAGGGGGATGGGTTCCACCTTTCCGGCCCTTGCCTCATCGCCAACGGCGTTACCTATCTGGAGGCCGGGGATCTGGCCCACCTGTTAGGAATGTTCTACGGCGGCTGACGGCGATTATTACAAACATGATATGAAAAAGCCCCCTGCTGAGAAAACCTCAGCAGGGAGCTTTTTCTGTCTGGACGGGCTGAATCTGGGGAAAATCCGCTTCGGCGGGATCACACATAGTCATACAGTCCCCGGACGGAAACCTCTCCGGAGGTCACGGTCTCCGTGGAGCCGTCCTCCCAGCGGACGGTCAGGCCAAAGTCATCGGAAATGCCCATGGCGGTGCCGATGCGCTCTCCTGCACCGGAGATGACCTTTATCGGATTGCCTACCGTCAGGCAGTCCCGGCGAAAATGGTCCAGATAGGCGGCGTTTTGGGTGGGGAAGTCATCATATAACGCATTCAGCGACCGGATCACTTGGACGGCCAACTCCGTCCGGTCTGGGGCCGCTCCGAGGGCCTGTGCCAGAGAAATGGCGATGGGGGCCACCTCCGGGCCAAAATCGGCTTCATCCTGACTGACGTTGATCCCCGCGCCGATGATGACGCAGGAGAATTCGCCGCTCTCCGCCTCCCATTCCAGCTCCGTCAGGATGCCGCAGAGCTTTTTCCGGTTCAGCACCAGGTCGTTGGGCCACTTGATGCCGGGGCGGACGCCGCAGGCGGCCTCCACCGCGTCGCAAAGCGCCACGGCGGTCCAAGCTGTCAGGGTGCTGATCTCAGAGAGTGGGCACTGGGGGCGGAGGGCCGCCGATAAATACAGCCCCTTCCCGGCGGGGGACACAAAGCTCCGTCCCCGGCGGCCCCGGCCACCAGTCTGCTGGTCCGCCAGAATCACCGTTCCATCTACGGAGCCGCTGACCGCCCGCCGCTTCAATTCGTTGTTAGTGGAGTCGATGGTGTCAAAGCACAGCAGCTCCCGACCGATCCGACAGTCCCGAAATTGCTCCGCTAATTCTTCAGGACGGAGCCGCGCTGTCACGCGGGTCAGGCGGTAGCCCCGGTTGGGGACGGATTCAATACCGTAGCCCTCTTGCCTTAACTGCTCCACAGCCTTCCACACCGCCGCCCGGCTGACACCGGCCTGTCGGCTGATAGCCTCGCCGGACAGAAATTCCTCTGTATGCTCCCGCAGGAGTTTTAAAACGATTTGCTTCGTCATGGTACATCCCTCCAGCATTACTATACGGCGTCTACGCCTGATTGTCAACCTGATTTTATAATGTGGTTGACAATCAAAGCGCCGTCTGATACACTTTAGGCGCATCAAACCGAAAAGGAGTTTTTCATTATGAATCAGCACGATATGACCCGCAATATGGTCCTCGCTGCCCTGTTTGCCGCCCTGACCGCCATCGGCGCTTTCTTACAGATCCCCACAGGCACCGTGCCCATTACGCTGCAATTTCTCTTTACTGCCTTGGCCGGTCTCCTGCTGGGGTGGAAGTGGGGAGCCATTTCTCAACTGCTCTATGTGGGCATCGGACTGCTGGGCCTGCCGGTCTTTACGCAGGGCGGCGGCATCGGCTATGTGCTCCAGCCCAGCTTCGGCTTTTTGCTGGGACTGATCCCTGCTGCTGCCGTGATCGGCGCAATGACGGCCCGCCGCATCGGTTATCTGACCATTCTGGCGGCGGTTCTGGTGGGAGATCTGATCCTCTACGCCGTGGGAGTCCCCTATATGTATCTCATCCTGCACGTTTACATGCAGTCCGCCAAGACCTTTCCCGCACTGTTGGCAGCGATGCTGGTGTACGTTCCCGGCGACACGCTGAAGATCGTCGTTGTGACGGTGCTGGCACCGGTCCTTCGGAGGACGCTGACAAAGGCGGTGCCTAACCTGTAAAAACGAGGTCATCCGCCTTTGAAAACGGTAGAATGAAAGGCGCCCTCTTGCTATCCGAAGCCGGGTGTGATAAAATATTTTATCAAATTTTGAGAATTCGGCGGGAGGGCTGTCTATGAATCGCATTAGCAAGGAAAACTATTATCTGGATATTGCCGAGACCGTCTTGGAGCGGGCTACCTGCCTGCGGCGGATCTATGGCGCCATCATCGTGAAAAATGACGAGATCATTTCTACGGGTTACAACGGCGCCCCCCGGGGTCGGGCCAACTGCGTGGACATGGGCTATTGCTCCCGGGAAGCCATGAAGGTGCCCCGCGGCGAGCGGTACGAGCTGTGCCGCAGTGTCCACGCCGAGGCCAACGCCATCATCTCTGCCTCCCGGCGGGACATGGCGGGCGGCACTATCTATCTGGTGGGCCGCAACGCTGCCACCGGGGAGCTGCTGAATGACGCCACCTCCTGCCTTATGTGCCGCCGCATGATCATCAATGCGGGTCTGGACCGGGTGGTGATCCGCCGGACGGAAACGGAATTCGAGGTGGTCCCCGTGGAGGCGTGGATCGCAGAGGATGATCTGCTGACCCCGGAAAATGTGGTCATGGACCTGAAATGAGCAGGAGAGCTGCGGAAAGGAAGTCGTTTCGTTGAAGGCGGGACTTGTTACCTTCTATCATATCCACCATTACGGCGCGTTGCTTCAGGCGGCGGCCACGGAGCGGGCTGTGGAGCGTTTTGGCTGGGACTGCGAGATCATTGACTACTTCGTCAATCAGGACAACGCCCTGTTCAAGCGGCCCACCGGCTTGGGTTCCGCCGCCCATGACGCTCACACAGCCCTGCACTATCAGGCGCTGTCGGAGCGTTACCGGCGGTTTGAGAAGTTCAGCCGGGACCATCTGCGGATCTCAGATCGCCGCTATGGGCGTTTTGACGAGCTGGCCGAGGGGCCGCTGCCCTATGACCTGATCCTCTCCGGCAGCGACCAGATCTGGAACCCCAAGATCTTCCCGGACGGCCGGTTCGACCCGGTGTTTTTCGGTACGTTTTCCCAGAAGCGCCGCATTGCCTACGCACCGTCCTTCGGTGTCCCTACCATCCCGGAGGGGATGCAGGCGGAGCTGAAGGGCTATCTGGATGGCTTTTCCCACCTCTCCGCCAGGGAGACTCAGGGGAGCGCCATCATCCGGGATATCGCCGGGAAGGACGCCCCGGTGGTGCTGGATCCCACCCTGCTGCTGACGGCGGACCAGTGGGACTCCATGGCCGATCATCCGGCCAATTACCCCAAGGGCGGCTATATTCTCTGCTATTGTATCAACCGCCCCGGTGCGCTGACACCCTATCTGGAACGGCTCCATCAGGAGACAGGGTTGCCTGTGTTACAGCTTTGCGGCATCCGCCAGAAGGTCCATCCCAAGGCAAAGCAGATCTTGGACGCCGGTCCGGCGGAATTTTTGGGCTTGTTCCAGAATGCCGCCTATGTTGTCACCAATTCCTTCCATGGCACGGTGTTCTCCGTCCAGTTCCACCGCCCCTTTTTCACCACGGTCTCCCCGGCGGAGCTGTCCGCCCCGGAACGGTCCCGGACGGTGAGCATCCTGAGCCGGTTGGGTCTTGCCAACCGGGTCATCGGTAAGGGGGATACGGCGGAGCTGCTGGACCTCGTTGACTGGGAAGCTGCCGAAGCGGCTTTGACTGCCGCCCGGAAGGATTCTCTGAATTATTTGCAGGCAGCGCTGGAAGACCGGCCCTATGCGCCGGAAGCGCCGCTTTCTCCTCAGAGCTTTGCCCCGAAGCTGGCAGAGCGGAGCCGCTGCACCGGCTGTACCGCCTGCGCCGCAGGCTGTCCCCATGACGCCATTACGATGGTCCGGGACAAAACTGGCTTTGATTTCCCGGAAGTGGATCTGGAAAAATGCGTCCATTGCGGACGCTGTACCCGGCTGTGCCCAGTTTTGCAGGAGCGCGGTCCGGCGGCTCATCTGCCCGCTGCCTTCGCCGCCTGGAACCGGGATGACGCCGTCCGGAAGGACTCTACCTCCGGCGGCGCGTTCACTGCCATTGCGGAATATGTGCTGGAGGGCGGCGGCGTGGTATACGGCGCTGCCATGGACGGCCATCAGCATCTGCGGCACATCCCCTGCTTCCGGAAAGAGGACCTGTGGCAGCTGCGGGGAGCCAAGTATGTCCAGAGCGATCTGGACGGCGTGTTCCGGGAGATCCGGGAGGCGTTGAAGACCCGCCCGGTGCTGTTTTCCGGGACGCCTTGCCAAGTAGATGGCTTGTAC
>PPYE01386664.1_pt1 | contig 11905 bp, 7 predicted proteins | sample 1559881 | NCBI WGS metagenome assembly PPYE01 (sample SAMN08240022, study PRJNA423297) | Human gut metagenome, whole genome shotgun sequencing project.
ACCTTCTCCAAATTCCTTGCCACCATCAAAACAGATGTTCCCATTCAGCTCGACATGGATTCGCTCGTCCGCGAAGAACCGAACGAAGAGGAACTCCGCAAGATTTTCGAGGAGTTGGAATTCCGCACACTCATCGATCGGGTACTCAAAAAGGGAAGCGGCAATTCGTCCTCCCCTACTCCAACCTCTCCGGTACCCGACCTCTTTGCCGGGACTCTGTTTGCCCAGCCGCAAACCTCCACTCCCGAAAACAGCGCCCCGATTCAAGGCGATTTGTTTGCAAATTTTGCGGGCGAGGGGACGGGCGTTTCTGAAAATTCAAACCTGACGCGGTTAGAAATGCTCGATGTAGACTACCAACTCATTGATACAGAAGACAAAAGAGCAGAAATTATTCAAAAGTTACTTACAAGCGAAATTCTCTCAATAGATACCGAGACTACCGGAACCGAGCCAATGGACGCCGAACTTGTAGGAATGAGCTTCAGCGATGCCGAAAACCGTGCATACTACGTACCCGTTCCCGCCGAACGAGAGGAAGTCTTAAAAATTGTAAACGAATTCCGCCCCCTCTTCGAAAACGAGAAATCCATGAAGGTGGGACAAAATATCAAGTACGATATGATTATCCTCCAAAATTACGGCGTCCAGGTGAAGGGCAAACTTTTCGACACCATGCTTGCCCACTACGTGCTTCAACCCGAACTGCGACACAACATGGACTATCTGGCGGAAATCTACCTGCACTACCAGACCATCCACATCGATGAGCTAATTGGAGCGCGGGGCAAAAACCAAAAGAACATGCGCGACCTTTCACCCGAAGATGTCTACCGTTATGCCTGCGAGGATGCGGACGTCACCCTCAAACTGAAAAACGTGCTGGAAAAGGAACTGAAGAAGCAAGGTGCCGAACATCTGTTCTACGAAATAGAGATGCCGCTCGTCCCCGTACTTGTCAATATAGAGAGCAACGGAGTGCTGCTCGACACGGAAGCCTTGAAGCAATCGTCCCAACACTTCACCGTCCGTCTGCAGGAGATTGAGAAGGAAATCTACGAGATGGCTGGCGAGACATTCAATATCAGCTCCGCCAAGCAGGTAGGCGAAGTGCTCTTCGACAAGCTGAAAATCGTGGAGAAATCCCCGACACCGGCTGCGAGTTCTTCTCTGCCGACTACTCGCAGATAGAGCTGCGCATCATGGCACACCTCAGCGAAGATAAGAACATGATAGACGCCTTCCTCAGCGGACACGACATCCACGCCGCCACCGCTGCCAAGATATATAAAATAGATATAAACGACGTAACCGCCGACATGCGCCGCAAGGCAAAAACGGCAAACTTCGGCATCATCTACGGCATCTCCGTCTTCGGGCTTGCCGAACGCATGGGCGTTTCTCGCCAGGAAGCCAAAGAGCTGATAGACGGCTACTTTGAAACCTACCCACAAGTGAAGGAGTATATGGACAAAAGCATCCAGGTGGCACGCGAGAACGGCTATGTGGAAACCATCTTCCACCGCAAGCGCTTCCTGCCGGACATCAACTCAAGAAACGGGGTGGTACGGGGCTATGCCGAACGGAATGCCATCAACGCTCCCATCCAGGGAAGTGCCGCCGACATCATAAAAGTAGCCATGGCACACATCTATCAGCGCTTCCAAGCTTACAATCTGAAAGCAAAGATGATTTTACAGGTCCATGACGAACTAAATTTCAGCGTTCCAGAGGCAGAAAAAGAGCTTGTACAGAAAATCGTAATCGAAGAGATGGAGCAGGCATATCGCATGCACGTACCCCTGAAAGCCGATTGTGGGTGGGGAAACAACTGGTTGCAGGCACACTAAACAGCCCAATAACTTTATTTAACTTACAATCAGAAAGCAACAGAAGCAATCCTTTCCAAATACAGTTTGCTCATCAGAATATCCGGCAACCTCGCTGCCGGATATTTTTTATTCACCAATCTTGCCAAAAGGAAAGCATACCGAAACCCTCACTACTGACATATTGATAAAATTTAATCTGATATTTATATTTATGTCAATTTAATACGTACCTTTGCAGCGAAATCAATGACATATTGATAGAAAATAGAAAGTTAAACTAAAAAAGACATAAAACCATGAAAGCAAAAGTATCTTTAAAAACAGTGATTGTTTCAGCACTTCTCTTAGTTTGCGGATTAAATGCCTCAGCCGACAATAAGAGCAACCTCATTTACAATTCGGAAGAAGTAAACGGCATGAAGGTGGCAGAGACCGTATACAAGATGGACGGAAACACGCTTGCCAACTATATGAAGTACAATTATAAGTACGACGACCAGAACCGCATGACAGAAAGCGAAGCCCTGAAATGGAACAGCACCAAGAATACATGGGGCAAGGACATGTGCATCCGCTATGCATACCAAGGCAAGACGATGACTACCACATACTACAAATGGAACAACAAGAAAGGCGAATACATACTGGTTCCCGAGATGACAGTAATCATGGACAACCCTAACATGTAATTGACAAACTCTCTCTTAAAGTAAGAAATCTTATTCCTAACAACAATAACCGAAACCTTTTCATCCTTTCCTTTGATATACTTCATCGTGTTATACACACGGAGATTCAGTGCTTTCCCATCCCAAGAACTACCTTCTGAATATGCCGGATGCCAGTTGTCATCAAATGAAGGCTTGGCATTGGACATAAGCCCTTTTTGATTGGGAGCATAAATCTTACCTGTCATCACTGTAGAAGCCATACCCCAACGACGGAGATCAAACCAACGAAAACCTTCATTACAAAGTTCAACAGTACGTTCGTAACGTAATGCCTTTCGGAGTCCGCTCTGCGAAGTAACTACCACATCGGGCATTCCTACACGATTACGAATTATATTGATGTCCGTTCGTGCTAACTCCAGATTGCCATCAGCCATTTCAATATTGGCTTCTGCCTCTATTAGATAAACCTCTGCTAAACGCATCAAGCCGCAATTAAGATCACTGGTTTCATGGTTGGAGATTGCAGCTCTTTCCAACTCGGCTATATCCAAATATTTCCTCCAGAGATATCCAGCAGGACCTTTAGTGCCATTGGCACCGTATACGCCCTTGGTTCCCTGTGACTCCATGTTTGTCACGTCCTTGCCCGTGCTATAGTCGTGAATCTTTTTACTGGTAGTGGAAGTCTGGAATTCTAGATTGAATATGCGTGAACCAGGTCGCAAACAGAAAAGATCCAGACGAGGGTCCCGGTTTTGCCAAGGGTTCTGCCAGTCATACAGAGAAGATTCCGTAATCGATTTGCCATCCTTGCATTGAAACATATCAACAAATGTTTGTGTAGGACCAAAATAGGCGCATCCTCCCAGTGTACGTGGAGCCATGTAATATGCCTCCTTGGTTTTATTACTGGATATTACCGCATCATACTGCACGGACCAGAGCCACTCATTGCTTGCCTCACCGTCATAACCAAACAGAGCCGTCTGACCGGTTGGCTCTCCTGCCTCATGACTTTCTCCACAATACTGTGTATTGATGGATTCCAATTCAAAGCCTGCCTCCTTAGCCAAATTCAAGGCTTGTTTGGCCGAACTGGCAGCCAAGTCATACTTTTTCCAATTCAAGGCAATACGGGCACGTAACGCATACGCTGCTACCCGTCCGATGCGTGCACTGCCATAGCTTTCTGCTTTATGGCGGAGTGGAAGGTTAGCCAAACACTCGTCGCTAAGATCCGAAAGCAGATTCTCTACAATGGTCTCTCTCGGTGTACGTGGGGTCTGGCTGTCATTTATACCCGCTGTGTGGACCACATACGGCAAGTCTCCATAGTGCTGGCAAGCTTGATCATAACAGAATGCCCGTATGCACAGCAGCTCTGCCCGTATACTCTCTATATCCGTATCAGAGGCTGTGCCACGCAGATTATCCAGCGCATCGAGAAGCTGGTTGATACGTGCCACGGTCTTATACACGCAATTATAAAGCTTGTTTGCCACCGCGTTTTCAGCAGAAGCTCCGGAGGTGATTAATTCCGTATACATAGCCGTGTTGACACGTGTAGCACCAATATCGGTAATATTGTCTGTCACCTTCCACCAGGTGGTGGTGCTGGCACTATAAGCTGTCAGAGATGAGTAAACAGCGTTCAAACCGAAATTCGCCTCTTCCATACTCGAAGGATAAGAGGCAGAAGACGGTGAAGTGAGTGGTTCAAGGTCGAGTGAACAAGCACCGAGACTTAATAGAGACAGCGAAAGGAGTGCTGTATAAATATTGTTTCGTTTCATATCATTTTTTCTTTTTATGTCTTCTTGAATACAGACGGTTTCCCTATTCCGGCTAATCAGAATTTGATGTCAACGCCAAAAGTGAAGGCTTTCGTCTGGGGATAATTGTTTGCCGCACCCAGAGATACCCCATCTGTTGCTGATGCGTTATAGTTGACTTCGGGGTCATAGCCATCCCAAAAGTCAGTAAAAGTCAAGAGATTCTCAGCATTGGCATAAATGTAGGCAGACTTCAGTCCGATGGCTTTCATCCATTTGGAGGGCAGGTCGTAACCCAGCTGCAGGTTCTTCAGACGCAGGTAAGCGGCACTCTTCATCCAGAAGGATGATGTATAGGTGTTGTTACTGCTCTTATAAGAGAGGCGAGGCGTGGATGCATCATGATTCTGCTCCGTCCAATAGTCAAGGTGTTCCTTGCGGTAGGTTCCTCCCTGATAGCAAGGCATCACGTAGTAGGAATTGAGATAACCGTCGGCCTTGCCAACTCCTTGCAAGAAAGCCGAAAGATGAATTCCTTTGTATCCCACTCCTAAATTAAAGCTATAACTATAGCGTGGAACTGTACTTCCGATAATCGTCTTGTCATCTGTAGTAATTTTGTTGTCTCCGCTGACATTCCGGTATTTCAGGTCACCGGGATATACGGTTGTACCGAATTGGGGACAGTTGGCATTGATTTCGTCCGCTTCTTCTTGTGAATTGATGAAACCGTCGCATATCAATCCGTAAATGGAGTTAATGGAAGACCCCTCTTGGTTACGAATATCACCGCTTGTGCTGCTTGTGCCCCGCATGTCGGTGATGGTGTTTTTCACGTCGCTCAGCGTAAGGGCGGCATCCAGCAAAAAGTCCCTCGTCAGCTTCTTGCTGTAGCCTACGCTTAGCTCCCATCCCTGGTTTCTTACCTTGCCGGCATTCTGGAAGGGAGCACCCATACCAATGTGGTTGGGGATGTCCAGCTTCATCAGGATACCATCCGTTATCTTCCTATACCAGTCGGCAGTGATGTTGATACAGCCGAACAGTGAAAGATCTATGCCTAAGTCAGTCATGGTAGAAGTCTCCCATGTAAGGTCCCTATTGGAGAGCGAGGTAACAGCAGAGGTCGTGTAAAGATTACCTCCCATAGATATAGAGCCCGTAGAGAGTTGCTGAGTAGTGGGATAATAGGAACTTCCGATATTCTGGTTGCCCAGTTTGCCCCAAGAGGCACGTAATTTCAGATTATCCACTCTATCGCGTATAGATTCCATAAAGGGTTCCTCGCTGATGCGCCATGCTGCAGAGAATGAAGGGAACACGCCATATCGGTTACCCTCTGCAAATCTGGAAGAACCGTCGGTACGGATATTGGCCTCCACAAGGTAGCGTTCCTTGTAGTTGTAATTCAAGCGGCCAAAGAAGGAGTTGATGGCCCATTGGTACTCCCCTCCTCCATTGTTCATGTTCTCAATGTTACCGGCATCAATTTGGTCATATTGAGGGAAGTTGAATACTTGACGATAGGCAGAAAGAGTCTTTTCTGTATAGGTCTGACACTCCATACCTGCCATTACTTTGAAGTAGTGGTCATCCAGCTGTTTCTCATAGTTGGTCAGTGCCTGTGTGTTCCAGTAGAAGTAACGGTAGGCCGATTCTGTAAGCGAGTTGTAGGTTTCGCCGCTCTTGAAGCTGGTAGTACCTTCCGGGTCACCATACGTGGTGACAGAATTCTTATAGTTATGGTTATTCTTGGTGATATAACGTGGAGTGGCTTGAACTGACACATTCCATCCATCGAGAATCTTATAGGTCAGAGCCATCGCCATGGTAGCACGGATAACATTGTTTTTCACAATACCGCCTTCACGCAACAACAGCACGGGGTTATTGCCCATCAGACCATTTGCCCCATTATAAAGACCAGTAGTAAATTGATTGACAATGTTCGGGGTTCGGGTGTTCATATAATTGAAGGCATGTCCTTCGTAGGGAGAACTATTTTTATTGGCATTGCTTACTTGTATGTCAAACTTCATGTCCAGACGGTCGCTAAGCTTGATGTCCATATTGTTGCGTACAGAGATTTTACGGTAAGAGGAATTGACCACTATACCCGTCTGGTCCAGATACCCTATAGAAGTAAGTGTCTTGATACGTTCTGATGAAGAAGTCAGAGTAAGCGTATGCCCATGGTTGAATCCGTTTTCTGTAAGAATCAAGTCCTGCCAGTCTGTATTAGGATAGATGTCCGGGTCAGTAGCCATGCCAGCCACATATTCCCTTATATATTCATCACTATAGGGCAGGTCGGATCCGTCGTTACCTGCTGCCACATTTTCCAATTGCATATATTCCAATGCATCCACTTTTTGAGGAAGCATCGTTGCGCCTTGGAATCCAAAATATCCTTTATAGGATATGCTGAACTTGTCTTGACTGCCACCCCGTTTGGTAGTCACCAGAATGACACCATTGGCAGCACGTGAGCCATAGATGGATGCAGATGCAGCATCTTTCAAGACGGACACTGACTCGATGATGTTAGGATCCACTTCATCTATGGTTCCTTCTACGCCATCGACCAACACCAACGGGGCGGCACTATCACCACCGAAGGTTCCGATACCACGTATACGTATATGACCGCCATTGCCGCCTGGCTCACCGCTCTGTGTAGTGACAGTTACACCTGCAGCCATGCCTTGCAGAGCCGAAGATACGTTTGATACTCGACGGCTTGCAAGCTTCTCGCTGTTAAGCGAAGAAACCGAGCCTGACAGATTAACCTTCTTGTTAGTGCTATAACCTACCACTACCACGTCGTTAAGCAATTGTGAGTCTTCATCCAGTACCACATGAATGAAGTTCTCCCCTGCAGTCTTCAGCTTGAGGGTACGGAAGCCGATGTAGGATACGATGAGTTCCGCGTCTTCGATGGTTTCAAAATTGAAGTTGCCGTCCACATCGGTAATGGTTTTCTCGGGAGAATGGGTCACTTGAATTGTAGCACCGGGAAGTGGATTATTGAACCGGTCCACCACTTTACCTTTGACGGGTTTCAGTGAAGCTGCGACTACATTCAACGAAACAAGCAGCCCACAGACACACACAAAGGATTTAATCATTCTTGTTTTCATTAGTTTCTATGATGATTTTAATTTCGGCTGCAAAAGAATGGATGCTGTATTACAGACTTGTGTCACTTCTGTGATTTTGATATGACACCGGATGAGAGCCCGACATATGTAACTTGAACGTAACCCTATAGAAACGACGAAGTAATTTCACTCACCTATTTTTGCTCTCAATTCAAACAACAAATAATTGAAAGAGAAAAGCAATGAACAAAAAGAACATTTTTTACGCCGCATTGCTGCTTATGGCAATAGGGGCAGAAGCTAAAGAGATTAAAGGCAAAGTCATGGCCGACGGCAAGGGGCTGGCCAAAGTTGTAGTAACCGATGGCACCGCATTCGCTCTTACCAGTGAAGACGGAAGCTATATGATTGATGCTGATGAGAAGGCCCACTTTATCTATGTAGTGACACCTTCAGGCTATATGGCTCCTTGCAACGGGGGTACTCCCGTCTTCTATAAGACTCTGAACGAGAACAGCCACGATTTCCAGCTCCATCGCTGGGGAACAGTAGGAGGCAAATACGCCATGATGGCAGCAGCCGATACACAACCGCGCGGAGAGAACGCATTCCATCGGCTTGAAACGGAAGCTTTCCCCGACCTCAAGCAAGTGGGCTTTGAATATATGAGCCAGAATATTCCTGCTTTCGCCATCTTCTTGGGCGACATCTTATGGGATAACCTGGAAATGTTTCCCCACATCAAGCAAGAGATAGCAAAGATCCAAATTCCCATCTATCCGGTTATCGGCAACCACGACCACGACAAGGAGGTGAGCGACGATGATACCAGTGCACATCTTTATCGGCATTTCTTTGGACCCACTTACTATGCGTTCAATGCTGGAAAAGACTATTATATCGTTTTGGACAATATCCTTTATAAAGGAAACAAGAAGTATGAAGTGGGGCTCAATGATCAGCAGCTCAATTGGGTGAAGAGCTATCTGCAGTACGTCCCCAAAGGGGCTCATCTGTTTGTTTGCATGCATGCTCCGGCATACTTCTATAACGAGAACTACAAGTTGGGACGCGTAGCCGAGTTACTCGACCTTTTCGAGGGTTATAAGGTAGATATTCTCAGTGGTCACACTCATGTACAATGCAACACACAAATCAGAAACAACATTCGTGAGTACAATATCGCCTCCATCGGAGGCGCATGGTGGTTATGGGACGGCATCTATAGCAAAGACGGTACCCCTATTGGCTACCAAGTATTCGAATCCGGCAAGAACGGAATTGCAAATTATTTCAAGTCATTAGGACATGACCGTGACTATCAGTTCCGTTACTATCCCGTGGGTACAGTACCCGGCCATGAAGACGAACTCTGCGTCAAGGTATGGAATTGGGATAACCGCTGGAAAGTGGAATACTACGAAGACGGGAAGTTGAAAGGCGAAATGAAGCAGTATAAAGGCATGGATCCTGATTATGATTTCTTCCTGCAGCGCAAAGCTGTCACAGAGGGAAAGGATATGAAGGAACGTGGTCGCCAAGCTAACAAGAATGCTTATTTCTTTTTCTCTACAAAACCGAGCGATAAAGCAAAGAAAATAAAAATCGTGGTGACTGACGCCAACGGGAAAAGCTACGAGCAGTCTTTGGAACATTAAGTAAACAGACAGATAGTAATCGGTACCTGATTATGAGCCATTCCCTGCTCCTCGTTATTCAGCTATCGGTTATTATTCGTACCTTTACCCGAAAAAGGAATGCCACATGATACCCAAGCCCCTCATTACCTACATCGAGACAGCAATCATCCCCCGTTACAAGGAGTTTGACAAGGCACACAACCTCTCACACGTCCGCACCGTCATCGAAGAAAGCCTTGCCCTCGCCCGGCAATACGAACCTCGTAGCATCTACGGCAAGATTGTTGCCGAAGCGGACCGTATCATCGACCCGGACATCACCCTGCGCCGCACCGTGCAGTACGGATTGAAACAGAATCCTGCCGCCGACAAGGAGTGGCACTACCAGCGGTTCCATCAGCATCTCATGGCAAAATATGCACCCGGCGGTTATCTGAAGCTCTGGTTTCCCGAGGGCAAGAATGCGGAACAGCTGAAGAAGCTCCAAGCCATTATCGCAGACGAAGGACAGCTGCGGCAAGTTTTCAACCGAATATTCGAGGAGGAAAAGTAATAGCGGTATCAATGAAGCATATGCCCCATTTCATTTCCGACTATGGAAACGGTTTGTTTCCTATAATGGAACAGAGTGTTCTCTATAAGGAAACAAAGTGTTTCCTATAACGGAACAAATCGTTTTATCCCGTCGAAACAAGTCGTTTCATACAAGAGAAACAATCTGTTCCGACGGGGTGTAACAAAGTGTTCAGTACTGTGAACTAATACAATAGCTCTATTTAGAAGGTCTCACAAGATAAGTATCCGCCTCCATAAGTATAAAGACTTATGGGCGTGCCAACATGAGGAAATCATAAAACTCACAGATGGACTGGCCTTCGGTTTCTGATTCGAAGACAAAGAAGAGCGGCTGCTTTCCCTTATGCAGCTTTGCCGGAATAGAGAGCGGAGCATAGAACTCCCTGCAAGTGCTGCCAGCCTTCACATCCACAAGTCCTATCTCTACACCGCCTTTTGTTGTCCAAGGGCTACCCAGCATGATGCGGATGCGTCCGTCGGTATCTTCAGCCTTCAACCTTAACTGCATCTGCAAAGACTTATCTCGCGGAACGGCATTCATATTCAAGTATTTATATCCTACAATCGACCCACTTGTATTATTCACCACCGGAGCGAACGGGATTTTGTGGTTGTTATCGCCGGCATAGGGATTATTATCCCGGTACACAGGCCGGATGTAAGACCCCGTGTAGACATAATGGGGATAGACCTCTTTGATACCTCCGGGATTGGTGTGCCAACAAGCCAACCCGGCCGAGATGCGCTGCATAGGATTGAGCCCTTCAAGAAGGAAACCCTCAGAGTTGAATTCCCCGCGCGAAATCACGACTTTCCCACCTTTTCCTTTTTCCACCTTTACATCAATGGCCGACACCATAGCCTGGCGTGCATAGCAATCAGTACCTATCTGGCGATGATAGAACACGTACCATTGCCCTCCTATCTTGCAGATACTGCCATGCGTATTTCCACCGGGCATGGCCGAAGCTATCACATTGCCTTTTTCATCATACTCGCGCGCACGGGCATCGATGATTGTTCCGCCATAGGTCCAGGGACCCAGAGGATGCTCGCTATAAGCGTATGCCAGCGTATAGTTGCTGGCGTTCGGCAAGCCATCTTCACCCTCAGCGGTAGTACGGCTATAGATAAACACATACTTATCCTCAATCTTGCGGATGGAGGATGCCTCAAAGAAGCGGAATATACCTTCCTGCCGATAGCCTGAAATCATGTTCTCCACCACTTCGGTACCCGGCTTTACCGTGCACATGGTAGCAGGGTCCAACTCCGCGCCATGCGAAATGCCAAATCCCCAATAACCATACACACGTCCATCATCATCGACAAACACTGCGGGGTCGAATCCCAAACAACCGAAAGTCTCGCGAGGACGCTCCTTATGCCAGTTGCATACCGTAAACGGGCCATCGGGACGGTCGCTTTTGGCAATCATGGAATTGCGTCCACCACCTTGATTATTCGGAAAGAGGTAGTAAGTTTTCTTACCATCGGCATCGGTAGTTACTGTCACGTCAGGGGCAAAAAGCACGTCGTCGGTTCCATCAGCATTCAGTTTATACAGCTCGGGCGACTCATTGACTTTAAATATCACGCCGTCATATCTCCAACGGGTCAGGTCCTCTATGGGTGCTGACCACACCACTTGGTCACGTCCGCAATACATCCACTTGAGATTGTCGTGCGAACCATAAATATAGACACGGTACTTGCCGGGACAGTCAGGATCCTCAAACACATAGGGCTCACCATCAGGAATAAATTCCCAAAGCGGCAGATAAGGATTCTGTGCAGATAATGTAAAAGACAAGCTGATGAGACATGATAAAATCATCAGAATTTTTCTTACTTTGTTTTTCATAATCGCATTGATTTATAGAATGATACTTAAATTTATAATTGCGACAAAACTATCAATTTATCATTTTACTCTCGTGCTTTTAATGCAAATTAACATACCCACTTTCCCCGGTAAGTACTATCTTTGCTTAAAAAAGTGAAGATAGGCTGCACCTCAGCATAAAAAATGAACGCGTTCATTTCATTCTGCCTTCGGTTTGCACTATCTTTGCATCCAATTAACTGAACAATAACTAAAAAACAAGATAACACTATGGCATTAAAAGCTGGTATCGTGGGCCTTCCCAACGTAGGAAAATCCACTCTTTTCAACTGCTTGAGCAGCGCAAAGGCACAAGCGGCAAACTTCCCGTTCTGTACAATCGACGCCCAAATGGGACAAGTGTCCGTACCCGACGAACGACTGACGAAGCTCGCCGAGCTGGTTCACCCGGGGCGTATCGTACC
>PPYE01385653.1_pt1 | contig 11903 bp, 10 predicted proteins | sample 1559881 | NCBI WGS metagenome assembly PPYE01 (sample SAMN08240022, study PRJNA423297) | Human gut metagenome, whole genome shotgun sequencing project.
CAGAAAATTACAGGTTACGGAGAGGAAGATAAGGATATCATCGCAGTTGCCATGGATGAAAGCCTTGATCTGCGGGAGCAGGATGCTGTTGTACAGGTATTCTTTGTCCGGGGAGGTAAACTGATCGGGCGGGAGCATTTCTATCTGCGTGTGGCGCGTGGCGATACAAAGGCTCAGGTATTATCCAGCTTTATGAAGCAATTTTATGCCGGAACTCCGTTTATCCCACGTGAGATCATGTTGCAAAAAGAAATCGAAGATGCCAAGATCATAGAGGAATGGCTTACAGATCGAAGAAAGCAGCGAGTCTATATCAGGGTACCGAAGAAAGGTACGAAAGAGAAGCTGGTAGAGCTGGCAGAAGAGAATGCAAAGATGGTTCTGGATAAAGACAGAGAGCGTATCAAACGTGAAGAAGGAAGAACCATCGGAGCAGTTCATGAAGTGGAAGAGTGGCTTGGACTGTCGGGAATCAGGCGTATGGAGGCTTATGATATTTCCAATATCAGTGGTTTTGAATCTGTAGGTTCCATGGTTGTCTATGAGAAAGGAAAGCCAAAGCGCAGTGATTACCGCAAATTTAACTGATCACCAGAATCCAGGATGAGGCGCACCGTTTTGCCATTGAATTTCACCGATCTCTGAGAAGTAAAGAACAGGTGCATTCCCTGTTGGATGATATCCCTGGTATCGGTGAAACCAGGCGGAAAGCATTGATGCGGAAATTTAAGTCTGTTGAGAATATCAGAGATGCATCATTGAAAGAACTTGCGGAGACAGAAAGCATGAATGCAGGAAGTGCACAGAAAGTCTATGAATTTTTTCATGGAGCTAGTGTACCGACAAGTTGATTGTTTCAAGAATCAACTTGTCGGCACACTGGTGAGAAAAAAATATAAAATATGTAAAAATATTTCTGGGTTCTTCTACATATTACCCAAAGACTCTCGCTTTTTGTAATTGAAGTTGTATATAGTGATGTGATATAATAAAAAAGACGTGAAATTTACTATGAAAGTTTCGGACGACAGCTATAAATGAGTTATGTCTGTATGAGCAGGTTTTGAGATAGCGGACAGACCGGGCTTTCAGATTTTGAACTGAAAAGGAGAAATAAATGAAGGGTGTACAGTTGACAAAATTAGTTCAGGAACTGGGACTTCACAACCTGACTCCTGAAATTGATCTGTCTGAGATTGTGATCAAGACAGCGGAGATCAACAGACCGGCATTGCAGCTGACAGGATATCTGGAGCATTTTGCAAATGAACGGGTACAGATCATCGGATATGTAGAGTATACTTATCTGATGCAGCTCAGTGATGAGGAACGGAAATTTAAATATGAAAGATTTATTTCTAGCAAGATTCCCTGTGTAATTTTCAGTACAATGACAAGACCATCACAGGATATGATCGATCTGGCAGTTAAATATAATGTTCCGACTTTCGTGACAGAGCGTACAACTTCCAGCTTTATGGCTGAAATTATCCGCTGGTTAGGTGTACAGCTTGCACCATGTATTTCCATCCATGGTGTGCTTGTGGATGTATATGGTGAAGGTGTCCTGATCACAGGTGAGAGCGGAATTGGCAAGAGTGAGGCTGCGCTGGAACTGATCAAACGAGGACATCGTCTTGTCAGTGATGATGTTGTAGAACTTCGTAAAGTCAGTGATGTGACGCTGGTGGGTTCGGCACCGGATATCACAAGACATTTCATTGAGCTTCGTGGTATTGGTATTATCGATGTCAAAACTCTGTTTGGTGTTGAGAGCGTTAAGGATACACAGTCTGTGGATCTGGTTATCAAACTGGAAGAGTGGGACAGAGACAAAGAATATGACCGTCTCGGCCTGCATGAGGAATATACAGAGTATCTTGGAAATAAGATTGTATGCCATTCTCTGCCTATCCGTCCGGGACGTAATCTGGCTATTATCGTTGAATCTGCGGCAGTTAACCACAGACAGAAGAAGATGGGATACAATGCAGCGGAAGAGCTGTACAAACGTGTTCAGGCAAACCTTGCAAAGAAACGTGAAGAAAAATAACTTAAAGTAATTTGGAGGATATCAGATATTATGGGAAAGTATTGTTTTGGAATTGACGTTGGTGGTACATCTGTAAAATGTGGACTCTTTCAGACAGACGGAGTCTTAGTTGAGAAATGGGAAATTCCTACACGTAAGGAGAACAGTGGAGAAGCAATCCTGCCGGATATTGCAAAGACAATCCTTGACAAGATCGCAGAGCGTAAGCTGGATAAAGAAGAAATCGACGGTGTGGGAATCGGGGTACCGGGACCTGTTAATGAGAGAGGGGAAGTGCCATGTGCGGTAAACCTTTTCTGGGGCTTTAAAGAAGTTACTAAGGAACTGACAGAACTGACAGGACTTCCGTCCAAAGCAGGAAACGATGCCAATGTAGCAGCACTTGGCGAAGCATGGAAAGGCGCAGCAGCAGGAGCTAAGAATGTCATTCTTGTAACTCTTGGAACAGGCGTTGGAGGTGGAATCATCGTTGATGGAAAGATCGTTGGCGGTGCTCATGGTGCAGGCGGAGAGATCGGTCATGCAGCAGTTAACCATGAAGAAAAAGAAGCCTGCAACTGTGGTAACTGTGGATGTCTGGAGCAGTATGCGTCTGCAACAGGTATCGTTCGCGTGGCACAGAGAACTCTGGCTGCTACAGATGAGCAGACTGTTCTTCGCAAATTTACAAAACTTTCAGCAAAGAATGTTCTGGATGCTTTTAAAGAGGGCGACAAAGTAGCCTGCGATGTTATGGCACAGGTAGGAGAAATGCTTGGCGGAACACTTGCTATGTTTGCATGTGTGACAGATCCGGAAGCCATCGTTATCGGCGGTGGTGTTTCCAAAGCCGGACAGCCATTGATTGACTGTATTCAGAAATACTATGAGAAATATGCTTTTACAGCATGCAAGAAAACACCGATCATTCTTGCAACTCTCGGAAATGATGCAGGTATTTACGGATCTGCGCGTATGGTTATTAAAGAAGTATAATATCTGAGAATCAATTTTGAAAATATATAAAAAATCCACAGTCCTGAGTTGACAGGACTGTGGATTTTTTGCAGTACAGGAACATCATTCGGAGGTGCTCCTGTACCGGTATTTTTGTATTAATAATAGTCGACCTGATAAGAGGAATCATCCTCGTTACCGTCACCGTTGTCATCGCTTCCGCCGGTATTATCAGTACCATCGTCACCGCTGTTACCGTTGTCATCAGTATTGTTACTGTCACCACTGTTGTCGGTATCTCCATTGTCGGAGTTTCCGCTGTTATCAGTGTCAGTGGTGTTGTCAGTCTGATCAGAGGAATCTGTATCATAATTATAGTCATAATCATCACTGTCATAGAAATGCTGGTCACAGTATTCAGTAGGCATGGTACCTACGTCAAAGTATTCAGTGATCACCGGACAGCCGGCTCTTGGAAGAAGTCCGGTTTCCTCGCAGACACTTAACTTTTCTACACTTGCAGGCTTCTCGAATTCTTTGGAAGGAAGTCCCTCATGGATACGAGTCATAACCTTTTTCCATAAAGCTTTGTGGAAGTTACGCGCATAATCAGGTAATTTCTCATTGTTGTCATAACCGGACCATACTGCGCATGTATAATATGGTGTATAACCCACAAACCACAAGTCGTTATAGGCTTCGGTTGTACCTGTTTTTCCGGCAACAGGCATATTGTCAAGCTGGCAGGCTGTACCTGTACCCTGTTTTACAACATCCTCCATTGCACTGGTGAGAAGAAAAGCAGTACTTTCTTTGATTACGGAACGTTCGGCAGCAGTATTCTCGATCAGGACGTTTCCATTGTGATCCAGGATTTTTGTATAATAAATCGGTTTGATGTAGTTTCCACCGTTTGCGATGGCTGCATAGGATGCACACAGTTCAACATTTGTGACACCGCGGGTGATGCCGCCAAGCGCAGTGGCAAGGTTTGCATCGCTCCATACATTACCATTGGCATCTTTGTCAGCCTCTGTTCCATGAGCAAGGGTTGTAAAACCAAAGTTGTCCAGATATTTCAATCCAAGATCAGGAGTTACTTTTTCCAGACACTTGACGGCTACAACGTTAATGGAATTCTGGATCGCAGTACGGATCGTGGTTGTTCCGTTGTAAGAACGGGTTGCGTTGTTTACAGGGGAACCATCCGGATATTCATAAGGTTCGTCTTCAAATGTTGTTGCAAGAGTCATGCCTTTTTCATTTAAAGCAGGTGCATAAGTGGACACGATCTTAAAGGTAGAACCAGGCTGTCTGGTAGTGTCCGTTGCCCGGTTCAGTGTAAGACTTGCTGTTTTCTCTCCACGACCACCGATCAGAGCTTTTACATAGCCGGTATGCTGGTCGATCACACTCATGGAAGACTGTGGCTGAGGTGCGAAATTGACACGCTCTGCAAGAACTTTACTTCCGTTGGCGAGTATGCTTGCCTTATATTTGTCTACATAAGTCTGTCCATCTTCCGGGGAATCGAACAGAAGATCGAAATCGGGATCCTCATTCTGAAAATAAAGCTGCAGCATTTCCTTACTGTAGTTTACCTGATTTCCATCAGGATCGGTAACCGTCAGGGCATAGTCAAGTTCATACTGGACAGTGTCCGGATAATTGGAAGGATCTGCATATTCCTCATCCAGGATATTCTGGATCTTGGAATCCTGTGTTGTATATACTTTAAGTCCGCCGCTGTAGAGAAGATTGGTTGCCTGTTTTTTGGTGTAACCTTTGATATTCATCAGGTCGTTGATGATCTGATCTGTCAGTTCATCTTCAAAATATGTGTAAACAGTATTCTCAGTGCTGGAGTTCTTTTCCTGAGCGGCCTGGATACGGGAATAAACATCATCTGCAAGAGCTTCATCATACTGATCCTGAGTAATATAGTTCTGATCCAGCATATGCTGGAGAACTTCCTTGCGTCTCTTCCTGTTGCTGTCAGGATTGATGATCGGGTTAAATTTCGTCGGGTTCTGTGTGATACCTGCCAGAGTTACACATTCAGAAAGATTCAGATCCCATACATCCTTGTCAAAATACTGTCGTGCGGCAGCCTGTACACCGTAGGAACCGGCACCCAGGTTAATTGTGTTCAGGTAATTCTCAAGAATGGTGTCTTTATCAGTTTTTTTCTCAACCTGGACAGCAAGGTACTGTTCCTGGATTTTTCGCGTAAATCTTTCCAGCTGAGTAGATTCACTGGTCCAGTTGGTAAATACGTTATTCTTAAGAAGCTGCTGTGTGATCGTACTGGCACCTTCTGAGAAATCTCCGGTAGTGAGAGCTTTCATTCCGGCACGAAGAATACCTTTTACGTCAATACCGTTATGTTCATAGAAACGTTCATCCTCAATTGCGACAACTGCATGCTGCAGATCAACAGGTATCTGATCGAGAGTGACAGGCAGTCGGTTGGAATCCGGAGCAGCCAGTTTACGGATCTGATTCCCTGCATCATCGTAGAGAAAGGTTGCATAGCCCAGTGGCATAATATCAATATCATCAACATCAGGAGCAGTATCAATTACACCCCTGAATGACCCCACACCCAGACAGGTTACTGCGATGCAGAGTGCTATCAGTGATACGAACAGGACTCTGATGAAAGAAACTCTGGCGCGCTTTCCCATCATGGAAGAACGGGAAATCAGTGCCGTCCGTTTCTTTGCAGTCGACTTTTTACCGTAGTTCATGTTAAACCTCCTTTATAATCCGTTCTATTATATCAAATAAGAATAAGTAAATAAAGCAGAAAAATAAAAATTCACAATTGCTTTTGGATCTTTTTAATGGTTATTGTGTTTTTTTACAGGATTAGTATACACTGTGCTGGCACATTTTTGTAATTCATGGTACACTGAGTCAATAAGAGAACGGAAAGAGGAGTATGAGACATGCTTGAGAAATATAAGACAGTTTACGAGGGCGGGGAAGGCGAGATCGTGGAAAAGAAATCCAGATTTATTGCTACAGTGCGTCCTGTACAGACCGAAGAGGAGGCACTGGCCTTTATAGAGGAAATGAAGAAGAAATATTGGGATGCCAGACATAACTGCTATGTATATTCGGTGGGAAAGAACAGGGAATATACCAGATGCAGTGACGATGGTGAGCCGTCAGGCACTGCGGGAAGACCAATGCTGGATGTAATCCTGGGGGAAGATATTTATAATGTGGCAGCAGTAGTTACCAGATATTTTGGAGGGATACTTCTTGGAACAGGAGGTCTTGTCAGAGCATATTCCAGGAGTCTGCAGGAAGGTCTTGCCGCCAGCACAGTGATTGAGAAAACCTACGGAATTTCTATGGAAGTAGTTACGGATTATACCGGGATAGGCAAGATTCAGTATATTGCCGGAGAACAGAAATTACCGATCCTTGATTCTGAATACACTGACAGGGTAGTTCTGCATTTGCTGGTTCCGGCGGATCAGATTGCATTTGTAGAAAAAGCAATCACCGAGGGAACAAATGGAAGAGCGAAGATGAAGAAAGAGAAAGATCTTTACTATTCAGTGATTGACGGTGAAGTGAAAGTATTTACGGACTGATAAAATATGCCCCATGCAGCCTGAAAACTGCATGGGGCATAAACAGTCAGCGAATCAGCATTTCTCCGGTTCCGGATAATCAACACCGAAAGTTTCTACTGTCATGGATTTGATTTTCTGCTCGTCAAGCGGACGGTCGCTGTAATCGGTATCTTCTTCTGCAATACGGTTTACAACATCCATTCCTTCAGTGATCTTGCCGAATGCAGCATAAGCACCGTCAAGATGCGGAGCATCTTTGTGCATGATAAAGAACTGGCTTCCTGCTGAGTTTGGATGCATGGCGCGTGCCATGGAAAGAACACCTGCAGTATGTTTCAGATCATTTTTAAATCTGTTCTGAGTGAATTCACCCTTAATGCTGTATCCCGGACCGCCCATACCTGTTCCGTCCGGGCATCCTCCCTGGATCATGAAACCGTTGATCACACGATGGAAAATAAGTCCGTCATAGAAGCCTTTTTTTACAAGACTGATAAAGTTATTAACTGTATTCGGTGCAATCTCAGGATATAATTCTGCTTTCATCACATCGCCATTATCCATGGTAATTGTAACTATCGGATTTGCCATAGTTTCAAGTCTCCTTTTCAAAAAGTATTGTATTTCGCTGTTCGCTCTATTATAATATGCAAAGAACAATTCTGCAAGAAAAAGGTGGAAAAGATGATTATAGAGACAAAAACACCACAGGAAACATTTGAGGTGGGAAAGAAGATCGGAGAGAATGCGAAACCGGGTCAGATTTATACTCTGACAGGTGATCTTGGAGTTGGAAAAACCGTATTTACCCAGGGGGTTGCGGCAGGGCTTGGAATCACAGAGCCTATCTGCAGCCCGACATTCACGATCATTCAGGAATACGAAAGCGGACGTCTTCCTTTATATCATTTTGATGTTTACCGTATCGGTGACATTGAGGAAATGGAAGAAATCGGATATGACGATTATTTCTTCGGACAGGGAATCTGTCTGATCGAATGGGCTGATCTGATTGAAGAAATCCTTCCGGAAAAGCTGATCAAAGTAACCATAGAGAAAGATCTGGAGAAAGGCTTTGATTATAGAAGGATTACAGTGATTGGTCCGGAGAACAGTTAGGAGGTAGAAATGAAAATTTTAGCTTTGGACAGCTCAGGAATTGTTGCATCTGTAGCAGTTGTGGAAGATGATACATTACTGGCTGAGTATACTGTAAATTATAAGAAAACACATTCTCAGACTTTGCTTCCGATGTTAGATGAGATTGTGAAGATGACGGAACTGGAACTGGAATCCGTAGATGCTATTGCAGTGGCAGCGGGACCGGGATCCTTTACAGGACTCCGTATCGGCTCGGCAACAGCCAAAGGCCTGGGACTTGCCCTGAAGAAACCATTGGTAGCAGTACCGACAGTAGATGCACTGGCATATAATCTTTATGATGCACAGGGATTGATCTGTCCGATCATGGATGCCAGAAGAAAGCAGGTATATACAGGAATTTACAGATTTGAAGAGCATCAGCTTATGACTTTGAAAGAACAGTGGGCAGCACCGATCGAGGAACTGCTGGAAGAACTGAATCAGAGAGGAGAGATGGTTACATTTTTGGGAGACGGTGTACCTGTATTTCGTGAACTGATCGCAGAGAAACTGCAGGTTCCGTATTCTTTTGCACCGGCTCATGTAAATAAACAGAGAGCAGCGGCAGTGGCAGCTCTTGGCAGTATTTATTATAAAGAAGGACGCACAGAGACTGCTATGGAACATATCCCGGAATATCTCCGTGTTTCCCAGGCAGAGCGTGAGCGTGCAGAGAGAGAAAAAGAGCAGAAACCGGCAGGTACAAAAATATGATCCTGCGGGAAATGCTTGTGGATGACCTGGATCAGGTAATGGAGATTGAGCAGGATCTTTTTCATGTGCCATGGACAAAAGAAGGTTTTTTTACTTTTCTGACCAGGGATGATGCCATGTTTCTGGTGGTGGAAGAGAAAGAAAAGATTCTGGGTTACTGCGGTCTTCTTATGGTTCTGGATGAGGGAGATATTACCAATGTGGCTGTGCGCAGGGACAGACAAAAAGAAGGAATTGGCGCTTTTCTGATGCAGAGCCTGATCCGCCTTGCAGCAGAGAGGGAGGTTACGACAATCCATCTGGAAGTACGTGTGGGAAATGAGACTGCAATTCGTCTCTATGAACGTATGGGATTTACCGGAGATGGAATACGTAAGGCATATTACAGTGATCCTGTGGAGGATGCGCTGCTTATGACCAGACATCCCGAATGAAAAAGAAATGAAAGCAGAAAAAATCAGCAGCCGGACCATACACCTTTTAAGGGAATTGCCGGAAGCTGGAAAATAGAGGGAATATATGTTAGATGTATGTTTAGTTGGAACCGGTGGAATGATGCCTCTGCCTCGCAGATGGTTGACTGCGCTTATGACAAGATATAACGGGAGCAGTCTGCTCATTGACTGTGGTGAAGGTACTCAGGTAGCAATTAAGGAGAAGGGATGGAGCTTTAAACCTATTGATGTGATTTGTTTTACTCATTATCATGGAGATCATATCAGCGGGCTTCCGGGACTTCTTCTTACTATGGGAAATGCAGACCGCACAGAACCATTGACTCTGGTAGGTCCCAAAGGTCTGGAGAGAGTAGTCAATGCACTTCGCGTCATTGCACCGGAGCTTCCGTTTGAAATTAAATTTATTGAGATTACACAGCCGGAGCAGGTCATTGAATTAAATGGCTATCGTATTACGGCTTTTAAAGTGAACCATAATGTACTCTGTTATGGCTATACCCTTGAGATTCTCCGCCAGGGAAAATTCTCGGCTGAGAGAGCGAAAGAGCAGGATATTCCACTGAAATACTGGAATCCGCTCCAGAAAGGGCAGACCATCGAAGCAGACGGTATTACCTATACACCGGAGATGGTACTTGGACCTGCGAGAAAAGGAATCAGGCTTACTTATACAACAGATACCAGACCAACAGAATCTATCCTGCGAAATGCAAAGGAATCGGATCTGTTTATCTGTGAAGGAATGTACGGAGAAGATGACAAAGCAGACAAAGCACGCGGATACAAGCATATGACTTTCCGCGAGGCGGCGGTTTTGGCTCGTGATGCCCGGGTAAAGGAGATGTGGCTGACACATTACAGTCCGTCTCTGGTCAGACCGGATGAGTTTATGGATAAAGTTCGTGAAATTTTTCCAAATGCATATCCGGGAAAAGACGGAAAGAGTCTGGAATTAAATTTTGAGGAATAATATGTCACTGAAACTGATTATGAACAAGTAGTAAAACGGATGACTTATCCGTCGGATATATGAGGAACAGAAAATGAAAGATACATTAATTCTTGCAATTGAGAGTTCCTGTGATGAGACTGCAGCTTCTGTTGTCAAAAACGGAAGAACTATTCTGTCAAATGTGATTTCTTCACAGATCGCTCTTCATACTTTATACGGTGGGGTAGTGCCGGAAATTGCTTCCCGTAAACATATTGAAAAGATTAACCAGGTAATTGAACAGGCACTGGCAGATGCAGATGTAACTCTTGATGATCTGGATGCAATTGGTGTCACTTATGGTCCGGGACTTGTAGGTGCACTTCTTGTGGGCGTTGCTGAGGCGAAGGCAATTGCTTATGCAAAGAAGCTTCCACTGGTAGGGGTCCACCATATTGAGGGCCATGTGTCAGCAAATTATATTGAACATCCGGATCTTGAACCTCCATTTTTATGTCTGATCGTGTCAGGAGGACATACACACCTTGTGATCGTTAAGGATTATGGAGAATTTGAAATCCTGGGACGTACCCGTGATGATGCTGCAGGCGAAGCTTTTGACAAAGTTGCAAGAGCTATCGGACTGGGATATCCGGGAGGACCAAAGGTAGACAAGCTCTCTAAAGAGGGAAATCCCAATGCAATTGAGTTTCCAAAAGCTAAAATTGGAGATTGTCCGTACGATTTCAGCTTCAGTGGTGTAAAATCAGCAGTGTTGAATTATATTAATCATGCGCAGATGACCGGAGAAGAGATAAACAGAGCAGATCTGGCAGCATCTTTCCAGAAAGCGGTAGTTGATGTGCTGGTGGAGCATACAATGCTTGCAGCCAAAGATTATGGGATGACTAAGATTGCAATTGCAGGCGGAGTGGCTTCGAATGGAACGTTAAGAGCGGCAATGGAAGAAGCATGTAAGAAAAATAATTACAGTTTTTATCGGCCGTCACCGATCTTCTGTACAGACAATGCAGCAATGATTGGAGTAGCTGCTTATTATGAATATATTAAAGGTACACGTCATGGCTGGGATCTGAATGCTGTGCCGAATCTTAAACTGGGAGAGCGTTGAGATGTCAGAAAGAAATACGGCCATTGTTCTGGCAGCAGGGCAGGGAAAAAGAATGCACAGTAAAGTACAGAAGCAGTTCCTGGAGATACAGGGATACCCGGTTCTGTATTATTCCCTGCGCTGTTTTCAGGAAAGTCCGCTGATTCAGGATATTATTCTTGTGACAGGAGAGGAATCTATCTCCTACTGTAAAGAAGAAATCGTGCAAAAATATGGATTTACAAAGGTATCGGCAGTAATCCCGGGAGGAAAAGAACGCTATGATTCTGTCTATGCAGGTCTTTGTGAATGCAGAGACTGTGAATATGTATTGATCCATGACGGTGCAAGACCTTTTGTGACAGAAGAAATTCTTAAACGTGGTCTGCAGAAAGTGAAGGAAACAGGTGCATGTGTGATTGGTATGCCTTCTAAAGATACAGTCAAACTTTCTGATGAAGAGGGATATGTAAAAGAAACTCCAAACAGAAAGTGTGTGTGGACAATTCAGACCCCGCAGATTTTTTCGTATTCACTGATACGTGAGGCTCATGACAGCATTCGTCAGAAAGATATGAGCAAAATTACAGATGATGCCATGGTAGTAGAGCAGGAGACAGGGGCAAAGGTTGCTCTGGCAGAGGGATCTTATCAGAATATTAAGATCACAACACCGGAGGATCTTGATATCGCGGAAGCATTTTTGAAACATTAAAGAATGTTTTGTGATTGAAAAATGCCGTATTTTAGCGGGTTTTATGGGAAACCTGGGAAGATAAAAATAAAAATTGAAAAAAATGTAAAAAAGTTGTTGACAGATGCGGGTATTGATGCTAGAATATCACTTGCGTCGGCGGTGAGAACACAACGAACGCAGTCAACAACATATGGAGAGATATCGAAGTGGTCATAACGAGGCGGTCTTGAAAACCGTTTGTCCGCAAGGGCGCGTGGGTTCGAATCCCAC
>PPYE01294378.1_pt1 | contig 11901 bp, 11 predicted proteins | sample 1559881 | NCBI WGS metagenome assembly PPYE01 (sample SAMN08240022, study PRJNA423297) | Human gut metagenome, whole genome shotgun sequencing project.
GAGGACAAGTTAATGATAAAAAAAATAGCCATTGTACCCTATGTAACTAATGGGAGAAATTCACAGGTTGGACATGATGAATATGAAAGCGGAAATATAGATAGAGTAGTGAAATACATAGAAGAAAATTGAAACATAATCTCTTAGAGGAGCTTATCAAATTTAAATTTGAAAAATTTAATGGTATCGGGCACCAAAATTTCAGGGGTTGCGGAAATACTTGGAGACAAGGTCACATTTCTCGCAGAGTTTGCACTCAGGAAGGCACTTATCAGAATAGATGTGGCACAGCATATGTAATCATAAAATCCCGGATATCATGCGCATATCCTATGGAAATTTCTGCTAAAATATGTTTTAATAAAAGATATATAGCAGTAAATAACAATTGCAAGAGGAAAAGAAAATGTCTGGAAGAAAGAGGCAGAAAACCGGAATGATAGATAATGAAAATGAAAATAACAGCATGACGCAGAAGACTCAAACACCACAGCAGACAGTTGACGCGCAGCAGATGGTTATCTCGCAGGAGAGCGAGCGCATTCAGCGGGCCGAGTGGATTCACGAGCAGGTGAAGCTTCAGCGTGAGGCAGAGGATGAGGCCTGGGAGAAGATCATGGAGGAGCAGAAGCTGCTTACAGAGCGCAGACGCTCCATAGATGCTGATATAAACAGCAACAGGGAGCTGAAGCGATACCATGAGGACTGCATGGAGGATATCACAGACCAGGTATATTCACTGCATGGCATATCGGTAGACAAGCTGGAGGGCATAAAAGAGTACAGGAATGCCCTGTTCCGCGGAGAAGCATTCATAGTGTTTTGCATATCTGTAATAATGGCTGCGATTGTGGCATATGCCTATGGGCCGACTTCACAGCTGTGCCTGTATGTACTCATGTGTGTAGGTGCGGAGGGAGCGTTATTGTCCCAAAAGCGAAAGAATATACTGTTTTTCATCCCGCTTATCCTGATAGCGGCGGAGATGGCAGGCTACAAGCTGTATCCGCAGTATCTGGAGTATGTCACGATGGCTGGAGAGGCACTGGCGCTGCTTCTTATGATGATAGGCACTGTGGGATACTTTGTGCACAATCCATACCGCAAGGACAGAAAAAATATAAAGGCTGCAAAATCAGATCTTAAGGAACTACATAAGGTTGCCAAAAAGAGCGTAAAGAAAAATAAAAAGAGTCGCATAAAGAACGAAGCAAAAGAAGCAAAGCTTGTGGCAAAGCAGGCCAAAAGAGAGACCAAGGCTGCCATAAAGGAGCAGAAGAGGCAGAATAAGCTCGCAAAGAAGCAGGCCAAGTACGAGCTTAAGGAGAAAAAACGACAGCAGAAGAGTGAGCGTGTTGAGCTTAAGCATGAGCTGAAGAAGACTCAGCTCATGGATAAGGTGAGAAGATTTACACCGAAGGAGCAGGAGAGTGAAAGCACCTCTTCGGCAGAGAGCATAGATAACAACATTACAGAAAACAATATCATAGAGAATAACATCATTGATATAGAGCGCAAGGTCAATTAATCATGGATGAGCATTAGGCAGACAGCTGATACTTCTCCATCCAGTAATTAATCTGGATGAAATATGCGATAAGCTGCGGACCTGCCATGAGCTGGCCAAACCACGGACTGCCGTATTCTGCCGGTGCCTTTAAAAATTCGCGCGTTTTGTCAGCGTCAATGAGAGTGCGCACAGGGGCGTTAGGGGAGTCTAATATCTCCTCCATTCCCTTTATAAGGAGAGCTTCATATCCGGGATGATAAGTCTTTGGATATGGGCTCTTTTTTCTGTGCAAAAGCTCAGGTGGCAGGACATCTGAAAAAGCATCGCGAAGCAGAGTCTTTTCCACACCGTTTTGATATTTCATATGCCAAGGCACATTAAAGACATACTCAATGATACGATGGTCGGCAAAAGGGACGCGGGCCTCAAGCTCGGAGTACATGCTGGTGCGATCCATGCGGTCAAGAAGCGTCTGCATGAACCATTTGATATTGAGATATCCGATTATGCGGCGGCTTTCGTCCTCACCGGCCTCGCCGTAAAGAAGAGGTGCTTTTGACCTCGACTCCTCATATCGAAAAGCCTGATAACCGGATAAATCAAGCTCCAAACCCACATCATCGCGCAAAAGAGCAAGGCGTGGAGCGACATCAGATGACCATGGGAAGCCATATCTTTCCAGCAGCTCTTTGCGGTAAAACCACGGATATCCGCCAAAGATTTCATCAGCACACTCACCTGTAAGAGCTACCTTGTTTTTTCGGCTGACGAGGCTGCAGAAATATAAAAGTGACGAGTCCACATCGGTCATGCCGGGCATATCCTTTGCATCGACTGCGGCAAAGAGCGCCTTGAAGAGAGAGTTCTCATCACATTCGAGATAGGAGTGGGCTGTCTCATACTCCTCAAGCATACGATTGACATAGGGCAGATCCCTCTCCGGCTGGAAGGCGTTTGCCTTAAAATACCTGTCATTGTCCTTAAAGTCGAAGGAAAAAGTGTTGAGCGTTTTACCGCGTGTGTTCATATAGTTTGCGGCGATAGCGGTCACGATGCTTGAATCGATGCCGCCTGACAGAAAAGTACATACCGGCACATCGGAAACCATCTGCCTTTTTATAGCGTCCTCCACCAGAAAACGTGTGTGAGCAACGGTATCACGATAGCTCTCGGTGTGTTCCCGGCTTGTAAGCTCCCAGTAGGTTTCATCATGCAGCCCATCCCGGGAGTAAATCATGAAGTGTCCCGGCAAAACCTCAAACAAATCCTTAAACAGGGAAAGTCCGCTCGTGTGCGCAGGCCCGATAGCAAGAAGCTCCTGCAAGCCCTGCTTATCAAGCTCAGGCTTTACTGCAGGGTGCGCAAAGCAGGCCTTTGGCTCGGAGCCAAACACCAGAGAATCCCCTCGGATGGCATAAAAAAGCGGTTTGACACCCACGCGGTCGCGGTACAAAAGTAACCGGCTTTTAGCCGCATCCCATATGGCAAATGCAAAAATACCGTTTAAGCGATTGACAAAATCAGCGCCCCAATGGATGTAGGCGTATAGGATAACCTCGGTGTCTGAGGTTGTGGAGCATACAAAGCCGTTTTCGGACAGCTCGGGAATCAGCTCATCAGTGTTGTAAATTTCTCCGTTATAGCAGATTGTGTAATCATAGCCATTGTGGGTGCGAGTCATGGGCTGGTCGCCGCACAGGATATCACGGATAGCCAGACGGCTGTGCGACAGACCAATATGCTTTTTAAGGTAGCGTCCTCTGGCATCGTTGCCGCGGTGGGCGAGCACAGCACGCATCTTCTCAAGACGAAAGTTCCAGTAATCGGTGTTCTCTTCAAAGTCTTCTTTAAAGTTACAGAATCCGGCAATACCACACATAAAAATTCATATCTCCGTAAAAACAGATTTAATTTATATTATGCATACGCCTTGTAGCTGTTAATCCGGTAAGAAAATAAAAAGAGATTTTACCAAGCTGATTATAAAATTTTTATTGACAAGAAAGGCAAAATAGCGTTACTCTTATTATAAGGAGTTAGAGAACACTAACATGTATAAACGACAGGTAACTACAGTAAGCAGAATCTGACCAGTAATTGTTTTTAAAGGTATAACCTTATATAAGGTAAATGTAATTCGAAATGTTGAAAGAGAGGATATCATATGTCAGAAGAAGAGAGAAAGTTCTTAGAAATAGTGGATTTGAAAAAGGGCTTCGGAAGCGGTGAGACGCGCCAGGAGGTGCTGCGAGGCATGAATTTTTCTGTGGCAAAGGGTGAATTCTGTGTGCTGCTCGGACCGTCAGGCTCAGGAAAGTCCACACTGCTCAATATCATCGGAGGCATCGACAGCGCCGATTCCGGATATATCAGCATAAATGGCGACAAGCTGAAGGATATGAGCGAGAAAAAGCTCACACAGTACCGCAGAAAGCACCTGGGATATGTGTTTCAGATGTACAATCTGATTGCAAACCTGAATGTAAAGGAAAATATCGAGGTGGGCGCTTATCTGTCTGACAACGCACTGGATATCGATGAGCTGCTTCACACGCTGGGGCTTTACGAGCACCGCTATAAGCTTCCAAATCAGCTATCCGGTGGACAGCAGCAGCGTGTGTCAATCGGGCGTGCAATCGTGAAAAATCCTGATATACTGCTCTGCGATGAGCCTACAGGAGCGCTTGATTATAACACCTCAAAGGAGATTTTGAAGCTCATAGAGGATGTCAACAAAAAGTACGGAAACACCATAATCATGGTCACACACAATGAGGCCATCAAAAACATGGCGGACCATGTGATAAAGCTCAGAGACGGAGCCGTGCGCCACAACGATATCAATACAAATAAGGTTTCGGCCGAAGAGCTTGAGTGGTAAGGAGGATTTGACCTATGAGCAGGAAAAAGATAAAAAATCCTCTGATAAAGCGTATACCAAAGGAAATTATCGGTGACTGGAAGAAATATCTCGTAGTATTTCTTTTCCTTGTGCTGACAATCGGCTTTGTATCCGGAATGTATGTGGCAAACGACAGTATGCTTACATCTGCGGATGAGGGGGTAAGTAAATACAAGCAGGAGGATGGACATTTTGAGCTTAAGGATAAGGCTGACAGTGAGCTTGTTACGGCTATCGAGTCAGGTGAGGTAAAAACAGCTCCAGACGAAAAAGACAGCGATAGCAGCAAAACTCCTGTCACGCTCTACGAGAATTTCTATCGCAATGAGACTGAGGACTACGATGCAGACGGCAAAAAGGACGGAACCATCCGTGTATATACAAAGACCGAGGATATCAACCTCGCATGTCTCATCGAGGGCTCTTTTCCACAAAATGAGAACGAAATCGCTGTGGACAGAATGCATGCAGACAACGTGGGGATGAAGGTCGGTGACACAATAAAGGTCAGCGGAAAAGAATTCGAAGTATCGGGCCTTATCGCATATGTCAATTACTCTACACTGCATGAAAAGAAGACCGATATGATGTTTGATGCGATAAAGTTTGATGTGGCGATGGTGACAAAGGAGGGCTTTGACCGCCTGGACAAGAGCATTCACTATACATATGCATGGAAATACGAGGATGAGCCGGCGGACGATATAGAGCAGAAGGAAAAATCAGATGACTTTCTGGAGGCGATGGTGTCACAGGTTATGGCAGCGGGCAATGAGGTGGAGGACTACACACCGCGCTACTCAAATCCGGCAATCAATTTTGCCACGGACGATATGGGCTCAGACAAGGCCATGGGAGGAGTGCTGTTAGACATTCTTATCGTAATAATCGCATTCATTTTTGCAGTGACCATAAGCAATACGATAGCAAATGAATCATCAGCGATAGGCACGCTTCGCGCGTCTGGCTACACAAAGGGAGAGCTTATTAGGCATTACCTTTCAATGCCTGTCATTGTGACATTTCTGGCAGCAGCAGTAGGAAATATACTGGGCTATACGGTATTCAAGGATGTGGTTGTGGGCATGTATTACAACAGCTACAGCCTGCCGATATACCACACAATCTGGAATCCGGGCGCATTCATAAAAACAACGCTTGCTCCGGTAATTATCATGCTGGTTGTAAATCTTATTGTAATAATTCGCATGATGCAGCACACACCGCTTCAGTTTCTGCGTCATGACCTTAAGAAAACAAAGCGAAAAAAAGCAATGCGGCTTCCGCGCTGGAGCTTCATGAGCCGTTTCAGACTGCGAATCATGTTCCAGAATGTGGCAAACTATCTGATACTTTTTGTGGGAATATTTTTCATCATGGTAATGCTCGCGATGGCAGTCGGCATGCCGGATACACTTGATTATTACAAGAAAAATACCGACAGTATGATGTTTGCAAAATATCAGTACGTACTCAAATCCTATGTCGATGCAGACGGAAACGTGCTTGAAACCGACAACAGTGATGCAGAGAAATTTGACATGACATCGCTCTTAAGGAGGTCAGATGACTTTGACGAGGAGGTGTCGGTCTACGGAGTGGAAACAGACAGTGCATACGTAAAGCTTAAGGACATGGATTCGCTTAAGGATAACGAGGTATACATATCAGACTCATTTGCAGACAAATATGGTATAAAACCGGGCGATACAATAAAGCTTGATGCACAGTACGAGAAAAAAACATACAAATTCAAGGTGAAGGGAACCTACGATAAATCCCAGAGCATCGCGGTGTTTATGCCGATAGAGCATTTCGCGGATACCTTTGATTTTGCAGATGCCAGATTCAGTGGATTTTTGTCGGACACAAAGATAAAGGATATCGATGAGAGTAATATCGCGACAATAATTACGATACGCGACATTACCAAAATGGCAGACCAGCTCGACCACTCCATGGGCTCATACATGCAGTACTTCCAGGTGCTTTGCATACTGCTATCAGCCGTCATGATATATCTGCTCACGAAGCTCATCATCGAGAAAAATGAGACAGCCATATCGATGACCAAGATTTTAGGCTACGACAACAGAGAAATTGCAAGCCTTTATCTGGTCTCAACATCAATTGTGGTGGTTATCTCGGATATCATCAGTGTAGTACTTGGTGCAAAGGTAATGGACATTGTATGGCGCATAATGCTTCAGACCTTCAGCGGATGGTTTTCATTCCATATGACACCTGTCGGCTATGTAAAGATGTTTGCGTTTGTGCTCATCGGTTACCTGATAGTGACAGTATTTGATTTCAGTAGAATAAAGAGAATCCCGATGGACATGGCACTAAAGAATGTGGAATAGGTGAAAAGTAGACAAAAATAATTGGAGGTTTTTGTCAGGTTTCAACGTAAATCAGTCGTAAAAGCAGTAAAATGCTTTTGTGGCTGATTTTGGTATTTTGGTGGGATTATTGATTATATCAGCAAAAACACGTATTATATACATATACAAAAAATTTTACGGTTCACGCCTGAGAGTGGCCGGTAACAAAAAAAATCTTAACATATGATAAACAGAAGAATGAGGTATAAAAAAATGACAGACAATTTTGAATTTAGAAGTATACACCCAGACGAGGTAGAACAGGCAATAGCAATTGAGCAGATATGCTTCCCACCGAATGAGGCATGTTCTCCAAAGGCAATGACAGAGAGAATTGCAAAGGTACCACAGCTATTTCTCGTGGTAATTGACAAATCAACCGGTAAGCTGGCGGGCTTTTTAAATGGTGTGGCAACAGACGAGGAAAAGTTCAGGGATGAGTTCTTTACGGACATCGATTTATGTGATGAGAATGGTAAAAATGTGATGCTTCTTGGCCTTGACGTGCTTCCGGAGTATCGTGGACAGGGCCTTGCCAGAGAGCTCGTGTACCGCTACAGCCAGCGTGAAAAGGCAAACGGACGAAAAAAGCTGTTTCTGACATGCTTAGAGCAGAAGGTAGAGATGTATAAGAAGTTTGGATTGCAGGATCTGGGAATTGCTGACTCTACCTGGGGCGGAGAAGAGTGGCATGAGATGGTGCTAAAGTGATGAATGTGATAATATGGAAAATAAAGTATCAGATAACGTTATAGAAAAAAATTATAGGGAGTGCCTTAAATTCAATGAAATTAACGAAAGCAATGTCTATAATTTTGACCTGGCTACAGCAAAGGCTGCCCTTGAAAATCTGTATGAGCTATACAAAAATGGCATATCAACAGGTCGTTTCACAAAGGATAAGGACTATGTAGTAAGGTGTGCTGACCTGGTAACATTGGCTGAGGAGAATAAAGACAGCTTGTTTTATGATGCATGGCGCATATGGTTTAGATACTTTGTATCGATGGGCTATGCCGGATGGAATGAGCTGTGGGAGGCAGTATACAGTTGCTTCAGACGCTTAAGGAGCTGGAGAAAAATGGTATTCCACCAAGTTTGAGATGAAGATGCGCCACCCTGTAAGAGAGGATCTGCTTCGATATCTGCAGAGCAATTTACAACAAAGCATACAAAATAATACACAGGAGCTTAAGGCAATATGAAAACAATACGTGTAGTGGCTGCCGGCGGATGTGACATTGATTGAGAAGATTGGAGAGGAGTTGCATGAAACCAAGGACAGTAAATAGCATGAACATACAAATTTTCGGAACAAAGAAATGCAATGACACAAAGAAAGCACAGCGATTTTTCAAGGAGCGTGGGATAAAGTTTCAGTTTATCGACATGAAGGAAAAAGGCATGAGCAAGGGCGAATTTAATTCTGTCGCCCAGGTGAATGGCGGTCTTGACAATATGATTAACTGGGATGGCAAAGATAAGGATTTGCTGGCACTTATAAAGTACATAGCAGATGAGGACAAGCTGGATAAAGTGCTTGAAAATCCGCAGGTTATTAAGACACCGGTTGTTAGAAACGGCAGGCAGTCAACAATCGGGTACTGGCCGGATGTATGGAAGACATGGAAATAACACTAAAAAATGAAAGGCAGGAAATTATATATGTATTATGTACCGGATGGCACCGAGCAGTGCGGTTATTATGAGTGTAAAGAGTGTGGAAGCAGGTTTCTGGATTTAAAAATTGCACCAACATTGGTATGTCCATACTGTGGAGAAGAGGCAGATATGGAGATAGGACCTGATGAGGAGATGCCAAAAGTTGTAGAATCTGCGAAGCTTATTCAGATGGTTAGAGGCGTTGAAGAGGTAGAGAAGATGGATAAGCTGTTATCGCTTGCGGTGACAGGTGGCGATTTTAACTGGATATAAGAATGCAGATATTTGTAGACGCAGATGTAAAGTAGCTGCCGGCGGATGTGACATTGATTGAGAAGATTGGAGAGGCATTGTATGAAACCAAGGACAGCAAGTGCTACATCATACGGTGTTCGACCACCAAGGCTTTCTCTTGGGGTTGAATTTATGTGGTCTACGATAGTTCTTAAATCCCATTGTGTGAGATATTCAAAGCTAGTCTTTTTAGGAAGAATCATTCGAAGCATGGTATGTGTCTGTTCGATGCCGCCTTTTTGACTGCTTCTCATCGGATCACAGTAATAGATGCTTGACCGCATAATGCCATTAATGCCGTTTTCGAGAGACTCCGGATCTCCGAATTCGGATCCGCGATCCGTAAGAATCGTGTTGAATAAGATATATGCCAAGCTGGCGTTCCAACTTGTTAAAAACAAGTTTTACGGTACCTTTGGTGCATCTGTTCATAATGAATGCAAGAAACAGTTTTTCACGGGTTAAGAAGAATGTCAGGATTCCTTTATCAAGGTAAGAATATAGAGTTCTCACGGACATATCGAGTTCTGGATGATTCGTTATAATCTGATATGCTAGTTCTCCTTCTACTGCTGTCAGAAGGACAACTGCTTTACATTATTCAGACCGTGTGATATACTATATAAAATTCGACAATTGTCACGGATATCTGATGACAGGCGTTTGTCAGGAGTTTTGTATACAGAGAATACAAACTGCGCGTTGGCGGGATATTGCCGATGCGCAGTCTTTTTTAGTGATGCAGTTGAGGAGAGAAACAGGTATATGGGGATAGCTCGGAAAAAAAAGAAGAAAACATTGAAGGCAAAAATGCTTGGCATATTGACGATGTGTGCGATGACAAGCCTTCTGGCTGCGGTAATTGTATCCTATATGGAACTGAGAATGATACAGAATGACAGTATAGAGGATAACATGAAAATGTATCTGGATCAGATTACGAAGAATACGGATGAAGCCTATTATGATATGATCAGTATTGTAAACTATATGGGACCGGGCGGTCTGATCGGAAACGTAACGGACAGTTATCTTGATGCTGTGGATAATTTTGACAGGTTTGTTGAACAGAGATCCCTTAGACAAGAACTTTTGGGATTAGGATATGTCAACACAAAACTGGTAGGCGCTACCTATTATGACAAGGAAGAGAAAAAGGAACTTATCAGCGGTATGAATGTCAGAACACTGGACGGAAGACAGAACGCATTGCCTAAGGTTGTGAAGTGTGCGGGAAATGTTATGCAGGCAGCCCATGCGTCTTTTCTTGGGAGTAGTGAGAAAACAGTTTTTTCCGTCATGAGGGAAGGAGTTTTGGGCAATGGGAAAAAACTGGAAATTTACACAGAAATAGAGGCTGATATGAAGACCCCGGAAGAAATAAATAAGGAAGGATATCCCTACACTTATATTCAGACGGATGAGAGAGGGGTTGCACAATACAGCGTAAATCCTGTCATTATACAGGGACAGAAACTGTTTTCTGCATCACTCTCAAAGGGGGAGTATGAAGTCCAGACGAGAGAGGGCTATAAGATCATGGCATACCGGAGTCAGATGGGATACATTAATGCAGTGGCACTGCCGGACAATATATATCACAAGAAGAGTAACCAGTGGAGAATGAAGATGACACTCATCATAGTTGTAACGTTTCTGATCTTTTTCATGTCTGTCCTCTATCTTTATCGTATGATCTGCCGACCACTGAGTCAATTCCGCAGACAGATGGTGCAGATTGGGGATGGCGCTCTTCAGGCAGTACATGAAGAGTCGGACATTGCAGAGTTTGACAGCCTGATGAGGGAAGTAGAACAGATGAAGAGACAGATTGAGAATCTTATCAGCAATATGGTAGAAAAGGAAAAAAGCATACAGAAGATAGAGTTTGAGAAACTTCTCTATCAAATTAATCCTCATTTCCTTCTCAATACACTGAATTCGATTCAGTGGATGGCACAAATGAGTCACCAAAGAGAGATCAGTGAGTTTGTACAGAGACTAAAGAAGCTTCTTTCCTATAATCTGGGCAAAGAAGGCCGCCAGACAACGTTGCGGATGGAGTTGGAGATTGTAAAGGAATATATTGCACTTCAGCAGATGCGGTATGATTTTATTATTGAGATGAATATAGAAGATGGCAGTTATCTTGACCAGCCAACGGTCCGTATGCTTTTTCAGCCACTTGTGGAGAACGCGATCCGCTATGGTCTTGGGGATGATGAGAAGATCAGCATCCAGGTGTTTGAAGATGTGGCAAGGCATTTTGCTGTTGTAACTATCTCTGACAGCGGAAAGGGACTGAATCAGGAGGAGATTGATGAGATCAACCAGCCGTTTGATTATGACTGGGGATACTGGAAGAATGAGAACAGAGGTATCGGACTGCGCTACGTCAAGGCTATGCTGGAATCATTTTATGATGGACAGACGAGTTTGTTTGTAAACAGCAAAAAAGGGTTCGGAACCAAAATTACGATCCTTCTTCCTGTCCGGGAACCGGAAGAAAAAAAAGAGAAAGACAAAGAGGTTACATTGGAAGAAAATAAGGTGGGACAGACAGATGAACGTATTGATTGTAGATGACGACAAACTTGCCAGAAAAGGTCTGGTTGCTATTATGGACTGGAAAAAGTATGGATTCGAGGTAGTGGGAGATGTACAGAATGGGAGAAAAGCCCTTGAATTTCTCCGAAATCATCCGGTGGATATTGTATTTACCGATATAGATATGCCGGAAATTGATGGACTGGAACTTATGCAGATGTGCGGAGAGGAATTTCCGGAAATTAAATTTGTAATTCTTTCTGTATATGAGAATTTCAGTTATGCACAGACGGCAATCCGTATGGGTGCGTTAGACTATATCTCAAAGATCAGTTTTTCCCCGGAAGAGTGTGGAACGATACTGGAACGGGTCAGAGCAAAGTACATGCAGACATGCAGAGATGGACATGCAGAAGAGGAAAAACAGGAAAAAGTTGAGGAGGAAAAAGTTGAAGAACTGAACAGAAGATGGATGCACACCAGATGGATTTTCAGTGAGAAAGAATTTGAAGATCTCTGTCAGAAAACAAAAGAAATCAGTCTGCGGAGTGCGGAGAGGATTTTTGTTAAGAGTTTTCATAATATTCAGCTCCTGTCAGATG
>PPYE01385595.1_pt1 | contig 11901 bp, 9 predicted proteins | sample 1559881 | NCBI WGS metagenome assembly PPYE01 (sample SAMN08240022, study PRJNA423297) | Human gut metagenome, whole genome shotgun sequencing project.
GAGCATTTTTGTGAAATATGACGGGAAATTTGCAAGCAGATGGCGTGCAAAGTCGCCAGACGCTCTTTGTGCGGTATTGACTCAGGGTTTTATGCAGTGTTCCCTTTATAACCGGAACCGCGAAATGGCTGCGGTGACGGAGCCTTGCAGCAGCTTTCCCAGCCGGCTGACGATTTCCTGCGGATTTTCCCGCATATCGTTCTTGATCCAGTCCAGCATCACGCCAATGAAAATATAGGCGTAGACCTTGGCGATAAACTGCTTGTCCTCGTCCCGCAAAGTCATGCCTGCGGCTTCCTCGTTGATAACGTCCAGCAGCAGTTGGTCTACCAGCGGCTGTAGGTATTTCTCCACCTGTTCCCGATGCACACAGCGGTAGACGTTCAGGATAAACGGCTTGTTTTCCTGTACTGCTTCGAAGATTTGCAAAAGTCCCTGCTGCCACGTGTCATAGGTCTTTTTTTCGTCCAGAGCCCGTCTGGCATCTTCCAGACAAGCCCATTCCACAAGGTCGTAGATGTCCTTGAAATGGTAGTAAAAGGTCATGCGGTTGATGCCGCAGTCCTCGGTAATATCGCCGATAGTGATTTTTGTCAGCGGTTTTTTCAGCAGCAGATTTTTCAGGGATTGTTCCAGAGCACGTTTGGTTACATTTGACATCAATGTTGTCCTTTCAGTTTTGGTAACAGATCTGTTCTCCGGTCTGCATGGGATAGCGGCATAACTGGTCGCTGTCCAGATTTTCCCGATGCATGCAGACTGCGGAGATCTGGTGATTTTCATAGGTGGTATAGTAGTAGATGCCCTTGTCGGCATTGCAGCAGGAAGTGTAAATGGTGATCTCGTACTGTCCGTCTTTCACTTCGCAGCAGCCGCGTGGCTGGTCAACGGCTCCGAGAATGTGGAAAAACTGGCTGACGCTTTCCGCTTCAGAACTGCCGGAAACGGCATTCGCCCGCACGAAAGCTGCTCGTACAAAGCGGGACTGGGAGGAAAGGTCACCGGGAAGCCCCAGTGCTCCCATGCCTCTGCTGTACGTCTGCAACGGCAGCTTGTCCGAAAAGTTGTTCTGCGGCTGCTTGGGAGAGAGGTGCAGAAAGTCGTTGAGGCGGAACATCTGCTCCGGAAAAGGCGGATTGTTGGTCAGGACACCGGCGGGATTGTCATAGACCTGAATTCCCGCGGCAGTGGCTTCTACTGTAATGGCTTGGTGCTTGTCAGCGATGAGCCAGTGCAGCTGTGCCGCAGGCATTTTTTCGTGAAACGGCGTGCCCAGCAGGCAAAGCGTTTCCACTTTTTCCTTGGCTTCGGCAGTACTGGAGCACTGGCTAAGAATCCACGGGATCAATTCATACTGTGCCACATTGTCCGAATGATCCGCAGGTCGGGAGGCGTAGCAGGCGTTGCCCACAAAGTTCAGCCCAGCCATGCAAAGTCCCTTTTCGTTGACGGCATCATAAAAAAGCGGGTAGCCCTGGGCAACGTGTGCAGTGCCGATCATGGCGTAGTGCTGTGCAGATACGCCCATGTGCAGAAATGACAGCCGGAACTGCCGCGGCACAATGACGATTTCTTCCCCGTAGGAACTTTCGTAGTCCAGCGTTCTGCCAAAATAAAAATCATTTGTCTGATAAGTTGCAGCGGTACACATTGGAAATTCCTCCTGTGCAATAAATTTCGTAAAATTTGATATTTATATTATAGCACAAAATTCGGAAAGATGCAAATAATAATATTGACATATGCGGAATTTCATGTTATAATATATCTATATTTTTGTAAAGGAGAATTTATATGCCAAATTATGTTGTTTTACAAGTTGCTCTGAAGGAGAAGCTGATCGGAACCGGTTCCGGAAATCTGTCTGAACTGGAAAAGGTCATCAACGCACAGGCTGCCAAGGGATACCGTCTGCACACGATCACCACTTCTTCTTCCGGAAGCAAGGGATTTCTGGGCGGTGACCGCATTCAGGCAACCATGGTGTTTGAAAGCCTGAACAGAGCATGAAACGGGTTCTGGTAAAGTCTGTATATGATGCCTTTGAATATGTTATGCAGCATTTCTACTGTTTCGGACAGGCGGATATGGCGGAACGAAAGGATACGTATGCGGTCATTTCGATTCAGGATACGCACACGCAGGGATTCGGATTTCAGTTTTGCGAGAACCAGTTCTGCAAGGGTGTTCTGACGCTGTACTTTGATGACATTATCCGAGAGGTGGACGGGGCAGTTTTGTTTACCGATGAAATGGCAGATCAGATCATTGCATTTGTTCTGGCACATCGGTCTGTGGAAACGCTGCTGGTGCACTGCTACGGCGGACAATCCCGTTCCAGAGCTGTGGGAGCCTTTGCTGTGGAAATGCTGGGCGGCAATTCCGAAAGGTATTTTGAAACCGGTTCTCCCAATCAGTATGTCTACGATGTGCTGGAAACGGCGTGGATCAGACGGCAGCTGGGGGCGTTGTGAAATGAATTTTCATGAGAATGCGGGAAACTTCTTGAAAATGTAAAAAAATAGTGGTATACTATATAGGTGACACAGTACAGAAATGAGGAGGATTCTGATCCATGAATATCGCAGTTGCAGGAACCGGCTATGTGGGATTATCCATTGCTACACTGCTTGCCCAGCACAACAAAGTTACGGCGGTAGACATCATACCGGAAAAGGTCGAACTGATCCGCCAGAAAAAGTCCCCGATTCAGGACGATTACATTGAGAAATACCTTGCAGAAAAGGAACTGGATCTGACGGCAACGCTGGACGCAGAAGCGGCATATCGAGATGCAGATTTTGTGGTCATTGCTGCCCCGACCAACTATGACAGCAAGAAAAATTTCTTTGACACCAGTGCTGTAGAAGCGGTCATTGCCCTTGTCATGCAGTATAATCCGAATGCCATTATGGTTATCAAGTCCACCATTCCGGTAGGTTATACCAAGAGCATTCGGGAAAAGACCGGCAGTAAGAACATCATCTTCAGTCCGGAATTTCTGCGGGAGTCCAAGGCGTTGTATGACAACCTCTATCCGTCCAGAATCATCGTGGGAACGGACATGGACGATGCAAGACTGGTAGAAGCGGCTCACACCTTTGCCGGACTGCTTCAGCAGGGGGCAATCAAGGAGAATATCGACACCCTGTTCATGGGATTCACCGAAGCAGAAGCAGTCAAGCTGTTCGCCAACACTTATCTTGCTCTCCGCGTGTCCTATTTCAACGAACTGGACACCTATGCGGAACTGAAGGGACTGGACACGCAGCAGATCATTGACGGCGTATGCTTGGATCCGCGGATCGGAACGCATTATAACAACCCCAGCTTCGGCTACGGCGGCTACTGCCTGCCCAAGGATACCAAACAGCTGCTCGCCAACTATGCCGATGTGCCGCAGAATATGATGTCGGCAATCGTAGAATCCAACCGGACACGAAAAGATTTTATTGCTGACCGCGTGCTGGAAAAGGCAGGGTACTATGATTACAGCCAGAACAACGACTGGAATGCCGGCACGGAAAAGCAGGTTACCATTGGCGTGTACCGTCTGACTATGAAATCCAACAGTGACAATTTCCGGCAGTCCTCGATTCAGGGCGTAATGAAGCGTGTCAAGGCAAAGGGTGCTACAGTCATTATCTACGAGCCGACATTGCAGGACGGAGCAACGTTCTTCGGCAGCGTTGTGGTCAACGATCTGGAAAAATTCAAGGCGGCGGCAGATGCGATCATTGCCAACCGGTATGATGCCTGTCTGGACGATGTGGAGAACAAAGTCTATACCAGAGATATTTTCCGCAGAGATTAAGGAAACGCTGCATAAATCCGTCAGGCGGGCTTTATGCAGTGTTTCCTTAACGACGAATGGGGAAAAATCACCCCAAAAGACACGTGTCAGGCTTCGTGTCAACACACCCGAAAACAAAATCGAGAAACAGAATGGCTTGGATTCTCCGGAATTTGAGCCATTTCGATTTTTTTCCAAAAAATTTGAAAAAAGGCTTGACAAGTCAATCAGGAAGTGATATAATAAAAGCAATCTCAAATTCGAGGAAGGAATGCGAGAGAAGGAATATTTATTTAAAAGTAGAATGACGTGATGAAACCCTAGTGTAATTACGGGTTTGTTATGTCTGCTTTTAAATAAATATTCCTTTTTTTATTCCTTCCTGCATCTTGACAATTGCATATCACGCCTCAAACACCCAAAGATTTGATGCAGCAGATAGTATGCATTGCGGTCACCAGACTTGCGTACCTGCTGCCGAAATTGTGCACAGCACAAGAGAAAATCCCGCTGGAAACCTTGGAAAACGCTGCATCAAGCCCGCCTGACGGTTTTGTGCCGTGTTTCCATTGTCAGAACGATGCTTACAGCAATATTTTATGAATGTTGTTTATTTTATTTTTGTTTTTGCGTCATTTTTATGATGCAGCCGTATGGCATTTTTTTGCGATTCCCTTTACAATTGAATAGATGGGTTCTCCGTCAAAACAGCATCGTGGAACATTAAGGCAATACCACACGAAGCCATGAAACCGGTTTCGTGTGGGGTTTCTTCAACAATTGTACAGTACATAAAAAGAAAGGACGTGTTTTTCATGCTGAATGCATTATCAGAAGAGCTGAACTGGACAAACACCGAAAACGGAGCACTGGCGTATCACGATACCGGCGATGCGTGCCTGAACCTGTTTTCCACAGCCGGTGCGTTGCGGGAAGCTTCTGCAAAACGCCTGAAAGACATGTTCTTGGCGGCATATGCAGAGAATCCGGTATACGCGATGCGGATCCTGTTTTACCAGCGGGATACCCGCGGCGGATTGGGTGAACGGAGCGTATTCCGGCAGCTGCTGCAATATGCGGCAACGATCTATCCCGAAAGTGTCCGGAAAAATTTGCAGTGGATTCCGGAGTACGGGCGGTTTGACGATTGTATGGTACTGCTGAACACGCCCTGTGAGCCGGAACTGATACAGCTGATCCAGAAGCAGCTACAGCAAGACCGGCAGGACATGCTGGAAGAAAAGCCGATCTCTCTGCTGGCGAAGTGGCTGCCCTCTGTGCACACCTCCAATCAGAACGTGTGCCGGCAGGCAAAGCTGCTCTGTAAGCGGCTGCATCTTTCGGAAAAGGCTTACCGGAAAATGCTCTCCCAGCTTCGCACCTATGCAGACGTGCTGGAAAAGCGGCTTTGCCGGAAGGATTACACCTTTGATTATGCCAAACTACCCTCCAGAGCCTTGTACAAGTATCAGAAAGCATTCTGCAAGCATGACAGACAGCGGTACTCCGAGTTTCTGGAACGGGCAGAGCAGGAAAAGGGACTGCTGAAAGCAGGTCAGATTTTCCCCTATGAGATCGTTCGGGACTGCATCGAATTGGAGGAAAACGCAATGTTTTATGATGACATTGCACAAAAACAGCGGATACTGGACGTGACATGGAAATCCCTGCCGGATTATATGCCGGAACAAAATGCCATTGCCGTGGTAGACGGTTCCGGTTCCATGTACTGGAACTATTCCGGTGATGTGATGCCGATTCATGTTGCCGTTTCGCTGGGCATTTACTGTGCCGAACGAAATGAGGGATACTTCCACAACCACTTTATCACCTTTTCCGACAACCCCCGCTTGATTGCTCTGAAAGGGGAGGACATTTTTCAAAAGGTGGAGCACTGTATGTCCTATAATGAAGTCAGCAATACCGATCTGGAAAAAGTATTTCGTCTGATACTTCAGAGTGCAGTTCAGCACCACGTGCCGCCGGAGGAACTGCCGAAAGTGATCTACGTGATCTCGGACATGGAATTCGATGAGCAGTCCGGCAACGGCGTGACAATATTCCAGCAGATGAAGCAGGAATATCAGGCGGCAGGGTATCAGCTGCCTGCGGTGGTCTACTGGAACGTGTGCAGCAGAAACCGGCAGTTTCCGGTGAAGAAAGACGATACCGGTGCAGTGCTGGTGTCCGGCTGTAGTCCTTTCACATTTCAGAGTGCTGTCTGCATGACAACACCGGAAAAGTACATGCAGCAGGTGCTGGAAGGGGAACGGTATTGTCGGATTTCGGCGTGAGAGCATCTGTTCAGGAGAGGGTAACACGATAATGATATGCGAATTTTGTGAGGTGATTTTTCTCCGTTTTAAGGGAACACCGCACAACCCTCTCCCGCCTCTCACCTTTGCACAAATTTCCCAAATAAATCTTCCGCAGAAATTTTGAAAAACCTCTTGACAACCGTCAAGAGGTGTGGTATACTAAAGGCAATCCGTTGCATGAGGAATACAACAGTTGAAACAGCTGCCAAAAAGATGAAATCAGCATCTAGGGAAACACTGCAAGCAGATGGCGTGCAAAGTCGCCAGACGCTCTTTGTGCGGTATTGCCCTAGATTTGTGCAGGACTGCTTCAAAAAACTCCGCCGGCAGAACGCACTGCTGCGGAGCATGGACTGGGAGGAAGGAATATGGGAAAATCCAAGAAAATCATAATCGGCACAGTTGCCGGTGTTACAGCTGCGGCGGTATGCGTCAGCGGCGTGCTGGTGTGGCGGCACTACAGCAGGGGCAGTGATGTGGACGGTGTGGCATACGTGATGCCGATAAAAGATGTGAATTCTGCGGCAACAACGATTTCCGACTTGCAGTTTTCCGGCGTGGTAGAACCGCAGGAAACCAAGGAAGTCAAGCTGGACACCTCCAAGAAAGTTTCCAGCATTGTCGTGCAGGAGGGCGACCATGTCAACGCCGGTGACCCGCTGTTCACCTATGATGTGGAATCCATGCAGCTGGAATTGCAGCAGGGCAACGTGGAGATCGAACGCATGCAGAATGAGATCGAGTCCAACAAGCAGCAGATCAGCCAGCTGGAAACGGAAAAGAAAAGTGCCAGTGCAGACGATAAGCTGACTTATACCACGCAGATCCAGTCCCTGCAAACCGATATTGCCAAGTCGGAATACGACATCAAGACCAAGAAGATCGAACTGGAAAAATTACAGAATACCATTAACAATGCCACAGTGACTGCGGAGATCGCCGGAACGGTGCAGTCCCTGAAAACGACCGAACAGCTTCAGTCGGACGGCACAGATGTGCTGATGAAGATCATGTCCGACGGAGAATTCCGTGTGAAGTGCACGATCAGCGAGCAGAATGTACAGTCGATTTATAAAGATGAAGCCATGGTGCTGCACTCCCGCGTAGACGATTCCAGCTGGACGGGCACTATTTCGGAGATCTCTACCGAAGCCGACAACAGCCAGAACAACAACATGTACTACGGCGGCAGCGATGAGATGACCACCGCTTCCAAGTATCCTTTTTATGTGACGCTGGATTCCAGTGACGGGCTGATGCTGGGGCAGCATCTGCTGGTTTCGGCAGATACCGGAGCCGATGAAAGCATTGAAAAAACCGGCATCTGGCTGTATTCCGATTACGTGCAGACTGATGAAAACGGCAAGACCTATGTCTGGGCTGCCGATAAGAAAGACCGTCTGGAAAAGCGGGAAGTAGAAGTAGGACAGACAGACGACACCATGGGCGACTGCGAGATCAAAAGCGGTCTGTCGGAGGACGATATGATCGCATTTCCGTCGGATTCCTATCAGGAGGGTATGAAAACCACGACCAACCCTGACGAAGCCACACCGGAAGATGACGGCACAGATGATACCGTGGACGACAACAGCAATGAGGATATTTCCTACGACGAAAACGGAAACCCTGTGGACGAAGGCGTGATCGGCGGAGCAGATGATGAAGCCGGCATGGCAGGCGACGGTGCAGACGGCGACACCGCAGACAGCGTGATCTCCGGAGCAGGAGAAGATGCCGGCGACGGTGTTGACGAGATGCCGGCAGACGAAGCCGGAGCAGATACAGCGGAAGGCGGTGCGGCAGATGGTACTTGATTTGCGGGACATCTGTAAATCCTATATGCAGGGAAAAGAACCTGTCCCCGTTCTGCACCACATTCAGCTACAGGTGGAAGAAGGGGAATATCTGGCAATCATGGGACCGTCCGGTTCGGGAAAATCCACGCTGATGAACATTATTGGGCTGCTGGACAAGCAGACCAGCGGGGACTATTTCTTCGACGGACAGGACATGGCACAGTGCAGCGACAACCAGCTTTCCACGATACGGAACCAGAAGATCGGCTTCGTGTTCCAGAACTTCAACCTGCTGCCCCGCCAGTCTGTGTTGGAAAACGTGGCACTGCCGCTGTTGTATGCCGGCGTGCGGAAAAAGGAACGGCTGGAACGGGCAAAGGAAATGCTGGCACGTGTGGGGCTGGAAGAACGGATACAGTTCAAGCCGACTCAGCTTTCCGGCGGACAGAAACAGCGTGTGGCAATTGCACGGGCAATGGTGAGCCAGCCCCGTCTGCTGCTGGCAGATGAGCCGACCGGTGCACTGGACACCCGTTCCGGCGAACAGGTCATGGAATTGTTTGCCCAGCTGCACAGCGAGGGCGTGACGATTGTCATGATTACCCATGAACCGGAGATCGCCCGGCATGCCCAGCGGATCGTGACCATTCGGGACGGTATGCTGGAGCAGGGCGGCTTCGGAGAACGCCGGACAGAACAGGAGGGCGATGCTTCATGACAAAAGGAAAAAAGATCGTTGCAGTGGCGGTTTTTCTGGCAGTTGTTGCCGGCGGCACTGTCGGCGGTACGGTGATTTACCGGACACAGCAGACGAAAAAGAACCGCGTAGATGTGATGCCGGTGGCAAATCTGACCCAGTACTGGTGGGGAGATGATCTCTCTATGGACGGGCAGGTGGTTTCCGGTGATGTGCAGAATGTCACGCCCTCCGACGACCAGATGATCGCAAAGGTGCTGGTAAAAGAGGGCGACCATGTGACCAAGGGTACACCGCTGCTGGACTATGATATGACAGCAGTAGGGCTGGAAGTTGCCCAGAAACAGACGGCACTGGCGGTGGCACAGGAAAATGTGCGGCAGGCTCAGAAAGAGTTGGAACGTCTGAAAAAGCTGCGTCCATCAGAAGAAGTACCGGTGGTGCCGGACGATCCGGATTACCCCGATGAGCCGGATGAACCAGACGAACCGGACACGCCGGATACACCGGATTCTCCCAAGGATACACTTTCAGCAGTGATCGCTCTGACACAGGCGGCAGCCGGTACCGGCACGCCGGACGATCCCTATCAGTTTGCCTGCACCGGTCAGACCGTTGTGACACAGGCAGTTCTGGAGCAGCTGAAAGCAGCAAAGCAGTGTGCCGTTTTCGTGGTGTATGACCAGAGCGGCAGCGTGCTCTACGGCTGGCTGGTACGCGGCGATCAGCTGACCGCTACCGGTGACTGGACACTGGGACAGAACATCAAGGTGACCGAGGACGGCGGTGTGCAGATCTCCGGCGGCGGAACGTGGTATGGCACATTGCAGGTGGGCGGTACGTTCTCCTATGACCCTGCCAATAACACCCCCGCGGAAACAGAACCGGCTTCTTCCGGCACTACCGGCGGCAGTACTGGTACTGTACCGGAGAGCAGCACAGCATCTCCGGATACCCAGCCGGACACCCAGCCGGCAGATACAGACACCAGTGCAGAGCCGATTGCGGCAGTGCAGCCAATGGCGGCGGCAATGCCAATGGCGGCAGTCACTCCAATGGCATCTTCCGGTACGGACAATGACAACTATGTCTATACCCGTGCCCAGCTGAAACAGAAGGTGGCAGAGCAGCAGATCGCCATTCAGTCGGCACAGATCGACCAGAAGAAGGCACAGATCGAATATGATGCTGCGGCAGAAAAGCAGGAAAAGGGACAGGAACTGGCGAAGATCGACGGCGTTGTCACCAAGGTGGCGGCTTCAGTGGAATCGCTGGAGAAAAACGAACCGTATCTGGTAGTACAGGGCAGCGGCGGCGTTATGGTGCAGGGCACTGTCAGCGAAATGAATCTGGACAAGCTGACCGTCGGTGCAACGGTGACTGTCAACTCGTGGGATACCGGTGAAATGCTCACCGCCGAAGTGATGGAGATCGACAAGACACCGACCTCCTACACCAATCAGAACGGCAGTGAAAACCCGAACAACAGTGCTTATCCGTTCAAGGCAGCAGTGACCGATTCCACCAGCCTGTCAGTGGGCAGCTATGTCAGCCTGAGCTTTTCCGGTGCGGCGGACGATGTCGGAGATACGTTCTATCTGCCGGTCAGCTATGTGCGGCAGGAAAACGGACAGTACTATGTGCTGCGGGAATCCAAGGACAAGAAGCTGGAACGGCAGAATGTCCAAACCGGCAAGATCATCAACGGCGGCTATGCCATTGAGATTCTCTCCGGTGTCAGTCAGGAAGATTATATCTGTTTCCCCTATGGCAAGTATGCCGTAGAGGGAGCGTTGGTCAACGAAACCAACGGCTCATCAGAATATTAAGGGGGACATATTATGCTGGAAAATATTCGGTTATCGTTACAGGGCATTTTGTCCCATAAGGTGCGTTCCATTCTCACTATGCTGGGCATTATCATCGGTATTGCGGCGATCATTGCCATTGTGTCTACCATTAAGGGCACCAATGAGCAGATCAAAAACAATCTGATTGGTTCCGGCAACAACACTGTTAATGTGCAGCTGTATCAGGGGGAAAGTCCCTATGATTTCAGCTATCAGGCGGCACCGGACGGGGTACAGGTGGTTTCCGCGGAAGTGCGGGATCAGATCACCAGCCTGAAAAATGTGGAATCTGCTTCGTTTTACCGCACACGTTCCTACTGCGACAATGTGTATTATCAGAACACCCAGTTCAGTGGCTCCATGTATGGCATTGATGCTGCCTATTTCGATACGGCAGGCTATGAAGTACAGCAGGGCAGGGGATTCCTGAGCAAGGAATATACCAATAACGCCAAGGCAGTGATTCTGGACAGCACCGCAGTCAAGAGCCTGTACTCCTCTGAGAGCCCGATCGGTTCCGTCATCGACATCAACGGGGAACCCTTTACGGTCGTTGGCGTTGTGACAGAGGTCAGCAGATTTGAACCGGTCATCAATTCCGAGGAGGACTACTGGACGTATATGGGCACTTCCGGCGGCAAGATGTTTATCCCCGGTCAGTCGTGGCCGATCGCGTATCGGTATGACGAACCGGAAAACTGTCTGGCAAAGGCAGTGGATACTGACAGCATGCCGGCAGTGGGAAAAAAGGTGGCGGAACTGATGAACGCCACGATTCGCACCAATAGCGTCGGAAAAGAAGGAGACAGCAATCAGATCAAATATGACAGTCAGGACTTGCTGAAACAGGCGAAGTCCCTGCAAAAACTGAGTTCCTCCACCAACACCATGCTGATCTGGATCGCCAGCATTTCTCTGCTGGTGGGCGGTATCGGTGTTATGAACATCATGCTGGTATCGGTAACAGAACGTACCCGCGAGATCGGACTGAAAAAGGCAATCGGTGCGAAAAAGGGCAGCATTCTGGCACAGTTCCTGACAGAAGCTTCTGTGCTGACCAGCATCGGCGGAATCATTGGTGTGGGAATCGGCATCGCTCTGGCACAGCTGATCTCCAAGATTGCCTCGGTGCCGGTGGCGATCAGTTCGCTGTCCATTGTGGTTTCCGTGGTATTCTCTATGGTGGTGGGCATTGTCTTTGGACTGATCCCGTCTATCAAAGCTTCGAATCTGAATCCGATCGATGCCCTGCGGTATGAGTAATGCTTTTCAACTTATTCTATTTATCAAAAATCCGGTCTGTAGAAATGCAGACCGGATTTTTTAGAAACGAATGTAATTTCAGTCGCCGGACAAACAGGCTCTATTTTCCACAAAAAAGCCCTTGACAAATGCGGCGTTCTGGCGTATAATAGAAATAGAAAGAGCATACCAGTAGACGGTC
>PPYE01433558.1_pt1 | contig 11901 bp, 13 predicted proteins | sample 1559881 | NCBI WGS metagenome assembly PPYE01 (sample SAMN08240022, study PRJNA423297) | Human gut metagenome, whole genome shotgun sequencing project.
AGCAGTTCAACTTTACTTAGAACTGCTCTTTTTGTGTCTGCTCTGAATCTGATACTTTCCTAATGAATTATAGCAGAAATTTTAGAAAATAGTTTGAGATATTACTTTATAATAAAAAGTAAAGCAGAGTAGTACAGGAAGACATGGGAAAGAATGGGATTGGGAGGACAGAAGTATGATTGCAGCTCCCGAAGGAAGAAAAACAAGAGTCTGACTTTTTTCGGGAGCCGCTTATGCATATCTGGTTGTATTTCTGTACCGTTCTATTTTCTGCTGGAAAATTTTTTTAAAGATATCACATAGCAGACAGCGGTAACAAAAACAGTAACTGCGAAAAGGAGCAGAAAAAGAAATGGTGTGTTTAAAGTAAAAAGTGCAGTAAAATCAATCCCTGCCAGAGCCATGACCAGGTAACCCAGCAGTACGCCTGCAATCACGATCAGATACATGATGGCAGAGGCATTCAAGTCACCAAGGTATCCGGTAAGAAGATTTACAGCTGTAAAAACAGTTCCCAAAAGCCAGGAAAGCAGAATCAGGAGAAAATAGTCTGTGAGAGCAAAGGTATGATAAATACTCCAGTGCAGCAGAGAGTACAACAACATCAGTGCCACGCTTCCAAGATGGGACAGGAAGGCAGCAAGATATCTGGAAAGAACAAGTTCCTTTGAAGAGAAAGGAAGAAGTACAGACTGCACAGCTCCTTTGCAGTTAATATCCATTTCTTTCATGGTTGTCGGCATTCCGGACATGGTGAGAGGCATTACACACAGCAGATAAGTAAATATACTGTATGGTCCTTTTATTGCCAGCAGGAAGAAAAAAAATACAAGAATTTCGGTGATCCAGGTGGATTTTGAAGATCTTCTGTAGTAGGTAAATAAATCTCTGTAAATTAATCCTGACATGTTCTTACCCCCTTTACATAGAACAGCATGATATCTTCAATGGTAGCACGCTCCAGCAGCAGACCGTCGAAATGGGTTTTCATTGCATAGCGGTCCGGAACCAGAACTTTATAAGAAAATTCTTCTTTGAGGAAGGCGTCATAATCCTCTGGTGACAATGCACGGAAAAAATCTTCTGTGCAGTGGAGCACTCCATAACTCTCAATGGCGTCTCTGGATTTTACAAACAACAGTTTTCCCTGGTGAAGGAAAAGAATGTAGTCTGCGATTTTATCCAAATCGCTTGTGATGTGAGTGGACATGAGCACGGAATTCTGTTCGTCTGTGACAAACTCCTGAAGAATTTCCAGAATGTCATCCCTCATCACCGGGTCAAGTCCGGAAGTGGCTTCGTCCAATAAAAGAAGCTGGGGATGATAGGAGAGTGCTGCGGCAAAATTCAGCTTTACATTCATACCCTTGGACAGTTCTTTTATTTTTTTATCCCTGGGAAGTTTGAACTTCTCAAGGTAGGAAAAAAAACATTGGCTGTCCCAGTTCAGGTATATTTTTTTCATGATTTTGTCCAGGTCGCTGCACTTCAGAAAGGGATTCTGGTTGAGACCATCCATGACTACGCCAAGTTTCTGCTTGATCTCCTTTGCGTCTTTGCAGTGATCTTTTCCAAAAATTTCTATTTTTCCGCTGTCAGTTTTGATAATATCCAGAATGCTTTGAATAGTGGTAGTTTTTCCTGCACCGTTTTCACCAATCATTCCAAAGATCATGCCCCTGGGAACATGAAAGCTTAAATTATCCAGGGTGAAATTTTTGTAGCTTTTGGTTACATTCTGTAAGCTTAGAATATTTTCCATTATGATTCCTCCCCATAAAAAATTTTCAGCAGTTCTGTCATCTGCTGTATGCTGATATCGTTTTCTCTGGCCAGTTCGGCTGCCTTTTTCAGCAAATTTTCTATATTTCGCAGATTTTCTTCCCGAATAAAGTCCTTATTTTGGGCTGCCACAAAGGTTCCTTTTCCTGCCACAGTGTCAATAAAACCGTCCCTCTGCAGGTCCTCATAGGCTCTTTGGGCCGTGATGACACTGACATGCAGGTCTTTCGCCAGTTTTCGCATGGAAGGAAGAGAATCGCCGCTTTTCAGTGTACCTTTCATAATCATTGCTTTGATTTGAGAGGTTATTTGCTCATAGATGGGTTTATCACTGCTGTTGCTTAATAAAATTTCCATGTTTTCACCTCTTTTCACCTCCGTTATTATTGTACTTATCTTATATGTACAGTATAGACACAAAGAGTACAGTTGTCAATAGATATCCATAAAAATTTCTGGTTTTTTTTCTGAGCTTTTGCTATAATAATAATCCACCTTTGGCTGGAAGGTGCTGGAATGACAGTGCCTGCTTCAGATTTTAAAACAAAATTTGAGAAAAGTGAGGGAAAAAAATGAGTGCAGAAAAACAAGGAGAAATGCAGCTGGAAAAGCGGCATTTGAAAGCATGCAGGGAAATTATCCGGGAAAATATCCGCCTGTATGAAGAAAAGGAACGACACCAAAGAAAAGAAGTGACACAATTGTATCAGGCTGTGAAGAAGGGAGAAGGTGATTCCTATGGACTTCTTACTGCGGGTCAGAACATTCTGGAACATACCAGAAATATGCTGCGTAAAAATAAGGCTGCTATGGAAAAGGCTTATTTTGGCAGGATTGATTACGAGGACAAGACCTATGGAGCTTTTGAATGCCGGTATATTGGGAAGAATGGAGTTACCAGAAATTCCAGCGATGTAGTGATCGTGGACTGGCGTGCTCCGGTATCCAGTGTATATTATGAAAATGAGACCGGTCCCGGGGAGTATCAAGTTCCGGGAAGCGATCCGGTAGAAATAGACCTTAAAAAGAAACGGACCTTCGATATTTCCGGCGGAAATCTTCTGGGCTTTTATGATGATGATGTGGCAGCTAATGATGATCTGCTGGTAAAGTATCTTTCTCAAAATAAAGAAGCTGTACTGGGCGATATTATTGCCACCATTCAGAAGGAGCAGAACGCCATCATCCGTGATCTGCCAAATAAAAACATGATTGTTCAGGGAGTAGCGGGGAGCGGAAAGACCACAGTGGCACTTCACAGAATCTCCTATCTTCTTTACAATTATGAAGACAAGTATAAACCATCAGAATTTTGTATTGTGGGAAGCAGTGATATGCTTTTGAATTATATCAGCAGCGGCCTGCCGGAATTGGATGTAAACCATGTCTCCCAGATGCGGATGGATCTCTTTTTGCCATATTTGATAGGGAAGGCGTGGAAAAAGAAATTTCAGGTTGTCCGGGATCATTCAGATGCATCTGTGAAAAGCCGGCTGGATTTTGCACGGAAGCTGGAAGAGTTTTTGGCAGCGTGGAAAGAAAAATATCTGTGTCTGGAAGAAATCCGGGATCAAGAGATTGGCGTGATTCTTTCGAAAGAAAATTTGGAGGAAACAAAAAGCAGAAATCCTCATTTATCCCTTTTTCAGCTGGAGAAACTCCTGAATCAGAGGATTAATTCCAGAATCCGTTTTCTTTGTACTGAAAGAGAGGAAGAATTTGGAAAAAGAAAACGGGGAGAGTATAAAAAATATTTCGATTCTGCCAGGCATAAATGGACAGAGACAGGTATTTATCTGAAATTTCTGCAGCAGATGAGTGAACAGGGAATGGATGTGGGCGCAGACACCATGGAGGATGTGGCAAGGGGCAGATTTGATATTTATGATACAGCGGCTATAGGGCTGATTTATCACAGAATATTGATGAAAAAAGAACAGGATGAGTTTAGTCAGATCATTGTGGACGAGGCACAGGACTTCGGAGAAATGGTCTATTATGCAATGAAACAGATGCTGCCTGGCTGCCGGTTCACCATTATGGGGGATGTATCCCAGAATATCCGTTATGAGACGGGCATGAATGACTGGGAAGGTCTGAAAGAGATCATGTTTGAAACAGAACGGGACAGTTTTTATCTGCTGGCTAAAAGTTACCGAAATACGATTGAAATCTCAGAATGTGCCGGGAAGATCCTGGAAAAAGCTTCCCAGGGAGCATATAAGATCCAGCCGGTCATCCGGCATGGAAAAGAAGTGGAAATCGATACAGAACCGGAAGGAAAACTGGCGGAAAAATTAAAAGAGCTGCTGGAAAGCATAAAGAGTAAAGGTTTTGAAACCATTGCGGTGGTCGTACGCAGCGAAGAAGAGGCAGAGGAAGTCCGGCAGATCCTGGATATAAAAGAGGAGGGGAATTTGTTTCACAATGGAGTGATGGTTCTCCCGGTAAGGATGACCAAAGGTCTGGAGTTCGATGCAGTCATTCTCTGGAAACCAGATGAAGAACATTATGCGAATGAGCCTGGAGACGCAAAACTTTTGTATGTGGCAGTGACACGGGCACTTCATGAGCTCTATTTGCTTGGCGATAAGAAGCGGAGCAGCCTTTTTGACTAAGGCCGGTTACATGGAAGACGGCAAGCGGAAAATAATGTAGGAATAGTTCTTTCTGCTGTATAGAGAGGAAGGACGTGGAACAGATATAGAATGGAGGTGCCGGTATGCAGGTACTGATTTTGGGAGCCAGCGGACTCTGCAGGTCTTACGTTAAGACATATTTGCAGACTGCGGGATATACTGTGACGGGAACGTATCACAGATCGCGCCCGGAGTACATAGAGGATCCTTCCATGATACAGTTTTTGACGATGCGCAGGATCGTGAACATTATGAGAGCGATGACACAGCAGCTGAAAGTGAGTACGGGCTGTTTAAGAGTGCCTGTGAGCAAATGTTGATAACGATGCTGGGAAGACAGGCGGTTATCCTCAGGCTTTCTATGGTCTGGGCAGAGAAATGTCCCCGGTTAACCGAATTAAAGAATTTTGCAGTGTCAGGCAGAGCTGTACCTGTATATGAAAATTTATACAGCACAAAAGATGGCAAAACCAGAATATATGGCAGTAGTTTCTGAAAGGCAGGATGTTCCTGAGAGATTGAGATGGAATATCTCAGAGGTCCTTGACGATATGTTTCGTTTTAAAAAATCTGATAAATTAAGCTGAAGACGGAGATGGAGCCTGCAGTCACAATTCGGGCGATGAATTGGTCTTGAAAAGTATGCAGAAGGAAAGGGGAAAATTAGCATAGTATTTTTTACCTTTTGGGAGTATAATAGAAAGCGGAAATTTACGGAAAGGACTGAGAATATGAAAGTATTATTGTTAAACGGAAGCCCTAGAAAAGAGGGCTGTACTTATACGGCACTGTGCCAGGTAGCAGAGGCATTAAAGGAAAACGGTGTGGACAGCGAGATCTTCCAGGCGGGAAATCCGGAAACCGCCAATGTAAAGGCTGCGGCACAGAAAATGAAAGAAGCAGATGCGCTGATCGTGGGTTCCCCGGTATACTGGGCGTCTCCGTCAGGACAAATCATTGAATTTATGGATAAGTTCTGCTCCATGGCTGGCAGGGATATGATGCTGAAGCCGGCAGCAGCAGTTGCTTCTGCAAGACGTGCGGGAACAACGGCGACACTGGATGTACTGCTGAAATACTTCTCTTTCCATCAGATGCCGGTAATATCTTCTAATTACTGGAACATGGTTCACGGAAACACACCGGAGGAAGTGAAACAAGATGAAGAGGGAATGCAGATCATGCGTATTCTGGGAAACAATATGGCTTGGATATTAAAATCCATTGAAGCCGGAAAGAATGCAGGTATTTCAGCTCCCATGCAGGAAGAAAAGATTAAGACAAACTTTATCAGATAAAAATTGGTTTTCAGACACAGCATTTCTGAGAGAGATCCCAGAGAGCTGTGTCTTTTTTTGCAGGCAAGTCCTCCGGGCAGGGAGATACACGTTAAAATAAGATTTTTTTGTCGATTTGAAGATAAAGAATAGGAAAAATAAAATTTTTCTATTATTTAATACATGATTTTTGTCTGTTGTGTATACTGTATTTACAATTTCATGTATAATGCTTATAGTAAAAAAGCAGGGGAGAGAATCAAAAAATGTACAAGATTGCAGTCTGCGATGATGAAAAAAACATCCTGGAACAGACAGGAAAATTAATTCGGGAATGGAATCCGGAAGTGGAGGTAAAGTATTTTTTCTCAGGGGAGGAATTAGTTAAAAACTATGAGCCGTATGAGGCTGTTTTTCTTGATATTGATATGCCCGGCATGAACGGAATAGAAACTGGAAAAGCCATACGACGCATGGATAAAGAAACAAAAATCGTATATCTCACCGCATACCGTGACTATGTGGCAGGAGCCTTTGATGTGCACGCATTTCAGTATCTGCTAAAGCCTGTCAATCAAAAGAAACTTTGGAATGTGCTGGAAGAGATTTTCTGCTATAGGGAGGATCCGGGGAAAAAGGTAATTCTGGACTTTAAGACCGTAGAGGGGATTACCTGTCTTTCCAACGAGGAAATCTACTTTTTTGAATATGAGAACAGAAGGATCCGGATTGTCACAAAGGAGGAAGAATATTATATGGTAGAACGTATTGGAAATGTGGCAAAACGTATGGAGTCCTTCGGTTTTTCCATGCCTCACCAGAGTTTTGTAGTAAATATGGTCCATGTAAAAAATGTAAGAAACCAGCAGATTTTCTTAGATAACGGCATGGAAATTCCCCTGTCTCAGAAAAAACAGAAAGTCTGGAAACAAGAGCTGACAGCATATTTATCACAGCGTTTGGAAGAAAGGTAGGGAGAGAAGGAAATGACGGCAGCAGATTTTTTATTCACTGTGTTTGGAATGATTTCCTATACAGGATGCAGTGTCTGGTTCCTGTATGCCGTGCCCAGAGAAATTGAAAGTTCCCGATGGATCAGATGGGCGGCATGGGGAATTTATACGGCACTTTCTATCCTCATACCCACCCTCTGGCTTAATGACGGAATTACCATGCCGGTGATGGCAGCAAGCTATCTGCTGATCATCTGGTTGCTTTATCACAGAAGCAGGACGTGGCTGCTCTACGGTGTAATTTTTAATATGATGATCTATGCGGCACAGGCAATAGGAATCTATCTTGCCGCATATCTGGCAACAGAGATTTCCATGAATCTCCATACACTTACTTACGCCATTGCTGTTTTGAAGGCAATTTTTATGATAGCAGTTACCCTTATGCTCAGAATGATTGTACAGAAACGGCAGGTATCAGACCGGAAAGATTTAAAGATCAGGGGAATGATACTCATTCCTTCATTCAGTATGATTTTGATCTTTCTGTATTGTATTTCCGGCAACGCTTTTTTTGAAAAATATGGATATGGTTGGGTCATTGTGTTTTGCATTCTCTTTCTGGTCATTAATTTTTACTGTCTGTATGTCTGGTATGATCTGGCCGAAAACAGGGAGCTGAAGCACCGCCTGGAGCTGATCCACCAGCAGAATGAGTTGAAGCACCAGTATTATGAGGATTTGGAAAAGAATTATAATAATTCCAGGAAAATTATCCATGACATCCGGAATCATCTGAATATTTTGGAGCAGTCATCAAAAATGAAGGATGGGTCTGAAGAGAATACTGCTTATTTTCAGGATGTCCATGGAATGCTGAATTCTCTGGGGCTGAAATTCTACACGGATAACAAGATACTGAATATTGTTCTGAATGATAAGCTGAAAAAGCTGGATCAGGAGCAGGCAGAGTGCAGTCTGGGAGGGGCAGATCTTGGGTTCCTGGCAGACATAGACGTTACCACAATCTTTGCAAATCTTCTGGATAATGCTATAGAGGCAGGGGAAGGCAGAGAAGATTTCTGGCTGAAAATCCGCGGGGACAGGATACAGGATTTTACTGTAGTGAAACTCTGGAATCCTTCGTCTGGCGGCTACCAGCCGGGGCGCTCCGGGAAAACGGGGCATGAAGGACTTGGGCTTGAGAATGTGAGGCGTGCAGTAGAGAAATATCAGGGGGAACTGGAGCTTGAGGAGAAGGCAGGAATCTTTTCCGTTACCATGGTTTTTCCCGGAAAATAAGATTTGAAAAAGGAGAGAAGAAGAAAATGAAATTTTCAGAAACAGAAAAGAAACAACTGATCATATTTACCGTTATTGCATACGGGATTACCTATATACTGGGACTTCTCATGTGGTACGGATACGGAACAGGGGCTGATTTGGGGGCATTTCCCAACGCTCAGATGCTGTACCCGGCGGCTGGTGTGATGCTGGCATATCTGATTACCCGAAAAAAAGACAAGAATATGCCCAAGGCTTTCTTTGTGTTTTTTCTTGTCCTGACCGGGATTTTGATTTTGTGCTCTGTAGCTTCTGTAGTTTCTCCCAAGACGCTGACTGTCAATCAAATGGAAATATCTGTCTGGCTGGTAGCAGTGCAGATGCTGCTGATACCGGGAAGTATTGTATTCTGGATCCTGCTTTTGGTATCCGGAAAAGAACGGAGGGAGACATATGGCTTGAAAGGAAAGAACTGGAAAATGTCCTTTTTGTGTATCTTCCTGTTTTTTATCCTTTACAGTCTGCGTATGGGACTTTCCTGTATCTGGGCAGGTCAGACAAAAGAATTTGCGGCTGTCTGGGCGGATCCTTCCACTTGGGGTTATCTGCTTTCCGCTGCAATTAACTTTTTTCTGGTTGTGGCTGCATTTTTCGGGGAGGAATATGGCTGGAGATATTATTTACAGCCTCTGCTTCAGAAAAGATTTGGGTTAAAAGCGGGCGTCCTGCTCCTTGGAGTAGTATGGGGACTTTGGCATCTTCCCATAGACTTTTTTTACTATACCACACCGGATATGGGGCTGATCGCCTGTGTATCCCAGCAGATTACCTGTATTTTTCTCGGAATTTTCCTGGCCTATGCCTATATGAAGACACAGAATATCTGGGTACCGGTGGTGATCCACTATTTAAATAATAATCTTATCCCCATGTTTGCGGGAAATTATTCGGCAGATGTACTTCAGGGTCAGGCCATCCACTGGGGAGATCTTATACCTTCTCTGATTGTCAACCTGGTAGTTTTCGGGTGGTTTATTTTCCTGAAACCATTTCGGCGCCGGGAGACAGAGATATAGTTTTCTGGAATGAGGCGGACAGCCTGACAGGGAACAATACAATGGGGCTGCGGCAAAAGCAGATGATTTATCTGGTTTTGCCGCAGCTCTGTCTTTATGCTCTGAAATGAAAAACAGATTCCCTGGAGCCCTGTCCATGGATGTAATATCTTTTAAAGAGGGATGTATATCCCCCTGGAAAATTTTATGAAAATATGATATACCTTTATTTTGAAGAACTTTTAACATAGGATAACTGGAGGAGACAGCTATGTGGATTGCAGATAAATATATTGATCATGTAAAAGAGCAGACAATAGAGCATCCAGGGGAAAGCTGGGGGAAAATGCTTCTGGGGTTCAAGGCTAATAAGCTTCGTACAAAACTTCTTCCAAAAAAAGGAATTGCAAAAGGCTACCAGAAACTGGAGGCTATGATGATGTCTTTCGTGGCGGATTCGCTGGGACGCCCTGACAGTTATGTGTGGGGCAATATCTTTTCTCCCTGTGAGATCATAGGATGTTTCCGACTTAATACCCTTTCCATTGAGTGCCTTTCCTGCTATTTCAGCGGTTACCACCTGGAGGATTATTTTATCGACTATGCTCAGAATACAGGAATTGCGCCTACTCTGTGTTCTTATCATAAGACTTTTGTGGGCGCTATCGACAGCGGCGCGGTTCCGGTACCGGAATATGCAGTTACCACTTCTTTGTCCTGTGACGGAAATCTGAATACTTTTCGGTATCTGGAAAAGAAAAAGGGAGTACCCTTTACTTTCCTTGATGTTCCTTACAGGGATGATCAGGAATCTGTGGAATATCTTGCAGGACAGTTAAAAAATTTTACAGGAGAACTTGCCAGACGCTATGGAAGACCCTTTGAGGAGGAGAAACTTCGCAGAGCGATCAGGATTGAAAACGAGACAAGAAGAGAACTGATGCATTTCTTCCGTCTGCAAAGCGAGAGATATTATCCGGGAGAGCTGATAAGCCATCTCTATATGATAAATAGTACCCGGATAGAAATATGTGTTTTGTGTTGTTATTGTCTATAAATCCGTGTAAAAAGAACACAGTTTACATATAGGTGAAATGTGTGTTTTGTGTAATGGAAATTGACAAAGCTAAATAAAAACATTATTATTAATACAATAATAATGCTTTGGGGGATGATATAGTGATAATTGAGAATTATGCTGAGCAGTATTGTCTAAAAGTAAGTGGAAAAATTAAGGAAATAATAAAATCTAAGAAACTAACTCAGACAAAAGTAGTTGAATTATGTGAAAATGCTGGAGTTCCAGTTAGTCAAGGTACGATATCTAATATAACTCGAGGTGCTAAAGAAATTAAACTATCAAGCCTTATAAGTTTGTGCAAGGGGTTAAATATTAATATTATTGATATTTTGTCAGATGACGATACTGAAAATAAGACAATTCTAAAGTATGACGATAAAATGTATAAAGGGTATACAGGGTATACAGGAACATATCATACATATTTTTTTCCAACAATATCGAATAAGGAAGAATTACTTCACGGCATTTTGGATATAAATGAGCCTAATGAAAATGGAAAATGTGAAGCTGATTTGAAATTGTACACTGGAGAAAAGAAAAAAAATGGAGAACGTGACGAGGAAATAATCAAGTATTATACAGGTGAATTTGCTATTTCTGGACCTATGCAATCGGCATATTGCCTATTGAATAATAGTCAAACAGATGAACAGTGCTGTTTTATATTTCATCATTTTTATATTTTAAATAATGAATTGAAATGTAGAGTTGCAGCTGCGGTGACAACATCAGCTGGTGGTAATCGAAGACCGACTATTCATAGAATTTATATATCTCGAGATAAACTTTCTGTCGAAGGGGAAAAATATATTCGTGGACAGCTTCGACTAAATGAATCTGAAATCTTGATAAATAAAAATGCTTACGCAGAGTTGCTTGCCACAGAAGAAATACCACAAGAATTTACGACTGTGTTTAAGAAAGAGGCAAAAGTAGAATCTTATTACAATGTAGTAGAGGCTAGGTTGTCAAATTGTGGTTTGAAAAAAGAAGAATTTGCACGAGTTATATCCTTGCTGAGAGATTATTCTGTAGCACCTAAATATAATAAGGTTAGTATGAAAACAGATGAATTTGTTTTTGATAATTATGAGAATTGGAAAGAAAAGTGTCATCAACAAAGGGATGATTAAAAGTCTATAGACAAGTTTGTGAAAAATTTCGTTTTTTTGAACAGATTTAGAGAGAAGAGGTGATGAACTGGATGTTACTATATTTTCTTTAAAAACAAAATAGCACTTGTCGACTTACTGACAGAATGTTTATTTTTCAAAGCTTGCTTATAGTAAGAACGAGAGGGCTTCTACTGTATGCTTGAAAACAATTTGATGATTTAGAGATATGCATATAATATGTCAGGGAGTTTTAAAATGCCTTATGGATTGTTTTGTGGGATCGGCCTTACCAGAATTATAGATAAAATGCGATTTGTTATGCACTTTTTACATGAAATTCTCTATATATCGTAAGGATTTAACAAAAATACACAACAGCCATTGACAGGATATGGAATCATTGATATAATTTGATATCATAGGTGGAATTAAAAAGAAGCATCGCCCCGCCAAGGATAATGCTTCTTTTGCCAAAACTCATTGTTGCGGATATTATATTTTAACTTATATACTTATCTGTTAAAACAGCCATTTCTATAAGTAAGAAAGCTTGAAGTGTGAATTCATATTACAATATATTTCGCAATACGACGATTTTCATTCCAACCCGTGCAATTATTACACTAATAATATATCCACACGTTTATATTAACATACCTATTTTTGTATGTCAAACTTTTTTTCTATTAACCTAATAATATTGGGTTAATAT
>PPYE01723492.1_pt1 | contig 11900 bp, 10 predicted proteins | sample 1559881 | NCBI WGS metagenome assembly PPYE01 (sample SAMN08240022, study PRJNA423297) | Human gut metagenome, whole genome shotgun sequencing project.
TCCGGATACAAGAATCTTATCATAACTCCGCTACAAATCGCGCAAAATGCGTACATTTGTAGCGGAGTTTTTTTATTCAGTATGGCTTATGAGAGAATTTATCATTGCAGACAATCAGGATATCAGTAAGGCAGGAATGATGTTCCTGTTGAGTAAACAAAAGGAGGTATCCCTCCTTTTAGAAGCTGACAACAAGGCTGAACTGATTCAGCAGCTACGATTGTATCCGCAAGCAGTGATTATCCTGGATTACACCTTGTTCAATTTTGCGGGGGCAGATGAATTGATTGTCCTGCAGGAAAGATTCAAGGAAGCCGACTGGATTCTATTCTCTGACGAACTAAGCCTGAACTTTCTCCGCCAAGTATTATTCAGCAGCATGGCTTTCGGGGTAGTGATGAAAGATAACTCAAAAGAAGAAATCATGACTGCCATTCAATGCGCCACCCGCAAACAACGGTATATTTGCAATCATGTCAGCAATCTGCTGCTTTCGGGAACTTCTTCTCCGCTGGCAGCGTCAAGCATGGACGACCATTTGCTGACGCAGACAGAAAAGAATATCCTAAAAGAAATTGCATTAGGGAAAACAACGAAAGAGATTGCCGCAGAGAAAAATCTTAGTTTCCATACGATCAACAGCCATCGTAAAAATATCTTTCGTAAATTGGGAGTGAATAATGTGCACGAGGCTACTAAATATGCGATGAGGGCAGGGATTGTGGATTTAGCCGAATACTATATCTGACACCGCTATTCACTAACCTCTACCCCTCTAAGGGAACTATTTAACAGATGATTTCTCCGCTTCCCACACAAACTTTCGCCTCTTCATCATAAATCACCCCAAACTGTCCCGGAGCAATGCCTTGCAGCTTTTCAGAGGACAAAATGTGGAATTGCTTCTCTCCTTCCTGTATCAGTTTTCCTTTGGTAAAGTCGGGAGTGTGACGAATCTTGAAAGTGATGTCTATCTCCTTCTCCTGTCCTTTCCAGGGATTATCAGTAATGAAATGGAAATCATGCATCCGGAATTCATTGCCGTACTGTGTTTCCACACCGTAACCGCGGGACACATAAATTGTATTTTCTTCAATATCCTTCTTGACTACGAACCAGGGTCCACCACTCAATCCAAGCCCTTTGCGCTGGCCGATTGTATGAAACCAATAACCGCGATGTGTACCCAATTTCTTTCCGGTTTCCAATTCAATAATCGCCCCTTCCTTTTCTCCTAAAAAACGACGAACAAAATCATTGTAGTTTATCTTCCCAAGAAAACAGATACCCTGACTATCTTTCCTTCTGGCACTCGGCAATCCGGCTTTATTGGCAATCTCACGTACTTCTTGTTTCATCAAACCTCCAATGGGAAACATGAGTTTGGAAACTTGCAGGTAATCAATCTGTGCGAGAAAGTCCGTCTGGTCTTTCACAGGGTCTTTCGCTGTGCCCAACCAAGTTTTACCGTTGCGTTGCAAGGTGGTGGCATAATGACCGGTTGCCGTAAAGTCGAAGTCTTTCCCAACACGCTGTTCAAAGCAACCGAATTTGATAAGCTTATTACACATCACATCCGGATTAGGCGTCAGTCCCTGCCGGATTTTATCAATGGCATAGGCCGCTACATTCTCCCAATACTCCTGATGCAAATCCACTACCTCCAAAGACAGACCGTACTTACGTGCCGTAGCAGTAGATAATTCAATATCTTCCTCTGCCGAACAGTCCATATATTCCGCTCCGTCCATGCCTATCTTAATATAAAAAAGAGTGGGCTTATATCCTTGCTCACAAAGGAGATGTACAACAACCGAACTGTCGACACCTCCTGATAATAATGCAGCTATATCCATGAATAATGATTCGTCTATTAATAACGTTCTATATGTAAGCTAATACCTATTAAAAAATTCTATGCTACAAAGATAAGGCAAGAATCTCTAACAGCCAATCACATATTGAAGGCATTTTTATACCATAAATGTGGTAGATAAGCAAAGTATTTCCTACATTTGCACAGTAAAAAGCTTTTTATGGGATATTGATACAGCTTATAATGCGTTAATTACTTACGTCATTCCCGGTTCACCGGCAGAAGCGGCCGGATTGGTGCGCGGTGACTGGATTATGAAAGTCGATACTTCTTACATCAGCAAAAAATACGAGACTCAATTACTGCAAGGGACCAAAGCCCGAGATTTAGTGATGGGAGTATGGAAAGAAGTTCCTGTTGAGCCGGCAGAGGGGGAAGAAGAAGTAGAAGAAGAATTTGTATACAAAGTAGTACCTAATGGCATAACATTAAAACTACCTGCGGCACGATCCGTTGAAGATAATCCGATACATAAGACCAAAATACTTACAGTAAAAGAAAACAATAGAGATATCAAAGTAGGGTATCTCATGTACAGTAGTTTCACAGCCGGCACTAACAGTGATCCGGACAAGTACAATAACGAACTGCGACAAATTTCACAAGAATTCAAGACAGCAGGCGTAAAATATGTTATACTTGACTTACGTTATAACGCTGGTGGTTCATTGGACTGCGTTCAGCTATTAGGTACAATTTTGACTTCAGAAGTACGATTAAATAAGCCGATGGCCTATCTGGAATATAATAATAAAAACAGAGACAAGGATGCTACCATCAACTTTGATAGTGAAATATTAAAGAGCGGTGTTAATTTAGACCTGCCCGGTCTGTTTGCTATCACAAGCAGTACAACAGCTGGAGCACCGGAAATGTTAATCAGAAGTCTCTTCCTGAAAGACAGCTATCCTGTCGTAACCATCGGTGGTGTCACAAAAGGACAAAACGTAGCAACAGAACAATTCATTAATGAAGAATTTCTGTGGTCAGTCAACCCGGTAGTATGTACTGTTTATGATTCCAATCACGATGCCGGAGGAGCTATCTCACCTGCAACAGATCTTAAAATCAGTGAAACGACCATTGATGGAGTTACTAATTACAGTGAGTTTCTGCCATTCGGTGATCCAAATGAAAGATTATTAAAAGTAGCCATCGGTGTTCTAGAAGGCACTTATCCCCCGGAAAAAGAAGAAGATACAACTACAAAAGCACAATTCAAGATTGAGAAAAGTGTTATTAGTCCCGCAAGTAGGCGGTTTGTCGGTGGTGGCGGTCTAAAGATTAAATAGAAGCAAAGCAAGAACCAAATAGAATGAAAAGAAGTGCTCCCCAAAAGTTTCTTATATAACTTTTGGGGAGCACTTCTTTTCGTTTTTCACCACACTTCTTGTCAATAGCAGATTTACGCATCATTAACAAAAGAATCCCATTATTCCACCTTTTCAAAACAGACCGTCTGATTCTACTAAACAAAGCGTTGGTTTACATCTAACAAAGCATCGGTTTACACTTAACAAAGCGTATGATTTACTCAGATAAAACACCTGATTTCCCATCCCCCGGCAGCTAAAGTGTCTTTACACCCGGGCTTACAACCGCTACAAGCCGGGGTGAGATTCTCCGTTACCGCAGCATATAACAAAAAAGGAGAAAGCTTTCGCCTCCTCCTTCTATCGCAGTTTAACCTCAATCTATTTTATGATTCTGTATCCAAAGATACGACATTGACAAGCCAAAGTCAAGTATTTCCGGATTTATTTCTTGAAAAACTTATCAAAGAACAGAATCTGATAATCAATGGAGTTATTCCAATACTGTCCATTATGTCCTCCCGGACGGGTAATAAAATCATGATCGATTTTTTTTTCTAACAGGCGGTTATGCAAATCCTTGTTCACATTCAAAAAGAAATCTCCTTCTCCACAATCGACAATGATAGCCAAATCGCCATTCTCTATCTTATCAATCTGATTGATAACGGTATGATTATCCCATACTTCCTTGTTAGATTCACATTCTCCCAACTGCTTGGACATGTCCCAGTTTTTCGGGAACGGGCGAATATCCATCCCTCCGCTTGTACTTCCACTGGCACCAAACGTATCTTTATGAGTTTTAGCATTTCCACCGTAACCGTGCAACAAATAAATGGCGGGACAAACTACTGCTTTCTTCCCCAGCGCAGCATCCGGCGTTACCACCACCACTTGCACATCCTTATTCATGGAAGGACTTTTAATTAATAAAGTATCTACTTTGGCAGCAAACGAAGGAGCCACCCATACTAAAAAAAGAGCAATTAATAGAAGTTTTTTCTTTTTCATTGTGTGTTATATAGTTAGATATAGTTATTCCTCTGCTACTGCGGAAGGATCAAATTTAGAAACCGGCATTTCAAAGGTTTTATGACATTGTTTACAGGTATAGTTCCAGTGGTTGTCTCCCGGGGGAATGACCATTAATGCAGAAATGATAGCAGCCCCCATCGCACGCCAGCGCTTTCCTTTTCTCAAAACCAACTGAATGTCCGATGAACCGCAATACGGACAAAGCGTTAATTCTTCCGGCCAACTATCGTTATCCTTCAACACTTGAACAGCATTCTCGTAGTCTTCATCTGCCACCAATATATCCACCCCCGCTATACTGCTCACACAACTTTTATACAAAGTAGAGAAGTTCTCATTGTGCAGAATAGACTCGATGCCTTCATTCTCCAATGCCCCTTGAAGGATATGTGCTTTCATCGCATCATTACAAGTTATCAGTTTTACAGTCTTCATAAGGAATCTGTTTTTAATATGTCCCACAAATATAAGACATATTCTGTTTTTATTCACGGAAGGTATCATTCTTTAATACTTTTTTTGTACTTTCGCAGCAATAATTCGCAATCACATGAAAAGACTGTTGACACTGCTACTATTTTCAAACCTTCTACTTTCCCTGCTACAGGCACAACCTGTACATCGAATCAGGGGAACGGTTATTGAGAAAAACAGCCGTCAACCATTAGAGTTCATTAACGTAATGGTTCTCGGGCTGAACAAAGGTGGCGTCACCAATGCGGAAGGCCATTTCACCATCGAACAAGTACCTCCCGGCATCTACCGCCTGCAAGCAACTGCCATCGGCTACAAAAGTGTCACTACTCCCGAATATATTGTATCTACCAAAGATCTGAATATCTCGATAGAGATGGAAGAGAACCTGACCGAACTCGCAGGAGTAACCGTCACCGCTTCTCCTTTCCGACGTGATTTGGAAAGCCCCGTCAGCCTGCGCATTATCGGATTGCAGGAAATAGAAAAAAGTCCGGGAGCTAATCGGGACATTTCACGTATTGTTCAGTCTTATCCGGGAGTTGCCTTCTCACCGATTGGATACCGCAACGACTTGATTGTGCGCGGTGGTTCTCCTTCTGAAAACCGTTTCTACTTGGATGGAGTGGAAATTCCCAATATCAATCACTTCAGTACGCAAGGAGCCTCCGGTGGTCCGGTGGGAATCCTCAATGCCGACCTGATACGTGAAGTCAATTTCTACACCGGTGCTTTCCCCACTGATAGAGGAAACGCACTTAGTTCCGTTCTTGATTTCAAGTTGCGCGACGGAGATATGGAGCACAACTCTGTAAAGGCTACCCTCGGAGCATCCGAAGTCTCGCTCGCCTCCAACGGGCATATCGGGAAAAAGACCTCTTATCTGGTATCTATACGTCAATCTTATCTGCAATTCCTGTTTGATATGCTCGACCTCCCTTTCCTGCCGACTTTCACCGATGCGCAGTTCAAATTGAAAACCCGGTTTAACGAACAGAACGAGTTGACAGTGCTGGGACTCGGAGGAATCGACAATATGCGATTGAACACGAAAGCGGATAGCGAAGACAACGAATATATTCTTAGTTACCTGCCGAAAATCAAGCAGGAGACATTTACATTGGGAGCCGTTTATCGTCATTATGCAGGCGCACATGTGCAGTCAGTGGTAGTCAGTCACAGCTATCTGAACAACCGCAACACCAAATACCGTCAGAATGATGAAAGTATTCCGGAGAATCTGATGCTCCGCCTCCGTTCTACCGAACAAGAGACAAAATCCCGTTTCGAAAACAATTCTTCTTTCCGCAACTGGAAGGTCAACCTCGGATTGAACCTGGATTACAGCCAATATACCAACACCACCTTTCAAAAGGCATATATCAATCAGGCACAAACGTTTGATTACCATACTTATTTGGGGATGATGCGCTGGGGACTTTTCGGCACTATCAGCTACTCTTCGATGGACGAACGCTTCACTGCTTCTTTGGGATTGAGAGCGGATGCCAACAATTATTCATCGGCGATGAAATCACTCTCCGACCAGCTTTCACCGCGCATATCGCTTTCCTATCAACTTGCCGATCACTGGTTTTTAAGCGGAAATGCAGGACTTTATTACCAGTTGCCTCCTTACACGGCTCTCGGTTTTAAGGATAATAACGGAACGTATGTCAACAAATACAATCTCCGCTATATGAAAGTCAGCCAGGAAAGCTTGGGTATCAGTTGGCGCAAAGGAGATACTTTCGAAGTTTCCGTGGAAGGATTCTACAAAGATTATGATAAAATTCCGCTCTCCGTTGTGGATGGCATTCCTCTTACCTGCAAAGGAAATGACTACGGGGTGATTGGCAACGAATTGCTGACCTCCACCGCCCAGGGACGTTCGTATGGTGCGGAGATTTTGGTGAAATGGCTGATCGCCAAGAAACTGAATCTGGCTTCTTCCTTTACCTTATTTAAAAGCGAATACCGCAACGACAAAGAGAGTGAATACATTGCATCCGCATGGGACAACCGGTATATCTTCAACTTACGGGGAACCTACAATCTGCCACGCCAATGGAGTGTCGGGATGAAAGTCAGTTGCATCGGCGGTGCTCCTTATACGCCTTATGATGAAGAAAAGTCATCTCTGGTATCTGCCTGGGATGCACAAGGTAAAGCATATTACGACTATTCTAAATATAATAAAGAACGTCTTCCGGCTTTTGCACAGGTAGACCTCCGTATCGACAAGACATTTTATCTGAAACATTGTATGCTGGGATTCTATCTTGATTTGCAAAATATCACGGTAAGCAAACTGAAACAGCAAGATGTACTGATGAGCACCGGTATCATCGAAAATCCGGAAGCCCCTGCCGACAGTCAACACTATAAAATGAAACGCCTCAAACAATCGAGCGGGACATTGCTCCCCACATTAGGAATAACATTTGAGTATTAATTTATGCATAAAACTGTAAACTAGAAAAGAGTATGAAAAGAGAAATCGCTATGATTGCCTTCGTATTGTTAGGCATGGGTATGACAGCTTCTGCACAATTCGGCAAGAAGATTAATTTGGGAAAAGCGTTACAAGCCGGTAAAGACGTAGTATCAGCCGTTACTTTATCTGATGCGGACATCGCCAACATGAGTAAGGAGTATATGGTATGGATGGATGCTCATAATCCATTGACCAAACCTGATACTGAATATGGCAAACGTCTGGAGAAGTTGACGGGACATATCAAAGAAGTGGATGGACTGAAACTTAACTTTGGTGTATATGAAGTGGTAGACGTAAATGCTTTCGCTTGTGGCGACGGTAGTGTACGTATTTGCGCCGGTCTGATGGATGTGATGACGGATGAAGAAGTGATGGCAGTGGTAGGACATGAGATTGGCCACGTAGTTCACACAGATTCTAAAGATGCCATGAAGAATGCTTATCTCCGTTCAGCCGTGAAGAATGCAGCAGGTGCCAGCAGCGATAAAGTAGCCAAACTGACCGACTCCGAGCTGGGAGCTATGGCTGAAGCTCTGGCAGGCGCACAATATTCACAGAAGCAGGAAAGCGAAGCGGATGATTACGGAGTAGAGTTCTGTGTAAAGAACGGTATCGACCCGTATGCAATGGCTAACTCACTGGCTAAGTTGTCCGAACTGTCGAAAGATGCTCCACAAGCTTCTTACCTGCAAAAGATGTTCTCGTCACACCCGGATACCATGAAACGTATCGAACGTGCGAAAGCAAAAGCAGCAACCTACGCTAAATAATAACGGACATCGTTCCTAAATCAAATAAAGGAGGAGATACTGCGGTTGACAAACCAATGTATCTCCTCCTCTGTTTTTGATAAAAAAGGACACACTATTATTAAAAAATCATTAATCTATAACATAGATTTGCATAGTGCCCTGATTTCTTGTAATTTCGACCCTATAACCATTTTAATCCATTTATGGAATTTCTTATCATACTTCTCTTACTTGTACTGAATGGCATTTTTGCCATGTATGAAATTGCGCTGGTATCATCCAGCAAAGCACGTCTTGAAACACTTGTCGCAAAAGGTAACAAATCAGCCCGTGGAGTTTTAAAACAATTGGAAGAACCGGAAAAGTTCTTATCTACCATTCAGATCGGTATTACGCTGATCGGTATCGTATCCGGTGCGTATGGTGGTGTGGCTATTGCCGACGACCTCGTTCCTTTCTTTTCCCTCATTCCGGGCGCAGAAGCTTATGCACGCAACCTGGCAATGATTACTACCGTAGCAATCATTACCTATCTTTCTCTGATTATCGGAGAGCTAGTACCCAAATCTATCGCTCTTAGTAATCCGGAGCGATACGCCACTTTGTTCAGCCCGGTCATGATTCTCCTGACAAAGGTTTCTTATCCTTTTGTATGGTTGCTGAGTGTCTCTACCCGGCTACTGAATAAACTCATCGGTTTGAAAAGCGAAGAACGCCCCATGACGCAGGAGGAAATCAAAATGATTCTCCATCAAAGTTCGGAACAGGGTGTGATTGACAAAGAGGAAACGGAAATGATACGTGATGTGTTCCGCTTCTCCGACAAACGGGCTAACGAACTGATGACGCATCGCAGAGATCTCATTATCCTTCACCCTGATGATACGCAGGAAAAGGTGATGAAGACAATCGAAGAAGAACATTATAGCAAATATCTGTTGGTGGACGAACGGAAAGATGAGATTATCGGTGTGGTTTCCGTAAAGGATATTATCCTGATGATAGGCAGTAAAAAGCTGTTTAACTTACGCGAAATAGCCCGTCCTCCCCTCTTTATTCCGGAAAGTTTATATGCAAATAAAGTTTTAGAGCTATTTAAGAAGAACAAAAACAAGTTCGGAGTTGTTGTTAACGAGTATGGCAGCACAGAAGGCATTATCACACTGCACGACCTGACCGAAAGTATCTTCGGAGACATCCTTGAAGAGGATGAAACACAAGGCAGGATGGTTCGATGTTGGTAGAAGCTTCAATGAACATTGACGATTTTATGGAAGAGATGGGAATTTTATCATACGAAGACCTGAAATCCGAAGACTTCACAACTTTAGGCGGACTGGCAATGTTCCTGATTGGTCGTATCCCGAAAGCCGGAGACATCTTCACATACAAGAATCTGCAATTCGAAGTAGTGGATATGGATCGGGGACGAGTAGACAAACTACTTGTCATCAAACGGGAAGAGGAGTAAAGTAAAACCGAGCGATAGCTCACTATATTTATATTAACTTAAAGCACTTAGCAATGAAAAAAGTAATTATGTTAGCAGCCGTCGTAGCTGCTTTGGCATCTTGCCAATCAAAAGCCAACAAAGCCGCAGAGGCACAAGCAGACAGTCTTGCCCTCGCTATGACTCCGATTACCGAAATGACAGAAGTCTATGCCGGTACTCTTCCTGCTGCCGACGGTCCGGGTATCGATTATGTGTTAACCCTGAATGCTGCAACTGATGGTGTTGATACTACTTACACACTGGATATGACTTACCTGGACGCTCAAGGCCAAGGTCAGAATAAGACTTTCACTTCCAATGGAAAGCAACAGACAATACATAAGGTGGTAAACAAAAAACCTGTTACTGCAGTCAAATTAACCCCGAAAAGTGGTGAAGCCCCCATGTATTTCGTAATTGTGAATGATACAACTCTTCGATTGGTAAATGATAGCCTACAGGAAGCCGTTAGTGATTTGAATTATGACATCATTAAGGTAAAACAATAGATAGGTCCAAACCTAACCAATAAAAATGCTCTGCAACGAATGAATCTTTCTTGCAGAGCATTTATTATTCTTACCAGTATTCAAAAGAGCCTTATTATCCAAGCACTCCGTATCCTTCTTGCAGACGTTTCAACCTCAACAATGCTTCGATATAATAGTAATCGGCATAAATGATAGAAGCATCTATTTCCGAGTGATTCGGCCAGTGCCCTACACTATGGAGCAAGAAAGAAGGTTTGCTTTCACCACTCTGGTAACTGTCGGAGCTGAGACTCGTCAACATCTCGATTGCCGCATCCTTATAACGTTTTCCTGTTCCATTAGGAAGGTAGGTAGACAATTCGAGCAAAGCAGAAGCAACCACCGCTCCTGCCGAAGCATCACGGGGAGCATTCGGTATACTCGGATCATCAAAATCCCAATAGGGAACTTTATCCTCAGGGAGTCTGTCTAAATAAACATCCGTTACCTTCTGAGCAAAATCCAAGTATTTAGGATCTTTTGTCTCACGATAGACCACAGTATATCCATAAATAGCCCATGCCTGTCCACGCGCCCACATTGTACTATCGGCATATCCCTGGTGAGTAACACCTTTAATCAGATTGCCTGTGATTGTATCATATACAGCCACATGATAAGAAGTATAATCAGGACGGAACTGGCTTTTCATCGTTTTGTCCGCATGAGACACGGCAATGTCATACAAATAAGGATTACCGCCATTCTTAGCTGCCCAGAAAAGCATTTCCAGATTAATCATATTGTCCATGATTGTATTGTGAGGCCAATTACGCGGTTCTACCTCACGAGGCCATGAAAGAATTGTTCCTACGATTGGATTGAACAAGGTAGCCAATGTATCGGCAGTGTCCAATATCACCTGTTTATATGCCGGATTCTTAGTCAGACGGTAACCATTTCCATAGCTACAAAATACAAGAAATCCCAAATCGTGATCGTAAGCTGGAATGTGAGAAAGAAACTTCAATGAGTGAGTGAAATTCTCCGCTTCTTCCAACACTTGCTTATCTTTTGTATATTCGTAATCATACCAAAGTACTCCCGGCCAAAAACCAGCACACCACTCCTCCTTCGTCGCCTTACGACAATTCCAATGTTGTTCGTCAGCCATGATATTACGCGGCATCATCGTATAGTCAATTCCGGAATCTGTTTCCAGTTCCGTAAGTGTACGTTGTGTCTGCTTTGCGCAATAGTCCAATGCCTTATTCACATCCAATGTACCGGAAGGCTTGTGAGTACACATACAAAAACCTAACACCACAGCCAGACCTACTACAATCTTTTTCATCTTAATCTGATATATCTACTTTAATTTCTAATTCTTAATTTTTAATTGACTCTGAACCAGTCTACATCTGCCCATCCACGATTGCCCTCATTCGGAGTTACGCAAAATACTCCAACTTTGGCTCCGATCCATTTGCCTTGTCGGGCTGTGAAAGGCTCTCCCACTGTCGTGTATTTCTTTCCGTCCAAACTATAAGCGAATGTACAAACGGCTCCTTTACGAACCTTTACTTGTAAGTAAACTGTTTGCCACTCATTATCTGCTACTCCCGGCATCTTCAGATGTTCCACCGGAATGTTTGCCAATTCTTTTATTTGTTCGGGATTTTGCTGTTCCGCATCCTTGCAGACTGCTTGTTGCAGAATAAACTGGTCTCCCGCCTTACGAATGGAGAGATAGCTATAATCCCATCCCATCACAATGATTCCGGCTTGTTCCTTATCCTGCTTGGCAGTAAATGTCAACTTGGTCGTAGCTGTAAACTCTTCAGCCGGAAACTTTTGCATCAACAAGTTAGGAACTTCCCAGAAGTTCACAAATTCTTTCGAGAGGCTGCCTGCATAAAGACGAATATACCCCAAGTCGGTCGTGAACCCGTAAGTGTCTTTTTTATTGGCATGCCATTGCCATT
>PPYE01047891.1_pt1 | contig 11897 bp, 8 predicted proteins | sample 1559881 | NCBI WGS metagenome assembly PPYE01 (sample SAMN08240022, study PRJNA423297) | Human gut metagenome, whole genome shotgun sequencing project.
GGAGGATCTCTCCTCCAGATAGTCCCCGGCCTTTAAGGCCGCTCCCCGGGCAAAAAGGGACGGCTCCGCAAACACCCGTCTCCGATGGCACACCTGTTTCATAAATTCTGGAGCCCAGTCAGTCCTTCCAAAGCCCTTTCCCGTTAAAAAAATGGAGGAATACAGCTTTTTCTGGAGAAGCCGTTCCCCGCAGGCGCAGAGGATCTGATCGGCCATCCTGGCTCCGGAGGGCGAGTCCAGCACGTTGAGGCTGAAGCCCTCCTCCAGATCCTCGTGCTCCGCCCAGGCCGTCATCTGCCTCGGCCCCCGAACCACCTTCAGCTCATAATACCGCAGGGCCTCATCCGACAGGGAAAACATCCCCACCTGGCCGCCCCATACGTCCCGCTTCTGGCTCAGAACGTAGTAGACGAAGCACTCCGTATGGCTGGCAATGTGGACCAGGTCCCTGGAGATCCCCAGAGCGTCTGCACAGCCCATGAGGCAGTCCATCAGCTTCATTTCCATATTTTCCAGGGAGATCACCAGCTGGGCCACCGGCACGCCCGGATATTCCGCCCGGATCATGTCCAGGATCCGTTCCAGATACATCCTTAAAAGCTCCGCCCCCTGGTATTTCACCGACGAGATGGTGGCGGTCCCATCCTTTACTGCCAGGCTTAAGAGCTTGTCCACGATCACGCCCTCGCCCATCAGTGTATATTTATACGCCTCCTCGCCCACATACCACCCGCCGTCCGTTTTTTTCCGGCAGATGACCGTGGGGATCACCCAGGTCTCATCCCGTCCGGCCACCGCCGCCTGGGTGTAGGCATCGCACAGGTCGATTCCGATTATCAGTTTGTCCATTTCATTTTCCTCTTACTCCGCCAGCGGGAACAGCTCTTTGGCCGCCTGGCTTTCTGTCACATACCGCAACATGGCCTCCTTAAGCCTCTGGTCGTCTTTCATGGCCAGACAGAGTCCCATGGTATTGAGGGCGGAAAAACGGTTTCCCCGGTCCCCGGCGGCCGCTTCCCGGCAGGAGATCCTGCCGTTTGCCTTTTCCACCGGCTCCCCGTTCTCATACTCGCTTATGGTATATTCCATGACCTCTCCCTCGAACAGAAGCTTCTGGCGCACATAGATCCCCTTATACACCGGCTTCAGCTCTTCCTCATGGAACTCCTCCTCATCGGGAAGGACGCGGACCATGAGCACCGGACGGCCCTCCGGCGTGCCGCGGTACTCTACGATCTCCTTATCCAGCAGTTCTCCCGGAAGGTCCACATAGGGAGCCAGATCCTTAAAATATGCAAAAACCATGCCCTGGTCCAGCAGGACGGCCATACACCGGCGGCACACCTGCTGCTGCTCCTTCTCCAGGGACGGCAGGCCGGCGTAATATTTTGTCATGGCCATCAGATAGATTTCCGGCAGCTTCCGGATCTCCGGGCTTCCGTTGATGGCCCCCTCCAGATAGGCGAACACCCGGTCCCCGGGTGTCTGGCCCTTTAAGAAATAATCCACGCAGCGGATGGTAAAATATGCCTTTACGATGGCATCTCTGGTCTTTTTCCTTCCGGCATAAAGATCGAATACCGTATCCAGGTGTTTATCGCTTCCAGTGAACAGAAGCTGGGCCAGGAGCCGTTCCTCCATATCATAGGTTTCTGTATGCTCCCGGACCGCCTGTACCAGGATCCGGTACATGTCGCTGTTGGCGCCGTTGAAGTATCTGCACAGATAGTCCAGGATCACGCCGTCGCCTTTTCCGGACAGGAAGATCCTCCGGGCCATATGTAAAAGCAGATCGTCTGCCTCCGCCAGATTCTGTGAGATCAGCTTTGTGCACAGCTTTAAAAGCCGTTTGATCCTAAGGCCCTCTTCTCCGAATTCACGGATCATCCCATAGGCTTCCTTATAAAGATCCTGGCTGATCAGCGTCTCGCAGATCCCCACCCGTTCCGTCCGGGACAGGCGTTTTTTATCCAGCCGGAGAAGATAGGCCCCTCCCTCTTCGTTCATGGCCTCCTCTCCGTTCCTTGCCTGGTCATTATAATAGGCGATGATCCGGGTGAGCATCTTCTGCTGGTACAGCTCCTTAACCGGAAGGGAATCCAGAGCGTCCTGGAGTACGCGGATCCCGTCTCCGTCTATCTCCTCTTTTTCCATGATCCCAAGGCAGGCCCGCATTTTCAGCATGGGGTGGTCCGGTAACATTTCAAAGCACCGTTCCTCCAGCTCCCGTTCCTCCAACACCGGCTCCTTTGTATAGGGAATGTCCATATACCGGTTTCCATACACATCCTGGAACATGAGCACACAGTCGTCAAAGTATAAGGGCACATACGCCGTCCCGTCGTTTAAGGGATAGGCGTCCTCTCCCTCCAGAAGGGCGCTGCCCACCACCACATATTTCATGGACGTATCCTGGCAGCAGATCCGGTTGGACCTTAAGATCCCCGGCAGTACCCTTGCCACCTGGGCGTCGATGATATCCCGGTAGATCATATGCCGGTAGATCACCGCCAGGAAGCGGTCGATCCGCCCCTCAAACAGCTGCTCCATGGCAAACTTTTCCATTTCCCGCTCATAGGCCTTATAAAGCCTGTCTCCGGGCTTTAAATACGTCAGAACGTTGGCGTAGAGCACGGAACGGCTGCGGCGGTCCATATGGCTGTGCTCATAAGAAAAATACAGGAGGACCTGCTTCGGCAGCATCTGGTCATAGGAGGCCGGCAGGGAATACAGGTAATATTCATAGATCCTGGTGAGGCTGATCTCCTCTTTTATCCCCTTTTCATACCAGGGGAAGCAGGCATCCGTACGCATATTGCCCTTGATCAGCAGACAGCATACAGCCGTCAGGATCTCCTTCTCCGGATATTTCTCATAAAGGGCCGCCAGGAGCCGGTAGTAAAGCCGGTGGAAAAATTTTGCCCCGGAGGCCAGGGACGCGGCCCGCAGGGCCAGCGCCTCTCCTATCATGCCATGGGTCACGCCGTAATACAGGGCATGGATCTCAAATGGCTCCATGTTCACCAGAAGGGCCGGATCCTTTTCCAGAAGCCGGCAGGCCTCGATATACAGGAAGGGACTGTGGCATCCGTTCCTGTACTGGGTCTTAAAGCTGTCAAACAGCGCCGGGCCCTCCTCAAACAGCTCCGGCTCCATCTTTAAAAGCAGGAGCTGTAAATAAAACCGTCCCTTCCGCTTGTCCAGCTTCTTTCTCAGAAGCCGCAGCACCGCATCCCTCCTGGTCTCATCGGGGTTTACCCGGTACTGGAGGTACTGGTAAAAGCAGTACAGGGTCCCGGTCCTCTCCTCCTCTGCCGCGATCTGGTCCCGGCAGCTGTCCAGACACAGGGCCGCCTGGTCCGGCCGTCCCGCATCCAGATACGTCTCCGCCTGGAACAGGGAGTGGAGCAGAGAGCTGCCGCAGGCCCCGCGGATGGCATCCAGCTCCCTTTGGAGCTTCGTTAAAACCTTTGCCGGATCATTTTTCCCGCTTTCATACTCCTCCCGGAGCGTCAGATACCGGGCAATGCTGGACCGGGTGATCTCCCGGTCCCTGGCCGCCGCTCCCGGCTCATTTCCAGCCGTAGCTGTGATCCGGACCACCGTTTCTCCGTGGACCGTCAAAAACCGGATGGCCCCCAGGTTCTTTCCCCTGTGCAGCCGCTCCGGATGGATCTTAAAGGCCAGGTCAAAGCGGTCGTCCGTAAAGTCTGCCTGGGTCACGGTCTTCTGGGAAAGCTCAATGAACTCCCCGTCGGCCTTCACCTCCAGATATACATAGCCCCAGCCGTTTTTCTGGAGGACGATCCGGTCGCTCACCTGTTTTTTTGGATTATCATACGTTTTGGACGAGGCAGAAAGAGTCAGCCCCACCGGCTCCTTCACACCCAGCCCCAGGAAAAACTCCTCCAGGGCGTTCTGCCGGTTTCCATGGCCCCGGATCCCGTCAAAGACTGCCCGTACCCGCAGGTCCTGGAGGAAGGGCGCGTCCGTAAAATCCTTATATTCCATGAGCCGCAGAGCCAGATCCATATCCTTCTGGGCCAGATCCACAAAATCCTCCACCGTATGCAGGGTGGAGAGGACCCGGATGGACGCCGTCGTTTCCACACAAAAAAGGAAGGGGACCTCCAGCTCTCCGCCGCTGGTCACCAGATTGATGGTGCCGCGGATCACATCCCCGTTTTCGCACCAGGAGGTATCCACCTCGTACACAATATGGTTTCTCAGTCCGCCGAAGGACCGGGAGGCGATCCTCACCCTGGAATGGGTGGAGTAGGCCAGCCCCTTGATAGAAAGATTATTTTCACTGGAAAGGTACAGCTCTCGTTTATATATGGTATCGCTGCCCAGCGTTTCCTCCACCTTCACTGGAGAAAGAAACAGCTTCGGCAGCTCCGCATCCACAATCCCTCGCGCGAGGCGGTTGATCCGTTCTCTCATAATATTTCACCCTGGATTTTCATAATCAGCAGCCGCCCTGAAGGCCCGGCCGCCATAATCGTTTCAGTTTATCATATCATACTTTACTGGTAAATACACTACCATTTTCGACGAAATTCGGGCACGTCTGCCCGGAACGTCCGGCCCTCCGCCGCCAGGCTGTCCCCTAAAAAAAGAAAAAGGACTTGAATCCCCCGGGAGAAACCTGTAAAATAAGGATAGTTCCCTATTGATTCAAAGGAGTAAGCCTATGTTATCGGATCCGATCACCCTTTATAAGCTCATGATCCTCTATATGCTGGCCCATGTCAACTTTCCGCTGACCAATTCCCAGCTTACGGATTTTTTCCTGGACCATGAATACACCACCTACTTTACTTTGCAGCAGGCCTTAAATGAGCTGCGGGAAGCCGGACTTCTGAAAATGGAGTCCATCCACAACTCCTCCCGCTACGAGATCACCAGGGAAGGGGAGGATACCCTTTCCTTCTTCGGATCCAATATCTCTCCTGCCATTGTCTCCGACATTGACGGCTATTTAAAGGAAAATAAATTCCGTCTCCGCAGCGAGGTGGGCGTCATCTCTGATTTCTATAAGTCCACAAACCAGGATTACATCGTCCACTGTGAGGTGCGGGAGGGAAAATCCGCGCTCATCAGCCTGGATGTATCCGTTCCCGATAAGGACCAGGCCGAGATCATGTGCGGCCACTGGAAGGAGCGGAGCCAGGAGATCTATTCCTTTGTCATGCGGTCGTTAATGCGGTCAGAATAGGAGGAGTCCATGAAAAGACAGCGGTCTGATCTGTCCAGACGGATCCGGCGGATCCGGCGAAATTTTTTTCTTCTGGTCACCGTCCCCACTGCCGTCGTCGCCCTTGGACTGGCAGTGATGGATGCATACCAGCAGGCCATAAAACAGAAAAGCGACGTATAAAGGCTCCGGGGGAGCCCATGTCATGGCGATATGGGCTCCCCCGTTCTTTTTCCCGGATCAGGCCTGTTCGTTTTCCCCAGAGCCTTCTTCCTGTTCTTTTTCTTCTCCGGCGGCCATCTTCTCGATCAGCGCCCAGATCTCTTCCCTCCCCTGCTTGCTGGCAGCGGAAAACGGGATGATCACGTCGTTCTTTTCCATTCCCAAGCCGTTCCTTATGAGCTTCACCTGTTTCTGGATCTGGCTCCGGTTGATCTTATCCAGCTTTGTGGCGATGATCACCGGACGGAAGCCGTTGTAGACCACCCACTCGTACATGGTCCTGTCATTGGCCGACGGCTCATGGCGGATGTCCACCAGAAGGAACACGCATTTCAGCATTTTGGACTTATGGAGGTAGTTTTCGATCATCTTCCCCCATTTTTCCTTTTCCGTCTGGGACACCTTTGCATAGCCGTATCCCGGCAGGTCCACATAATACAGCTCTTTGTTTATATTATAAAAATTGATGGTCTGGGTCTTTCCCGGCTGGGCCGAGGTCCTGGCCAGGGCCTTCCGGTTCATCAGCGCATTGATCAGCGAGGATTTTCCCACATTGGACTTTCCTGCAAAGGCAAACTCCGGCAGGATATTTTCCGGCAGCTTGCTGGTCACGCCGCAGACGGTTTCCAGTTCTACATTTCTTATGATCATGTTGTCCTCCGATCTTAAACGAACGCCTCCCGGATCACATCCTCCATGGTCTTTACATAGACGATGGAAAGGCCTTTTGTGATCTCCCTGGAGATCTCTGCCATATCCGGCTGGTTGCCCGCAGGCACCAGGACCTTTTCCATATGGGCCATCCTGGCCGCCAGTGTCTTTTCTTTTAAGCCGCCAATGGGAAGCACCCGTCCTCTTAAGGTGATCTCTCCGGTCATGGCCACCTTGGCATGGACCTTTGTTCCGGTCACCGCAGACAGCATGGCCGTGGCCATGGTGATGCCGGCGGATGGGCCGTCCTTGGGAACAGCTCCCTCCGGAATATGCAGATGCATGTCATGGGTCTCAAAATAATCCCTGGGGATCTCATATTTTTCGCTGACAGAGCGCACATAGGTCAGGGCGATCTGGGCCGATTCTTTCATCACATCGCCCATCTGTCCCGTCATCTGGAGCTTTCCGTCTCCAGGCATCACGTTGACCTCGATCTGCAAGGTGTCTCCCCCTACGCTGGTCCAGGCCAGGCCGCGGACAATGCCCACCTGGTCCTCCTGGTTGGCGTCCTCAAAGGTGATCTTTTCCTTGCCCAGGTATTTTTCCAGGTTGGCCTCGGTCACACGTACAGAGGTCTTATCCCTCTCCAGGAATTCCCTGGCCGCCTTCCGGCAGATCTCCCCGATCCGCCGCTCCAGATTCCGGACGCCGGCCTCTCTGGTATAGTTGTGGATGATCTTTTCCAGGGCCTTATCGCTGATGGTGAGCTTTCCTTTATCCAGTCCGTTCCGCTCCAGCTGCTTGGTCACCAGGTAGTTCCTGGCAATATGGAATTTTTCATTTTCCGTATAGCTGGATACCTCGATCACCTCCATACGGTCCAGAAGGGGACCGGGGATGGTCTGGGTGGTGTTGGCTGTGGCGATAAAGAGAACGCCGGAAAGATCCAGGGGGATCTCCACATAGTGGTCCCTGAACTTCACATTCTGCTCTCCGTCCAGGACCTCAAGAAGCGCCGACGCCACATCTCCCTTGTAATCGCCGGATACCTTATCGATCTCGTCCAGAAGCATCAGCGGATTGGCCACGCCCGCCTGACGCATGGCCTCGGCGATCCGGCCCGGCATGGAGCCCACATACGTCTTCCTGTGACCGCGGATCTCCGCCTCGTCATGGACGCCGCCCAGGCTGATGCGGACGTATTTCTTATTTAAAGCCCTGGCCACCGACCGGGCGATGGAGGTCTTTCCTGTTCCCGGCGGGCCTACCAGGCAGAGGATGGGGCTGGTCCCCTTTTTGGTCAGGACCCGTACTGCCAGATATTCCAGCACCCGCTCCTTGACCTTTTCCAGTCCGTAATGCTCCTCCTCCAGGATCTTTTCCGCATGGCGGATATCCTGGTTGTCCCGGGACGTCTTTTTCCAGGGAAGCTCCAGCACTGTTTCGATGTAGGTCCGCAGCACGTTGGCCTCCTGGCTTCCGCCGGGCATCGCCTTGAACCGCATGATCTCCTTGCGGATCTTTTCCTTTGTCTCCTTATCCGCGTTGAGCTTCTCCAGCTGCTCCAGGAAACTGTCTGCGTCGGAGCCGGTATACTCCTCCCCCAGCTCCTCCTGGATCACTTTAAGCTCTTCCCTTAAAATATAATCCCTCTGGTTTTTGTCAATGCTGGCCTTTACCTTTCCCTGGTAATCCCGTTTGATCTTTAAGATCTCGATCTCCCGCATCAGATAATAGACCACCCGGTCATACAGATGGCTCACATAACCGCACTCTAAAAGCTCCTGCTTCACCGTATACTCCCAGGGGAACTGACCGGCCGTCTGGATCAGCAGCTCGTTCAGATCCGTAATGGCCATAAGCCCACCCATGAAGTCCTTGACCGTCTTGGGATTGCCGTTTCCAAACTCCTCCAGCTTCTCCTTGACGATGCGGGCCATGGCCTCCTTTACAGTATCGCTCAGGTTCTCTTCCATCAGAGGCGCTTCTGCCACCTCGGCCTCCAGATACGGATCATCCTGGAGCAGATTGATAAGCTCTGCCCTTTCCAGGCCCTCCACCATGACCCGGACCAGGCCGCCGGGGATCTTCACCAGCTGCTTGATCCTGGCGATGGTACCGATCTGGAACAGGCCGGAGGCATCGGGATCCTCCTCCTCGATCTGGCGCTGGGTCACCAGGAACACCTTCTGCTCTCCCACCATGGCGTGCTCCACGGCGCTGATGGACTTGTCCCGGCTGATATCAAAATGCTGGATCATCTCAGGAAGCACTGTCAGTCCTCTGAGCGCAATGACCGGCAGTGCCATCAATTTTTCATCCATGAACATTCTCCTTTTGTATATATAGAAAAAATGGGCCGCTGTAAAACCTGTTCGCTTTGCAGCAGCCCGTCTCTATCAGGCGATCTCGCCCTTACTGTCTTTCTTTGATCTGCCTAAAAGGTTCTTTTTGGGAACCGTCAGATCCCGGTATACGATCTCCGGCTTTCCCTTTCCTTCCACTGCGTCGCTGGTCACCGTACAGATCCCCACATTGGAATCCGACGGGATCTCATACATCATATCCATCATAACGTTTTCCATGATGGAACGCAGTCCCCTGGCCCCGGTCTTTCTCTCCACTGCCATATGGGCGATGGAATGGACCGCCTCGGGGGTAAACTCCAGCTTCACGTCATCCAGCTCAAACAGCTTCTGATACTGCTTGGTAATGGCGTTTTTCGGCTCTGTCAGGATCTTCACCAGGGCGTCCTCGCCCAGAAGATCCAGGGATACCATCACCGGCACACGGCCCACAAATTCCGGGATCAGGCCGAATTTGGTCAGATCCTGGGGCATGGCCTGCTTTAACAGGGCCCCCACATCCATGTGCTTCCGGTCGGCGATCTTGGCGCCAAAGCCGATGGTGCTGGCCTCCATCCTGGATTCCACGATCCGCTCCAGGCCGTCGAAGGCCCCGCCGCAGATGAACAGGATATTGGTGGTGTCAATGGGGATCAGCTCCTGCTGGGGATGCTTTCTTCCACCCTGGGGAGGAACGCTGGCAACGGTACCCTCCAGGATCTTAAGGAGCGCCTGCTGTACGCCTTCGCCGGAAACGTCCCTGGTAATGGAGACATTCTCGCTCTTTTTGGTGATCTTATCGATCTCATCGATATAAACGATCCCGTACTCCGCCCGGCTCACGTCGTTGTCCGCCGCCTGGATCAGCTTTAACAGGATGTTCTCCACATCCTCGCCCACGTATCCCGCCTCCGTGAGGGTGGTGGCGTCGGCGATGGCAAAGGGAACGTTTAAAAGCTTTGCCAGGGTCTGGGCCAGGTAGGTCTTTCCAGAGCCTGTGGGGCCCAGCATCAGGATATTGCTCTTCTGGAGCTCGATGTCGGATTCCCTCTGGGAGGTGATCCTCTTATAGTGGTTGTATACAGACACAGACAGGACCTTTTTGGCCTCCTCCTGTCCCACCACGTACTGGTCCAGGAACTCCTTGATCTCCTTGGGCTTTAACAGATTGATGCCTGCGAAATCCGGCGCCTCCTCCCCTTCGGGACCCAGCTCCTCTTCCAGGATCTCGCTGCACAGCTCAATACACTCGTCACAGATAAATACATTATTTCCAGTGCCTGCGATCATCTTTCTGACCTGCTCCTGGCTTTTTCCGCAGAAGGAACAACGGATCTTGTCTTCAGGTCTTACTGGCATGTTCACACCTCAATTCTAAAAATTTCCTCATTAATGTCCAGTGATCACGCGGTCAATGAGACCGTATTCCATGGCCTCCTGGGCGGACATGTAATTATCTCTTTCTGTATCTCTTTCGATGGTCTCCAGGGGCTTGCCTGTATTGGCAGCCAGGATCTCATTTAATTTCTTTCTGGTCTTTAAAATATGCTCAGCCGCGATGTTGATCTCTGTGGCCTGGCCCTGGGCTCCGCCGGAGGGCTGGTGGATCATGATCTCAGCATTGGGGAGAGCGAACCGCTTTCCTTTGGCGCCGCCGGAAAGCAAGAATGCGCCCATGCTGGCTGCCATTCCGATACAGGTCGTGCATACGTCACATTTGATATAATTCATCGTATCGTAGATCGCCATACCGGCCGTAACGGAGCCGCCGGGGCTGTTGATATACAGATTGATATCCTTATTGGGGTCTTCAGACTCCAGGAACAGAAGCTGTGCCACCACAAGGCTGGCGGTCACATCATTGACCTCTTCTCCCAGGAAGATGATCCTGTCTTTTAAAAGTCTGGAATAAATGTCATAGGAACGCTCGCCTCTGCTGGTGGATTCCAGTACGTAAGGTACTAAGCTCATATTCTCTCCTCCTGCTCATAACATTTGACAGGGGATTGTCACAGCATAGCTGCAGCAACCCCCGTTTCTCCTGCGTATTCTGAACTGAAACCTCTGACTATTCAGTCAGAGCTGCCTCTTTTACAAGGAAGGTGATGGCGTTCTGTACAGCCAGATCTTCCTTCATCTGGGCGATCTGCTCTTCGCCGAACATACCCTTGATCTGATCCTTCTCCATCTTGTAGGCTTCAGCCATCTTGTCGAACTGTGCGTCCACATCCTCATCGCTGGCAGTGATGTTCTCAGCCTTTACAACAGCCTCCAGGACCAGTCTGGTCTGGATCCGCTTTAAAGCCTGGGGCTTCATCTGCTCGCCGATCTTTTCTGCGGTCATGCCTGTGATCTCTGCATACTGCTTGAAGGAGATGCCCTGGCTTTCCAGTCTGCGCACATAGTCGTTTAACATACCGTTGACTTCCTCGTCAACCATCTGGTCAGCGATCTCCATAGAAGCGTTCTCAACCACCTTATCCACAACACGGTTCTCGATCTCTGTGTCAGCGGCTTTCTGCTTCTCATCCTGGAGTTTTACTCTTAAATCGTTCTTGTACTCTTCCAGTGTATCGAAATCGGATACTTCGCTGGCGAACTCATCGTTCACCTCCGGAAGCTCTCTCTTCTGGATCTCTTTTACCTTTACCTTGAATACAGCCGGTTTGTTCTTTAAGTCCTCTACATGGTACTCAGCCGGGAATGTCACGTTTACGTCGCACTCCTCGCCGATGTTCTTACCGATCAGCTGCTCCTCAAAGGTATCGATGAAGGTGTGGGAACCGATGGTCAGGGGATAATCGTCGCCCTTTCCGCCGTCGAATCTCTTTCCGTCCACATAGCCGTCGAAGTCGATGGTCACCAGATCGCCGTTCTCAACGGCTCTGTCCTCAACGGTCACCAGACGGGAGTTTTTATTTCTCACGCTGCTGATCTCTGCGTCGATATCTGCGTCTGTCACTTCAGCCTTTACCTTCTGTACCTCTACGCCCTTGTACTGGCCCAGGGTCACTTCCGGCTTTACAGCCACAACGGCTGTGTAGATGAAATCCTTACCCTCTTCGATCTGGGTAACGTCCACAGTGGGGCGGGAAACGATCACAAGTCCGCTCTCCTTTGCAGCGTCCGGATAGCTCTCGTCGATCACTTCGTTGGCCGCATCTTCAAAGAATACGCCTGCTCCGTACATCTTTTTGATCATTTCAAAGGGAGCTTTGCCTTTTCTGAAGCCCGGGATATTGAATCTGCTTTTGCTCTTATTGTAAGCATTCTTCACTGCTGCGTCAAATTTTTCTGCCGGCACTTCGATGGTAAGCTTCGCCGTATTCTTCTCCAACTTTTCTACCTGTAAACTCATTGTATGGGTTCCTCCTTAAATATATCTGTACCGGACATGGCTTCCATATCCGTCCAATATCGAAACGCCGTCACTCTGGGCGTTACACTTCAATTTAGCATTATATCATACTGTTTTTAGA
>PPYE01072761.1_pt1 | contig 11894 bp, 19 predicted proteins | sample 1559881 | NCBI WGS metagenome assembly PPYE01 (sample SAMN08240022, study PRJNA423297) | Human gut metagenome, whole genome shotgun sequencing project.
CCTTTTATGTTACTTTTTGATCGATTTGAGCTATTCGGTTTCCCGCAAACCACTTACATTTGCGACCGGAAAGTACAACTAAAAAGTTTAAAGCACATGATTACAAGTAGAAAGATTTCTCAGATTAACGTTTTCGCAGGTAGCCCCTGGGAAGTGGAAAGTGTGAAGCAATTGCTGAAGTCAGCTTACATCACCGCTTCAACAGAGGACAAAGGTAATGGCATTCACGTGTCTGTGCCTTGTCAGCAGTACACTGCCGCCATGCGGGTTATCAGTAACCGAAAGGCTTTATAAGACTGAAAAGAAAACGAAGTGAAAAAAGGACTGCCCGCCGGAAGATAATTCCGAACGGGCAGTTTTTTTATTAATAGATCACTTCTCCTCCTTCGGACTCTTCACTATATCGTATATCAAAGCGTCCCTCTGTTACACTCCCGCCACTGAACGTTCCACTGATAATCGTTCCGTTCATACGGGTGATATATGCCTTGCCATCTTCCAGTTTTACACCATCAAAACTGGCATTAATATAAGTACAGACAGCCCCCTGCCGTGGATTCACAAGCGTAAAATGCAAAGAACTGAAAACACCGGCGTCCGCACCAATCGTAACATAATGGTTACCGTCTTCATCGTAAGTACTGACATCCGGCTTTCCAAACCGCCCGGAAGTATGCACCCAGCCGTCTATCAAACAACCTAACGTATTTTGCCCCGTCGTCGTAGCTTCGGGCATCAGTGTCGGGTCCACCGACTTATCTTCCTCGCAGGCACAACAGAGAACCAGCAGGAACAGAAATAACAACTTTTTCATAACGCTCAAAAATGATAATTTAAACCGAAGACTAAAGATAACTGACCGAAATAACCGGTACCGGTTTTCGGATTTTCTACATTCCACCTCTCATCGTGATACTTCACCGAGTAAGTTTCCGTGCTGGATGCCAGCCAGTTCAGGCGGGCCGAAGCTCCCCAATGGCTCGTCAGGAAATACTCGCCCGAGAGGGCCAGGTTACCTGCAAGTTTATCCATCGAAACATTCCGCGGCTTGCCATATACCTTACTCTTATCCTTATAAAACTGATAGCCTATTCCACCTGCCAACTGAAGTTGATAATGCTTCTTCACCATCGTCAAAGATACCTGCGGCGCCATGTAGTGCATCAGAATCTTGTCCGCCCCGGTGTCGTGCGTATTCTTATAGGAACTTCCCTGATACAGTGCTCCCACCCCGAACTTCAACTTCCGGCCGGCAACTTGTGCCAGATAGCTGACATCCCAAGCCACTCCTTTTCGTAAATCACTGCGATAGGCATCCGATCTGTCGGTGATTCCCATCAATTGTCCCAAATACCATGACGGTCCGGCATGAACAGAAAAAGAGGACCTTTTATCACCTGCACTTTGGGCGTACAGAGAGGTAGTTAACAATACCCCAACAAGGAAACAAAGCAAGTACTTCATAATGATTTGTATAGCGTTTTTCTTATTAAATGCAAAAAAATGAAAAGTACTGCACACCGACCGTTATTTCTGTTATCTTTTTCGTTCCACGTCTTGCGTACGGAAGAATGCTTCGGAATAGCGCGCTCCCCAAAGCTCATAACGCTCATACTGCGCCTCTACTTTACGGGCGAAGTTTTCCCAGTCCTTCTTCTCCAAAGGCGACCAGACATTTTCCGCCAGCGCTGACATACGTGGGAAAACGGCAAACTCCGCTTTCCAGGTAGTAGGGATATACTCAGTCCACAAGCACCCCTGCGCTCCCCAGACCAGTTTCTGTTGTTGCGCAGTCAGCGAATCGGGCACAATCTGAAAACCATATACTTTCTCCAGAGGCAACGGACCGCGCGGGCCGATTTCCGCTTGGGTACGGCTCTCTTTCAGATTGAAGTACGACCAGGCAGAGCAGGTGGATATGGTGCGATGGTTCGTCTTCAATGCCTTCTTTCCGAATTCCGGACGGCGCCAGTTCATCACGATGCAATCCTCCGAAATGCCCCCTTCAAGGATTTCATCCCAACCGATCAGCGTCTTTCCTTTACCATTCACCACATCCTGTACATAATGAACGAAGTAACTTTGCAATGCTTTCTCATCTTTCAGTCCGTGCTCACGCATGAATTGCTGCGTTTCTTCCGATTCCTGCCACCAACGCTTGGCACATTCGTCACCGCCCACATGGATGTATTGACCGGGAAACAAGTCACACAATTCGGAAAACACATCTTTTAGGAAGTCGAAAACTTCCGGTTTGGGAGCCAGCACGTTATTGAACTTATTGAAGATACCCCACGTCAGCGCCGCTTTCTTCGGCTCATCCGGCGTAGTACTAAATTGCGGATAGGTGGCAAGTACTGCCATGCAATGACCGGGGATATCTATTTCGGGTATCACCGTGATATAACGTTCGGCAGCATAGCGCACTATCTCGCGCACATCTTCGTGAGTATAATATCCGCCATAAGGCAATGGCTGGTATTTTCCCGGATAAAGTCCGAAGATTTCCCCTTCGCGAACGGAACCTTTCTCTATCAGTTCCGGCCGGCATTTCATTTCAACACGCCAGGCCTGATCGTCCGTCAGATGCCAATGGAAGTAGTTAAGTTTATGAAGGGCAAGGTAATCAATATACTTTTTGATGAAATCTACGGGGAAGAAATGGCGTACCACATCCAAATGCATACCACGATAAGGGAAACGCGGATAGTCGTTAATTTTCACAGCCGGAAGGATAGGTAGCACACCTGCACGGATGGGTAATAATTGTATAAGCGTCTGAATGCCATAGAATACACCCGTCTCGTCATTTCCTTCGACACGTACACCACCTACAGGGGTAATTTCTAACTGATAGCCTCCTGAAATTCCTCCATTCTTTTGGTTTATCAGAACGATACAAGGTTGTTCACCCGACTTTGGAAGTATTACTTCTATAGTAGACGACGTTTTCTTTCGGGATTTTCCAGACTTTGGGACTTCCGTTTGTAAGGGTATGCCGAGATAGCGATCCATATAATCAACCAAATAGGTAGCCGAAGATGCCAACACCGGTTCTGACATACGAATGACCGTATTACGTTGAATCAAATACTCTCCCTGTCCGGTTACAGCTATCTCCACCGGTTCGGGAATAATGCTAAAAGTTTTCTCCTGTGCCTGCCCGGCAAGCGCAGTTGCAGCAAAGGTTGCAGTCATAATTTTCTTTAAGTACATAGATGATGATGTATATTATATTGCAAATATAATCCTTTTGCAGAAAGATGTTTAAGATTTCCAACCTCTTTTTGACAAAAAAAGAAAGTATGACATTGAACAATACCACACAAGTGTTTAATGTATACCATACAAGTATTTCATATCTGTAACACAAGTGTTTTATTTACAGGATACAAGTATTACATAAGTACCCTAATAATAAGCCTTCCGTCCATATAGCAAGGTGATCAATCAATATTGAAAGAGTATAATTTAATATTATAGAGGCAAACAACTAGTTTGCATCGTGAAAATAAAACTGGGAGAATAATATCCTTCATTCTTCTCACTATGCCCTTCCACACTACTGCATTCCTTTATTCATCGGCCTTAGCGGGTGGAAGGGATAAAAGCACCCTTCCACCCGCTAAGGCCGATGAATAAGGAAGTGTAGAAGTGTGGAAGGGAATTAAGTTTTCATTGTTTTAAGTCAATAGATTAAAGAAGTACCAAAGCTTATGCACCATAATCTCACTTGCTCCTTGGATCTCATATAAAAGGACTTTCAGTCTGTAACACAACACATTAACAGTAGCCTTCATACATTTTTCCGGTTTACATCTTGGTTTACATGAACCGTATAATTCATAGGAAATGTCACTCAATTTAATGCTAAAGGATGCTTTTTCTTAAGAAGATATAGAAAAGAAAAGCTCCGCAAACACTTGGTTTACAGAGCTTTAAATGGTACTCGAAGCGGGTACACAACCAATATTTTCATAGGAAATTAAAAGAAAATAGAAGCAGATATAAACACTGATTATCTGATAATTACACCAATAACAAATTTCATATAGCTTCTTTTAGAAATAACAATTCGGATAATTAGTACACTTTTAGTACACCTTAAAGAAAATAAAATAGTATATTTGCAACTAAAAGAAAATAAGAAAGTATACAAGTATGGCAAAGTTAGAGAGTAAAACAAAAGAAAATCCAAAATTGGAGCAAAGTTTGCTTAAGGATGGAAGAATAAGTTTATATTTAGAATATTATTTAGGCAGAACCGAAGAACCTGTTTTAGATGAACATGGAGAGCAGACCTATTATGTAGGTGGGAAAATGGATGGTAAACCTAAGTTTTCAATCAAGCACAACAGGAAAAAGGAAAATCTAAATTTATATTTAATTGACAAACCGCGAACACCTATAGAAAGACAGCAAAATAAAGAGACCTACGAACTTGCAAGAAAAATTCGTTTTGAACGTGAGCAGGAATTAAAGGAGGGTAAATTAGGTTATAGGCTGAAAGCAAAGGCTATTAACTTCTTCGACTTTATACAAGCCTACTACGACGAATACACCAAAGGAGATAAGCGAATGATTAAGGCAGCACAAAAACGCTTCACCGACTTTATTGCTTTGGAATACCCACTATTTAAAGGCAATATTTCGCCCGAAAAAATAACGCCTGACATGATGGAACACTTTGTAGAATATCTTCAAAGTATAAGCAAAGGTGAGGGAGCACTAACCCACTGGAAGCGATGGAAGAAAATAGTAAAAGCCGCAGTAAAAAGGGATATTCTACGCAAGAATCCATGCGAGGACATTATTTGCAAAGCTGATGAGGAAGCACTAAAAAAGGATATTCTTTCAGTAGAAGAAATGGAACTACTTATAAGCACCACGTATCAGGGGCAAAACCCACATACGAGGCGGGCATTTATTTTCACTTTGTACACGGGCATTCGCTATTGTGATATTAAAGACCTGACCTTTTCTAATGTGGACTATTCAAACAGAACAATAACATTTAATCAAAAGAAAACACAGGGACACAGTAATAAAAGCTGGGTAACAATTCCGCTAAATGACGGGCTGTTATCCCTCATTGGGCAACCCATTACAAGCGACCCTAACGAAAAGATATTCAAACTACCAAGCCAAGAAATGTGCTTAAAGGCGTTGCGACATTGGACGGCTAAAGCTGGTATAACTAAACATATTACATGGCATTGCGGACGGCATTCGTTTGCTGTGAATATCCTGAATAATGGGGCGAATATAAAAACCGTTGCAAGCCTTTTGGGGCATAGTGGATTGCAACACACAGAGAAATACACCCGCGCGGTTGATAGTCTAAAAGAAGCGGCTATAAATAGTTTACCTGAACTTAAATTATAATTTCAACACAAAGTGCCCGACACTTGAGCTACCAAGTTTGTACTTATATACATAATGCCGTAAACGATTAATAAATATCATTATGTATATGGAAACAAAACTAAGTACTACAGAGAAAGAAGTATCGCAAGCGATAGTGTTTTTACTCCAAGAAGTAAGAGAACTGAAAGAAGTTGTTAACGGTAAGGGGAATGTAGAACGTGTACCGATAGGGATAAAAGAGGCGTGTATTATTCTTCAAAAGGCAAAGCCAACTGTTTATAAAATGGCAAAGAATTGCGAAATTCCATGTTACAAACAAGGTAAGAAATTGTATTTCTACAAAGATGAACTATTAGAAAGCATTGAAAAGGGACGGGTTATACGCAAATGCAATTGATTTTATTTAACAAACACGCGAAATAGATGAATTTAGAACAAAGACTATCACAGTTGGAGGCGGCAATACTGACCGCCAACGTTTCAGCAAAGGAAATTCTAACCTTTGATGAGGCTTGTATATACATGGGCGTATCGCGTTCATTTATGTATAAATGTACAAGCACAAACCGAATACCACACTACAAACCTAGTGGACGAATAATTTACTTTAAGAAAGAAGAGTTAGCCGAATGGATGCTACAAAACCGCGTTTCTACTTCCGAAGAAATCGCAATGAAAGCAACAGCCTATACTATGTCTCATAAAGTAGGCTTATAATCACTACAGATATTTTTATTCAATGATAGACGGCATTAAAACTGGCTATCTACCTTTAGACGTCGAACGCTTATCGGCAGTCCTTGGCGTAGCTTTGAACCGAAAAACGGTTTATGTAGGGCAAAACGGGCTGATATTCGGATTCAACGAAGAGGTAGACAAAAGTACGGGAGAACTACGCTATATGTGCGGCATCCGGGGCAGTGTACACAAGTACGCCAACCGGGGCACACATAATGCGGACTCTTTCCGCATGTCTGACCTATGCCGTGTATTCACCGAATTACGCGATGTATATTCTATCAACCCCGACATCACCCGGCTGTATAGCGTTGAATTTGGCGTTAACATTAAACTGCCATACGACCCGCGTCGGGTTCTGAATGCTATCCGAATGTATAAAGGTAAAACGTTTACTCCAATGGATAAAATAGGGTTCGTATACGAATCGAAATTATATAACTTAAAGATATACGATAAGGGTAGACAGTGTGGTATACCGGGTTTCGATAATGTTCTACGCATCGAAATGAAAACTACAACCTCGTATCTAAAAAGAAAGAGCATCTACGTTTCGATGCTGGGCGGTCTTTTGAGTACTGACTTATGGAAGCGATTTGAGGCGGTTCTACTGGAAGCAATAGGCGACACGATGATAGTTGAAGCAATTCAGCCGGATGCACTCACAAAGAAAGAGCAGGCGTTGTTTATTCTGTTCACTAGCGACGGTTGGCAAGCGTTGAACCGAAATGTATTACATAAGAAGAAAAAACAGTTCGCAGAATTGGCGGCGCGCGTCGGTGCTTCATCCATCAGTGAAGAAATAAAGAAGCTGATAACGACAGAATGCAAACGACTTCGAGACATAGAGCACGAAAGCGGCGACAAAATCAACGTTTTTTCAGTACCGAGAAAGCTGCCCGAAGTAAACAACGCAGACAATCCGCCCGAAGTTAGAAGAATAAAACAGGCGACAAAATCAACGTTTTTGGGGAAAGCGCAAAAGAGGCGTTTTGGCGACAAAATCAATATTAAGATAAAGGCTGATAATGTCGCCACCAGCACCCAACCAACTGTCACTATCGTTGTTGCTTATGCCCCGCCTCAAAACATCACGAAAATATCATACATCGCCATAGTTGAGGCAAAAGAAAGGGGAAAGCCGCCGGATAATATAGAATTTAGCGACAGCGGATAACATTTGCTGCCTGTTTGTAAATCGAATAATAACACATAAAATTAATCAGTATGACAGAACAAGAAAAGGCGGAAAGAAAAGCCGCGCGAAAGTTGAAGAAATGGGAAGCGTTGGGCGGTCAACCCAAAAAGATTGTCGCCCGCATAGACCCGATACAGTGGCAGAGATTAGCAGATATACGGAAGAAATACGGGTTTAAGTCGCATTACGAGATTATGCAGTACCTTATAGCGTGCTTTCTTCGCGTTGCTGACCCGGATAACGACACATCGGTAGAACCTGTACCGGAAGAAATAGAAATGATGTTTGATAGTCTTGCAGATAGTGAGAAACATTTCGAATATGTAAAGCCGAAACGGTCTATAAATCAAGCATCTTTAAACAGTAGTAAGAACAATTAAATACGTAAATACAATGAATGAACTTAAGATTTTTCAAAACGCACAATTCGGTAATATAAGGGTTGCCATGAACGAGAGTAACGAACCGATGTTTGCAGGCGTGGACGTTGCCACCGTTTTAGGCTACAAGAACCCACAGGAAGCAATCAGAGACCACGTAGACGAAGAAGACAGGGGATATTGCAAACTATCTGATATTCAAGGGGTGAGCGAAACGCTACCCCCTCACATGAAAGCGGCTAACTTGCTGACTATTAACGAAAGCGGGGTTTATTCCTTGGTAATGCGTTCGAATCTACCCACAGCAAAACAGTTCAAACGATGGGTAACAAATGAAGTACTGCCAAGTATTCGCAAACACGGCGCATACATGACAGGCGAAACGCTGGCGCAGATGTTACAGAACCCCGATAATCTTATAGAGCTACTGACAGTCTTAAAGTCAGAGCAAGACCGGAACGCAGCACTTTCTATTCAGAGCGAGATAAACGCCCGAAATATAGAAGGCATGAAGCCCAAAGCGGCATACTACGATACCGTTCTACAATCGGACACACTTATTCCAACGGAACTTATAGCGGCACAACTTGGCATCAGCGCAATTAAGCTAAACAGATTTCTTTGTGAATACAATATACAACGCAAAGTAAACGGTGTGTATGTACTATGCGGTGACATGAGAGGCAAAGGATTTGAGGGCTATAAAACACATTGCCATAACGACCCGAATACAGGGAGAATAAAGACTAAACGACACATGTACTGGACTGAAAAAGGCGCGGAAATGATTATCAAATTGCACGTTTGGGATAAATCTAAACTACTGAACTAAAGATAAATATATATAATAATTACTCCCCCCAACGCTCCCCACCGTTTGAAAAAATCTTCGCGCGTGTAAAAAGTAGGGGGAGTGGGTTTAGGCATCCCTACCCCCTTTGTAAAAAGACGCGCCCCCTGTACAAATATTTCAAAAGAGCGAAAGGCAGAACGATACAAAACAACAGATTTCAAACTTTGCAGGCTTATCGCTTTCGGTCGTTTTTTTGGGTTAATGTTCGGTTATGCTTTGGTTCCGGTTTGGTTATACTTTGGTTTTCCTTTGGTTATTGCTCGGTTATCCGAATAGGTTTGCAATAACCCACTGGGATATTTGGATTAACATAAACCCCAAAGGGGTTTCCTTGGGGTTATTTAGGGGTTTCCACATTAGCCAACGAAACTAACGAGCGTTGAAAGTGCTTATTAAACCCGCTTCAATATAGGATTGCTGTAAACGTAGCAGTACTAAGTAGTACTAAAAATATTTAGCAGAACTAAGCAAATGTAGCAAGTGCTAGCAATGCTAAGCAAAGATAGCACTTGTTATATGCAGGTATTAAGCCGCTCAGTCGTTCGGCTTTCTGAATCCAATAGGATTACGCGGTTTATCGGCAAGTCTCTTTTGCGCTTGCAGTTCTGCCAAAGCCTTGCTAAGGAGTTCCAGTTGTACCCGGGTGTCGTCGTTGATGTCGTTGTAGTCGGCGAAGACTTCTTCGATGTATTCTTTTAGTTCTTTGACTTCGTTTCGTATCTCTGCAACCTCGTTCACTTGGGGTAAGGCTATCAACTGCCGAACCGCAACGAATGCACGCATAATGTTTCTGTTAACCTCTATGGCTGTATCAGAGTTAAGTACGCTACTAAGCATTGCTACACCCAGTTCGGTAAATGCGAAAGGCATGTATTTAAAGTTGCTACCTCGACCTTTGTTCAAGGTGCCAAAATTGCACCTTGAAAGTTCATCCTTCGTTAGTTCGAACATAAAATCTTCACCCTCAAACCTTTTAGCATTCCTATTAACGGAACGTTTTAAATATTTGGTTTCAGTACCGTACATTTCCGCTAAGTCAAAATCAAGCATTACCTTGCGACCTCTTATGTCGTATATCTTACTTTGTATTACTTCAAGTTGTTTCATGTCATTCAACTTTGATAGTGATATTCTTTCCACAATGCGGGCAGGTTATCCCAGCTGTATTGCCTTGTGAGTGTACTTCATTGGGTGATGCAAAGAGTTGCCACATTGGGACATCTAAAGCTGCCGCTATTTTCTCAAGGGTTGGATATGAGGGACTAACCAACATTCGGGAAAGGCTTTCACGTGCTATACTTAACTTATCTGCGAGACTTGTTATAGTATAACCTTTTTCTTTGATAACTTCTTTTATTCTATTCATATATTTTGTTTTTATGCAAAGATACGTTTATAGTCAATCCGTGATATATATCAATCACTAAAAATTATTAAACGTGATGTTATTAATCATGTTTTATTTCATTTCGTGATATATATACCTTACATTTGCATATCATTTAAAACGAAAGCGATATGAAACGATACAATTTAAGCGAGATAATGAAAGGTGCTCACAACATGTATAAAACTGGAAAGTACGCAACATTTGCCGATGCACTTTGTAGAAGCTGGGCAGTAGCCAAGAACCGCAGAACTATAGAAAGTCGCAGAGAAGCTAACGAGGCTTATTTAGAAGCGAAGAAACAGGCAGAAGTAGAAAAGGCTGCATGGGCTGTAAAGGTTGAGGCTGCAAGCAAAGAGAGACTAAACGAACAGGTTAGAGATACTGCACGTGTTGAGGCTGAATGTAAGGCATACGGTTACGGGCTGGGAAATCATCATTCAACCTTAAGCGGCTGGGGTAACTATTGCGGAGATTGATAATTAACAAATTAAATAAATATTCAAATGAAAGAACTTGAAATCAGCATTAAACAAGATTTCGGCATGTGGCGAATGACTGTCAGATGCAAGGCGAATTTAGCGAATGTAGGTATTATAAAGAATCTATTCGGGCATTTGCGAGAGGATAACGGAGCTATTCATTCCGGCATGCTATCAACTAATATCATGAAGTTGATTAGCGTACAAACCGAATTATTAAGCTACTCACTATGAAAGCTATCTATTTACTCGGATTAATAGCGGGCATCATCCTGTTATTTGCTACGGAAGCGGAGACAGCCGCGCCGAATATAACGGGGCTTGCTTTGTGTGTAGCCTCATCGTATAAACTAAAGTTATTCACATCAAAACTATAAAATCATGGAACAAGTTATTATTTTAGATGCCAAAGGGCAACAGGTTAAAACAGGTAGACTACGCGATAAAGATAATATCTTATTAGGCGCGGCAAACGGTGACTATATGGATTGCACCCGTGAAAGCGTGGAAGAATTACAAGCCGAATACATGGCAAAGTATAAGAAGAATATGCAGGAGCATAAAGCTGAGTACATGAGTGCGTCTACTGATTTATTCCCTATCAAGCTGGCGGGGTTTAAAAATCCGTATGATGAAATACATAACTTGTTATTGCAAGCGTATAACAACACATTCGCAGGACAGCATTTGTTTTGTGAAACAGTGCGTCTACGTGTGGAAAACTTAAAAGTTCGCAAGGAAAAGGCGGATTTGCTGCGAGCGAAAGATTTGCTTTGTGAGTTTATAAGTAGCAAAGGCTATAAAGAAGAATTTGAGCGTTTTTGCATGGGGAAAGTATCATAGTGAACAGGATATTTTATTGAGATTAAAAAGAGACAGCCGAAACAGTGGGTCTCTTTCTGACAAATATATGTATCTTTGTAGCTAACAACATTAAGAATATGGCAACCAAAAATAGAAAAGTAGAAACCCGATTAGATGATGGTACATACAAGCTATTGGAGCAAATTGCAGAAGATTGTGAAATATCCATCTATGAACTAGTACAAAGGTTTATAATGTGGGGAGTAGAAAGCAGAAAACCACTAAAAGAGCAAAGCGGAGGCAGAATTGTATCAGGAGTTGCAAGCAAAGAGGCGTATAAAATGATAGAATACTTTTCAAATAAAAAGAATATATCTATATCAGAAGTTGTAACCGCTTGCATAAATCGCGTATATGATGAACTAGTCAAAGACTCAAAATAAATACAGTGCATGAAAGAGAGGCAACCGAAACAGTGAGCCTCTTTTCTTTTTTAAAGCCTCTACCGTTGAAGCTACAAAGTATATCTATGCCATATAGTACACTTTTAGTACACCTTAAACAAACAGAAAAGCCTCAAAATCAAACGATTAAGAGGCTTTCTTTGTACTCGAAGCGGGACTTGAACCCGCACAGCCGCAATGGCCAAAGGATTTTAAGTCCTTCGTGTCTACCATTCCACCAT
>PPYE01598023.1_pt1 | contig 11893 bp, 5 predicted proteins | sample 1559881 | NCBI WGS metagenome assembly PPYE01 (sample SAMN08240022, study PRJNA423297) | Human gut metagenome, whole genome shotgun sequencing project.
TCTTCTCAGCTGACTTGTCAACCAAGTTGTGGTCGTAAGATTTCAGTTTGATTCTAATTTTTTGACTCATTACTGTCTTTAATTATTAAATAGTTATATAAGATGAAGTTCCGCAGGCTAAGAGTCATTCGCTAGCCTACGGGACTTCAAGTTTTTTTTAGATTAAGTCAGTACGACCTTTTACTTCCTCCAATACTGCCTTGGCAATAGAGTTGGAAACCTGGGCGTGGTGAGAGTATACCATTGAAGAGGTTGCACGACCAGAAGTGATGGTACGCAATGCTGTTACGTAACCGAACATTTCTGCCAGCGGAACCATTGCCTTCACGATACGTGCACCGGAACGGCTGGATTCCATACCTTCCACCTGGCCACGACGCTTGTTCAAGTCACCGATAACGTCACCCATGTTCTCTTCCGGAGTAACAACTTCCAGCTTCATGATAGGCTCCATCAGCACCGGACCTGCCTTAGCACAAGCATTCTTATATGCCTGGATAGCACAGATTTCGAATGACAACTGGTCAGAGTCAACCGGGTGGAAAGAACCGTCAATCAAGGTTACTTTCAGTGAATCCAACGGATAACCTGCCAACACACCATTCTTCATGGCAGTAGTGAAGCCCTTCTGTACAGACGGGATAAATTCCTTAGGAATGTTACCACCCTTCACTTCGTCGACGAATTGCAATCCGCCTTCCTTGAAGTCTTCATCAACCGGGCCGATGTTCACGATAATATCAGCGAACTTACCACGACCACCGGACTGCTTCTTGTAAACTTCACGCAAGTTGACTGTCTTAGTGATAGCTTCCTTATAGTTAACCTGAGGCTTACCCTGGTTACATTCAACCTTGAACTCACGTTTCAGACGGTCGATAATAATATCCAAGTGAAGCTCGCCCATACCAGAGATAACTGTCTGACCAGTCTGTTCGTCAGTCTTAACTGTGAACGTCGGGTCTTCTTCAGCCAGCTTAGCCAGACCATTTGACAGTTTATCCATATCCTTCTGAGTCTTAGGCTCAACTGCGATACCGATAACCGGTTCCGGAAAGTCCATAGATTCCAATACAATCGGTGCAGTTTCGTCACACAATGTATCACCAGTATGTATATCCTTGAAACCTACGCCAGCACCAATATCACCAGCACCGATAACTTCTACCGGATTCTGCTTGTTAGAATGCATCTGGAACAAACGGGACACACGCTCCTTCTTCCTTGAACGGGAATTATAAATATAAGAACCCGCTTCAATTTTTCCTGAATAAACACGGAAGAAAGTCAGACGACCGACATACGGGTCAGTAGCAATCTTAAATGCCAAAGCAGATGTTTTTTCATCATCATCCGGCTTACGATCTTCCTCCAAACCAGTATCAGGATTAGTTCCTATGATATTCGGAGTATCCAACGGAGAAGGCAAGAATGCACAAACATAGTCAAGCAAAGTCTGTACACCTTTGTTCTTGAATGAAGATCCACACAGCATCGGAACAACAGCCATCTGTACTGTTGCGTTACGAAGAGCTCTCAAAACCTCTTCTTCTGTAATAGTAGAAGGATCATCGAAATATTTCTCCATCAAGGCATCGTCAAACTCAGCTACTTTTTCGAGCATCTTATCTCTCCATTCATTGGCTTCGTCTACTAAATTGGCAGGAATTTCCTCCACCGTATAGTCAGCCCCCATTGTCTCATCATGCCAATAGATAGCTTTCATTTTAATAAGGTCAACCAACCCCTTGAAAGTTTCTTCAGCGCCAATAGGGATAACGATAGGACATGGATTAGCACCCAAAACGTCCTTCATTTGGCGAACTACTTCGAAGAAGTCTGCACCGGAACGGTCCATTTTATTAACATAACCGATACGTGGCACATTGTACTTGTCTGCTTGACGCCAAACTGTTTCAGATTGCGGTTCAACGCCACCAACTGCACAATAAGCAGCGACAGCACCGTCCAACACACGTAAAGAGCGTTCTACCTCAGCAGTAAAGTCCACGTGTCCCGGAGTATCAATCAAATTGATTTTATAAGTATTACCGGCATATTTCCAACGAGTGGTAGTAGCAGCAGAAGTGATAGTGATACCACGTTCTTGTTCTTGCTCCATCCAGTCCATTGTAGCGGCACCATCGTGTACCTCACCGATTTTGTGGGTCAAACCCGTGTAAAACAAAATACGTTCAGAAGTCGTTGTCTTTCCGGCATCGATGTGGGCCATGATACCGATATTACGTGTCAAATGTAAATCATGCTTTGCCATTTTCTAATTCCCTTACTTTAAGTTTTTTAATCTTCTAATTGGTTAGTCTCTTATAGTATTAGAATCTGAAATGAGCAAATGCACGGTTAGCTTCTGCCATTCTATGCATATCTTCTTTACGTTTGTAAGCACCGCCCTGTTCATTGAAAGCATCCATGATTTCGGCAGCCAGCTTATCAGCCATTGATTTACCGCCACGCTTACGTGCAAAGATAATCAAGTTCTTCATGGAAATTGATTCCTTACGGTCAGCACGGATTTCTGTAGGAACCTGGAAAGTAGCACCACCCACACGGCGAGACTTAACTTCCACTTGAGGAGTCACATTATCCAGAGCTTTTTTCCAGATTTCAAGAGCGGATTTCTCTTCGTTCTGCATTTTGTTCTTCACTGTTTCCAACGCAGCATAGAAGATTTCATAAGAAGTGTTCTTCTTTCCATCGTACATCAAGTGATTCACGAACTTGGAAACTTTTACATCATTGAACACGGGATCCGGAAGGATAACGCGTTTTTTTGGTTTTGCTTTTCTCATTTGTCTGAAAGAATAATGTTTTTCGTTCTTGGTTGTTTACTTCTGTCTTCTTCAACTCTCCCACCCGGAAGGTCTTTTACACGACCACCACGTACCAACACGATAGAGTGTTCCTGCAAGTTGTGACCTTCTCCCGGAATATAAGAGTTCACCTCTTTACCATTGGTCAAACGTACACGAGCTACTTTACGCATAGCTGAATTCGGCTTCTTCGGAGTGGTTGTATACACTCTCACGCAAACGCCACGTCTTTGAGGACAAGAGTCCAAGGCTGGAGACTTTGATTTCTCCACCAGCACTTCGCGTCCTTTTCTTACTAATTGCTGAATTGTAGGCATTTTAATTGTTTTTAGTTATATATTATTGTTTATATTAATTCAAAACTATACACTTTTGGGCTGCAAAGATACTAATAAGTTTTGAATAATCAATGCACTACAAGTTTTTTTTTGATTTTACGCTTCACCCTTGATGTTGGGAAGAGGCGGAAATGTTTGTTCGTCCGGCATGCGAATCAGTCCGAAAGCGCGTTCATATTTCCCAATATTCTCTTCGAGTGCACGCAGCAAACGCTTGGCATGTTCGGGTGCCAAAACTATGCGCGATTGCACGCCAGCCTTTGGCATTCCAGGCATCACGCGGATAAAGTCGAGAATAAATTCCGAACTGGAATGAGTTATAATAGCCAAATTGGCATATGTACCTTGCGCCACTTCTTCCTTCAATTCTATCTGGAGTTGACCGTTGTTGTTTTCTTGATTTTCCATGTTGCACAATTGTTTTTAAAATGTTCTTAAAAGATAGACCAAAAGTACTCTTTTTTTTCGGATGATATACATTTAAGTTCAAAAAGACACATAATAATCCGTTCTGAAAAAGGAGCAAGCCACTGCAACCGTTTTGCAGTAGCACTGTAACAAACATACAGAAGCATTGCAGTACAGAAGGAAGAGGCAAAGATAAAACAGAGAGGGAATACTCCTTCTTATAGGATATTCCCTCTCTATTTAATAGAATTATATTGACGTTGTAAGGCTATCCCTCTACTTTCTCGTCTACAGCATAATCAAGTACCGTCTTCTTGTTGGCAAGCATACGGTCGTACTCTTCTTTGGAGCCAACGATAATCTTCTCGAACTCGCGTTGTCCGGTACCGGCAGGAATCAGGTGACCGCAAATTACGTTCTCCTTCATACCTTCCAGACGGTCCACCTTTCCGTTGATGGCAGCCTCGTTCAGTACCTTCGTCGTTTCCTGGAAGGAAGCAGCCGACATGAAGCTTGAAGTCTGCAATGCAGCACGGGTGATACCTTGAAGAATCTGAGTAGAAGTCGCAGGTACAGCGTCGCGCACTTCCACGGGTTTCAAGTCGCGGCGTTTCAACATGGAGTTCTCGTCACGCAGCTTGCGGGCCGTCACAATCTGGCCAGCCTGCAGACTCTGGGAATCTCCAGCATCCACTACCACCTTCTTTCCCCAGATACGGTCGTTCTCTTCCATGAATTCCATCTTGTCAACAACTTGCTGTTCCAGGAAGCGGGTATCACCTGGCTCGTCGATTTCCACCTTGCGCATCATCTGACGAACGATGATTTCAAAGTGCTTATCATTAATCTTCACACCCTGCAGACGGTAAACGTCCTGAACCTCGTTCACAATATATTCCTGCACGGCCGTAGGACCTTTGATAGCCAGGATGTCCGCAGGTGTGATAGCACCGTCAGACAACGGAGTACCGGCACGTACATAGTCGTTCTCCTGAACCAGAATCTGCTTGGACAACGGTACGAGGTACTTCTTCACTTCACCGGTCTTGGAAGTAACGATGATTTCGCGATTACCGCGTTTCACCTTACCCATGGTAACCTCACCGTCGATTTCTGAAACCACAGCGGGATTAGACGGGTTACGTGCCTCGAACAACTCAGTGACACGGGGAAGACCACCCGTGATATCACCCGCTTTACCTACGGCACGCGGAATCTTCACGATAACTTCACCGGCCTTTACCTTCTGACCGTCTTCAACCACTACGTGGCCACCTACTGGCAAGTTGTATGTACGGATCAGTTCGCCGTCTTCTGTCATGATGTGTGCGGTAGGCACCTTCGTCTTATCCTTAGACTCAATGATGATGATTTCGCGCAAACCGGTAGATTCATCAGACTCTACCTTATAAGTCACGTTTTCAATAACGCCTTCAAATTCAATCTTACCGGTAGCTTCGGTAATGATAACCGCGTTGAACGGGTCCCAACGGGCAATCATCTTGCCTTTCTCTACCATTTCACCATCGGCTGCATAGAGCGTAGAACCGTAGGGTACATTATGAGTGGAAAGCACAATACCTGTGTTGACATCCACGAAACGCACTTCGGCCAAACGGCCTACCACTACCTTTGCCGGTTCGCCTGCTTCGTCGATAACGTCTACCGTACGGAGTTCTTCGAATTCCAGACGGGCAGGATTCTTGGCCACGATGCTTGCGTTGGCAGCAATATTGGCTGCCGTACCACCGGCATGGAATGTACGCAGTGTCAACTGTGTACCCGGCTCACCGATAGACTGTGCAGCGATTACGCCGACTGCCTCGCCCTTCTGAACCATACGGCTGGAAGCCAGGTTACGTCCGTAACACTTGGCACAAACACCTTTCTTGGATTCGCAGGTCAATACAGAACGGATTTCAACGCTCTCGATTGGAGAGTCTTCAATGCGTTGTGCAATGTCCTCGGTAATTTCCTCACCGCCGGCCACAATCAGTTCGCCAGTTGTAGGATGAACAATATCATGTACGGATACACGACCCAGGATACGTTCATACAGAGTGGCAATGGTTTCATCATTGTTCTTCAGTGCCGTACAAACCAATCCGCGGAGCGTGCCGCAGTCTTCTTCATTAATAATCACATCATGCGATACGTCAACCAGACGACGGGTCAGGTATCCGGCATCGGCCGTCTTCAAAGCGGTATCGGCAAGACCCTTACGGGCACCGTGGGTAGAGATAAAGTACTCCAACACGGACAGACCTTCCTTAAAGTTAGAAAGAATCGGGTTTTCGATAATCTGACCGCCTTCGGCACCTGCTTTCTGGGGCTTCGCCATCAAACCACGCATACCGGAGAGCTGACGAATCTGTTCCTTAGAACCACGGGCACCGGAATCCAGCATCATGTATACAGAGTTGAAACCCTGGTCGTCGCTTGAAATGGTTTTCATCAGGATGTTGGACAACTCAGAGTTCACGTGCGTCCAGATATCGATTACCTGGTTGTAACGCTCGTTGTTCGTGATGAAACCCATGTTATAGTTATTGATTACCTGCTCTACTTCATCATAACCTTTCTGTACTAATGCTTCCTTCTCTTCCGGGATAATGATATCGCCCAAGTTGAACGACAAACCACCCTTGAAGGCCATGTAATAACCGAGGTTCTTGATTCCGTCGAGGAAGTCGGCTGCCTTGGCAACACCACACACCTTGATTACGTGACTGATGATGTCTCGGAGTGACTTCTTGGAGATAATCGTATTGATATATCCTGCTTCTGCCGGAACAATTTCGTTGACAATGACACGGCCCACGGAGGTATCGTGCATCATCTTGTCCACAATGTTACCATTCTCGTCAACGTCTTTCACTATTACGCTTACCGGAGCATGGATGTCGCACTTACCTTCATTGTAGGCAATCAGCGCTTCCTCAGGACCGTAGAATGTCAGGCCTTCACCCTTGGCACCCTTGCGCAGCTTCGTAATATAGTACAGACCAAGTACCATATCCTGAGCAGGCACAGTGATAGGAGCACCGTTGGCAGGGTTCAATATATTGTGTGACTGGAGCATTAGCATCTGTGCTTCCAGAATCGCTTCGTTGCTCAACGGCAAGTGCACGGCCATCTGGTCACCGTCGAAGTCGGCATTGAACGCCGTACATGCCAACGGGTGCAGCTGGATTGCCTTACCTTCAATCATTTTAGGCTGGAATGCCTGGATACCCAGACGGTGAAGTGTCGGGGCACGGTTCAACAGCACCGGATGCCCCTTCATCACGTGTTCCAAAATGTCCCAGATAACGGGTTCCTTGCGGTCTACAATCTTCTTGGCGCTCTTTACCGTCTTCACGATACCACGCTCAATGAGCTTACGAATGATGAACGGCTTGTAAAGCTCGGCTGCCATCAGTTTAGGGATACCGCATTCGCCCATCTTCAGCTCCGGACCTACAACGATTACAGAACGTGCGGAATAGTCGACACGCTTACCCAACAAGTTCTGACGGAAACGTCCTTGCTTACCCTTCAAACTGTCGGAAAGTGACTTCAACGGACGGTTAGCGTCGGTCTTCACTGCACTCGATTTACGGGAGTTATCAAACAGAGAGTCGACAGCTTCCTGCAACATACGTTTTTCATTACGCAAAATCACTTCAGGAGCTTTGATTTCAATCAATCTCTTCAGACGGTTGTTACGGATGATGACACGACGGTAAAGGTCATTCAAGTCAGAAGTTGCGAAACGGCCGCCATCCAATGGGACCAACGGACGAAGTTCGGGTGGAATAACCGGTACAATGCGTACAATCATCCACTCGGGCTTGTTGCGTCCGCGTGATGCACGGAACGACTCAACTACCTGAAGACGTTTCAGAGCTTCGGTCTTGCGTTGCTGTGAAGCATCGCTTCCGGCACGGTTACGCAGTTCGTAAGACAAAGAGTCAAGGTCGAGGCGTGACAGCAAATCGTAGATAGCTTCCGCGCCCATCTTGGCAATGAACTTATTGGGATCTGAATCTTCGAGGAACTGGTTGTCTTTCGGCAACTTTTCCAGCAAGTCCAGGTATTCTCCTTCTTCAAGCAAGTCATACTGTGCCACTTCATCGGACAGTACACCCGGCTGAATGACAACATAACGCTCGTAATAGATAATGGCATCCAGCTTCTTGGTGGGCAAGCCCAACAAGTAACCGATTTTGTTGGGAAGTGAACGGAAGTACCAGATGTGAGCCACGGGCACAACGAGCTGGATGTGTCCCATACGCTCACGGCGCACTTTCTTTTCAGTCACTTCCACACCACAACGGTCGCAGACGATGCCTTTGTAACGGATACGCTTGTACTTACCGCAATGGCACTCGTAATCCTTGATAGGACCAAAGATGCGCTCGCAGAACAATCCGTCGCGTTCGGGCTTATACGTACGATAGTTGATGGTTTCAGGCTTTAAAACTTCACCACTCGAATTCTCAAGGATTTCCTCAGGAGAAGCCAAACCGATAGAGATTTTCGAGAAATTACTCTTTATCTTGTTATCTTTTCTAAAAGCCATAAATTTATTTAATTGATAATTGACAATGGAAAATTGAAATTGAAAAACTGAAAACCGATAATTGAGAATGGTAACTTGCATTATCCACTCTCAATTATCAATTATCCATTATTCTAAGTTGATGCTCAAGCCCAAACCTCTCAACTCGTGCAGCAATACGTTCAGTGACTCGGGGATACCCGGAGCAGGCATCGGTTCACCCTTCACGATTGCTTCATAAGCCTTGGAACGTCCTACAACGTCATCAGACTTGATAGTCAGGATTTCCTGCAGAATGTGTGCGGCACCGAACGCTTCGAGTGCCCAAACTTCCATTTCTCCAAAACGCTGACCACCGAACTGTGCCTTACCACCCAACGGCTGTTGCGTAATGAGTGAGTACGGACCGATGGAACGTGCGTGCATCTTGTCTTCAACCATGTGACCGAGCTTCAGCATGTAAGTCACACCTACCGTAGCCTGCTGCTCGAATGCTTCACCGGTACCACCATCATACAGCGTTGTCTTGCCGTAGCGAGGCAAGCCGGCCTTATCGGTCCATTCGTTCAAATCGTCCAAAGATGCACCGTCAAAGATAGGAGTGGCAAACTTCACGCCCAGGTTTTTTCCGGCACGCCCGAGAACGGCCTCGAATATCTGACCGATGTTCATACGTGAAGGCACACCCAACGGATTCAGCACGATGTCTACCGGAGTACCGTCAGCAAGGAACGGCATGTCTTCCTGGCGTACCACACGGGAAACAATACCCTTGTTACCGTGACGACCGGCCATCTTGTCACCGACACCAATCTTACGTTTCTTGGCAATGTATACCTTGGCCATCTGAATGATACCTGCGGGCAACTCGTCACCGATAGTGATGGCGAACTTCTTGCGTTTCAGCTCGGCATCGAGTTCCTTGTACTTCTTGATGAAGTTCATCACCAATGCACGAATCAGTCCGTTGGTATGTTCATCCTTCGTCCAGTTGCTCAACTGAACAGCGGTGAAGTCCAAATCGCTGAAGTCGGAAGCAGAGAATCTGGCGCCTTTGGAAATAATGTCGGCACCCATGTAATCCTTCACACCTTCCGATGTATAATTTTCTGTAAGCTTCAACAGCTTGTTTATCAACACTTTCTTGAGGTCACCAATCTTAGCGTCGAACTCATCGTCAATCTTCGGTAACAGAGCCTTGTCGGCCAGCTTGGAGCTGCGGGTCTTGACAACACGGGAGAACAGACGCTTACCGATAACAACACCCTTCAAAGAAGGAGAGGCTTTCAAAGAAGCATCCTTCACATCACCGGCCTTGTCACCGAAGATGGCACGGAGCAGTTTCTCTTCCGGAGAAGGATCCGATTCACCCTTCGGAGTAATCTTACCGATAAGGATATCACCCGGTTCGATGCGGGCACCCACACGAACAATACCGTTTTCGTCAAGGTCTTTAGTCGCTTCCTCACTTACGTTAGGAATGTCAGAGGTCAACTCTTCCATACCACGCTTCGTTTCGCGAACTTCCAAAGAATATTCTTCTACGTGTACAGAGGTCAAAAGGTCCTCACGAACCACACGTTCATTCAGTACGATAGCATCCTCATAGTTATAGCCCTTCCACGGCATGTAAGCAACCAGCAGGTTCTTACCCAGTGCAAGTTCTCCGTCTTCGGTTGAATAACCTTCCGTCAGGATTTGACCTGCAGTCACGCGCTGACCCTTCTCGCAAATCGGACGGAGGTCAATCGTCATATTCTGGTTGGTACGGCGCCACTTCGGGATATTATATTCTTTCAATGCAGGCTCGAAGCTTACGAACTCTTCCTCCTCCGTACGGTCGTACAGAATACGGATAGTCGTTGCATCCACGAATTCAACCACACCGTCACCCTCGGCAGTAATCTGCGTACGAGAATCGCGTGCCAGCTGGCGTTCGATACCGGTACCTACAATCGGAGCTTCGCTCTTCAATAAAGGAACAGCCTGGCGCATCATGTTTGATCCCATCAATGCACGGTTGGCGTCATCATGCTCCAAGAACGGAATCAAAGAAGCCGCAATAGAAGCAATCTGCTGGGGAGATACGTCCATCAATTCCACCTCGGAAGGAGGAACCACCGGATAGTCGGCATCCTGACGGGATTTTACTTTATCACGTACAAAAGTACCGTCATCGTTCAAAGGAGCATTACCCTGAGCAATAATCTTGGCTTCCTCTTCTTCTGCGGTGAGGTAAACCAAACCTTCGTCAGAAAGATCAACCTTACCCTCTGCCACCTTGCGGTACGGAGTTTCAATGAAGCCAAGCTCGTTGATTTTCGCGAACACACAGAGTGAAGAAATCAAACCGATGTTCGGACCTTCAGGAGTCTCGATAGGACAAAGACGTCCGTAGTGAGTATAGTGTACGTCACGAACCTCGAAGCCTGCACGCTCGCGTGACAGACCGCCGGGACCCAGGGCAGACATACGGCGTTTGTGAGTAATCTCGGCCAGCGGGTTGGTCTGGTCCATGAACTGTGACAAAGCATTCGTTCCAAAGAATGAATTGATAACGGAAGAGATTGTCTTGGCGTTAATCAGGTCAATCGGAGTAAAGACTTCATTGTCACGGACGTTCATACGCTCGCGGATAGTACGCGACATACGTGCCAGACCGATGGCAAACTGATTGGACAACTGTTCGCCCACTGTACGCACACGACGGTTGCTCAAGTGGTCGATATCGTCCACATCCGCTTTCGAGTTAATCAACTCGATGAGATATTTGATAATTTCGATAATATCTTCCTTGGTAAGGACACGCACGTCCATATCGGTCGTCAAGTTCAACTTTCTGTTGATACGATAACGGCCTACATCACCCAGGTCATATCTCTTCTCTGAGAAGAACAGGTTATTGATAACCTCGCGTGCACTGGCATCATCGGCAGGGTCTGCATTACGCAACTGGCGGTAGATGTAGAGTACAGCTTCTTTTTCCGAGTTACTCGGATCCTTCTGCAGAGTATTATATATGATAGAATAGTCAGACTGGTTCGGTTCTTCCTTGTGTACGAGGATATTCTGAACGCCCGACTCTAATATAATGTCAACATGTTCCGGCTCGATTACAGTTTCACGGTCAATAACGACTTCGTTACGCTCGATGGAAACAACTTCACCGGTATCTTCGTCTACAAAATCCTCAATCCATGTTTTCAACACACGTGCGGCCAACTTACGTCCCACCATCTTCTTGAGGTTCGTCTTGTTCACCTTCACGTCTTCCGCCAAATTAAAAATCTCGAGAATGTCCTTGTCATTCTCAAATCCGATGGCTCTCAGCAAAGTGGTAACCGGCAATTTCTTCTTACGGTCAATGTACGCATACATGACGTTGTTGATGTCGGTGGCAAACTCAATCCACGAACCCTTGAACGGGATGATACGGGCTGAGTACAACTTGGTACCGTTGGCATGTACGCTCTGTCCGAAGAATACGCCCGGTGAACGGTGAAGCTGGGATACAACCACACGTTCCGCACCGTTGATGACGAATGTTGCCTTATCCGTCATGTAAGGAATAGGACCGAGGAACACGTCCTGAATGACCGTGTCAAAATCTTCGTGGTCGGGGTCGGTACAATATAATTTCAATTTTGCCTTCAAAGGCACGCTATATGTAAGCCCTCGCTCTATACATTCATCAATGGTATAGCGCGGCGGATCAATATAGTAGTCCAAAAACTCAAGAACAAAATTATTTCTTGTATCGGCAATGGGGAAGT
>PPYE01294267.1_pt1 | contig 11892 bp, 10 predicted proteins | sample 1559881 | NCBI WGS metagenome assembly PPYE01 (sample SAMN08240022, study PRJNA423297) | Human gut metagenome, whole genome shotgun sequencing project.
TAGTAACAGAAGGAGTAGCACTCTTTAGTGGAGATGGTGGAACAGGATTCTTCAACTATATGTATAACGGAATCGTAAGTAGTTCTGCGATCGAGATTATCGCATTCCTTATGGTAGTAGGTGGTGCATTTGGTATCATGATCCGTACCGGTGCGATCGAATCCGGATTGATTGGATTGATCCGTAAGGCAAAGGGAGCCGAAAAACTGTTGATTCCAGTACTTTTCGTACTGTTTTCTCTTGGTGGAGCAGTTTTCGGAATGGGAGAAGAAGCACTTCCATTTACTATGATTCTTTGTCCGTTATTTGTAGCAGTTGGATATGACTCCGTTATTGCAGTTCTTGTTACTTATGTTGCAACACAGATCGGTTTCGGTTCATCCTGGATGAATCCATTCTCTGTAGGTATTGCACAGGGTATTGCAGGGATTGACGTATTCTCCGGAGCAGGATTCCGTATGGTAATGTGGGTTGTATTTACAGCTCTTGGCTGTGGAATGACAATGTTCTATGCGGCAAAGATTAAAAAGACTCCGACAATCTCAATTGCATATAAGACTGACGCATATTTCCGTGAGCAGAATGAAAAAACAGGTATCGATGAGGGACATTCTTTCGGTATCGGACATATTTTAGTTCTTCTAACATTGGCTGCTACAGTTGTCTGGGTGATCTGGGGAGTTATGACTCAGGGATATTACATGCCAGAGATCGCGACACAGTTCTTTATTATGGGAATTGTTTCCGGTGTGATCGGAGTTATCTTTAAGCTGAACGATATGAGATTGAATGATATTGCAACTTCTTTCAAAGATGGAGCAAAAGATCTGATCGGTGCAGCACTTGTTGTTGCTATGGCTCAGGGTATCATGCAGGTTCTTGGTGGATCTGATCCGACTACACCTACAGTTATCAACACAATTATGTATAATATTTCAAATGCACTGTCAGGAGTATCCGGAGCAGTTGCAGCAGTACTTATGTATCTGTTCCAGTCCGTATTCAACTTTTTCGTTGTATCCGGAACAGGACAGGCTGCAATCACAATGCCGATTATGGCTCCACTGTCAGACTTGTTAGGTGTATCACGTCAGACAGCTGTAGTTGCATTCCAGCTTGGTGATGCATTTACAAACCTGATCGTTCCTACATCAGGATGTCTGATTGGATCTCTTGCAATTGCTAAGATCGAGTGGTCTAACTGGATCAAATTCATGTGGAAATTCCTCGGCGTATTGATGATTGGTGCAATTATTACAGTTCTGATCGCTGTCGGAATTGGATTCTAAAACAGGCATTTGATAATTGAAAGTGATTTAAGATGAAATTAATTCAGAGTATTGATGTTTATGTCCCACAGCATCTGGGGAAAAAAGATGTATTGACGATCAATGACAAGATTGTCAAGATTAAAGATGCAGGTTCTATGTCAGCAGACGGATTTCTTTCTGATGCAGAAGTGATCGATGGAGAGGGATTACTTTTAACTCCGGGATTCATTGATAGTCATGTTCATGTACTCGGAGGCGGTGGCGAAGGTGGATTCGCCAACCGTACTCCAGAAGCAACTATAGAAGGACTTACGAAGTTTGGAGTAACAACAGTTGTTGGCTGCCTTGGAACAGATGGAATCGGTCGTGATATGTGTGCACTGGTTGCAAAGACAAAAGGCTTGAATGAGCAGGGGATGTCTGCATATTGCTATACAGGTAGTTATCAGATTCCGGTCCGCACACTGACGGACAGTATTGTAAAAGACATTATGATGATTCAGGAAATTGTTGGAACAGGAGAAATCGCAATTTCTGATCATCGTTCTTCACAGCCGACTTTTGAAGAATTTGCACGTGTCGTTGCTGATACAAGACTTGGTGGCGTTCTTTCCGGGAAAGCTGGTATTGTAAATGTTCATCTTGGCGACAGTCCGAGATGCTTAGATCTTATTGAACGAGTGGCGTATGTTGGATGCAGGAGTAAATCCTGATCGTATGACAATTTCCTCCGATGGACAGGGAAGCCTTCCGATGTACAGTAGTGATGGTGAATTCCTTGGAATGGGCGTTGGACAGTCCAGCTGCCTTCTGAAAGAAGTAAAGGAATGTGTATTCAAAACAAAAATCCCATTAGAAATAGCTATTTCTACGATTACATCTAATCCGGCAGAGATTCTTCGCCTCAAAGGAAAAGGTAAGATTGAAGAAGGCTATGATGCGGATCTTTGTATTCTTGATCAGGAACTTCAGCTTGTTGAAGTGATTGCAAAAGGCAACACAGTTTATAAAAAATAAAGGTAACTGTTCAGAGCCAACCTCCAAAATGCTACGCATTTTATACCTTTTTTTGAAATTTTGCTTGGCTCTGAACAGTTACAAATAAAGTATCTTGATGTCAGAGGCATCAGTCATTCAGTTGGCTGGTGCTTTTTTCAACATTAAATTTATTTTTCAGAGCACTTTATGATATAATGGACTCGTAGTCTTTTACAGACATAAGAACGGATATAAGGAGAATGTACTATTGATCAATCAGACAACAAAGAAAATTTTGAAAGCATTATCTTTTGATGGAGTAGAAGTGGAAGCATTTCGTCATATGGCGGATTTAAAACGACTGGATCCAATGAAGATTTTTTATAAGAAAGTAGACGAGAAAATATATAACGGAAGTCATGCAGTTCCGATTCGAATATTTTTTCCAAGCGAGAAAAGCTTTCGAGAAAGTGAAGAAAAGAAGCATGATATTCAGGATAAAAAATTGCTTTTGTTCATACATGGCGGTGGATGGGTTACAGAAAGTATTGATAATTATGAAAGAATTTGCGCTCGGCTTGCGAATGCAACTGGACAATATGTAGTTGCAGTTGAATACAGACTGGCACCGGAAGATAAATTCCCGGCAGGTCTGGAAGATTGTTATGCTGTTGCAAAAGCGGTATATTCTGGAGATTTTATGTTAAATATAAGACCAGAAAACATTACTTTGATCGGAGATAGTGCCGGGGGAAATCTCTGCGCAGCATTATCTTTGATGGCAAGAGACCGCGGAGAATTCATGCCAAACAGACAGATTCTGATCTATCCGGCTACCTATAATGATTATACAGAGAATTCACCATTTGTATCTGTTAAGGAAAATGGATCCGATTATCTTTTGACGGCCGGAAAAATGCAGGATTATATTGATCTTTATGCGAGAAATGAGGAGGATAAGAAGAATCCTTATTTTGCACCATATATAGCTGAAGATTTAACAAATCAGCCGGATACATTGATCCTTACATGTGAATTTGATCCACTTCGAGATGAAGGGGAAGCGTATGGGGAACGCTTGAAAGAGGCTGGAAATCATGTGGAGATACATCGGATTAAAGATGCATTACATGGATACTTCGCGTTGGGGATCAAGCAGCTTCATGTACAGGAAAGTTTCACCTATATTAATGAATTTTTGAAAGGGGAAACACAGTGAGTAAGAAAAACGCACGCTGGAGGAAATTAGACAACGCAGCGAAATTATATTCTGCTGCCAGTAACAAAAAAGATACAAGAGTATTTCGATTTTACTGTGAATTAAAAGAAGAAGTAAATCCTAAAGCTTTACAGGAAGCACTGAATCAGACGATAGAAACATTTCCTACGTTTTTAATGGTACTTCGTAAGGGATTCTTTTGGCATTATCTTGAACCGTGTAATCTACAGCCGATTGTTAAAGAAGAATATAAAGAGCCATGCAGCAGACTCTATATAAGAGATAAGAAGACCCTACTATTTGAAGTAACTTATTATAAAAAACGAATCAATTTTGAAGTGTTTCATGTGTTGACAGACGGTACAGGGGCAACAGAATTCTTAAAAGAACTGGTAAAGAATTATTTATACCTTGTGCATAAAGAAGAAGGATTAGAACAGATTACATTACTGCCGGAAGATATGACTGTACAAGATCAGGAAGATGACAGTTTCTTAAAATATTATTCAAAAAATCAAAAACGACCGAAAAAAAGAAAACTAAATGCTTTTCAGATACGAAGGAAAAAGAAAGATGGAAATCATCTGCATGTCCATGAATCTGTTGTCTCAGTACAGGCAGTATTAAAGCGAAGCAGAGAACTCGGAGTATCCATGACGATCTTTTTGACAGCATTATTTATGATGGCAATAAACGAAGAAATGTCTAAGATGCAGAAGAAAAAGCCGGTTGTGTTAATGGTTCCGGTTAACCTAAGAAAGTTTTTCCCGTCTTCATCGATGTTGAATTTTTTTAACTGGATCGAACCGGGATATAATTTTACAACACAGGATCAAAGCTTTGAAGCAGTTCTGAAATATACGAAAGAATTTTTTGAGACAGAATTAACGAAAGAAAAAATGTCAGCACATATCAGCGAGTTACTAGCACTGGAATTGCATCCGATTTTGAGACTTGCGCCATTGGAACTTAAAAACCTTTGTATTCAGGCAGGCGCAAAATATTCGGAGAAGAATACAACAGCAATCTTTTCTAATATGAGCGCAGTTAAAATGCCTGCAAGTTATGTACCTTATATTGAACGATTTGGCGTATATACAAATACCCCGAAGCTTGAATTATGTTTGTGTTCCTTCCAGGATAAATTATCATTTGCATTTACATCCAGATACGACACAGTGAACATTGAACGCAACTTTTATCGCTTGTTAAAAGAACAGGGAATCACATCTGAAAAAGTAAAGCCTGAATTTCCAAAGACAGGTAAGCCAAGCGAACAGGAAATGAAAGTCTATAAGATCTATAGCTTTCTGTGTATTGCGATTGTTGCGGTAATGCTTGTTACGGATTTGAATTTCCACCCAAGAATTCGATGGACTTTATTTACAGCAGGAGGCGTTGTGACGATGTGGATTGCCTCGTCAATCGGATTTTTCAAACGTTATAATCTGTTGAAAAATGCGATGTGGCAGCTTATTATCGGTACAATCATCTGTTTTATATGGGATGCACTGACCGGATGGCACAGCTGGTCTGTAGATCTTGTGTTGCCGATCATGAGTGTATCTACACTTGCAGCAATGTTTGTAACCGCTAAAGTGCAGAAAAGTCCTGTGCGAGAGTATCTTATTTATGAAATTATGGCCGCTGGATATGGATTAATCCTTCCGGTAATCTTGCTTTTATGCGGGGTGGTGAAAAATCCAACAGTGAGTATGTTTGGAGCATTGACGTGTTTCTTATTCCTTGTAGCAGTGATTTTGTTCAAGGGAAGAGAATTTAAAGAAGAGATGCAGAAAAATCTGCATGTATAAAATAAGCAGAAGAGAAGAGCGTAAAAGTTAAAAGAGAAATAAATTGCTAAAGTAAAAAGCACAAGATGGACATCAATTATCCCTTGTGCTTTTTACATCTAGAACCTATAAATTGGGTTCACCATTATACTGAAAATGTAGAATATATCTTTACAAGTTCAATCATCATATCAACTACTTTATCCATACTCTGAACAGAAATGTGTTCATAAGGGCCATGATATCCATGACCTCCTGTACCAATATCCGGGCATGGAAGACCACGAAAACTCAGCTGGCATCCGTCAGTACCGCCTCGGATCGGTGAGACAATTGGAGTGAGTCCGGTTCTTTCACAGGCAAGCTTTGCATTATCGATCAGGTGCATATGTTCTTCAATAATATTTTTCATATTAAAGTACTGATCTTTTATATGCAGTTCAATTGTATTTTCTCCCCATTTTTTATTCAACTCATTAGTGATATCAGCGAGTTTGTCTTTTCTGCGTTGAAAATTGTCTGTGTCATGGTCTCGGACGATATAATTTAGAGTAGCATGTCCACAATCTCCGCTCATATTAATGAGATGATAGAAACCTTCATATCCTTCCGTGTCACGAGGTGTCTCGTGTAAAGGCAACAGACTATTGATTTCCATAGCCAGAAGACAAGCATTGACCATTGTATCCTTGGAAGAGCCCGGATGCACACTTACCCCATGAATATCAAAAGAAGCACTGCATGCATTAAAGTTCTCATACTCCAGTTCGCCCTCTGTAGAACCGTCTAATGTGTAGGCAAAATCTGCACCAAATAACTCCACGTCAAAATGAGAAGCACCGGTACCAATTTCTTCATCAGGAGTAAAGGCGATACAAATCGGACCATGAGGAATGGATTCCGCCTGCAGATGTTCAACCATAGTCAGGATTTCTGCAATTCCGGCTTTGTCATCAGCTCCTAAGATCGTATTTCCATCTGTGGTAATAAGTGTATGTCCCTTTAATGATTCCAAATGTGGGAACATCTCAGGGCTTAAAATTAATCCACTATTACCAAGAGCAAGTTCTTTACCATCATAATGTTCTGTGATAATCGGACGAATCGGCTGCTCACAGTAATCGGCTACAGTGTCCATATGTGCGATAAAGCCAATAGCAGGTGCATTCTCATATCCTTTTGTTGCGGGAAGTTTCCCGTAGAGGAAACAATTATCAGTCAGCTGAATATTTGAAACCACAAGTTCTTCCATTTCTTTCTTTAAAAGATTGGCCAGATCAAACTGGCATGCAGAAGAAGGTGTTGAATCGCTGGATTCATCAGAAGGTGTTTTTATAACTGCATATTTTAGTAAACGTTCATAGGCTTTCATATAAAATCTCCTTAAAATGTAATTTGTTGGGTATATCGTATCATATTTGGCAGGAAGTGTATATTTAAAATCTGAAAAAGTACGTTTTTATTCGTATAGGAAGAATGGTATTCTTAACAGTGATGTGGTATACTGGACAATAGATTGACGTTGTTTTTTCACAAGTAGATGGAGAAAACAAATATGATAATGGGAGAGTAAAAATGATTATCAGAAAAGCAGAAGAAAAAGATATTCCAAGAATTTTAGAGCTATTAAAACAGGTATTACAAATTCATGCAGACATAAGACCTGATATTTTTATTCCGGGTACGACAAAATATACTATAGATGAATTGGCCGAGCTTCTGAAAAATAAAGAAAAGCCGATATATGTTGCAGTAGATGAGAATGATGTTTGCAGGGGGTATGCATTTTGTCAATTACAGGAGCAGCCCTTTTCAAATAATATGGTGCAGTTTAAGTCTCTTTTTATTGATGATTTATGTGTCGATCAAGAGGCTCGAGGCCAGCATATTGGCGAAAGTCTGTTTGAATATGTAAAAAGTGAAGCGAAACAGCTGGGATGTTATGAAGTAACATTAAATGTATGGGCAGGAAATACTCCTGCTGAGAAATTTTATGAAAAAATGGGAATGCGAACAAAAGAAAGACAAATGGAGTACATATTATAAGATAGTTTTCACTTCGGGGATTACAATCAATAAAGCCGGTGGAGGATTTTGAATCCCGCATCGGCTTTGTTGAATTTATAGATAACTCGAAAGCTTATGCAACTGTAAAGGTGCTGAACCGTTAAAACTTTATTTGCTATGGTTCATCAGTGCTTTAATGTCTTCTTCCGGTGTGGTAATAGGTGCAATGCCATAATTCTCCACTAGGAAATTCAGAATATTAGGAGACAAAAACGCCGGAAGAGAAGGACCAAGACGAATGTTTTTGATACCTAAATGCAGAAGCGTTAACAAGATGCAGACAGCCTTCTGTTCGTACCAGGAGAGAACAAAGGAGAGTGGAAGTTCATTTACGGAACAGCCAAATGCATCTGCAAGTGCCACAGCAACCTGAATCGCACCATAAGCATCATTGCACTGCCCCATATCCATCAGCCGTGGCAGACCACCGATTTCTCCCAGCTCAAGATCATTAAAACGAAATTTTCCACATGCCAGGGTGAGGACAATACTGTCAGAAGGTGTCTGTTTTACGAATTCTGTGTAATAGTTTCGGCCCGGTTTGGCACCATCACAGCCGGCAACCAGGAAGAAATGACGGATTGCTCCTGATTTTACAGCTTCTACTACAGTATCTGCATGAGACAGGATAGCCGCATGACCAAAACCGGTTGTCACTTTTGTACCGCCATTGATGCCTGTGAGTATCTGATCTTCCTTGTAACCACCCAGTTCCAGTGCCTTTTCAATAACCGGCGTAAAATCTTTCTTTTCATCGATATGAACAGCACCTGGGAAAGCAACCATTTCTGTTGTAAATACTCTGTCAGCATAGCTGCTTTTTGGCGGCATCAGACAGTTGGTAGTGTAGAGAATCGGAGCAGGAAGATGATCAAACTCTTTCTGCTGATTCTGCCATGCGGTTCCAAAATTCCCTTTTAAGTGAGAGAATTTTTTTAAGAACGGATATGCATGGGCAGGGAGCATTTCACCATGAGTATAGATGTTGATCCCTTTTCCCTCTGTTTGTTCAAGTAAAAGCTGCAGGTCTCTCAGATCATGTCCGGTCACGACAATAAAAGGCCCCTTTTCTATTGTAAGTGTCACATCGGTTGGTTCTGGTATTCCATAGGTTTCTGTATTTGCCTTGTCAAGAAGTGCCATACACTTCAGATTGATTTCTCCTACTTTGAGCACTGTGGGAAGCAGAGTTTCCACACTCTCTCCATAACCAATCATAAACAATGCTTCGCAGAAGAATCGATTCACCTCGGCATCTTCATAATTCAGAACATTTGCATGATAGGCATAGGCTGCCATCCCACGAATCCCGAAAAGAATAAGAGACTTCAGAGAACGGATATCTTCGTTGGCATCCCACAGTTGTTGCATATCGTATTCATCTGTTTTACCGCATGGTGACTGACATTTGCTGCAGTCAGGAACCAGTCTTTCTTTTTCAGCTCTGACTTTTTGTATCATGTTTTCAATTGATGCATCGTCAAAATTCACATTTGTAACTGTAGTAAACAATCCTTCAATTATGATTTGCCCGGTTCTTTTAGAAATAGCAGTTGAACCGTCAACAGCTCTTGCAAGGCTGATCAACGCACCTGTCAGTTCATCCTGTAATCTGGCTGTATCTGCTTTTTTCCCACAGGCGCCGGCATTTCCTGTGCAACCGGTACATCCGACTGTCTGTTCACACTGAAAACAAAACATTTTCTTATCCATTATTGCATTCTCCTTTTTTATTCTATAGTTTTCCCATCAATACCTATTGTTATAACCTGCCATGGTAAGAATTTTCCACTATTTTGAAGTGCCTTTTTTGCTGCCATCTCCAGACCACCACAGCAAGGAACTTCCATCCTTACGATCGTTACGCTTTGGATGTTGTTATTTTGAATGATTGCAGTTAATTTCTCACTATAATCCACCTGATCTAATTTAGGACAGCCGATTAATGTTACCTTATTCTGAATAAAATCCTTATGAAAACTTGCATAAGCGTAAGCAGTGCAATCGGCTGCGATTAAAAGCTTTGCACCGTCAAAATATGGTGCACTGACTGGTGCAAGTTTAATCTGGACTGGCCAGTTCTGAAGTTTTGATACAGAATCTACGGTTGAAGATGGTTTTACAGACTCAGGTGTTTCTGTCCGCCGAATCTGCATGATTTTAGAACCAGGACAACCGGTGTGCGTAGACATTGCCTGATTTTGAGCAATTTTCTTATTCTGAGCTTCTTTTACGGCTTCTTCATCATATGCAGGAGCTTCCCTTTCTTCAAAAGAAATGGCACCTGTAGGACATTCCGGGAGACAATCACCAAGTCCGTCACAGAAATGTTCTCTCACCAATTCTGCTTTTCCATTAATGATATCAATGGCACCTTCATGACAGGCATCCGCACAGACACCGCATCCATTACATTTTTCTTTATCGATTCGAATAATCTTTCTTATCATTTTTACCCTCCATTTATAACATTTCACTTTTGTTTCTGCTAGAATCATAGTATAATAAATACAACTTGTATGTTTGATTTCCAACAGGAGGAACGATTTTGAAAAAATATTTGCCTATTCTAAGAAACAGTCCATTCTTCAAAGGCCTTACAGATAACGAGATATTATCCATATTGCATTGTGTAAATGCAACAATAATTTCCAAAGAACGAAATTCTTATATTTTCAGAGCGGGAGATTCTACCGAGGTAATGGGACTTGTGCTGTCAGGCTGTGTTCTTGTGATTCAGGAAGATCTCTGGGGACATCGAAATATTCTGTCAAAATGCCATACCGGTGATTTCTTTGGTGAGCCATATGCAGCAAGCCCGGGAGCTGTTTTAAATATCAGTGTGATAGCAGATGAGGATTGTGAAATTATTTCCCTGAATGTCCAGAGACTCCTTGTTTCCTGTCCGACGGCATGCGAGCATCATCAGAAACTGATCCGTAACCTTGTCAGTGTCCTGGCGAATAAGATACTGATCCTGAACGATAAGATCACCCATGTCGGGAAACGAACAACCAGAGATAAACTATTGTCGTATCTGTCAGCAGAATCTATCAGACATTCGTCGTTATCTTTTGATATTCCTTTTGACCGGCAGCAGCTGGCAGATTATCTTTGTATAGATCGTGCGGCAATGTCTACAGAGATATCAAAGTTACAAAAAGAAGGCTATCTAAAAACAAATAGAAAACATTTTGAATTGACCGTTTCTAATGACACAGATTCAGGAATAAAAATGTGACATATGTCACGGAAAATAGAGAATCAATTCAAAAGCTATTCTATAGTGCAAGAGGAGGAAGCATTAAAATGATAAATAAATTACATTTGGCAATGATTGAATTATACAGAGGAGATGCAAAGAGGATTCAACATTTTTGTAAAGTGCATAGTTATGCAAAATTGATCGCAGAAACAGAAAATGTAGATAAGGAATGCTTGTTTATCATTGAAGCAGCAGCTTTAACACATGATATTGGAATTCATTCCTGCGAAGAAAAATATGGAAACTGCAATGGAAAATTACAAGAAAAAGAAGGTCCTGCAATTGCAGAAAAGATGCTCAAAGAATTAGGCTTTGATCAAGATGTATCTGATCGTGTCCAGTATCTGATCGCACATCATCATACATATAATAATATTGATGAAATTGATTATCAGATATTGGTAGAGGCTGATTTCCTGGTTAATATTATGGAGGATGGTTTATCGAAAGAAGCTGCATTAAAAGCTTATGAAAGTATTTTCAAAACAACATGCGGGAAAATGATTTGCAGAGAGATGTTTGATTTTTGCAGTTGATTATCAGACGAATACTGAGACCAGCTGTGAAGATAAAGCAGCATTTAAATACGGCAAAAACAAAAGTAAGATATCACATAATAAAATGGATTTATTGCCGATATTACGGTATACTTATAAAGATAGATTTGTGACTGGAAAAGTAATCGCATGAAGAATGTGAGGTAAATTATGCTTGAAAATAAATTAGGTATTACAGATTCTACAGAATTAGCAAGAATGGAAGAAAAAATCAGTAAGCAAAAAGCGCTTGAAATGTTTGAAAGTGGCTTTTTTGAGACATTAGAACCAGGGACTTATAAAAGTCTTGCATTGATCCATCAATATCTTTTTGATGAGATTTATGATTTTGCCGGTAAATTAAGAAAGGTTAATATTTCAAAAGGAAATTTTAGATTTGCTCCGCTAATGTATTTGGAAACAGCATTACAGAGTATAGACAAAATGCCACAGTCAACTTTTGATGAAATTGTTGAAAAATATGTTGAAATGAACGTGGCTCATCCGTTCCGAGAGGGAAATGGAAGAAGTACGAGAATATGGCTTGACTTGATGTTGAAAAAAGAAATAGGCTATGTGGTTGACTGGAGCAAGGTGGATAAAGAGGATTATCTGCTTGCCATGGAGCGAAGTCCGATCAAAGATATCGAAATAAAGTTTCTTCTGAAAAATGCACTTACGGACAATGTAAATGATCGAGAAATTTATATGAAGGGTATCGATCACAGTTATTACTATGAAGGTTATTATGTGTTTAAGATGG
>PPYE01321153.1_pt1 | contig 11891 bp, 18 predicted proteins | sample 1559881 | NCBI WGS metagenome assembly PPYE01 (sample SAMN08240022, study PRJNA423297) | Human gut metagenome, whole genome shotgun sequencing project.
GCCCCGGCGCGAAAGCCGTTCCCTGCCAATACTGTGGCGAGCCTACTCTTTCAAAAGACGAAATTTGTCACCGCTGTAAAATTCACTTGAAAAGCGAAGCAAAAAGGGTAGACCGCTTTGTTGAATTGAGAGATTCCTTGCTGCAGATTGATCAAACACGACTGACATCTACACAACGGAAATACTTAAATCTCCGGATAAAGGGGTACACCTTGCAAGAAATTGCAGACAGGTACGGCGTTTCCCGCCAATGTGTGGGCGACGCCATAAAACGTGCGTATCTAAAATCAAACAGACCGCCTAAGATCAATTCAATTATCAGACACCAAATTCAATTGTACCAGGACAAGCTCACGAAAAAGAAATCCAAACTAGACCGTTTACAGCAAAGCGAAGACATTATAAAAAAAGAGATGGCAGATATTGAAAAAGCAATATGTGATCTACAATTCTCGAGCGAAATGATTGAAACAGTTTAGGAGGTGAATGCATGAAAAAACGCCCTGTGACCATTGAGACGGCGGAAAGCGTCAGCCGGGCCTACAAGGGAGAAAAAGACCCGGTAAAGAAATATGGAATTGAGTGTTTCATTCTTGGGCTGATGGCAAACCGTCAATGCCCTGGGAATGAATCCACCCCAATTGCCTCCCCCAAGCGGGCCGGGAGCGTGAAGAAAGGAGACGATGGGAGAAAGGTGGTGAAAGAATGCGGTTACGAGATAGGAAGCACACGGCGTTTGAGCTGAAAAAGCAGGATCCGAAAACGGCGGTTACATACGACCTGATACGGAAAAGCGTATTGATGGGAGTTCTGCCTTATTTCCAGGTGGGAAGAAAAAAACTGGTGGACATCGATTCGTTGGAGCAGCAGCTGTTCCTGAAAAAAGCAGCGGACAGGGAACTGGGAGGGGACCTATCATGATTTACATATTAGGAGCGCTGGGCCTGACAAGCCTGGTGCTGGGAGCGATGGGGTACCTGATGGACAGGCCCCGCAAGAGGGAGCGCAGGGCGCTGCCGGAGCCGAAAAGGAAGGAGGCGGGAGAGGAATGAGGCTGAACGAGCTTTTGGGACTGATGGATGCCGACGAAAAGGTGCAGCTGATTTATCCGGACGGGGAAAAGCTGACGGGCACTGCGGGGAGGTTATTCCAGCTGCTGGGAGAGGCAGAGGCGGTTTCCATCGGCACAGAGCCCTTCCGGGTTTGGATTCGGGAATAAAAAAAGCCGCTCTCCGACTGGCATCGGAAAAGCGGCACAGGAAAGGTATCGTAGAAAGTATAGCAGGAAAGGAAGGACTTGTCAAATGGTGAGCACGATGGAGCACCGGGAGCTTGAGGGCAGGGAAAGGGCGGCGGACTGGAAGGAGATTGTCAACCTGACATTGGAAGGAAGCTTTTTCAGCGAAGAGGGAAAGCTTCGGTTCGGGACATTGGACAGCGATATTTTAAAGGCCGTATCTCAGCTTATGGGAGCCGGATACCTGCCGGAAGGAAGGCTGGAGATCAGGATGTATGAAAAGGCGGAGCCGGCGGCGTACCGGGGGATCGGTCCCAACGCCGGGCTTTTGGTGGAAGAAGACAGGGCGTTTGACTATGTGAAGGAACACCTGGACGAGCTGCCCGACCGGGACAGGAAGGAGCTGGTGGAGTTCTTCTTTTCGGGGGACTGGATTGGGATTGACGACGACGGCCTGCCCTTTTGACGGAGGGACGCCATGAACATAGCGGAGTACATCCCGGAAGGAAGGGAAAACGCGGTCTCCCGCAGGGAGCTGGCAAGGCTTACAGGGCTGACGGACCGGTCTATCCGGGAGCACATCAAGGGGGCCAACCGGGCGCTCATTGGGGAAGGAAAGGCAATCCTCTCCTCTTCCAGGGCGCGGGGATACTGGATCAGCAGCGAGGTGCAGGAGATGGAGGAATATCTGAAGGAATCTTCACGCCGGGCAAGGGCCCAGTATCGCAACGACTCGCCCATCAGAGCCTATGTGATGCGCAGGAGCGGCGCCGGTACGATCCAGGTAAGGGCCCATACCAGGAGGGCGAAGGCCGGGACAAGGACGGACGGCCAGATAAGGCTGGAGGTGTAGCATGGCGGAGCGCAGGATGTTTGCCAAGACCATCATCGACAGCGACGCATTTTTGGACATGCCCCTGACGGCCCAGGCATTGTATTTTCATCTCTGCATGAGGGCTGATGACGACGGATTCGTGAACAACCCCAAAAAGATACAGCGCATGGTGGGCTGCGGGGACGATGACAGCAAGTTGCTTTTGCTCAAAAGCTTTGTGATTCCCTTCGACAGCGGCGTGTGCGTCATCCGGCATTGGAGACTGCACAACTATATCCGCAATGACCGTTACAAGCCCACGGTCTACCAGGAGGAAAAAAGCGCGCTGGCACTTCAGGAAAACGGGATCTATCGGGAAGCTTCGGGACTTGGTATACCGGACGGCAACCAAAGGGTGTACCAAATGGAACCCCAGGTTAGGGTAGGGAAGGATAGGGTAGAGTTAGAGAAGGAGAGAGATAAGGTTCCAGGGGAAGGGACGCCGCCCGAGGCGGCTGCCGCAGAAGCGTTTCCGTATGAGGAATACCGAAAGGTCTTTTGCCAGTGCTGCCCTTCCCTCCCAGCCCCACAGGAGACGAGCCAATGGACGGCGGCGCGGAAAAAGGCGCTGCGGTCAAAAAGGGTAAGCCCAGAGGAATTTCGCGATGTCTGCAAAAAGATAGAGCGAAGCGATTTTCTGACGGGGCGCTCCGGCAAATGGGCCGGCTGCTCTTTGGACTGGGTGCTCAAGCCCGCCAACTGGCAAAAGATCGTGGAGGGGAACTACGGGAACCGGAAGGGAACGAATACCAGCTACGACATCGACGAGCTGGAAAAAGCCAGCTTTTTTGAACCGCCGGAAAATTTGTGAGGAGGCCGCTATTACATAAGAGGTTTTCCGAAACCCCGGGAGTAACGGTCGTGGTGGAAAGCGGCACAGAAAGGCAAGGGGAAGCAGGTAAGGCATGCGGAACGCGAACAAGGTACAGACGGCCTGCCGGGGGAGCGGGAAGGGGTTGAGGGCTTGGGAGCGAGCGGAGGCTAGACAAAGGTGAAGCCGGACTCCAGCAGATCGCCCACGATGGAGTCCAGGTCCGCCTGGCAGCTGTTGATCTCCGGCACGAAATACCTGGGGGAATCGTCGTCAAGGAGGCGATAGAGAGAATTTAGGAGCAGGCGTTTGACAGCCTGCTTTCCTCGGAAGTATGAGTTCAGGTCGCCGCAGTGGGCCCCGCCGTTGGGGCCTTTTCCCCACAGGTGGATTCCCAGGATGTTTTTCCGGACAGCGGTTAAGGCTTCAAGCATTTCTTGGATGCTGCTGGAGGTGCTGGGGCGGACGCGGTGGGCGGACAGCAGCTGGGGCACGTCAAACGCCATTTTCAACTGCAGCCCAGAGCGGTCTAATCTACTTGACAGCTCTAAAAAGCTATCGAGCCGGCTGAACACAAAGGGGCTTGGCTGATATTGGGTGCCATAGCGGTTTTCTACCAGGATCCGGACCTCCCTGTACACCGGCTTGATCTGTTCTTCAAACACGGAATAGACGTCCAGAAAGCTTTCCAGGCTGCTGTATTCCGCAAACGGTGGGTGCACTTCAAGAATGGAAGGAATCTGGTCGCCACAGAATTCCATGACGTATTCCGCAAATTCCTTCGCCCATTGTCTGGATTTCCAAAGCTGGGGGATGCCGTTCTTTTGGCTCCGGCACAGGCAGGGGTACCGGCTGACCGGGCCTTTCTGAAGGTTCCGGGAGCCGAAGCTGAATTCCGTGTGCAGGGACAGCTTTTTGCTGCATGGCTCCAGCCTTTCTTTTCCGAAGACGCCGGAAACTTCCTGGACCGTCGGATTGATCCCCGCCGGGTAGTCCAACCTGTGGTATTTGACCGGAATGAGCTTCACCATAAAAAACACCTCTTTCAGACAAAGTATAGCACAGAAAGGCCGGTTTGGAACATGGAAAAGCAGGAAAGGGGGAAGGAAAGGCCTGGGGCGGCAAAAGCTGCCGCCATGACGGGAGCCGCGGGGAAGTCTCGCGCAAGAGCCTTGGACAGAGCGGAAAAAGAGAGGGAAGGAGAGGGAAGGTGCGGCTGATTCTGGTTTGGGAGGTTCCCGGCCAAGGAACCGAAAAGATTTTGCGACGAATGGGAGGAAAGAATTTTGACCAAGGAGCTTTTAGAGCAGTATCCGGATATCTGCGCGGAGATCAAAAGGCTGGAGCAGCCGGTGACGGATACGGTGTCCGGTTCCCTGCCGGATTATCCCTATACCCAGCGTACCTGGACGATTCGGGGAGTCTGTTTGGAAACCGGCTATCTGGATGATCTCAAGGCGAAAAAGCAGGAGATTCTGAGCTTTGTGCAGCAACTGAAGCTGACGGAAAAGCCCATTGTGACATACCGGGCGATCTATGGGCTGCCTTGGGCCAGAGTGGCTGCGAAAATGGGGTACAGGTACACCGAGCAAGCCGTAAAAAAGAAGTACTATCGCATCCTCAAAAAATATTTTTGAAACCGTCCCTTTTGTCCCCAATGTCCCATTTGTCCCATTATAATGAATAATAGAAGCTTTATAGAAAGTCATCCTTTTTAGGATGACTTTTTTTACATTACTTTGATTATTTTCTGATTCGTGTTGACTTTTTTACGGAAATTGATGTATGATTGTGCTGCAACTAAAAAACAGTTGCATGAAGGTGGTGCAAACGGCATAGGATGGGAAAGCAAGAAAAAATAATAAAGCGACTGTTATCTAAGCCGAAGGATTTTACGAAGCAGGAACTGAGAACGCTATTAACAGGATTAGGGTATCAAGAAAGCACAAAAGGCAAGACTTCAGGGTCTAGAATTTGCTACTATAAGGTGAAAGAGAATAGGACAGCCGTACTAGAGATGCATTCTCCCCATCCCGGGAATGTATTGAAGCCCTATATGATAAAGATTGTTATAGAGCATTTAGTAGAAGAAGGGGAAATAAATGAATTATAATAAATGTTTAGAATACTTGGGATATTATGCAATGATAGAATACAGTGCTGAGGATGAATCCTTTATTGGAAAGATACTAGGTATTACGGATACTCTGGTGTTTGATGGCACTACAATTGACGAGCTCAAACAACAGTTTCACGATACTGTAGATGATTATCTTTCACTATGTGAGGAAATTGGGAAACAGCCAGATAAATCTTACAAAGGAAGTTTTAATGTCAGAATCCCACCTGAGTTGCACAGAAAGGCATCGCTGATGGCTATGTCCCAAGAGATTTCTTTAAATCAATTCGTAGAAACTGCTATTTACGAGAAAGTATATGCAAACAATAAAAGTGTCACAAATGTTGAAGCCCATTTCTATTTAGGGAAAATTAGCTCCAATCCCTTGCATACTTCTTTTGAGGAAACAAACTCCGTAACAAAAGAAATTAATTATGTGGGATTAAAGCAGTAGTGTTATAAAATTTAAAAGGTTACTTGTGAGAATTAACGGAGGTGTCATGGATTGACCTTACAGGAAGTTTTTGTTGGAAGTCAAGTTCAATTGGAAAGTGTTACGTACCATAATAAATTACCGATTGACACAAAAACCCAAATTAATCTTATATGTAAAGATACGCTAGGGGATATTCAGTTAAAAAACAAGAAGTCCCTTGTACTAAAGTACCAGAGAAAGGTGTTTTCAGAACAGCCGGGTATTGAGGCAGAAGTAGTTTTTTCATTTTCTGCAAAGCTGCAAGAGAATGTGGACTTGTCAGAAGCGGAGTTGGAAGGAATAATTAGGAATAATATTGACGCCTTTTTAGGTTTTACTATTCCAGACGCTTCACTAATGATATCAAATATATTTAAAACGGCTGGATTTACACCGTATATCTCACAACCCGTATTTATTGAGGAAGAGTAATAGTTAGAAAGAGTATGATTGTGGCACCTTGCTTCGGCGGGGTGCTTTTCTTATGCGCACAGGATTTCGCCATTGAAAATGAGATGGGAAATTTAGAACGGATCAGGGAGGAGGAGAGTTTATGTTGTGCCCGTTGCCGGGAAAATGTATGCATGACGAATTTATCAGGACGGGCGTTCACTTTTGCTCCGCGCCGCGGTGCCCTCACGCACGGCTGGTACGGATGGCCTTGGGGGAGCAGATCCAGGCGATCTGCCGGAAGGAGCAGAGGACGGAAGCGGAGGAAAGACAGTTGGAACGCCTGAAGAAAGAATATGCCCGCACGTTGCTGGAGAGCGGGTGAGACGGTGGCTAGGCTCACAGAGAAGCAGGAACGGTTTGTAAAGGAGTACCTGGCCGGCGGGAACGCCACCGATGCGGCGCTCAAGGCGGGCTATTCCCCCAAAAGCGCGTATTCCACCGGGCGGGAGAACCTGAAAAAACCTGAGGTGAAGGCATGCTTGGAGGAGCGGGCGGCACGGCTCAACTCGGAGAAGATCGCCGACGCCCAGGAGGTCCTGCAGTATTTGACCTCCGTGATGCGCGGAGAGACGGCTTCTTCCGCACCTTCTCTACGCGGAAACGGCTGCCGGGAAGCCGTTCAAAAGGGGCCGGACATTCGGGAACGCCTGAAGGCGGCTGAGCTGATCGGAAAACGGTATTCCCTGTTTACGGACAGAATAGCCGCCGCAGGGGCGGTCCCCGTGGTGATTGTGGGGGAGGATCAGCTTGAAGATTGAGCCTAACGCTAAAATCGTACGGCTGCCCGAGGTGGTGGGCAGGGGGTACGGTACCTTCTGGAACTTTCAAGGCCGGTACCGGGTGTGCAAGGGCTCCCGGGCGTCCAAAAAATCCAAGACGACGGCGCTGAACCTCATCACCCGGATGATGAAATACCCCGAGGCCAACGCCCTTGTGGTGCGCAAGGTGTTCCGGACCTTGAAGGATTCCTGCTTTACGGAATTGAAATGGGCGGTCAACCGCCTGGGGGTTCAGGCGTTTTGGGACGTGAAGGAAACCCCCTTGGAAATGACCTATAAACCCACCGGGCAAAAAATTTACTTTCGGGGGCTCGACGACCCGCTGAAGGTGGCTTCCATTACGGTGGAAACCGGATATTTGTGCTGGTGCTGGGTGGAGGAAGCCTATGAGATCGGGAAAGAAGCCGATTTTGACATGCTGGATGAAAGCATCCGGGGCGCGATCCCTCCTGAAACCGGGTTATTCAAGCAGATCACCCTGACGCTGAACCCCTGGAACGAGCGGCACTGGATCAAGAGGCGGTTTTTTGACGCGGAGCCCAGCCCGGAGATTTTAGCCATGACCACCAATTATTTATGCAACGAATGGCTGGACGAGGCGGACAAAAGGGTGTTTGAGACCATGAAGCGGCAGAACCCCCGGCGGTACCGTGTGGCCGGCCTGGGGGACTGGGGCATTGTGGACGGGCTCATCTACGAAAATTGGAGGGAAGAAGCCTTTGACCCGGGGGAGATCAGCCCCAGGGAGGGGGTGGTTTCCGCCTTTGGATTGGATTTTGGGTACAGCAATGATCCTTCGGCCCTGTTTTGCGGATTGGTAAGCGCCCGGGAAAAAACCATCTGGGTGTTTGACGAGCTATATGAAAAGGGCCTGACCAACCGGGCCATTTACGAGAGGATCGCCCGGATGGGCTACGGGAAGGAACGGATTAAGGCGGACTGCGCGGAGCCCAAGAGCATCGACGAATTGCGGGAGATGGGCCTTCCCCGGATCAGGGCCGCCCGGAAGGGCAAGGACAGCGTGAACAACGGAATCCAGTACATTCAGGATTACGAAATCATCATTCATCCCAAATGTGTGAATTTCCTCACTGAAATTTCCAACTACACTTGGGAGGAAGACAAGCTCGGAGCAAAGACCAACCGGCCCATGGACGATTTCAACCACTTGATGGACGCCATGCGATATGGGCTGGAGGAGATACTGATTGGGCCGGCCTTCCGCTTTGATTGAGCCCCGGGGGCAAAAGCCCGGGCTCCGGGCAAGGACGGGACGGCAAGGAAAGGGGGACAAACGATGACGCCTATGGAAACGGAAACGGACCGGCTGAACCGCCTGATTCAGGAGGGGGGAAGGACCGGCATGACGGAGCTTCAGTTTTTCGCGGCGGAGATCAGGGAATGGAAAAACAGCGCCCGGCGCATGGAGCAGATCAAGGGGGAACGGTACTATGAAGGCCGGCAGGACATTTTGAACCGCTTGCGCACGACCATCGGCGAGAACGGCAAGCTGGAGGCGGTGGGCAACCTCCCCAACCACCGGCTGGTGGACAACCAATATGCCCTGATGGTGGATCAGAAAACCAATTATCTGGTGGGCAAGCCCATCGCCGTCAACTGCAAGAACAAGGACTATGCCAGGAAGCTGGCCGGATATTTCGACAAGCGGTTTCACCGGCTTTTGAAGTATGTGTGCGAGGACGCGCTGAAAGGCGGGATCGGCTGGCTGTACCCCTACTACAACGGGCGGGGGGAATTGGCCTTTCAGCATTTCCCGGCCCAGGACATCCTTCCCTTTTGGGCGGACGACGATCACACCGTTTTGGATTGCGGGGTTCGTCTCTACTCCCAGGAGGTTTGGAACGGGTATCAAAAGGAGCTTGTGGAGAAGGTTGAAATCTTCAAAGCGGACGGCCTTTGGCGGTACCTCTTTCAGAACGACAGGCTGATCCCCGACGTGGAAGCCGGGGCGCATGAAAACTATGTTTCCGTGGTGGACGGCGCCGGGGGGCTGGAGGAATTCAACTGGACGCGGATTCCGCTGATCCCCTTCAAGTACAACAAGCGGGAGCTTCCCCTATTGAACCGGGTGAAGCCCCTGCAGGACGCCATCAACCTGATGCTGTCCGACTTTGAAAACAACATGCAGGAGGATGCGCGGAACACCATTCTGGTTTTGAAGAATTATGACGGGGAAAACCTTGGGGAATTCAGAAAAAACCTTGCCGCCTATGGAGCCGTGAAGGTCCGGGAGGACGGCGGCGTTACCACCCTGAACGTGGAGGTGAACGCTGAAAACTACAAGGCCGTTTTGAGGGTGTTCAAGAAATCCCTGATTGAAAATGCCCGGGGCTATGACGCCAAGGACGAACGCCTTTCCGGGAACCCCAACCAGATGAATATCCAATCCATGTATTCCGACATCGATTTGGACGCAAACGGCATGGAAACGGAGTTTCAGGCGGCTTTGGAAGAGCTGGTCTGGTTTATCAACCAGGACATGGCAAACCGGGGCTTGGGAGACTTCCGCACGGAAGAAGTGGACGTGGTATTCAACCGGGACATTCTGATCAACGAATCCGAGGCTGTAGACAATTGCGTCAAGTCGATGGGGATTCTATCCAACGAAACCATTGTGGAACAGCACCCATGGACCAGAGACGTGGAAACAGAGCTCCTCCGTCTTTCTGAAGAAAGACTTTTTTAAGTCGCGGGAGTCGCTCGCTCCGAGAATATCTCCGAACTGTGTAAGGAGATATTCTGCGCTCGTCTCCTAAATTTTCGGCTTGTTTCCCGCGGCCCAAGGCTTCCCCTTGAACTTCGCCTTCCCCTCGAGGGGAAGGGGGACCGCTTGCGGTGGATGAGGTGGAGTGTCTTACTCACTCCGTGGCGGCAGAGTACGGGTTAGCGACACCTCATCAGTCACCTACGGTGACAGCTTCCCCTCAAGGGGAAGCCTTGGGCCGCGGGAGCAAAGCCAAAAACTAAAGAAACGAGCGTAGCGGAGCGAGCGATCAACGCGACTTAAAAGTCTTTGGCCGTCTTTCTTCAGAAAGACGGGGCGACTTAAAAAAGGAGGTATGCGCTATGACCAAAGAAACGCTGTTGGAATGGGGCTTGGCGGAGGAACAGGCAGACAGGGTGATGGAGGGGCTGAACGGTTCCTTTGTGACCAAATCCCGGTTCAATGAGATAAACGCCGAGCTGAAGCAGGCCAGGGAAGCTGTTGCGGAGAAGGACACGCGGCTGGAAGAACTGGAGAGGGCCGCCGGGGAGGCGGAAGCCCTGAAAAATCAGATCGCCGGGCTTCAGGCGGCCAACGACGCCAAAGAGCAGGAGCACGCAGCTGAGCTGAAGGCGGCCAGGATCAACAACGCCGTCGAAGTGGCGCTGCTCTCCGCCGGGGCCAAAAACAACATGGCTGTGAAGGCGCTGCTGAACGACTTTATCGCCAAGGCCGAGCTTGCGGAGGATGGGACGGTGAAGGGCCTGGAGGAGGAAGTGAAAGGGCTGGCGGAGGCCGGGGACACGGCCTTTCTCTTCCACAGTGCCGCGGAAAAGAGGTTTCAGGGCGCCAGGGCCGCGGAAAAGGGGGGACCCGGCCGGGAGGGGGAAATGACCTTGGCCCGGTTCCACCAGCTGAGCCCCGGAGAACGATACGACTTTTCCGTCAACCATCCTGAGGAATACAAACAATTATATGGAGGGAAAGAATCATGGCAAATGTAGTGTACGAAAATTTTTACCTGTCCAACGAGATTGAGGACCAGTTCAATTCCCATTTGGACCTGCAGCAATTCTGCACGGTGGACGACAGCCTGACCGGGGAGCCGGGGATGCTTCGCAAGGTCAACGTGTACAAGGCCACGGACGGCACGGAAAAGCTGGCGCTGGGCCAGGGCAACACCAAGGTCATCGAGGTGGGCTTCACCCCCAGGGAATACCGGATTCTGATGGCGCAGAACCGCTTCCAGTATTACGACGAGGAGGCCATGACGGACCCCATGCTGGTGCCCGCCGGTACCCGGCACATGGGCACGGACATGTTCAACACCGTCAACGCCGACGTGTTCGCGGAGTTCCAAAAGGCAGTGCTGACGGTTTCCGCCCCTGCGCTGAACTTTGACGCCTTTGTGGACGCGGCGGCCAAGCTGAACCTGGAAAATCTGGAAAACACCTCCCTTTTCGGCTTTTTGTGCCGCGCCGACATGGCGGCGGTCCGAAAAAGCCTGAAGGAGGACCTGAAGTTTGTGGAAGCCTTTGCCAGGAACGGCTATGTGGGGACCGTGGGCGGAATCAACCTGTACACCAAGAAGGACGCCGAGGAGGGCACGGTGGTGGTGGCCACCAAGGAGGCCGTGACGCTGTTCCAAAAGAAGGGCACCGAGGTGGAGCAGGAGCGGGAAGGCAACATCCGCCGCAACACCATCTACTCCCGGAAATATTACCTGGCCGCCCTGACGGATGAGACCAAGGCCGTGAAAATCGTGGTGGGCTCGGGCCAGTGAGGAAGGGCCCGAAGTAGGGTTTCATAGCCCGGGGAGGAAACGATATGGACTTACTGGAAGAGCTGGCTGGAAGGCTGGGGGCCCTGGGGGTCTCCCTGGGGGAGGCCGACGGACCCGGACTTGCCGGGGCGCTGGAAAGGGCGGAGCAGCACATCAAAAACCACTGCAATCTCTCCCGGGTGCCGGAGGCTCTGAAATGGGCCTGGATTGACCTGGCGGCCGCGGACTATCTATGGGCCCGGGGGGCCGCCGCCGGGGAAAAGGGAGAGGAAGGCGCTGGGGCTTTTGAGCGGGCGGTCAAATCCGTTCAGGAGGGGGACACCACGGTCACCTTTCTCACCCGGGAGGAAGGGGGAACCACGCCGGAAGCCCGGCTGGAGGGGCTGGTTTCCCAACTGAGGGAAGGCGCGCTGGAACAGCTGCTCCCCTTCCGGAGGCTGAAATGGTAGGCCGGGAGCTGCGGCGCCTTTGGAAGGGCGTCTGCGACGTGGTGGTACAGGAGCAGCACAGGGACCCGGACACCGGGCGCACGGTGAGCAGGGAAAGGGTTTTGGCAAGGGCTCTGCCCTGCAGGCTTTCCTTCAAGACGGCGGCGGGGACGGGGGGCATCGGCCATGTGGCGGAGGCCCTGGGGG
>PPYE01512805.1_pt1 | contig 11890 bp, 8 predicted proteins | sample 1559881 | NCBI WGS metagenome assembly PPYE01 (sample SAMN08240022, study PRJNA423297) | Human gut metagenome, whole genome shotgun sequencing project.
GCCTTCCCCTTCGGCCGCGACATCTACCTCTTCCGCAGCCAGACGCCTTACGGCCCCTTCACCGACCGGACGCTGCTCTTCACGCTGCCCGCGACGCTCGACAAGCTGGGCAGCCCCTACCACCAGCGCTGGTACATGATCAACCTCCACCCGGCGCTTTCGCGCCAGGGCGAGCTGGTATTCTCGACCAACAGCGACCCGGCCAACTTCTGGGACAATTTCAACCGCGTGGGCAGCGCCGATTTCTACCGGCCCTACTTCTTCCGCGTATATAACTGGGAACACGTTTACGACTCGGACGACGATTCCGGCGCGGGAACGGAGGAATAGCGATCCGCGCGCACTCCGTTCCCCCGCCGGAGCGGAGTGCGCACCCTCCCCCGTCCGAAAAAAACGCACGCCATGATGAAACGAATTTTCGCACTCTGCCTTTCGCTGCTCGCCAGCGGCGTCAGCGCACAGGAACGCATCCCGCTCGACAGCCGCAGCGGACATATCCGCTGGGAAGTACGGCCGTCGGAAGGCGACGCCCTGCCCGCCGTCCCGGCCATCGTACCCGGCTGCGTCTTCGCGTCGTACGTTGCGGCCGGCGTGGAAGCAGACCCCAATTTCGGCGACAACGCCTACCGCACGGACAAGAGCCGCTACGACCGCAATTTCCGCTACACGGGGCTCTTCCCAACGCCCCCGGTCGGCGAAGGCCGCACCCTGTGGCTCCGCTTCGAAGGGGTGAACCGCAAGGGTACCGTCCGCCTCAACGGCCATCAGTTGGGGCACCTCGACGGCTTCATGCAGCCGGGGGACTACGACATCACCCGGCTCGTGGCACCCGACGGGGAGAACCGCCTCGAAATCGAGGTCGAATGGGTGGGATACCCCGTGCCCAATTTCCGGAGCCCGACCTATATCTCCAGCGCCGGGTGGGACTGGATGCCCTATGCCCCGGGGTTGCTGAGCGGCATCACCGACGATGTCTACCTGTCTCTCTCGGGCGACGTACGCCTCATCGAACCGTGGGTGCGCACGAAGGTTCCCGACCGCGAACATGCGAAGGTCGAACTCCTTACCGACGTGGAGAACCGCTCTGACAAGGCCTGCGAGGGCGTGCTGCGGGGCGAGATCCGCCCCGGAGGCATCGCCTTCTCGCACCCCGTCCGCCTCGAGGCGGGCGAGCGGCGGACGATCCGGCTCACGGAGCGCGAGGTTCCCGGTCTGGCCGTAGAGCATCCGCAGCTCTGGTGGCCCAACGGCATGGGCGACCCCGCGTTGTACACCTGCCGCCTGGCGTTCGAAACCGACGGGCGGCAATCGGACGCACGGACAGTGACGTTCGGCATCCGCGAATACGGCTACGAGTGGCACGACGGCATCTTCCGCCTGAAGATCAACGGCGAACCGGTCTATGTCAAGGGCGGCAACTGGGGCATGAGCGAATGGCTGCTCCGCTGCCGCGGCGAGGAGTACGACACCCGCGTCGCACTCCACCGGCACATGCATTTCAACATGATCCGCAACTGGATCGGCTCGACGACCGACGAAGAGTTCTACGATGCCTGCGACCGCCACGGCATCATGGTATGGGACGACTTCTGGCTCAACTCGCACCCCAACCTGCCGCACGACCTGGGGGCCTTCCAGCAGAACGCCGTGGAGAAGATCAAGCGGCTGCGCAACCATCCTTCGATCGCCGTCTGGTGCGGCGACAACGAAGGCGTACCGCAGGCCCCGCTCGACGACTGGCTGCGCGGCGACGTCGCCCACTACGACGGCGGCGACCGCCTCTACCAGTCCATATCCAATGCGCAGGGACTTTCGGGAAGCGGGCCGTGGGCCAATTTCCACCCCGGCTGGTACTTCGCTGCCTACCCGATGCCCTACGGTTACAAAGGCCGCCCGGCATGGGGTTTCCGCACCGAAATCGGCACGGCGGTATTCACGACATTCGAGAGTTTCCGCAAATTCATGCCCGAAGAGTCGTGGTGGCCCCGCAACGACATGTGGGACAAACATTTCTTCGGCAAGTCGGCGGCCAACGCCGCCCCGGACAAATATTTCGAGACCGTGGCCGAAAACTACGGCGAGGCAGACGGGATCGAGGATTTCTGCCGCAAGGCGCAGTTGCTCAACCTGGAGGTCAACAAAGCCATGTACGAAGGCTGGCAGCACCACATGTGGGACGACGCCACGGGCATCATGACCTGGATGAGCCAGCCGGCCTACCCGTCGCTCGTATGGCAGACCTACGACTATTACCTCGACCCGACGGGTGCCTACTGGGGCATACGCAAGGCGTGCGAACCGGTGCATATCCAGTGGAGCCATGCCGACAATTCGGTCAAGGCAGTCAATACGACGCGCGAACCGCTCGAAGCGACGGCCACGGCACGGGTCTACGACCTCGACGGGCGGCTCCTGCCGCAATTCACGCAGCAGCTCAGGGTCTCGCTCGCGGCCAATACGGCCCGCAGCCTGTTCGACCTGAATTTCTCGGAGGGCAACCTGGCCCGCAACCGGCCCGTGAAAGCATCCTCCTCATCGCCCGACGGCGCAGGTGCCGGGGCTCTCACCGACGGCAACGATTCGAGCCGCTGGGCGAGCGAGTACAGCGACGACCAGTGGATCGAGGTCGACCTGGGCGAGCGCCGCGCCTTCACCGAAGTCGTGCTCCGCTGGGAGGACGCCCACGCCGCAGCCTACAAACTGCAACTCTCGGACGACGGCCGCACGTGGCGCGACGTCTATGAAACGCAGGACGCGCAGGGCGGCGAACAGACGATCCCGCTGCCGTTGCAGCAGGCCCGCTACGTCAGAATGCTCGGACTCCGGCGTGCCACGCAATGGGGCTACTCGCTCTATGAAATGGAAGTCTACCGCCGCGACGCGAAAGCGCCGAAACTCTCGCCCGTGCATTTCATCCGGCTGGAGCTCACCGACCGCGACGGGCGCCTGCTCTCGGACAACTTCTACTGGCATGCGACCCGCCGCGGCGACTACACGGCGCTCAACACGCTCGCCCCTGCCAAGCTGCAGGTACGTTCGCAGCTGTCCGCCGCAGGCGGCCGCAAGGTCATCCGCACGACAGTCAGGAACGTCGGACGTTCGGTGGCCTTCGCCGTGCACGTGCAGCCCTACCGCCGATCCGACGGCGAACGCATCCTGCCCTACGTGGCCGACGACAACTACTTCACGCTCCTGCAGGGCGAAAGCCGGCAGATCGACTTTGAATTCGATGCCGGCCTGCTTCCCGACGACCGCTACACGGTTCGGGCCGAGGCTTACAACCGCTGAAAACGACAGCACAAAATTTCGAACCCATGAAAAGAACCCTGCTATACCTGCTCCTGCTGCCCGCGCTCCTTTCCGGCACCTGCCTCTTGGCGGCCGGTCCGGCCGGCAATGCCGGGCACGGCGCAAAGCCCTGCCTGCGGCGGCTGACCTGCGAAGGGCTGACCGATCCGCTCGCCATCGACACGGCGACACCCCGCTTCGGGTGGCAGCTCCGCTCCGGGCGCCGGGGCGATGCCCAGCGCAGCTACCGGATCGAGGTTGCCTCGGACAGCCTGCGGCTGCTGGCCGGAGACGCCGACTTGTGGGACTCGGGCTGGGTACGGTCGAAGCGTTCGGTGGGAGTCGCCTACGAGGGGCTTCCGCTGACGGCCCGGACGCAATGCTGGTGGCGCGTCACTGCGCGCACCGAAAAGGGCAACCGGAAAGCCGTCTCCCCCGTCGCCCGCTTCGGCATCGGCCTGACCGACCCGGCATCCGTCTCGGGTGAATTCATCGGCTGCCCGGAATCGGGCGCCACGGCCGTGCTCCTGCGCCGGGCATTCACCCTCCCGGCATGCGGAGACGAAGCGTTGCTGCACGTCAATTCGCTGGGATACCACGAAATATGGGTCAACGGCCGCAAAGTCGGCGACGCCTGCCTCGCCCCCGCCCTCTCGCAGCTCGACAAACGCTCGCTGTGGGTGACCTACGATGTCCGTCCCTACCTGCTCGAAGGCGACAACGAGCTGGTGATCTGGCTCGGGCAGGGTTGGTACAAGCGCGGCACGTTCGGACGCTGGCAGCCCGACGAACCCTACACCGAACCGCTTGTGCGGGCACAACTGGACATAGGCACCGCAAACACCTGGCAGACCGCCTGCCGCACGGACACCGCATGGCGTGCCGCGCTGAGCGGCTACCGCGACACGGGGTCGTGGAACGCCCTCGACTTCGGAGGCGAAGAGATCGACGCCCGGCGCAACCCGCGCTCGATGTCCCCCTCCGACCTGGACGCGCTGGCATGGCAGCCGGTAATCACGGCCCGGAAGCCCGGGCACCGGGCGACGCCGCAAATGGTCGAGCCCGACCGCATCCAGGAGCGGCTGACCGCCCGCGTGCTGGACGAGGCGGCACCCGGCGTATGGCGGATCGACTTCGGCAAGGTCGTCACCGGCTGGCTGGAGGCTCATTTCTCGGGGCTTCCGAACGGGGCGCGCGTCGAGATCGAATACAGCGACGAGACGGACGGCGACGGCAACCTCATCGACCAGCGGCAGCGCGACACCTACATCGCCCGCGGCGACGGCCGGGAGCGGTTCTGCAACAAGTTCAACCACCACGCTTTCCGTTACGCCGAGGTGCGCGGACTGGCGCAGAGGCCCCGCCGGGAGGATTTCCGGGCGCTCGCCATCCACACCGACTACCGGCCCGAAGCGACGTTCACTTCGTCGGATAGCGACCTGAACGCCATCCACGACATGATCGCGCACACGCTGCGCTGCCTGGCCTACAACGGGTACATGGTCGACTGCCCCCACCTCGAACGCGCCGGATACGGCGGCGACGGTAACTCTTCCACCGAGATCCTGCAAACCCTCTGCGGTGCGGCCCCGCTCTACCGCAACTGGGTGCAGGCATGGGACGACGCCATGCGCCCCGGGGGCAGTCTGCCCCACGTAGCCCCCAACGCCGGTGCGGGAGGCGGCGGCCCCTACTGGTGCGGGTTCATCGTCATGGCCCCCTGGCAAACGTGGCTCAACTACGGCGACCGGACGCTGGTCGACCGCCACTACCCCGCCATGCGGGAATGGATGGGCTATGTCGAACGGTACATGAAAGACGGCTTGCTGACCCGCTGGCCCGACACACCTTACCGGGACTGGTTCCTCGGCGACTGGCTCGCCCCGCACGGGGTCGACACAGGCAGCGAGGCTTCGGTGTCGCTGGTAAACAACTGCTTTGTGAGCGACTGCTACGCCAGGATGGCACAGATGGCCCGGCTCACGGGGCACGACGACGAGGCGGCCGCATTCGAAGCGCGGCGCGAGGCGCTCAACCGCACGATCCACGCCCGGTTCTACGACCCGGCGACGCAAACCTACGCCACCGGCTCGCAGCTCGACATGACCTACCCGATGCTGGTGGGCGCCACGCCCGATTCGCTCCGCGCCGGCGTGGAACAACGGCTTTTCCGATTGACGCACGACGTGATGAAGGATCATATCGGCGGCGGACTGGTCGGCGTACCGGTCATCACTCGCTGGGCGGTCAGATCGCACAACCCCGAATTCATCTACCGGATGCTCAAGCAGCGCGGCTACCCGGGCTACCTGCATATGATCGACCACGGTGCGACGGCCACCTGGGAGTATTGGAGCGGCGAGCGCAGTCGCGTACACAACTGCTACAACGGCATCGGCACGTGGTTCTACCAGGCCCTCGGCGGCCTGCGCACGGACAGCAGCCACCCCGGCTACGAGCATGTATTCATCGACCCCCAGATTCCCGAAGGGGTTGAGTGGTGCCGGATCGGCAAGGAAACCCCCTATGGCCGGATCGACCTGGGCTGGGAGATCGCGGACGGCGAACTCCGGATCGACGTCACCCTGCCCCCGGGCGTCACGGCCACGGCGATCACACCCGCCGGCGCCTGCCGGGGGCGGCTCGACGGCCGCAGGCTGGCCCCGCAATCGCCCGGGACGAAGATCGCAAGCGGCCGCCACCGGCTGGTCTTCGGCCTCGCCCCGCAAAACGAAAGGCAATGACCGAAAAAGCCACGCACGGACGAAAACCAGCCGACGATACGAAAAACCGCCACCGTCCCATAAACGAATCCTAAAAACCGCTTTTGCCTATGACGCAATGAACAGACACCGGAATTTCCCCGTTGCACACCGGATCGGCCCGCCGACCCGAAACATCCGATTCAACCGAACACCTAATAAACCCATCATTTTATGAAAAAATACGCAATCATCCTTACCGCCGCGCTCTTCGTGTGCGCATTCTCCGGATGCGACGAAGAGACAACCCTCCCCTACATCCCGGTCGAAAAGCCGGACAACAACACGCCGCCCGAAGGAGACGACCCCGACACCTACACCGTCACCTACCGGCTCGACAAGGTGCTGCTGTGCGCGCCCGAGAATCCGAACGGCACCGACATCTACGGCAAACTGGACTATTTCCCTTCGCTGCGCATGACGCTCAACGTGTCGCCGCTTGCAACCACCGTCACGTTCGACAACGGCGACATCCCTTTCGTACCGTTCCCCGAAGCGCTGTCCGAAGGCCCCATCCAGTGTGTGCTGGACAGCAACGTCATCCCCAACGGGCTGCGGGTCAAAGGTTCGGACACGGTCATCGCCACCTTCGAGCAGGACGGCTTTACGACCCAGTTCCAACTGGACAGCAAACTCCTGACATACAAATACAAATTCAAGAGCCTCTAAAATTCCCCGACCATGAAAAAACTCAACAAACATAAAATACTCTCCGCGGCGTGCATCGCCGCGCTGCCGCTGCTCGTAGTCGCCTGCCTCGAATTCGACGGCATCATCCAGCCGGGCCGGGCCCTGACCGACTCGGAAATCGAAGTGACGGCCCAGCTCCGGGTCTCGCCGGGCGAAGACGGCTCGGGAAAGGTCGTATTCGCCGTATTGGCCCCCAAGGCATGGAACCTCCGCGACAATGCCACGCTCTATTTGACCACCAAGGACTACAACGCGATCCAGCACCAGCCCGAAGTCGTGAACGAACAACTCACCCTGATGCCCGCAGAGGAGAAAGACCCCAAGAACGGTCTTTCGTGGGCGGACTCCTTCATGAGCGTCATCGGCCGCGGCGGCAACGACCCCCAAACGGCAATGGAGTGGGTCGTATGGCGTTCGTCGACCACCTTCATATTCGACGACAAGATCGAAGTGGACGGACAGGAGGTCGAGACGGCCGACGTGCATGCCGACGTCAGGATCAAAATGAAGACCGGCGCCGTTCCCCTGACCTGCGAACTGGGTTACTCGTATTGCTACGACACGTTCGGCCTCAAACGCGACGAACAGCGTTTCGCCGAGGCATTCAAGCCCATCGAAACCTACAACCAGGTGTTTACCACCACGCCCTCGGTATTCCGCTACGGCGACGTCTTCGGCATCACCTTCTCGCACGGAGGCACGGCACTGAAAGACGCCGGGGAGGTATATCTCTGCGGCACGGCAATCCATGACGGCGGGCAGAAAGCCGAGGTCTCGGCCGCAGTCCCGCGCAACCGCATGGAACTGATCAGCTCCCGTTTCGAGAAATACCTCTACCCGAAGGATTTCTTCGGCCTTCCGTCCGACGCCGTGATCGAAGAACTCTACTTCTATTTCATCAATGCCGACGGCAGCATCGTCGTCAAGGACGATGAAAACGGCGGGCAGGAGTTCTTCGTCGAACAGTCCGACGAATAACCGCCCGCCCGGGATACCACCCCTCAGAGACGCGAAGCCTGTGCCGCACCTTGCGACACAGGCTTCGCCCGTTTCCAGCCCTGAAAACGGCGGCGGAATCCCCCGTCCCCACGCCTAAGGGCAGCCCTGCCGCCCCACCTGACGGCGATCTGCCGGGACAAAAAAATCCCCGGGCGGCGATGCCACCCGGGGAAAATCATGCGGCACGAGCGGCCGCCCGTCGCAAATTACTTGCGGTAAATCTTCGTATAACCGTAGATAGCCTCGTCACCGAGCTCCTCTTCGATGCGCAGCAGCTGGTTGTACTTGGCCATACGATCCGAACGCGATGCCGAACCGGTCTTGATCTGACCCGAGTTGGTTGCCACGGCGATGTCTGCGATCGTCGAATCCTCGGTCTCGCCCGAACGGTGCGACGTAACCGACGTGTAACCTGCACGGTGAGCCATCTCGATGGCGTCGAGCGTCTCGGTCAGCGTACCGATCTGGTTTACCTTGATCAGGATCGAGTTGGCGCTCCTCGATCGAGTCGATGGGGTATTTCGCTACGAGCGACTTGAGGTACTCGACCTGCTCCTTCGAGCTGCGCTTGGCACCCTTCTCGCCTTCGAACTTGGTGTAGTCGTACACGCCGTCGGCGTAGAACTCCGACGAAGCGCAGTCCATGCCGATCGACACATCGCCGCCTTCGCATTTGCGGCCGGGCTTGTAACCGGCCATCTTGATTGCCTCGAGGATCGACTCGATAGCGTCCTCCGTACCGTTCAGCGCGGGAGCGAAACCGCCCTCGTCACCGACCGCCGTCGAAAGGTTGCGCTTGTGGAGCACCTTCTTCAGGTTGTGGAACACCTCGGCGCCCATGCGGATAGCCTCCTTGAACGAGGGGGCACCCACGGGACGGATCATGAACTCCTGGAATGCGATCGGGGCGTCCGAGTGCGAACCGCCGTTGATGATGTTCATCATCGGGACGGGCAGCGTCTTGGCGTTCGCGCCGCCGATATAGCGGTAGAGCGGCATGCCGAAATAGTCGGCAGCGGCACGTGCAACGGCCAGCGACACGCCGAGGATGGCGTTTGCGCCGAGCTTCGACTTGGTAGGCGTACCGTCGAGCGCGATCATGGCCTTGTCGATACCCACCTGGTCGGCAACGTTCATGCCGATGATGGCCGGGGCGATCACCTCGTTGACATTCTTGACGGCGTTCAGTACGCCCTTGCCCAGGTAACGGCCCTTATCGCCGTCGCGGAGCTCGAGCGCTTCGTGCTCGCCCGTCGATGCGCCGCTCGGAACGGCTGCGCGTCCGAATGCACCCGAAACGGTGCGAACTTCGACCTCGATGGTCGGATTGCCTCGCGAGTCGAGGATTTCCCTTGCGTGAATCTCTACAATCTGCATAGTTGTAAACGTTTGAATTTATGGTTTGAAATAATGACTTCCTTTTTTGCACCGCAAAGGTACAAAATAATTGTGAATTGAGGTTTCCTAATTGTTATTTTTTTCACGAACGGCGCCTCGGGTTTCGGGGGAATCCCATAAATTATTATCTTTGTCCCCGAATGCACCCCATATATCTCTAAACAACTATCAATTAATGCGAAAAGTCCTTTCCTTTTCCTTGTTCCTGATGCTGGGACTCGTCATCTCCCAACTCCTCCCGGGGGCGCTCGGTGCAGGATACGCAAGCTTCAAAACCTGCTCCGACACCCTGCTTTACGTCTGCCTGGGGTTCATCATGATCAATGTGGGGCGCGAATTCGAGATCGACAAATCCCGCTGGCGATCCTACACGGCCGACTACTTCATCGCCATGGCCACCGCGGCGCTGCCCTGGATACTCATCGTACTCTACTATATTTTCGTCCTGCTGCCGCCCCCGCTGTGGGGCAGCGCCGCGGCCTGGAAGGAAAACCTGCTGCTGAGCCGTTTCGCAGCCCCGACCTCAGCCGGCATCCTCTTCACGATGCTCGCGGCGCTGAGCCTCAAGCAAAGCTGGATCTACAAAAAGATACAGGTGCTGGCGATTTTCGACGACCTGGACACCATCCTGCTGATGATCCCCCTGCAAATCCTGATGATCGGCCTGCGGTGGCAGATGTTCGCCATCATCGCCATCGTCGTCGTGCTGCTGGCCGCCGGCTGGCGCTGGCAGGCGCGGTGGAACGTACGGCAGGACTGGAAAACCATCCTCGGGCTGGCCGTCGTGGTCTGCGCCCTGACGCAGGCGGTCTACATCGCCACGGCGAAGCTCTACGGCCCCGAAAACAGCATCCATATCGAAGTGCTGCTCCCGGCTTTCGTCGTGGGTATGCTCATGAAACACAAGCACATCGACACACCGACGGAGCAACGCGTCTCCACCGGCATATCGTTCCTCTTCATGCTGCTGGTAGGCCTCAGCATGCCGCTCGTCACGGGCGCCCCGGCCGACACCGCGGCCGCCGCCTCGGTCACGGGATCGCAACCCATGATGCCGTGGGGCACCCTCCTCCTGCATGTCGTGACGGTATCCGTGCTTTCGAACCTGGGCAAGCTCGTGCCGCTCTTCTTCTACCGCGACCGCAAGGTCAGCGAGCGCCTGGCGCTCTCGATCGGCATGTTCACCCGCGGCGAGGTGGGCGCAGGCGTAATCTTCATCGCCCTCGGATACAGCCTCGGCGGCCCGGCGCTCATCATCTCGGTGCTCACGCTGGTACTGAACCTCATCCTCACGGGCGGCTTCGTGGTCTGGGTCAAGAAACTCGCCCTGCGCAGCTACACCCCCGAACCGGAAGCATAACACGCCCTCCGGGAAGGCTCCCGAAAATACTACGGACTAAAAACGACGACGACTTTGATCGAAATTACAGACACGGCCCTGCAGACGGCTGCCGCCGAAGGGATAGACGCGTTCCTCCGGGCCTTTACCGACAAATACCGCGAGGCACTCGGCGGCGACCCCACGGCCGAGACGATCTCCCGGCTCAACGGCGAACAGCATTCGCTGCTGGCCTATCGGATCTTCCGCGACGAAGTGACCGAAGGCGGGTTCTGCCAGCTTATCCAGAACGGTTACGGGGTCTACATCTTCGGCAACCCATTCGCCAGGGTAATGCGCCTGTGGGGCGCGGAACGGTTCTCGAAACTGGTATACGCCGCGAAAAAAATCTACGACGCCCACCGCGAAGACCTCGAAAGGGAGCGCACCGACGAGGAGTTCATGGCCATGTACGAGCAGTACGAAGCGTTCGACGAACTGGAGGAGGAGTTCGGCGAGATGGAAGAGGAGGTGACCGAAACGCTCGCCCGCTATGTAGACGGGCACCCGGAACTGTTCGCCACAATAGTCGGATAGACACCCCCGTAGGCACCGCAGCAATGCCGCGGGCGCTGCACCGCCACATCGCTACATCGCCGCTCCGCCGCAAACGGAAGGCGGCAGGGACGTTTGAGGCGCTATTGTCCGATCCTTTTGCAGACATCCACCCACTCCGCACACCGGGAATAGCGTTCCAGCTCCTCGATGGTGAGTTCGATGGCGCTGTTGCTGCTCCCGCATGCCGGAAAGACGGTTCCGAATCTCCGTAAGGATTCGTCCAGATAGACCGCTACCCCGTCGTTCACCCCGAACGGGCAGACTCCGCCCACGGCATGGCCGATATGCTCCTCCACCTCCGGCGGGGTCAGCATCCGGGCCTTGGCATGGAATTTCGCCTTGTATTTCGCGTTGTCGATCTTACAGTCACCGGCCGTCACGATCACGATATACCCCTCCCCGACGCCGAACGACAGGGATTTGGCGATCCGGCCGGGTTCGCACCCCAGTGCCTTCGCCGCCAGCTCGACCGTGGCGCTCGACACGCCGAACTCCAGCACCCTGTCCGCAGCGCCGTATTGTTCCAGATAAGCCCTGACCCGTTCTATTGCCATATGATTCTCCGATTTGCTGTTTTCGTATATCCGTCCGCCCCTGTCCTGCCCCCGTCCCGTCAGCGCATCAGCACCGACGAGTCGCCGTAGCTCAGGAAACGGAAATCGTGCGAGAGCGCGTAGTCGTAAATGCGCCGCCAGTCTTCGCCCGCGAATGCCGAGACCAGCAGCAGCAGCGTCGACTTCGGCTGGTGGAAATTGGTGATGATGTTGCGCACGATGCGGAACTCGTACCCCAGCGGCGCGATCATGATTTGCGTCGC
>PPYE01597813.1_pt1 | contig 11889 bp, 10 predicted proteins | sample 1559881 | NCBI WGS metagenome assembly PPYE01 (sample SAMN08240022, study PRJNA423297) | Human gut metagenome, whole genome shotgun sequencing project.
GCCGGCTGGGACTGGAGGGCTGCCGCGTTCCTGCTGTACCGACTGGGGGCTGGGTGCCGCCCACGGGAGGCCGGCTGGGGTCGGAGGCCCGCTGTGCCCCTGCCATATCGGTCATGGGCTGGGTGTCCTCCCCAGGATGCTGGCTTGAGCCGGGAGGCCGCCGTGCCCATGCTGTGCCGATCGTGGGCTGTGAGCTGCCCACGTGAGGCTGGCCGGAACTGGAGGCCCGCTGCGTCCCTGCCGTACCAGCCGGGGGCTGGGTACCGCCCACAGGGGGGCGGCTGGGACTGGGAGCCCGCCGCGTCCCTGCCGTATCGGTTGGGGGCTGTATGTCCCTTCTATAACTGGAATCCAGCTCTTTTCCTGCCCCATAGTCGCTTTTCCCGGGCGCAGATACGCCTGGAGGAGTGGAGATTTTAGGCGTACCGTTTTGGCGTATCGGAGGCCGCTGCGGACGGTCCTGAGTGGCTTGCTGAGACGATTGCCGCTCCGATGTGATACGAAATGCTTCTTTTCCGGTTTTCCGATAGGAGTGTGAAAAAGTACCTGCCGCATCGGTAGCCTGTTTGGAATGTGCTGCGGACTGATGCTGGGAAGATGCTGCCTGCGTGGCCGCCTCAGCCCCTTCTGGCACCTGCCCCATAAGTATCGTGTTTATTCTGAAGCGCTGGCCGGCACCGGCTCCACCGCTTCTCTGCTCGGGAGGAACAGATGTATGCCGGGTTGGCTTTGCGTCCGGCGGGCAGCTTGGGCCTCCGGACTTGGGCTGATCCTTGCGCGTTGAAGGCGGCGCTGTCTGTGTTTCAGTAGAGGCAGACTGCTGCGCGCTTGTGCTTGCCGCATATGCAGCCCGTTCACTCTCCCGGTGCGTTCCAGACTGACCGCGGCCTGGGCCACCCTGACCTGACCCGCCGCCAGGCGGCGTAGCCCCCCCACCCCCGGATGGAGGCGAAGAAGGCGGCGGGGTGCTGGAGCTGCCTGCAGCGTGGCCGCCGTGGGGCTTTGCGCCGCCGCTTCCCTTTGATGCGGCCGATGCGGAGCGGGTTACAGCCATTCCAAGCCCGCGAATGGCCGCAAAGGCCACCATACCAGGTAAACCACGCCCAAGCCCATCCCCGGTGATTGCGGGATTTAGGCCGATTCGTGCCACAACGCTGTCTATTTTTCGGGCTACTCTTGCAATGCCGACAATCAGAAGCATCCAGGGCAGCACTCCCAAACCGGACGGCACATAGCCCATTGCGGAAATCAGCAGCTTCAAAAAGATGATGTTCATAACCATCATCAGACACATTGAAGCGAACATCCGGCACCAGCCCTTGAAGATGTCCTCTGTGCTCTTTGAGCCGCCCAGTCCGAATGCAAGCGGCGCCATTAGCACCAGAACAGCGGTCACTACATACCGTTCCGCCACTTCAAAGCACAGCTTAACAAACTGCCACATAACTACAAAGCCAACAATGATGATCAGCAGCCAGGACGCCCCAATATTAAAATTGCTCTCATCCGGAATGGTCACGGTAACACTGCTTGGTATCTGGAGCATTTGTATGATCTGAGCGGAAATATTCAGCCCGATCTCACAGATTTGCTGGCTTGCCAGGAGAAGAAAGGCAAACACAAAGGTGCGGGTGAAGAGGAGTTTTGGGTCCTCGCCCTCAAAACCGAGGCCGGAGACCATGGACCGAACGGCTTGGAATACAAGGTTTCCCATTAGGAGCGCCCAGCCGGCGGCAATCAGAATGGAAAGAATGTCCTTCGCAACAGGAGCTACCTGAAAAAAATAATCCAGGTCCATACTGAACACAGTCAGCAGGGAATTTGCAATGTACTGCACCATCTCCAGACACAGGCTGTAGATCCATTGCACAAAACCTTTGAAGATATTTTCAAGGATAGGAAATCCCCCCTATTCGGGGGACTCCCATTCGGCACGGGCCTCCTTCCAAACGCAATCCCCCGTTATTGGTTTATACTTTTACTGGGATAAAGCACCGGAGACGGGAGATATAGCGTGCGCTTCATGTGTTACAGCGCACGCCACCGGTCCGTGAGGCCCTTTTGACGGACGCAGCCCGAACAAACCAATGCGCCCTGCGCGTCTGCGAAACCGCAGCCGGCACAGGACACATTTTGATAGTCCGTATTTTCGTTCTCCAGGATGTCGTAGACAATGCGCGCTGCCTTCAAACCGGAATCTGTCGGGCTGAAATAACACTCTGCGATGCCGCTGGCATGAAGCTCATTCAGCAGATGATAAAATTCCCTCCAGCGCCAAAAGCGTTCTTCACTCAGAAATACGGCCTGCGCCATGCTGCTTGGGGCAGAATCCAGATAGCCGAAATGAAATTCCACCCTGCCGTTTCTGTTGATTCCAAAGGAGCAGGTTTGTCCATTTGCACGCAAAACCTTTACCGCCCCTCCAGACTCGGGGATGTGCTTGATTTGGACCGGCTCCAGCCGTATCTCGTCTTCCTTCATCTCATAAGCATCCCAGGGGGCGAAGTACAAAGTTTGCCCGACCGAGAGCTGCCCTTTGAGGAATTTGACCCGTGCTTTTAGACGGGAATCTGGACTCATTTCCAGTATTCAACCCCTCTCCGCAAAAATGTTCCGGCATCTACAGCTCGGTAAAACCGTCCGGGAACTCTGCTTTGATGCGATAATAAACTGACTGGGGGCGTACCCACAGCCGCTGGAACTTGTGCCACTGTTCCGCCTGCTTCCCGCTGGCGTCCCGGTAAAGCATCGCAAAGGGCCAAAAACCGGCCCGGTAGGTGTCAAGCAGCCGTTTTTCCGCCGCGTCCATCGTGTCTCCGGGGTAGCCGATCAGCACATAGCAGGCCGCCCGGTGTGAGGTCTGTGTGACGCCTTCTGAGCGCAGCAGCCGTCCAGCCGCAATCAGCGGCTCATAGTCATCCGGCGTGTCATAGGCAAAAAACATACGCTTGGCCCTAGACGCCTGAAGCAGTTCGACATGCCAGGGACGCAGCAGGCGGGCTTCCAGCCCCCCGGTAAAGGCCGGGCGTTCCTGCCGCTGCATGAGCATGGCAAAGACCGCCCGGATATGAGCTTCTGAACATGCCAGAAGGTTGTCGTCCAGTACATTCCACCCCGAGGTGATGGGGAGCTCACGCAGAACGCCGCCTTCCCGCTTTGGTACAGAGCAAAACCAGCATCGGTTGGGGCATCCGCGTGATGTGATTACATATCCGTATTTGAGATAGCGGCCGGGGACGAACGCACCGCCTGGCTCACAAAAGGCCGGACCGCCCATTCGCACCGGAAGCCCTGTGGCGGACCACATATCCGCCAGCCGCTCCGCTTTTTGCATATCATAGGTGAAAGTTACGGAGATATGGACCTCGCTGATGTCCGGCAATTCCCCGCAAGGCGGCGGGCCGGTAAAGGCGTATGGGTCTTCTGGTGTAGCGGCCGTCCGTCTTGGGAATACCCTGGTGATTTTTCCGTGATTTGACGCCATATCTGTCATTGGGTGGACGTACCTCCGTCCGGATCAAGGGTTGCCAGACCATCGAAAAGAGGCTGGACGTATGCCAGGAATGCCCCAATCCCGTTTATGACGATCCAGCAAAGCCAGATCCGTTTGAGCCAATCCCATGCCTGGTCGGTTTTATGCTGGTTATTGGACACTTTGGCTCCGACAACGGCGACCGCCGACATCAATCCGGCCAGTACAGTGCTGATGCCTGCAATTTTTGTGTAGACATCCTTGATGATGCGGTCTGCGGCCTCCCACATGTCCTCTGCTGCGGCCGCTGAGATGGTCATACTGAACAGAAGAATCACGATAAGCATGATCTGCATATAGTAGCGTGGGAGCTTAGGCCCCAAACGCTCGAAATATATCTTCAAAAAGACCACTCCAATCTGAAATATTATGTTTCCGTTACAGAATCAGCGGACAGGGATTGCCGGCAGTTTGATTCGCCGTATTTTCATAAAAGGCATCAATGTCCCCCATAGCGTCATAGGGCAGATGAAGCCAAACAATCGTCAACACATCCAGAGGATATGTCCACGACGCTGCCTGGCGGACTTGCCTGAGCATCTGCTCCGCACCGTAATTTGCGGCGGGCGGGACGTAGGAGCGGCCGGCCGCATCCATATACACCAAATGTTCATCTTTGGAAATAAAACGCCCTCCCAGCAATGACGCATAGGAAAACGCCGCTTGGCGCAGCTCATTGTTTCCGTAGAAATCCGCGTATCGCACAAAAGCTCTCCTCCTGTTCGTATGGGAAAGCGGTGGGACGGCCCGCAGGCCGTCCCACCAGTTCACTTTATTGCGTCAATAACCAGTTTTGGGCAGTGTCGGCTCATTCAGTCTAACGATCAGAGTGATCCACGCAGCCCGTCCGGTTTCCCACTGGCTCATGTACTGGCCGCCGGCATCGACCCGGTTGACCACCTGATAGCCATTGGCTAGGCTGGCGCTGGCCTGCACAGTGACAGTGGGCTTCACTACCGAGGCAAATCCAGCCGGGACTTTTCCGAATTCCAGACGCACATCCGTGACTACCTCGCCCTGCATCAGCTGGACAGCCGATAAATCGAAGGCGTAGTTGTTGGTACTGAGTAGGTTGGTTGCCAGTACACGGTAATCGTTATAGTTGGTCTTATAGGTGATCTGGTAGTTGAGTCGGGTGTTGTAAGTGCCGGTCGTGATGGTCTTGGCTGTGGAGCAGTCCGTGGGGAATTGGTCGTGGAGATAGAAATTCTCCAGCGCCACATTGGAGTTGTTGGCCACCGTGAGGTCATAGCGCATAGAGTCCCCGGCCAGGAGCTGCTTGTTCCCGGTTTTGGTGACTGTGACCTTCAGATTGGCCGGCTTGTCATAGGAGCCGTCCTCCAGGGCAAGATAGGCCCTGCCGTTTCGGTCTGTGGTGATGGTATCTACCAGGGCATCATCCATGCGGCGGATCTCAAAGGTGGTATCAGGAATCCGTTCAGAGGTCTTGCTCGCATTGACCTTGATGATCTCCACGCCGCCCACGGCGTTGTTGTAAAAACGGAGGGTCTGCGTATCATTGGGGTTGATGGTGACGGTCTGGCTCTGGCTGTCCGGGTCGATGGTGAATCCAGGTACGCTCTCCAGTTCCGTTACGATGACGGTGCCCGTGACACCAGACAGCGTGATCTTACCCGAGGAGTCAGAATAATAGATCCCGTTGGAGGACAGGGTGCCTCCGGCAGCGTCCACAAACTGCCCATTGGCGTATTTGATTTCAAATTTGACGCCCTTCAGAGGAACCGTTGTGCTTCCGGTGCGCCCCCACTTTTCGATCACGAGGTTTCCCAGGGGCTTGTTGCGGAACTCCAAGGTCACCGTCTGTCCGGCCTTGATTTGGGCAGTCTGGGGTGTGTCATCCAGAAGGAAACCATCTTTTGCCCGGGTTTCTTTGACCACAAGTGTGGTGCCGGGGTCGATGCCCTCAATGAGGATGGTCCCGGCGGAATCGGTAGTGAAATAGCCGTTGCTGTCGCCCACCACCGTGCCGTCGCTCTCGGTCACAAAGAACTGAACATCAGAAATCGGAGAGTTATCGGCACTGGACACCTTTTTGATGAGCAGCGAGCCCTTGGGACTGTTGCCAAAATAGACCTGAACAACCTCCTGATCCTCGCCGGAGAGATAGACCGTCTGAGGCGGGGTGTCGATCACATGAGAGCCATCACTGGAGAGCTCTTCTATGATGTAAGTGCCGGCTTTGCAGCCCGTGACGGTGAAAGAGCCATTGGCCGAAGTCCGGTAGGTCCCGATGACGGTGCCGCCGGTACCGGAGGTGTTGCCGCTCAGGTAACGGACCTGGAACACAGCCCCCTCAATGGCGGCTCCAGTCTCACTGTCATATTTCCACACGGAAATAGCCGAGAGAGGCCGGTTGCTGAAGCGGAACGTGTGCCCCTCGCCTGCGGCGATAAACGCCTCCTGCGTGTCCGGGTCCGCCAGAGCAAAGCCCGGCGCCGGCTCCAGCTCCTTTACCCGAAACCAGCCATCACGGAGGGAGAGGTCCGGGTCGGAGAGCACGATACGGCCCTCTTCATCGGTGTAGAACACGCCCAGGTCGTTGTACTCTCCGGTAGCGGTGTTGTTGGATGCGTACCAAACCTGGAACGGTACATTTTCGATTCGATCATGTGTGATTGAATTTTCCTTGATAATCTCGATGGTGGGGCGCTTATAATTTTGGAAATAGACATCCCGATCGCGATTGGGGAACAGCGTCACCAGCTGGGACTCCTCCGCCAGCAGGTAGGGCTCCGGAACCGACTTTTCGATGACCTCTACAACGCCGGGCAGCAAGTTCTCCACCACGGCGACACCGGTCTCATCCGTTTTTACCTCGGCAATAGAATGGCCGTCGGCGCCTTTCACCAGATAGACGGTCCCGGGGATCGGAGCCCCGGTGTCCCCATCGGCCTTATGGATATAGAGATTGGGGCGCTTGTCATTGGTCAGGGTAATGGTGCTGGTCTGGCCGGGAAACAGCTCCACATGGTGCTCGGTATCATCCGGGATGTGATCCAGCACCGAGGACAATTCACGCACGGAATAAACGCCAGGCTCCAAACCGGAGATCAAGATCTCCCCCGTGGAATTGGTGGTGCGGTCCAGATAGTGAGAGCCGTCCTCAATCTTGGCGATCCGGAAGGTGACGCCAGCCAGCCGGGAGCCGTCGCTGCTCAGCTTGATGAGCTGGAGAGAGGGGGTGATGTGATTGGTGAAAACGAACTGGGCATCTTCATTGGGCTTCAGCTCAATGATACGCTGGGCCTCGTCGATCACATAGCCGTCGCAGGATTTTTCAGTCACTACATAGGAGCCAGGGGGGAGCATGGAAAGGTCGATTTCTCCATTTTCGTCCGTCCGGAACTCCTGGGGTCCATAGGTCCCCTCCACCGATTTGATCTCGAATACAGCGTTGGGGATGACCTTGGAGGGGTCGTCGGAATCCACCTTCACCAGCTGTAATCCGGGCTTGACATCGTTGAAGAACAACAGCTCCTTAATGCCGTCTCCGGCGTGGAGCTCTACCTCCTGGGGGGTGGTGTCCAAAATGTGCCCCTCATCGCCGGTATCTACTTCAAACGCCCGGTAAGTGCCGGGCTCCACATTGGTGAGCAAAATCTCGCCGAACTGGTCCGTCTTGAAATTGCCTAAAAATTTGCCGTCCCGATAGACGGCGAAGGTGACATTGGGCATGGCGACCATATTTTTTCGATCATACTTGATGATCCGCAATCCCGGTAATTCCTCGTTGATGATAGGGATTGTAGTGGTTTCGCCAGCAACCACCGTGGCGGTGTAGACGGTATCATCCAGCTTCCAGCCTGCCGGCGCTGTGATTTCCTGGATACGATATGCCCCCAGGGGGATCTGATCGAAAATGGCGACTCCCGCGCTGGTCGTCGTCGCAGTCCAGGTCTGGCCGCTTTCGATATGCTCAATTTTGATGACCGCCCCCGGCAGGTTCATGCCAGTGTCGGATTTTTTCTCGATACGCAGAGTGCCATAGGGATCATTAAAAAATGTCACCTCGGCTACTTCATCGTAGACGACAGTGACATTCTGTGCTGGCTCTTCGCTGATGATATAATGGGAGGGGGCTTGGCGCTCAATTACGGTATAATTCCCCACTTTACTCAGCGGAATTTCGATACGGCCATCCCCATTGGTCACAAAGGTACCGATGGAGTCACCATCCGGGCCGATGACCTCGAACAGTGCCCCACTAATTGGAATCTCGGTGCCGGTCTCATATTTGAGGATTCGCAAGCCGGTTTCATACTCGATGGTCGTACCGTCCGAATAGTTGCTGTATGCGGACAGTCGCATTGTGGTCGTGGGGTCAGTATCTACTACATAATTCTGGAGTTCGCCGTATTCATCTTTCTCTTGGCATATCGCAAAAAATACGGCGTATTTATAAACATTCGTGCTGAAAGACAGCTGAACGCTGCCGGTTTCTCCCTGCACGCTTTCCAGAGGATACAATACCTTGAACTTGCCAGCATAGCCGTCGCCTGTACCCTTGGTGGTGATCGTGGTAATGTCCTGATTGTTCATGTCCACAATGCGTGTGCCCTCCGGGACGAGAGATGGATCAGAAAAAGACACATTTACCGCATAATCACATACCCAAGTTTTAGACCAGAAAGTAAAAACCTGTTGCTTGTACTGCTTTCCGTCAATGGTGACCTCATAGGCGGTATCCCGATCTGGAGTGCAGCTTACCTCAGGGGAGAGCATTTCATTCCAGGCCGTACCACGGGCATAAATGTCCTTTGCCGCAGCCAAAATCTTCTGCGCTCTTTGGAGTTCTACGCCGGTTAGAGTGGGGTTGACTTTCAGGTTGTTGATGTCCCAATCGCTGATGAGATAGCACCACAGGGCCATTTTAGTCGCGTAGTAGCCCTGATATTTATTTTCCAGTCCGAGTTCGGTCAGACTTCTCGTGGGATAGCCGTTGGCCACGATACCGACAACCTTGGGATCGCTGGCTTTTTCATCAGCGAGATATTCAATACTCTCGCCGACTCCCACGGTCTGAGGGACCCCCACCGTGTTCGGATTGACACAGTAAGCAGGGATCTCCCGGGTGCTCCCGCTCCCGTTATCATAACTGTAATAGGTGTAAATTTGGGACCTGATCCGCCCATTGATGGACAGATAAGACATTTCAACCTCTCCATTGTAAATATGAACTTCCCCCAAGGCATCCTCTGGGGTGGACGCAGCAAAAGCGGCGGTTGGCAGGAGCCCCATGGCCACAAGGAGAGCCAGGAGCATCGAAATCAGTCTTTTTTTCATGAGCGACCTCCATCATATAAATTGGGAGGACGCCCCTACCCATAGTTGCATCCCCCCTTGATTGGGTTTGATTAAATTGTAGGGAATGCAAAATGGGCAAAAAGAAAGACAGTGTACCATGTGGCACGCTGCCTTTCTTATAAACTACCCAAAATCAGATTACATGAATTTGATATTCAGTGTGAAGATATACACCATCCTTGTAAACATCCCAAGCTTGCATAGAGTAAGTTCCAGGTGGCACGGAATTGAACAGATTAACGATTTCACTCGCTCTCCAGGGCCAAAACATTTGATAGGAGAGATCGTCTGGAATGCTCAGGTTAATGTAAACAGGGAAAATCCCCTTGGCATTCAGCTTAGGGGCACCGTTTTCCCATGTCGCCGGGTTATCGCCAATGGCGTTGTAGAGGGTGTAGAGCATTCTCCGTGTCTCATAGAGATTGCGGACACGAAGATGATTGCCGGTTTCATTTTGCCAGTGCCGCACCTCCATTTCCGGAAGTTCCGGTTGCGGGAGCAAACTCCAGTCACAGGTCGGCTCTGGCAGGGGACCGATTGGGCCGGAGGCAAACATACTCTTGTCCCACCGGCTTACATCGGTAATGGTATAATTGGTGCCGTCGTTACAGCGGATCACATCTCCAGCCTGTGGAACATAGCGGGACCCATCCGATGGGATATTGATCGAGCCATCGGTATTGTAAGTGATTCCTTGGCGGCCGGAAGCCGAACTCCCTGTCCCGTCCTGCGGGATATTTTCGCCTGCTTCCCCCGCGGCGGCATCGCCTACTCCAATGGAGCCGCCCTCTGGGCTGCGCATCGCACGGTAGAGGAGAATGGCCATATCGCCTCTGGTGACAACGCTTTTTTCCGCCAGCTCGCTCGGAGCAAGACCGAGGCTGATCAGCTTATCACAAGCAGTGCTGTAGTCCCACCCGCTGGATTCTGGATACCCAAGATGCCGCAGGATTACCGTGCAGGCCGCCGCAGGCGTCACCAGATCTGCGGCGCCAAAGCTACCGTCGTCATATCCCACCATCAGGCCATTGAAGGATAGGTATCCGACATACAATCTGGCCCACTCTGGAACGTCTGGGAATTCGCACTTTCTGGTGTAGAGCTCCCGCTCCGCTTCCAGATGTTCCGGATTCACTGTGATCCGGGTCAGAATGACCGCCAGTTCTGTGCGGCTCAAAGTCTGGTCTAAGGCCATGTCTCCGTTTTGGTCGCCGACCATAACCCCCTGTTCCGACACATAGCTGGCCGCGGCCCGCAGTTCATCGTTTTGAGCGGCAGCCCCCGCGTTGACGCACATGCTCAGGGCCAAGCCTGCGCACAGTACCGCAGACCAAACACGTTTTGCTTTCATTTCAGGCTCCCTCCTCATAAAGTGTCGTGCTTGCGCTTAACCGCAGCACCTTCCGTTCAGCGTCATACTGGCAATCATCGAAGCTGTAAATGCCCCACAGCGCCAGCTGTTCCGCTATATTGGAAGGGACATCGAACGTGAGATCCATGCGCAGATTGATCCTGCCTGTGTCGTCCTTTTGACAGCCGGATTGACGGAATGGGAATTCACAGACCATGACAAGCACCTCGTTTCCTTTTTGTTTGCAGCGCCTCTTACAGCCTCACAATAATACAGGAAATCCAGCTTGTCAAAGGTTTTTTATTCGGTAAAAGGACGTTATTTCGCACTTTGGGCAATCAGTGCCCAAATTCCATCTTTGCGCCTCTTTTGGGGCAAAAACGAACTCGAAAAAATGAATTTGAATTTTTTATGAACTCACTTCAATCCCCTGGACACAGACGCGCTTGGGTGGCTGATCCGCCAGACATGTAATCAAAGTGATCCGATTGTCTGATGTGGCGTTCAAATAGCTCCAGTCAGTCCAGTCGATGATCCCTACATAGCTGACGGAATAGGTGCGGGTTCCCAAACTTGTCTCATAGCGGATGGCATCACCGACCTCCAGATTTTTAATAGAGCCGATATTATGGCTGGAGCCCCGATTGTGTCCACACAAACCAATGTTCCCGCTCCATGCGCTCGTGCTGGGGAAGTGCCCCACACCTTTCCGCATGGACGCGGAGGATGTTCCATCATAGACCCGGTAACGGATGCCCAGGCTTGGGATTGAAAGAGTGCCTATGCTGCCGTTTGCCTGCTCTACGTCGCTGACAGGGGTAAAGGCCGTCACCGGGGTAACAGACGGTCCTCCCCACTGAAGCGGGTAATCATTGGAAGTCCCGTCTGGATAGATGCTTCCGGAAGAACTGCCAATGCCATACTCGATGGTGTTCCCTGCCAACGGAGAAGGTGCGCTGTCAGCCAGAGGGTCTAAAAAATCCACCGCATTCTGGCCGCCGTAATTGTACTGAGCGCCATAAACCTCCTCATATGCGGTGCTTCCATAATAGTCGGCCGGGGCTTTTGTTTCAAAAGAGTAATCGGCAGCCATTGCCGGTGTGCTGAGCAGCATACACCCCATCAGAGCGAGTGTGATGCGCTGGAACAGTTTCATAGTTCAGATCCCTCCTTATCCTCGTCCTTGACCGCAAACCAATAATTTTCTGTTTCGTTCCCGTCAATGGGCTCTACCAGATGCGTACGCACCCCATCATAAAGGCGGATGCTGATGAGCCGTCCGGCCAGCTTCCGGGCCAGCTTGTTTTTCAATTCCACGCTGGAATCTCCCGCGGGGTATTCTTTCAGCTTGGTAAAGTCCAGTTTTGGATTGCGTACAGCTATGCGCTGCCTGCCCAGCTTTTTATATGCAACACCTTTTGCGTTCATCGCATAGATGGCCGCATTTGGCCGGCGCAGATATAGAAAAGCCAGGATAAGCGCATGTTCTCTACGTTGATTTCTCCATCTCTTTTGACGATCCCCATCTGATAAAGCCTGCTGAGCAGTGGACCATCCATGGGACGGGCGGTGGAGGGCGTTCCTGCTGCTGTCATTTTGATCCATCCTTTCGTTGTAAAATGTGAAATGGGCAAAAAGAAAGGGCTAATGGCGGATGAAGCCATCATGCCCTAACTTCTTA
>PPYE01433559.1_pt1 | contig 11887 bp, 8 predicted proteins | sample 1559881 | NCBI WGS metagenome assembly PPYE01 (sample SAMN08240022, study PRJNA423297) | Human gut metagenome, whole genome shotgun sequencing project.
GTATTTTTCCAATAACTTTCCGGTTTCGTGTCAGGATTTTTCTGCAAATCCCGCAGATAATTCATCACATCCCATGGACAGTAAACATCCACATCGCCAAAATGATATCCGTCATACCATATTTTTATCTGCTGCGCATGTTCTTCTTTGCCCGCATCCGTCAGCAGCTTATCAACATCTGTCTGTGTAAAGCCAAAATATTCATTCAGCCGGGAAACAGAAATTGTATCGGAAACAAAATTATTGGTACCGGTAAAAATACTTTCTTTGGCAATTTTCAGGCACCCGGTGAGAACCGCAAACTTAAGAGCCGGATTATCTTTCAATGATGTACTCATCAAAGCTTTCACGATCTCCAGCATTTGAACGTAATATCCATGATCACTTGCTTTGGCAACAGGAACATCATATTCATCCAGCAAAAGAATCACCGGCTTACCATAATACATTTTCATGAATGTAATCAACAGGGACAGACTTCTTTTTACTTCTGTCACAGATGCCTTTCCTTCCACGAGACGTCTGATGATCTCTTGGTCATAGGGATTGATTTTATCACTGCCAAGAAGATACAAATGTTCTTTATATAAATCTGTAATGGTGGCCGCAAGCATTTCATACGCACTGGTAAAAGTCAGGCCGTCTACATCTTTAAACGATAAAAAAATAACAGGATACTGGTTCATCCATCTATCGCACAGTTCCCGGTTCTCAGCAATCTCAAGACCTGCGAATATATTTCTGCTGTCCTTTCGGATATCAAAAAAACTGGCAAGCATACTCATCCCCAACGTTTTTCCAAAACGCCGCGGCCTGGTAATCAATGTGACCAATGTGGACTCTGTGCTCAATATTTCAGCAATCATACCACTTTTATCGACATAGTAATATTCATTTTTACGAATCTGCTCAAAATCAGAAACGCCCACAGGAATATTTATTTTGCACATATTGTCCGCTCCTTCCCTCTCACGACAGGATCAATCTATTATTCCGTTTTTCAGCTCCGTATATTTCTCCTTACTCCCGCATCATTCATAATGCTTCCTTACATTTCCACTTTCTCAAACCGGTATTTCTGCTTAATCTCCGGGTATTTCTCCCTGTCCACTTCACTCATAAACATGGCGTACGGTCTGGCGCACACCTTAAACGGCGCATACAACGCCTGGTAGATGACCAGCCGCTCGCCGGTCTCCGTATGCTGCGCAAAGGCCAGAACCTTATAAAGATACTCTGATGTCTCCGCAGACACCCATTCTCTTTTAAAATGTCTCACAATATCTCCCACATGGATATCTCTCCGGATGTTTTCTGCGTTTTCTTCTTTCGGTGCTTCCGGCTCTGTATCCAGTTCCGTATATTCCTCTTTATCCAGAGATACCGGCACGCCGGTTCTGCCGGAAATATGTACGCCGCCATACCAGGTTCCCTCTATCTCAAAAATATCCCCAATCTCATACTCCGGGCTGAATTCGTCGTTCTTTTTTATGATTCTGATTCTGCTCATTTTTGCTGCTCCTGTTCTGTTTTGCAATTATTTAACATTTTTCTTCTCATCCGGCACAAAACTGTCAAAAATAATAACCTGAAAGATTCCCTTCGCCCTTTCCAGCTCATCCTGATTTCTGATGGTCCAGCCTACATTTTCCACATCATAAATCTTCCTGCACAAGGTGTAAGCCAGGCTGCCACTCCATATGTGGTTAAAAGCGATAAAATCAGGCCTGGCTTTGAAATTCAGCAGCAAATTAGTCAGAATAAATTTTTCTGACCATTTCCGCCTTGACTCGTCCAGGAAAAAATTAGTGCTGAGCTGTCCTCGAATCACAGCCGGCCGGTTTTTTCGGAACCATTCCACAGCAAGAGGATGGAAGGACTCCATACAATAACAGCCAGAGTAACCATCCATAATCTCTGCCATGACTTTTGTCGTTTCTTTCCAGTTCCCCTCCGGTTTCACCTCGACAATTAACGGAACTTTTCCGTCCACAACCTTCAGAACATCTTCAAACAGAGGAATCCTCTCTCTGGATATTCCCAGAGAATATTCCTGTAATTCGGCATATGTACAATCACGTAAAAGGCGGTCTGCGCGACACAGCCTCCTCAGTGATTCGTCATGGAATACTACCAGTTTATGGTCCATTGTCAGCTGAACATCCAGTTCAATGCCATATCCCTGATCCACGGCCCGCTTAAACGCCGGAATCGAATTCTCCGGTATGCCGTTTTCATTATCAAACAGTCCTCTGTGAGCGATATACTGCTTCTCAAAAACAGCCATTTCCTGCCGCCTTGAAGTATTTGGCCTGATGCAGTATAAAAATACAATTGCAATCAAAATTATTACGATGCATATTCCAATAATTATTGTTGTCATTGTTTATATCCCCTTTGTCATTATTTATTTCCCACGACATTTCCCATTGATATACTGAAAAATATTTTCTTTTTAATCTCCTTATAATCCAACGTAAGTTCTAAAACGTCATCCAAACCGCCATCTAAAGTGTCATTTAAAACCTCATTTTGGCGGTTTAAAAGTTCTATATTGGCGGTTTAAACCTCAGTGTCAGCAGCGGTATCTGTAATATTATCAAAATGCAGATATCTGTTTATTTATTGAAAAAGCTTGATAACAGAAAGAATATCCATTTGATTATATACAAAAGCTTTTCTCAGTAATGTATCCGGCACCATTGCATCATATTTATCGACTTTTGGAACTTGCCCTTCTAAAAGAACTAAACTTGGATCGTCCAAATTCAATTTACATTTTTTCAATCTTTGAATAAAATCTTTAATGCTAAGCTCTGTTGTGACTTTTATGTAATAGCTTGAACTTGATACTGAAATTATTTCTAATGTCTCTTTTAATCCACAGGAAAGTAATTTTACCAAAGTATCCATTTGCTTTGTTCCAACCCATGGACAGATATAAAATGAGTGATCATCACAAGGAATAATATTATTATCCAATAAATGATATTCTTTTATATATGTTCTTGTATTTGCTAATATTTTCTTAGCATTTGGCTGTAAATACACATATTCTTTATCTTCTTGAAGTATTTTTTTCATCTTCTGAACAACCTTTGTATGAACATTGCCACTTTGACCAAACCACGGAGATACTTTGGCATTTTTTACTCTCGTAACATATATTATTAAGCGATCTTCATCAATTGAAAGAGCTTTCCATGCTTTGCCTCCAAGGACAAAAACCTCTTCAATTGCCGGGCAATGATTTAACGTTCCAATTTCTCCCTCTCTTGCTATAATATGATACGTTTTTTCTTCTTGGAAAACAGAAAAAAATGAATAATGGTTTACGATCTTTTCCCCTTTTAATCCAATAATAATTCCACCATCATCCATACGCTGCAAGTAATTTTCCTGAATCATAAATCGTAAGAGTTCTTGATATTCACTTTGTAAAATTGTACTTCTAAATGGAGGAAGTAATAAAACTTTTCTGGCTAATTCTTTAGGTATAAGTTCTCCATATGTCATTAAAATGCTTAACGTTTGATGAACCAATAAGCTAAATGGTTTTCTTTTTTGCTCAAAAGGTTCAACCCAGCGCTCTTCAAGATATAATTGAATAATAGCAATAGAACGAATTAAATCCCAAGGAATGCTATCAAAAAAATTGCTACTATTATTTTCAAAAGTATTTACAAATAACATTTGTGATTTTCCTGTGCGTCTGCCAGTCCGTCCAAGCCTCTGTACAAAACTTGCACATGTATATGGAGCACCAATCTGAATAGTCGTATCTAAATCACCGATATCTATTCCAAGCTCTAAAGTCAATGTTGCAGCAGTAACAGATGGACCCATATTATTTTTCAGAACACGTTCCGTTTCACTTCTACTTTCCGCTGATATACTGCCATGATGAACATAAAAAATATCTTTTTCACCTCGGATTTTTGCAATTTTCTTTAAATTAACTATGGTTTCTTCAGCCTTACTTCTAGAATTTGTAAATATAAGACATTTTTTGTTATGACAATGATCATATAGAAAATTATAATAATCTTGGATTACTCTTATATCTTTTTTCTTCTCATTTTGAACAATAAATGTCTCTACACATAGCGAAACTATTCGCTTATGGTTTTTTATTCCAACTGCAATTGCGTCTCTATTACTTCCTGCTGATATGTATTTCATTGCTGGTTTATAATCATTTAAAGTAGCTGATAAACCTATTCTACGTATTTCGTGTCCAATTATTTGTTCTAAGCGAGAAATTAAACAAATTATCTGCATTCCTCTATCTTGTCCCATTAGTGCATGGATTTCATCTATAACAATAAATCTTAAATCCAAACATAAACGTTGAATATCTCCAAGATGATTCATAAGGAGTGACTCCAATGATTCAGGAGTAATTTGTAAAATTCCCCGAGCAGTTTTTAATATTTTCTTTTTTTTAGATTGAGAAATATCCCCATGCCAAGCCCAAACGGGAATATCACTTTCTTCAAGAAGTCCATTTAATCGTTCAAATTGATCGTTAATTAATGCTTTTAAAGGGCTAATATACATAATCCCAATAGAATTAGAAGGATTTTTATCGAGCATTGTCAACATAGGAAAAAAAACGGCTTCTGTTTTTCCCGATGCAGTTCCTGATGCGACAATAACATGTTTATTTGTATCCATGATAGCTTCACATGCTTCGATTTGAACTTCTCTTAAATCTGTCCATTTTTTTCGATATATATATTCTTGAATAAAAGGCGCATATCGTTCAAAAGCATTTTTCATTATATATCAAACTCCGCAAATATATCATCAATAAAATCGTCTGTTGCTTCCGGATTATTTTTCGCATTTTTTACTTGAAATTTTTCATCATTAATCAATTGTGAAAATGATACATCTGGATTTTGATATAAAATATTTAATAGTCCTAAGAAATCTCTTGTTACTTCTCTAGGTGTCAGTAGTTGATCGGCTCCCAAACGTGAAAGAACGCTATTTAAAAATATGCTGAGCTCTTGTTCTCCCAGTTCACATTTATATGAATAATAAAAACTATGAAGTTCACATAGTCTTTCCAATAAAAGATATATTTCTTCTGGTGATAATTGATTTAATTTAATAACAGGACCTGTATAATCAATAAATCCATCTGAACTAAAACGATTATCAACAAGACGAGATTTCAATGCTTCATAACTGAATAACCCACGTCTTTCATCATAAATAAATTGTGGCGTTCCGCTCATAAATACACCAAAATAATGAGCCTTGCCCTGCATTGTATCATTAAATATCGTTAGCAATTTTTCATAATTACTGTTTCTGGCTTGTTTATGCGTAATTTTATATAAATTAACCCCTTCATCCAAAAATATAATTAATCCGTTATAGCCAGCTTTTTTTACAAATAATGCAAATAATTTTAAAAAGTCATACCAGCTTTGATCATCAATAATACTATCTACTGGCAAACTTTTTTTAGCTTCTGTCTTTGTTGAATACTCAGCACGCAACCATCTTAAGGCAGACTGCTTCATTTGATCATCACCGCATTTTATCCCTCTCCAATAAGTATTCACAATAGTAGCAAAAGCAAAACCATAAGACATCTCTGATAATTCAGCCAATACTCCTGATATATGTTCACTAACCAATTCAATTAATTCGGGATCGGTTGCCTTAAGATTATTTTCTCTTGCAACAGTTAATTGAATAGAAGCAATCCATTTTTGAAGAATGGATTCCAGTGCTCCTCCTTCTGGACGAGTTTTCGTAGATAGATGTTGCATTAATTCTCTATATGTAGCGATTCCCTGACCTTTGGTTCCAGTTAATCTTCTTTCCGGAGATAAATCTGCATCCATAACAACAAATGAGCGCTCCATTGCATTATTTCTTATCATTTGAATTAAAAAGCTTTTTCCACTTCCATATTTTCCACATACAAAACGAAATGCAGCGCCTCCATCTTGAACGGTTTCTAAGTCATGCAAAAATGCATTCACTTCTTTCTGTCTACCTACCGCAATATGACGTAAACCAATTCTGGGTACAACACCAGCAGTTAAAGAATTAATCAATGCTGCCGCTTCACGGCGATTTATCGTAGCCATTTCTGTCCCTCCTATTTCATAGCCTTCCTAAGTTCTTCTTTATATTGTTCTAAAATATTTATCTCATTTCCAAATAAATCAATCAAAATATCATCAAGATATTGTGTAGCCAGTTCATTAATTTCATCTAACATAATTTCGGGCATTGTCAAATTTCCTTCGGCAATTTTTTCTATTTTTTCCTGTTTTAAATCATTTTGTATAATTATACAAATGATTTTTTCCTGCTCAATTGATAAATTTTCAATAAATGTTTTCATTGGTTCTGATAAATCCGTTATTTTAAAATATGATTTTTCATCAACTGATTCTTTTTTTTGCATAATTTCAATATGATTCTCATAAATATAAGCAAGTTCATCTCGGTAATCATCTTCAACAACTAATTCATCATTTTCAAACACGATAAGAGCACATGCCAAATATTTATATGCCTGTTCATTAATTTTATTGGCTAAGATTACTTTTTCATTATTACTACTGCATTCCCATTGATTTTGATATAAATCATCTAAAAGATTTCTTTCTTGCGTAGACAAGTCACCCAGAAGATTTTTAACCTCTTCCAAGTCAGTTAAAAGCTCTTTTGTTCCAACTGTATTTTCTTCAGGAACTTCAAGGGCTTCTCGTACAGCATCAGATTGTTTTCTTAATTCATTGATACTATTAACATCTAATTTTAAAGTATTCTTTTTGTTATTCTTTTCCAAAGGTTTTTTTGGAGAATACTCTTTTTCTAAAAACTTTTTAATTAATCCTTCTATATCTTTATCTACGGTTACTCCTCGTAGACGTCCTCTACTTTTATAAATTTCTCGTAATGTATTCTCAGTAAATCGCACAATCTCATTTATAAATTCTCGCAATTGAAGATAAGAAGTATATCTTTTGATTTCTAATTCAATTTGTTCATTTGCATTTGGACATATAGCATTTTGAAAAAGAATATGTATTTGTTTTTCAGCTTCTTTTGGACCATACAATAATAAAATTCCCCTATTGTTCTTTCTTTGAAGAATTTTATCTACTAAAGAAATAACCTGTGGTATTGCAGCTTCCATTAATAATTGATGACCATCTTTATAGAATTTACTACGCCTAAAGGAATAATCACATAACAATTCAATTAATTCGACCGGTAACTTTAAAGTCTCATCATTCACATGGCTATTTATTAATATATCTGCCATTGTGCTTTGATATCTCAAATTATGAAAGGAGATATTTGGAGTAATATAATCTATTCCATACAAATAAGCAAAATCAAATGTCCAAGCTAACAAAAAATGATCCAGTTGATGATAACTCTCACGATACTGCATCCATATTGTATTCAATTTATCATAACCTTCCGTGGCATCCGTCCAACCAATACCACTCAAAAGTTCATAAATATAAATAAAAATATATGACAAATCGGTATTAATAAAATGACCTTTTCTTATTTCTGTTCTCCAATAAAAATACCACGATTTTTGCTGTGAATCCATACTGTCATAAGTAGGAAAATATGTCATAAATGGAACAAATGGAACCTCTCTTCCTTCTTTCTCAGAAAAAAGTTTCATATCTCTAAAAAATTTGTTCCAACCGTAAATTTTATAATCAAATCTATTGTTTTTATAATGATTTACTACATTAATATCACTTTGTTGTACAATATTTTCTTCAGAAAAAATATTTGCAACTCGATTTAATTTCTGTTCCTCTACTTCTTTAATATTTTGTTGTGGAATAATTTGTTTCTTTTCTTCTTCACCTTCTAAAGAAAAATCAGAAAAAATATCCTCATTTTTTTCTATTTTTTCATTATCTACATATAATTCTCTCTTTTTTTCTATGAATAAAATATTATCTTCTATATTTTTATCAATTCTTTTTACTGGCGTTACAACTACGTCATTATTTTTTTCCACCATGATATTTCTTTTAATTTTTATTATAACAACTGAATATTGAATCATAACGAGAATCCATATAAATGCCGCCCATTCTGAAATAGTAAATGTTAAAATACCATACACTATTCCAGAAATTAAACTAATCTTATGAGAACACTTTATTCCTATAATAATTAAAGAAAACCAATTAAAAACTGGAATAAAAGAAATTAAGCGAGTAAATAATCCAGGAAGCTTTTTTTGTTTTTTTGACTTTATCATAATAAATTCCTCTTTTTATATCAATATTTAAAATATTTTATCACTTTTTTTCTGTTTTGTGTAATATATTTATATATACTATTGTATATTTGTTTCCAAATAATATTTAATGATTTTATATAGTACATTAAATAAATCATATCTAATTCTATTCTTAATATATATAAACTGGATATTAACTCATCATTCCATTTTGGTTAATTTTTTTCAGCAATTCCCCGCATACACCCACTTTAAATGTTTCTCGGCCACTGCTTTCAGCCGGTATATTTTCTCCACATCCGTCGCCGCTCTGTCCGTCATCTTATATCTCGGGAAGAACCTGGTCACATGGAGGGGAATGTCTGGATTGATGGAGGCAATCCACTGTGCTTCCTGTTCCATTTCTTCTTCGGAATCGTTTTCTCCGGGTACGATGAGAGTGGTCAGTTCCACATGGCAGCTGCCAGCAGCCCGCTCGATGAAATGTTTCACTGTCTCCAGGTCTCCGCCCAGTTTTTTGTAATAACCTTCGCTGAATCCTTTCAGATCGATGTTCATGGCGTCAATGTAAGGGAGAATCTCGTCCTGAACGGACAGTTCTGCCGTGCCATTGGTGACCAGAACATTTTTCAGGCCGCGGGCGTGTACCAGGCAAGCGGTGTCCCGGACGTATTCATAACTGATCAATGGCTCGTTGTAAGTGAAGGCCACACCGATATTTCCGTACATTTTGCACTGCTCTGCCAGGTCTGCCAACTCCTCCGGTGACATACGGCGGCAGCCGGTTTCCGATTCGCTGCACATGGATATTTCGTGATTCTGGCAGAATGGGCAGGACAGGTTACAGCCGAAGCTTCCCACCGACAGAATCTGACTGCCCGGATGAAAGCGGCGCAGTGGTTTCTTTTCGATGGGATCAAGCATCAGGGCTGTAAGTTTTCCGTAGCTTGTGCTGATGATCGTTCCGTTTTCATTTTTTCTTGCCCGACAGCGGCCGTACTGCCCTTCTGCCAGAGAACAATGATGAGGACAGACCGGGCAGATGATACGATTTCCTTCTCTTTGCTTCATTAGAAATGTCTCACCACCTCAAACCGTTCCAGTTGAACATCATCATCGTAAGTAGAGATGCCCGCCTTTTGTTTTGCAATGGTGATCTGGTCTTCGACGGTGTCCACTCCGTCCAGATTCGGCAGCAGCAGTCCCCGCTTGCGGCCTTTTGTTACGATCACACCGTAGCGTTTGACATCAAGTTCGTCCGGAGAGGTGATTGCTTCCGGTGTGCCGAGGACATCAACGCTGTAAACCAGCTTGTCTAGCTCGTCCGACTGTACCGGATGGAAACGCGGATCTTTTGTGGACGCACTGATGGCGTTGGCGATGATTTCTTCTGCGATGCTTTTCTGTACCGGAGTGATGGTGCCGATGCAGCCGCGGAGACGCCCTTCTTCTTTCAGGGAAACGAAGACGCCTGCCCGGCTTTCATACATTTCTTCCGGAAGGTCTTTTGGGATAGAGATTTGCCTTCTTTCGCCCACGTAAGCCTCAATGGTCTGACGTGCCAGACGAACGTAAGCGTCTTCCGATTCTTTCCGACGTTTTACTTCTTCTGCGATTTTCTCCTCGTACTGGCGCAGAAAATCCCGTTCCGGCGCCCGGCCTTCCACCTCATAGGTACAGACGCCATACCCGACGCCGAAGGTTCCCTCGTGAGATAGCTTTTCCGCTTTTACTGCCAGGCGATCCAGCGTTCCGGCCAAGATGACGAAGGAGCGGTGGCCACATTCTGCCGCTTTATCGCAGAATTCTTCCGTAAAGTCAAAAAGCTGGTCAAAGGCGGCGGCTCCCATGACTTCCATGATGCGGCTGTCGTATTCCGGCCCTTCCTTCTGGAAACCGTAAGGCCCGTCTTCTTTGAGTTTGTGAGACAAATCGCCGCTGCCGATAACGACAATATTTCTTCCGCAAAGTTCCGCCGCTTTCTGTATACACTGCCCCAGCATGTAATGCTGCGACAGTGGCAGACCGGACAGCCCGATGCGCACTGTCTTGTAATCTGTATAATAATGATTCAGAAACCAGAGGGGAATCATGGTGGCATGATCGAGCCTGCTGTCCCTCTCACCCATGGTTCCGGCGGGGATTTCTCTGGCTTCGGCTTCCTGAGACAGAGCTTCCACCAATTCCGTGTCATACTGCACCTGGATTTTTACCTGCGGCGCACGGAACTGACCGAAATCTCCCCGGGCTCCTGTCCCCGGTGAAATGTGAAAATAATCCGCATACATAATGGAATGTGGCGACAGCACCACCACGGTATCCGGCTGCCATGAAGCGATTTTTTTCGCTGCCTCATGATACGCGTCGATGGTCGCCTGAATTGCCTTCTCCTGTCCTCGTCCCACATCCGGTATGATCAGCGGCGGATGAGGAACCATCACTGCACCTTTTACTGCCATAGTAACCCTCCTGTTCCAAATGATATTTTCGGTTAAAAATCATACCGCAGCACAGCGCAGTTCTTCACGCCGAATGCGGCATATTCTTCATTGGTCATCTCATAAAAATACGACTGTACCACTCTGGCAATGCCGTTATGAGCCACCAGTATGTATGTTTTCTCATCGGACTCTGCTTTTACATCGTCCAGCAGATTGTAAATCCTCTGCGCCAGGTGAAGCATGGATTCGCCGCCGTCATAGCGGCAGCAAAAGTCTTCTTTCGCCTTCTTAAATTCCAGCCCGTCTCTGGCAGTGGACTCCCATTTGCCGAAATTCTGCTCGACGAGCCGAGGTTCCATTCTGGCTGGAATACCGGTGATCTCGAAGATATGCTGGGCAGTCTCCGCCGCGCGGCTGAGAGGTGAGTAGAGAATCTCATCGGCCTGTATGCCTTCCTCCACGATCTTCTTTCCCGTCTCGATGGCCTGCTGATGGCCAAGCTCCGTCAGCGGAATATCCGTTGCCCCGCAGATTTTATTTTCCACGTTCCACACGGTCTGACCGTGACGAACAAAATATACATGTCCCATTATACTGTCCTTTCTCCTTACATAATCTCGAATATCAATATCTTCTCCCGCGGATCTTTCCCCTCAAACAGATCACCGCAGTCTATTTCGTCCACAAACATCAGCAGCTCCTGCGTCATCAGATACGCCACATATTCATCGGACGGATAATAAAAATAAAGCTGAATGTTTCTGGGATTCTCATAGTAAGAATCCAGAATCCGCGCCATCACCTTCTGCAGGATTTCCACAGAAAATGGATTGAAAAAATAGCACCGGTCCACTTCAGCGGGAACCGGGTACTGCTCTGCATTTGCCAAAACGAAGGAAGCTCTCCTTCCGGACACTGCCGTCTGCTGATTGGACAGCGCACGTTCATACATGCGAGGGTCGTACTCGATTCCCATGGTGCGGCATCGGGTCTGATAAGACAGGTAGAAGTCCACCCGACCTTTCCCGCAGCCATAGTCCAGAAGTACATTTCTTTTGGAAATGTATCCGCTGCCGGCCAGCCGTTCCAGGACAGAGTACGGCGTCGGTTCGTAAGGATACCGGTATTGGTCCGCCATGGAATCATCCCGTCCGGTAGTTTTAATACGGAGAAGCTTGTCCCATTGCAG
>PPYE01682833.1_pt1 | contig 11887 bp, 12 predicted proteins | sample 1559881 | NCBI WGS metagenome assembly PPYE01 (sample SAMN08240022, study PRJNA423297) | Human gut metagenome, whole genome shotgun sequencing project.
TCGTAGGAAATTGGGCGGATAAGCGATTTGTTCAAAATGTGAGCAAAATTCCACCGCTGCGTTTTCGGTTGCTTATTTATTTTTTATCATATACTGAAAGACTACAGTTGGCCAACTACAAATTTAAATTTACATATGTTCACGAAAGTAATCATGAAAATACTGCATAACCTTCACCAACAGATCCTGTTCCTGCTCATTAAGCGTATCAAGCAGTCCCTGGATCATACGTTTATGAAATTCTCTGTGATGACTGTACGCTTTCCTCCCCTTCTCAGAAAGAGATATATAAACAACTCTGCGATCTTTCTCTCCGCGTTTGCGATTTACATATCCTTTCTTCAAGAGGTTATTGATAGCGGTTGTAAGTGTACCAACCGTAATGTTTAAATCTCCTGCAATCGTTGACATATTCTTCGGTTTCTTGATCCCGATCGCATCAATAATATGCAGATCTTTGTTCGAAATATCCTTAAACTCATCTGTGATCACGGCTTTCTCTTCTTCATATGAAATTCCGTGGAATAAGTCTACCACCATATTATTTAAACGATCTTTATCCAATCAATTCACCTCCTAAACAACGATTTAAGAGTATTATACCTTTAATTATTGGAATTTTCCACTTCTAAATTGTGTGCTTCTCCAATAACTTTTGCTAAAGCTTCTTTTGCCTGTGTAGGAAGTGCATTGTATCCACCATCTTCTACGTCTTTTTCGAAGACAAAGTTTAGTCTGTCTGTCATTCTTGCTTTTAATGTTTCCACATAATTCATATCATTGAAATCTGAAACATATCCTTCCATCTCAAGCACTTCGATATCTGTAAATGGTCCCCACTGTTTGAATTCTCCAGTTCCTTCTACAACCTGCTCAATTGCGGAAATTGTTGTTGCAGGTTTGATATCTTTACCCATGAAGTCTCCTGTATTAATGATATAGCAGTCTACATTTCTTTCTTTTACAAGTTTTCTAAACTTCTTGTAGTCATTTACAAGAGGGTATGTTCTAAATGGGTTTGCATATGGTTCCACAACCAGACGGTTTGGATCTACTCCAGGTGCCAGACGTTCCGCACTGCTTCGTTTTGTTGCAAGTGTTGCTCCCATAACAGATGCTAAAGAAGCTCCTTTGATCTTAACAATTGGTGGGATTGTTGGGTCTTTCATGATCCAGAAGATTGCATTTACTGGGTCATTGATCTTATCTACACGGTTTGGTGACCATAATTTGGACTTGATTGCACGACCATTTCCGTTACGGATATCTTCTGTGACAAGAACGACTTTTCCTTCGCTATCTCTCGTTGCAGAGCAATTCTGTGCTGTTAATAAGTATTTATTATCTGGGCATCCTGTTGGATAGTCCGCTGTTTTATCAAAATATGTTGGTTCCATTGCAATAGATGCACCTGTTTCTGTATTGATGATAAATGCATCGTCATGCAGAACCTGAATCTCTTCGTATTTATTATTATGTGTTGCATGTGTTAATGTGGATTTTCCTGATCCTGATAATCCGAAGAAAGATGCTACGAATTTCTCTCCATTATCTAATCTGAATTCTTTCTGTCCACCATGGCAGGAAGCATATCCGTTACGATTTGCGATCGCCCATGCAATTGTTAATGTACCTTTCTTATGTTCCCCAAAGTATTTCATACCAAGAAGTGCAGCACAGTTTGTGTCTGTATTAAAATATGTTAATCCTAATGGATGTTCTTCATGTGTCCACTGTGGATCTGAGAAAATATAGATATCTGTCTCATCTGCAACTGGCTGTGAATTCTTATACATTTCATTGTATTCAGGATTCATATACTGGAAATTTAACATCCAGGAATATAAAATATTTTCTTCACCTTCTGGAATTAAAAGATGTGCTTTTACCATAAATTCAGGATCTAATCCGATATATACCTGTGCATGGTACATTGTTGTCCATCTTGTATCATAGATCGCATCCATTAATTTTAAATCCAGATCATTTATATCGACACCAGGTTCACTGGAAATTCTTCTTGCGGCTGCACAGCGTCCAGTCACTGATCCATCATTAAATAATAGAACTTTGGACCCCTCATCTAAACCAATCGCTTCTGGTTTATATACTGGCATATCTGTAACGATCGTTCCAGGCGAATTCTTTGCTAATTCATAAGCCTGTTTTAAATCTTTTACTTCTACAACGTTATTTCCATAGAATGCTGCTTCAATAATGGATCTTGTTTTTGAAAATCCAGGCTTTCCTTTTCCGATTTCTTCATGTGTGTAATAAGCTTTTGTTGACATAAGTTACTCCTCCATTCATAGGTTGCTTTCGATGCGTCTTCTCAAAATGTCAAAACTACATGGGCCTGCATCTAAAATCTCTGTGTGGTACGCTTTTAAGCTGTATTTATTCCCTGCCATTTTCTTATAATCAGTCAAAAGCTCATGAAACTCCTGATAACCGATATAATAAGATAAATAATTTGCAGGATTCTCGATAATCATCTGAAATAATTCATCTGCCTGAGAATCATCCATTCCAAATGATCTTAAATACGCCCTGACATCTTTCTTCTTCCATCCTTCATAATGAACTCCAAGATCAACTCTTGAACAAAGTGCCAGATTGTACTCGTACATCTCCATATTCATCTGTTGATAAATATCGCCATATCCTTCAGCATCCATCATACTGTAACTAAAAACTTCTACATACGTTGCATATCCTTCTGAATATCCAGGATAATCAAGCAGATAGCGCACTGGATCATCGTTCCTTGCCGCATAATATACATTCTGGTATAAATGTCCTGGGTATCCTTCATGTGCCAAAGTTGGATATAACTCTGCAGTCTGTGCCTTATTAATGTAAATTACATTCTCCTTGTAAGAATCAATCTCTGGTACCATATAGAACGCAGGACTGGTATATTCTTCCATGGTTTTGTGCACATATTTTATTTTACAGCTAACTTTTGGTGCCTTTGGATAATATTTTACCATCTTTTGCCTTAGTTTGTTAAGTATATTTTGTGGATTTTGCACAATTTTTATATTTTTTTTATGATTTCTATATTCATTTATGATATTTGGATACTTTTTTTGCAATTTTATAAGTTTTCGAAGGCATTTTTCAATGGATCGATCACTGATTTCGATCATTTCTTCTATCGTTTTATCTGATCCTGTTTTCTGTGCAACCAATACTTTATAATATTCTTTTCCATTTTTATAATAATACAGACCATTTTCATTTTTCCCATTTCCATTTAATGCCTGCAAATGGGAATATAATTTTTCATAAGCAGGCAGCACCTTTGTACCGATCAATTTCTTATTTTCTCTGCAGTATTTCTTTTTCTGAGCTGCATTAATTCCTTTAATATCTGCAATTCTTAAATTAAATGTTGCAACCAACATATTGTTTTCTTTTTGCTTTATGACATTCTGAATCTGCTGCAATACTTCTTTTAAAGACTGATCAGATAGGAATAAATTTCTCTTTACCTGTTCCTTGCTGTATTCGATCAGTGAATCAAAATATCCATCCAGTCCCTTCAATAATTGAAAATAGCTTTTGATATCTTTCTCATTTTTCAGACGATATTCACTTAATGTCAGAAGAATCTGTGCCTGCTGCCCAGATGTTTTCCCAAGGATTCTTTCATAATACGGATACATCGAAAGATTTTTCTGTCTTCTTAAATAATCCATCAAAACCATATATGTATTTTGCTGTTTTTTCGTCAATTCCTTTTGTTTAAATTTTTTTAACTTCTCAATTTCTTTTGAAATTTTAATTTTTTCATTCAAGATACTTCCCTGATTCATGGATGGATAAAGATTTTTCGGTTGTTCTAATCTATATTTTTCTGGATTTTCTAAAAAGAAATGCATCGTGATCTCATTTGTTGATATATTTTCTTTAAAAAACGCATCCGTATACTGATCAAATACTTTTTTTGTTGTATTCTTTTTTTGATCTTTCCATTCTTGGATCAGACTATATCCTCCTAGAAATATCAGACAAATTCCAATCATGATCAACTTTATTCTGATCTTTTTCAATCTCCCTGCAAATTCCATTTTTACCTCCAAATAAACACTTGTTAATATCTTATTTTTTAAAGAAAAAAAATAGACTATCCGCACAAGATGTACTATAATTATAAGGATAGAAACAGAAAATCGGAGGATCATTATGAGTAAGAAACCATATTATATTACGACTGCAATTACTTATACTTCCGGAAAACCTCATATTGGTAACACATATGAGATCATCCTGGCAGACAGTATTGCTCGATATAAAAGAATGGAAGGCTATGACGTATTTTTCCAGACAGGAACTGACGAACATGGCCAGAAAGTAGAATTAAAAGCAGAAGAAAAAGGGGTAACACCAAAAGAATTCGTTGATGATGTTGCCGGAGAAATCAAGAGAATCTGGGATCTTATGAACACTTCTTATGACCGTTTTATCAGAACAACTGATGAAGATCACGAGAAACAGGTTCAGAAGATTTTTAAGAAATTATATGAACAGGGAGATATCTACAAAGGTGAATACGAAGGTTTATACTGTACACCTTGTGAATCTTTCTTCACAGAGAGCCAGTTAGTAGATGGTAAATGTCCTGACTGCGGACGTCCAGTACAACCTGCAAAAGAAGAAGCTTATTTCTTAAAATTAAGCAAATATGCAGACCGTCTGATTGAACACATCAATACACATCCTGAATTTATTCAGCCAGAATCCCGTAAGAATGAGATGATGAACAACTTCCTTCTTCCTGGACTTCAGGATCTGTGTGTTTCAAGAACATCATTTTCATGGGGAATCCCAGTTGACTTTGATGAAGGACACATCGTTTATGTATGGTTAGATGCATTAACAAACTATATCACAGGTATCGGTTATGACTGTGATGGAAACAGTTCAGACAAGTTTAACAAGTTCTGGCCTGCAGATCTTCACCTGATCGGTAAAGATATCATCCGTTTTCATACAATTTACTGGCCAATCATCCTGATGGCACTAGATCTTCCACTTCCTAAACAGGTATTTGGACATCCTTGGCTGCTTCAGGGCGATGGTAAGATGAGTAAATCCAAAGGTAACGTTTTATACGCAGATGATCTGGTTGACTTCTTCGGAGTTGACGCAGTGCGTTATTTCGTTCTTCATGAAATGCCTTTCGAACGTGATGGTGTGATCTCATGGGAATTGATGATCGAGCGTATGAACTCTGACCTTGCAAATATTCTTGGTAACCTTGTAAACCGTACGATTTCTATGTCCAACAAATATTTTGGAGGAATCGTAGAAGACAAGGGTGTTGTAGGAGATTATGATGATGATCTGAAAGCCGTTGTGACAGGTACAAGAGATAAAGTTGCTGAGAAGATGGCTGACCTTCGTGTTGCAGATTCAATGACTGAGATCTTTAACTTATTCCGTCGCTGCAACCGTTATATTGATGAGACTATGCCTTGGGTATTAGCAAAAGACGAAGCTTCAAAAGACCGTCTGGCTACTGTTTTATACAACCTTGTTGAAGGAATCACAATTGGTGCATCTTTATTATCACCATATATGCCTGAGACATCTGAGAAGATCTTTGCTCAGTTAAATACATCTATGGTTGAATTTGATAACCTTGCAACATTTGGAAACTACAAGAGTGGTACAAAAGTAACTGAAAAACCTCAGATCTTATTTGCAAGATTAGATGAGAAAGAAGTTATGGAAAAAGCCAAAGTCTTAATGGAGAAACAGGCTGCTTCTGTCAAAGCTGCAAACGCTGCTGTAGAAGAAGATACTGTCATCGACATTGAACCAAAAGATGAGATCACTTTTGATGATTTCACTAAGATGCAGTTCCAGGTTGGCGAGATCATTGCCTGTGAAGAAGTGAAGAAATCCAAGAAACTTCTTTGCTCTCAGGTTAAGATTGGAAGCCAGGTAAAACAGATTGTTTCTGGTATCAAAGCTTATTATAAACCAGAAGATATGGTCGGTAAGAAAGTTATGGTACTTGTGAACTTAAAACCAGCCAAATTAGCAGGAGTTCTCTCTGAAGGAATGTTACTTTGTGCTGAAAATGATAAGGGTGAATTAGCTCTTGTAACACCAGATAAAGATATGCCAGCAGGTGCTGAAATCTGTTAATTATACTTATTTATTCTCTAGTTTATAAGTAAACAAATGAATTGACAACCAGATTTTGGTATGCTATGGTTTAAGATATAAAATGATTGTAAGACATTAAGGAGGTTTACACATGAAAAGTACAGGCATTGTAAGAAGGCTTGACGAACTTGGAAGAATTACTTTACCGATCGAATTACGTCGTAACTTTGATGTGAACGAACGCGATCCTCTTGAAATATTTGTAGATGACGATAAGATTATTTTAAAGAAATATAATCCTGCAGATATTTTTACTGGAGAAGATATGGATGATCTGATTGACTACAAAGGAAAGAAAGTCTCAAGAAAATCTATCATTGAATTAGCTAAACTTGCTGGATTCGAAATTACTGAAGCGTAATTTTTTGGATCATTTCAATAAAGACAAACAAAAGGTATGGGAATTGATATTATTTTCCCATACCTTTTTTGTTAATATATTTTTATTCCTCTTCCAACAACTGCTGATAAATCTCTCTCTTACCAACACCTCGATCTTTGGCTACCAGTTTCATCGCTTCTTTCTTTGAATATCCCTGATCCATATAACGGTTCATATGCTCTGACAATGGAATCTTTAGAAATTCTTCCTGACTCTGTTCTTTTAATTCTTGAAATGATTTTCCTTCTATGATCATCACACATTCGCCTTTTGGCGGATTTTCTCTATGATAGGCAAGGATTTCCCCAAGCGTTGATTTAAAAACGCTCTCATACTTCTTTGTGAGTTCTCTGCATAATGTCATGGATCTGTCTCCGAGCACTTCATGTAGTTCTTCCAAAGTCCTTACTAAACGATGTGGTGCTTCATAAATGATAATAGATCTTGTCTCATTTTCCAGAGAATCAAGAATCTGTTTTCTTTCTTTTTTATCTGATGGAAGAAATGCTTCAAAACAAAATCTTCTTGTTGGCTGCCCAGAGATGATCAGTGCATTGATCAACGCACATGCTCCCGGTAATGCAGTAACCGTGATTCCTGCTTCATGGCACTGTCTTACCAATTCTTCTCCTGGATCTGAAATTCCCGGTGTCCCAGCATCTGTAATGAGTGCGATATCTTTTCCTTCCTGCAACTGCTTTACAAGAACTTTTGCTTTCTCCACACGATTATACTCATGATAGCTTGTCATCTTTGTCTTAATTTCAAAATGATTTAATAATTTGATACTGTGCCTTGTGTCTTCCGCTGCGATCAGATCAACTTCTTTTAATGTGTTTATCACACGAAAAGTAATGTCTTCCAGATTACCAATCGGTGTCGCACACAAATATAATGTTCCACTCATGCTTATTCCTCCGGATTCATTCCATAAATCTTATAAATTTCTTCTGTGTATTTTCCTTCTTTTTGATAAACGATCAATGGAGGCTCAACTGTCATTCTTGACTTTCCGCCTTTTACTGCTTCTAATAAAAATATATTCGGTTCTTTATCAATGTATGGATGCACAAAACGGATTCTTTTTGGCTCTAATCCATCCTTAGACAGCTGGCATAAAATCTCTGACAATCTGAATGTTCTGTGTACCAGAAACAGCTTTCCTTTATTCTTTAAAAGCTTTTTAGCTGCTGCCGTGATATCCGCAAATGTACAAAGTATCTCATGTCTTGCGATTGCTTTCGTCTCCGACGGATTCTTAAGTCCATGCTGTCCGATCATATATGGTGGATTTGATGTGATCGTGTCAAAACTATCATGCGAAAAAATCGCAGAAGCCTCTTTGATATCACCCTCTACGATCTCTATCTTATCTTCTAAATGATTTAATTTGACACTTCTTGCCGCCATCTCCGCCATCTCTGGCTGTATTTCAAGCCCTGTAAGATGAACAGCCTTCGTCTTTGCCTCCATCAAAATTGGGAGGATTCCAGTCCCCGTACCGAGGTCTAGAACTCTCCCACCATTCTTAACTTGTGCAAAATCTGATAAAAGAACCGCATCCATTCCAAAACAAAATCCCTGTTCTTTTTGGATGATCTGATAACCATTGATCCCAAGATCATCAATTCTTTCTCTTTCCATGTCCTTTATTACATCCTTGATTCTTATTATTGCATCCTTTGCTACACCCCTGACATCCTTGTGGCTTTTTCTTTCTCATCAGAAGATCATCAATCTTATATTCCTGGATTTCTTTATCTCCATTCTCATCTTCCACGATCAGTTTTACCTTCTGTCGAAGTACATCTACTCTCTGAACTTCTCCAACTACGCCATCTTTTGTCTTTAATTTCTCACCAACATTTGGAAGCTTACTCAGCATAATTTTCTTCCACAGATTCCCATACCACCAAGCATCTTGGCTTCATCTCTGACGCCGATCTGTCGTAATTCAATTCTTGTCCTGAACACTGCTGCCAGATCCTTTACAAGTTCACGAAAATCAACTCGTCCATCTGCCGTAAAGTAAAATAATACTTTATTATTATCAAATGTATATTCTGTTGATACAAGCTTCATATCAAGCTCATGCTCCTTGATCTTATCAAGGCAGATCTTATATGCTTCTTTTTCTTTCTCTCTATTCTTCGCTGCCCTTTCTTCATCTTCTTTGGTTGCGATTCTTAAAACAGGTTTTAATTCATCTCCGATGCATTTTTCCTTTACCTGTCTTCTCTCAGAAACGACTGATCCAAATTCAATTCCTCTGGCAGTTTCCACGATCACGTGGTCTCCTGACTTTACCTGAAATTCCTTTGGATTAAAGAAATATATCTTTCCTGCAGTACGAAATCGCACTCCAATTACTTCTACCATACTTTACCATTCTCCTTTATCGTCACAAGCAGCATTTCGATTGCCACTTCAAAATTAACATTCGCGATCAGTCGCCTTCTAGCCTTTTCTACCTCATCAAGAATATGACTGATTCCCTCAAATGAAATATAAATCTCCTGATCTTTTAGCTGACGGTATTTATCTTTAAATACAAGTTGATTTAAAGATCCTGTTGTCTTAAGAATCAGCATATCTCGATACCATACCATAATGATATCAAGGAAATCATAAATCTCATTCTTATATTTTGTCAGACTCTTCGCATACGATACAACTTCATAAATCTCCATACTCTTCATATGAGTGATCACGTTCATTGTATCATTCAGCATATCTTTAAATTCTTCTGTATCCAGTACATGCAATGCACGTCCAATATTCCCAAGTGAAAATGCTGCTGCAAATGCGATATCTGCATGACTTGCCCCTGTATTGGCTTTTAGATAATCTTCAATTTCGCTTTCTCTGACACTTCCTAATGTCATGGACACACATCTTGAGAGGATCGTATCTAACAATCTATCCTTATTGTTTGTTAATAGAAGAATCACTGCATATGCAGGTGGTTCTTCTAATGTCTTTAATAAGGCATTCTGCGCTCCTGCATTCATTCTATCCGCATCATCAATGATATAAATCTTATAATCTCCGCTATACGGTTTAATATCGATCGTCTCATTGATCCCTTTTCGAATATCATCAACTCTGATTTCATACTTTTCATGAGTAATATAAATGACATCTGGATGATTTAATGAATCCACCTGCTTACATGCTGCACATTCTCCACATCCATCTTTGTGTTCGCACAGAAGTGCCTTCGCAACTGCCTTTGCGATCATCATCTTTCCGCTTCCATCTTCGCCACTTAATAAATAGGCATGGGAAACTTTTCCCGTCTTGATTGCTTCTTCAAAATGAGAAATTATTTTTTTATGTCCTATAATTGCATCAAAACTCTTCATACTACATCACCCTTTACCATGAAATTTTTTGTTGACCTGTGAAACAATCTTCTGATGAATCTCTTCGATCGTCAGACTTCCGTCAACAGTATAGATTCTATCTGGATGCAGGCTCGCAAGTTGTCTGTATCCTTCAACAACCTTCTTATGAAAATCAATTGTCTCGCTTTCCATTCGGTCCAGCTCTGCCTGTTTTTTCTTTCTTGAAATACCAGCTTCTGCATCCAGATCGATCATAATCGTCAGATCTGGCATCGTATCTCCGATTGCAAATTGATTTACTTTGTAAACAAGATCAATTCCCATTCCTCTGGCAATTCCCTGATAGACTGCAGAAGATTCCACAAATCGATCACAGATTACGATCTTTCCATCTTCTAATGCCGGACGAATGACTTCTTCGATCAATTGAGCTCTGGCAGCTGCGTAAAGCAGTAATTCCGTCATATGTCCCATCTCAGTAAATTCTTTGTTAAGGATCACATTTCTTACAGCCTCACTGATCGGTGTTCCGCCAGGTTCTCTACATACTATTATATCATAACCTTTGTCAGATAAGTAGTCTCTTAGTAATTCTATTTGTGTTGTTTTTCCAGCTCCATCTGGTCCTTCAACGGTCAAAAATAATCCCATATTTATATCCTCTCATCTATTTATTATATATATTTTATGATCATCCAGTCCTATCACTTTCATATTATATTGCTCATACTGTCTGATCTTATCGATCACATACTTATCGATCACTTCTCCAGGCACAACAAGTGGAATTCCTGGTGGATACAAAAAAATAAATTCCGCTGCAATCTCATCTTTTGCATCATCATAATCAATCTGTATTCGATCTTTTGTTGCAGCTTCTTCTGGTTTTAACATCTTTTTATTTTGATGAAAATCATTTTCCAAAAATAAATACTCTGTATTCTTTTTTGTGATCTCACTGTCGATCTCTTTTAATGCCTGATACAATCTATCGTACCCTTCTTGTGTATCGCACACACTTGTCATTGCGATCACATAATAAAGTTCTGACATTTCCATCTCTAAATGATAGTTGTCTCTTAAAATCTCAAATAGTTCTTCTCCAGATATTGTCGTGTCTTTTACCGAAAACACAAGTTTTCCAATGTCATCCGTTGGTACCAGTTTGATATATTTTAATTCTTCTAGTTTTTCACGTAGTATCCACAATTTCTCGTAGTATTGTTGAAAATATCCACGATTTTCATTACATATGTGGATACATTGTTCAATTGATGCTATCAACACATAGGATGGGCTGCTGCTCTGAAATATTGACAATTTCTTTTGCATCATTTCTCTTGTGACACAATCTGTGCACAAATGAAGTAATCCCGTTTGCGTAAATGCGGGCAATGTCTTGTGCAGACTTTGTATCACAATGTCTGCTCCGCTATTTGCTGCACTCTCTGGAAATGCCTCATGATAAATAAAATGAGCCCCATGAGCTTCATCTACGATCAATGGTATATTATTTCGATGCAGAACATCTGATATTCCTTCGATATCTGATACTCTTCCTTCATATGTTGGTGAAACAAGGACCATTGCCTTAATTGACTCGCAACCAGTATCTTATCTCCAATATTACACAATGCAGCTATTGCAGCTAAATTCCCCGCAGTGCTGCTGTTTACCAGTAGATAACTCTCTTTTGTTCCATAAATCTGTTTTAAATCATCCATCAATTCTCTAATCATTTCTTCTGGATGGTGAAGATCATCAAATCCTGTAATCTCTGTAATATCAATTTTGGAAATCGCATCTAATAATGGATCGATCTTTAAATTTCTTTTATGTCCTGGCATGTGAAAAGGATAATCTTCTTTGTATTGTAGTTGTTTCAACTTATTATAAATTGATGTCATTTTTTATCCCTTTGTAAACATATTTTTTCATTTTTATTATATCATACTTAATTCCTATTGAATAGGAA
>PPYE01108047.1_pt1 | contig 11885 bp, 10 predicted proteins | sample 1559881 | NCBI WGS metagenome assembly PPYE01 (sample SAMN08240022, study PRJNA423297) | Human gut metagenome, whole genome shotgun sequencing project.
GCGAAAGAAAGTCCAATCATTTTCTCAGGCGACATGTGCGGCTGAGAAAATACTTCTCGGCCTGCAAACGTGCGCGCCGTCCGCCCAAGGCGGACGGCGCGTGCGCTGCAGTCAGGCCGCTAACCTCTTTGTCAAAAAAGTAATACTTTTTTGACAGACTCAACAGCCGCCGTCCTCACGGGATGGCGGCTGTTTTCGTTTTGGCTTATTTGCGTTTTTTCTTCTTGTTCCTGTCGTCGGCCAGCGCCGCGTCGGATCGGCCGGTCTCCCGCTTGGTCTCACCGCCGCCGACATGTTCGACGATCAGCATCACCGCGCCGAGCACGATGGGCAGCAGGTAGCCGATGCACATCGTGGCGCTGCTGAACATGTCGCCGCGCACGATGCCGACGACGATGCTGATGACGCCGAGGATCACAAGGAAGATACCCACGAACTTGGTTCTGGACATGGCAGACACTCCTTTTCGGTTGGATCGGCGCGCGTTACAGCGCGCGGTACTGCATGAGGATGGTCGCGACTTCCGCGCGCGTGGCGTTGCCCTGCGGATTCAGATAGAGTTTTCCGGCGCTCGGACTGCCGTTGATGACCTTGTATGCGACGGCCCATTTCATGTCGTCCAGGGCCCAGTCAGACACGCTGGCCCTGTCGGCAAAGCCGGTCAACTCGGCGGTTGCCTCCGTCTTGTCGGGTGAAAATTTTGCGGTGTAGCGGCTGAAGATGGCCACGATCTGCTCACGCGTGATGTTCTCCTGCGGGGCAAACGTCGTCTCGCTCATGCCGGCGACGATACCGTTCTGGCTTGCCCAGAGCACGGCGTCATAGTACCACGTGCCGGACGCAACGTCCGTAAACGGCATCTTGCCGCTCACGCTCGGACTGCCGGCCAGCCGGTGCAGCACAGCCACAAGCATGGCGCGCGTCATGGGGGCACCGGGGCTGAACTCCGTCTCGGACATGCCGACCATAAGCTCGTCCCGGAAGGCCTCGAGCACCGCGTCAAAATACCATGCGCCGGCCTTCACATCCTCGAACGGAGTCTTGGGCAGCTTGCTCAGATCCAGCGCGAACTCGACCGTGAGCGACACGGCGCTGCTGCCGGTGCTGTAGGTATAGCTGGGGGTCTCGACGGCGGCGCTGTAGCGTGCGATGCCGGTCTCTTTGTCGTATGCAGCACCCTTGACTTCGGTGATGCTGCCGATGTGCGCCTTGCCGACGATCTGGCTGAGGTCGAACAGTCCAACACCGTTTTCCGTGCCGCTGAGCGTGTAGCTGCCGGTCAGCTTCTGCACGTGGCCGGTGTCGGTCTCGGCGTCCTTGATGGGCAGGCCGGTCAGGTCGAGCGTGGCGAGCCGGTTGCCGCCGCAGTAGATCTCGCTCAGGTGTGTGTTTTTCGACACGTCAAGCGCGGTGAGCTCGTTGCTTTCGCAGTTGAGCGCCACGAGCTGCGTGAAGTGCTCGATGCCGGTCAGATCGGCGATGCCGAGACCGCTGCAGTTGAGCTCCAACACGCGGCGCGTTTCAAGCGTCGAGAGCAGGCTGTCGCCGTTGCCGTCAACGGTCTCGGCAAGCAGGGCACGGAAGGCCTCGTCCGGGAAGTTTTTCTCGTCGAGTGTAACGCCGCGCGTCAGATTCTGCATCTCAAAGTACACGCTCATGGCGGGCAGACCCTTGCGCCCTGTGTCGTAGCTGTAGGTGAAGTAGTCCGGCGCCTTGGCAAACTCCGCCTCGCCAGTCTGCTTGTCATAGTTTGCGTCGAGCACGCGCGTGATGCTGCCGAGGTTATCCTTGCCGACGATGACGTCGAAGTACACGGTGCACTTGCCGCCGTCCGTGACCGCGCCGGTCTGCTCCGGCAGATACTGCGGGCTGAGGATCGGATTTTCGGTCTTGCCGTCGCCCTGCGCGGTGGCGTTGAGGGCGGTGCAGCCCGAGAGGTCAAGCGCGGCGAGCGCGTTGTCGCTGCAGTCGAGCGATTCGAGCGCGGTGCAGCCCGTGAGGTCGAGCTTCATCAGGGCGTTGAGACTGCACGTGAGCACCTTGAGCTCCTTGTGCCCGCTCAGATCGAGCGCGGTCAGGCGGTTGGCGCTGCACTCGAGCGTGGTCAGCTTCTCTGCGGCGGACACGTCGAGCGCCGTGAGCGCGTTATACGAGCATGCGACGGTTTTCAGCGCGCTGCAGCCGGTCAGATCGAGCGCCGTGAGCGCGCAGCTCGAGGCGTCGAGCTGCGTGAGCGCGCTGCAGCCGGCGAGCTTCAGGCTCTGCAGCTTGCCGCAGCCGGACACGTCGAGCTTTTCGAGCTTGGTCATGCCGCTCAGGTCGAGCGTTGCGATCTGGTTGTTGCACGCAATCAGTTCGTGCAGATTCGTGAAGTGCTCGATACCGGTCATGTCGGCGACCTTTGTGATCTTCATTTCAAACAGGTCGACGCACTGCACGGCCTCGCACTCGGCCGCCGAGAGCTTGTTGTCCTTGTTCGTGTCGCAGTAGTCGGTCACGTACGTGCGCAGCGCCTGATCCGGGAAGTGCTCGGCATCGACCGGGACCTCGCCCGCGGCCATGACCGGCACGCCCAGCGCCAGCAGCATCACGGCCACCAGCAGCAGACACAGCGTCTTTTTGAGATGTTTCATCGCAGTTCCTCCTGTAAAAGATTCCAGAACGTGGGACTTGTGAATGTTTCTATTGTAGCAGGTCTTGCGCCGCGGGTCAATCTCCGGCTGCGGCGCGGCGGGCATGTATGGCGTGCTCGGTCACAAGCAGCATGGCGGCCATGCCGAGGTAACCGTAGACCGGGTACACAGTGCCGATCAGGTCGCCGAAGCCGAACAGGCTTCCGGCAAAGGCGGCGGCCGTGAGCACGAGCAGCACGAGCGTGCGGTGGGCCGACAGCCACGCGGATTTCTGCCCGGTATAGGTCAGCACGGCCACGAGCGAGGAGACGCTCGTGCCGAACATACCGAAAAAGAGCAGCGCGGCGTACACGATGCCGGCCGCACCGAGCCGGCACGCGAGATCGAGCATGGGCAGGGGCGCCGCGATGCTCTCCGGGCTCGTCGCCAGTGCGCACAGCACGCCGAGCGCGACCGCCAGCAGCAGCACGCAGCCGAGCAGCGTGCCCCAGCCGGCGGTGCTGCGGCTTTTCAGATGCTGCGTCATCGGGGCGAGAATGCCCACGGTGGCAAAGAAGTTGTAGGCCGCATAGTTCACGGCGCTCGTGACCCAGCTGCCGAGCATGGGGTTCGTGCTCCCGCCGGCGAAGGCTGCGGCGGTCAGCCCGGTGCGCTGCAGCCGGATGCCCACGATGATGAGCGCCGCGACGATCATGCACGGGACGGCCACGGTGAACACCGTCACCATACCGCCGACGCCGAAATATGCCGCCGCTGCGATGAGCACGCACACGATCGCCGAGCCCAGCCACACCGGCAGGCCGAGCATCTGGCTGCCGAGCGCGCCGATGCCGGCCGCCATGATGCACACGACGCCGAACAGCAGCGCCGCCGTCAGCACACCAACAAGCGTGCGCAGCCACGGAATGTCCGCGCGCACGATCAGCGCGTCCATCGCCTCGATGCCGGTGCGTGCGCTCAGCCGCAGCAGCAGCACACCCGTGCCGCCGAGCAGCGCGATCGCAAGCACAAGCCCCAGAAGACCGTGCGTGCCGAACGCGCCGAAATACTGCCACAGTTCCTGCCCGGACACATACCCTGCGCCGAGAAAGCACCCGGCAAAGGTCAGACCCAGCCGCAGCGCACCGATCTTTCGCTGCATACCGCATTCCTCCCGTCAACAGCCGCCAAGATAGATGACACAGAGTATAGCATATTTTGCGTGCAGTTCCAAGATGCGGCGGCGTGAAATTGACAAATTTCCGCCCGCGGCCTATAATGGCTCAGACCCTTTGAGATATGGAGGAATGAGGATCATGAGTCAACCCTGTCTGGTCATCATGGCCGCCGGCATGGGCAGCCGCTTCGGAGGCCCGAAGCAGACGACGCCCGTGGATGAGTACGGCCATTTTCTGCTGCACTATTCGCTCTTTGACGCCTACCGCGCGGGCTTCCGCAAGGTCGTGTTCGTCGTCAAGGAGGAGACTGCCGAGGAGTTTCGTGAGAGCGTCGGACCGGCCGTGGCCGCGGCGTTCGACGTGCGCTATGCCTATCAGAAGCTCGACACACTGCCGGAGGGCTACACCGTGCCCGACGGCCGCACGAAGCCGTGGGGCACCGCTCACGCCGTGCTGTGTGCCGCGCCCGAGATCGACGGGCCGTTTGCCGTCATCAATTCCGACGACTATTACGGCATCGAGGCCTACCGCCTGCTGTATGATTTTCTGGCTGTGCCGCGCCCCGAGCGGTCGTATGCCATGGTGGGCTTCCGCCTGCGCAACACCGTCACGGCAAACGGCAGCGTGTCGCGCGGTGTCTGCACGGAGCGCGGCGGCATGCTCGAGAGCATCACGGAGCGCACGCACATCGAGCAGCGCGGTGCGGACGCTGCCTACACCGAGGACGGCGAGCACTTCATCGACCTGCCGGGCGATACGACGGTGTCGATGAATTTCTGGGGCTTCTCGCCGCTGTACCTGCGCGAGCTTGCGCAGCGCTTCCCGGCGTTTCTGGATGAGAACCTGCCGCGCAACCCGCTCAAGTGCGAGTATTTCGTGCCGTCGATCGTCGACGCGCAGCTGCACGCCGGCACGGCGGACGTGACCATGCTGCACACGGACGATGCGTGGCACGGCGTGACGTATCATGACGACCTGCCGGATGTGGTCGCGGCACTGCGCGCACTGCGCGACGCGGGCAAGTATCCGGACAATATCTGGTAAACCACAATATGCGCCTGTGGGGTTTCCCGCAGGCGCTTTGCCTTTCAAAAAAGGATTACTTTTTTGAAAAGAGGTTTGCGGCCTGACTGCAGCGCACGCGCTGTCCGCCGGAGACGAACAGCGCGCACGTTTGCAGGCCGAGCGGTATTTTCTCCGCCGCACATGTCGCCGGAGAAAATGATTCCACTTTCTTTCGCCGCTCCGGCGGCGAAAGGCTACGAGGTTTTGTGAACTGTTGCGCCTGTGGGGCTTTTCCGCAGGCGCTTTTTTTGGTATACTGGTTTTATCATTGCAAATTCACGAGGTGCTTATGAAGCAACTGGTTTTGGGAATCCTGGCGCACGTGGACGCCGGGAAGACGACGCTGTCCGAGGCGCTGCTCTACCGCACGGGCGCGATCCGCGATCTCGGACGCGTCGACCATAAAAACGCGCACATGGACACGCACGCGCTCGAGCGTGCGCGCGGCATCACGATCTTTTCGCGGCAGGCGCGCATGACGCTCGGCGACGTGCACGTCACACTGCTCGACACACCGGGGCACGTGGACTTTTCCGCCGAGATGGAGCGCACGCTGCAGGTGCTCGATTATGCGGTGCTCGTCATCAGCGGCACGGACGGCGTGCAGGCGCACACGCAGACACTTTGGCAGCTGCTGCGGCGCTACCGTGTGCCGGTGTTCGTGTTCGTGACGAAGATGGATCTGCCGGGGGCGGAGCGTGCGGCGCTTATGGACGACCTGCGCGCACATCTGAGCGGCGCGTGCGTGGACTTTACAGATCCCGACCCGGAGCAGATCGCCCTGTGCGATGAAGCGGCGCTCGAGCAGTATCTCGACACCGGCGCGCTGCCGGACGAGACCGTGCGCGCGCTCATCCGCGGGCGGAAGCTCTTTCCGTGCCTGTTCGGTTCGGGCCTGAAGCTCGCGGGCGTGGACGAGCTGCTTGCGGCGCTCACGCGCTACGCTGCGCCGCCGGATTACCCGGCGGAATTCGGCGCGCGGGTCTATAAGATCATGCGCGACGCGCAGGGCAACCGCCTCACGTGTCTGAAGGTGACGGGCGGGCAGCTGCGCGTGCGCACCCCGCTGACGTATCTTCCGCGCGGCGCGGACATGCCCGTGCAGGAGAAGGTGAACGCCATCCGGCTCTATTCCGGCGAGAAGTTCGAGTCCGCAGAGGCCGTCCCCGCCGGCGGCGTGTGCGCCGTGCAGGGACTCACGCAGACATATCCGGGGCAGGGGCTCGGCAGCGCGGCTGCGTCCATGCCGCCGTCACTCGAGCCGGTGCTGACGTACCGCATCGGTCTGCCGCCGGATGTGGATGCGCGTGCGTTTTTGCCGCGCCTGCGTGAGCTTGAGGAGGAAGACCCGCAGCTGCACATCGTCTGGGACGAGGCGCTGCGCGAGATCCATGTCCAGCTCATGGGCACGGTGCAGATCGAGGTGCTCAAAAGCCTCATCCGCGAGCGGTTCGACGTGGACGTGCAGGTCGATTCCGGCCGCATCCTGTATCAGGAGACGATCGCGGCGCCGGTCGAGGGCGTGGGACATTTCGAGCCGCTGCGCCACTATGCCGAGGTGCACCTGCTGCTCGAGCCCGCCGAGCGCGGCACGGGGCTGACGTTTGATACCTCCTGCAGCGAGGACGTGCTCGACCGGAACTGGCAGCGCCTGATCCTCACGCATCTGGGCGAAAAGTGCCACCGCGGCGTGCTCACCGGCGCACCGCTGACGGATGTGAAGATCACGCTGCTCGCCGGGCGCGCGCACGTCAAGCACACCGAGGGCGGCGATTTCCGGCAGGCGACGTGGCGCGCCGTGCGGCAGGGGCTCATGCAGGCCGAGAGCGTTCTGCTTGAGCCGTACTATGCCTTTCGCATTGAGGTGCCGGCCGAGCAGATCGGCCGCGCGATCAGCGATGTGCGCCTCATGTGCGGCACGTTTTCCTCACCCGAGACGCACGGCGACATGGCCGTGCTCACGGGCCGCGCACCGGTGAGCACGATGCGCGATTATCCCGCCGAGGTCGCGGCGTATACGCGCGGGCGCGGACGCATCTCGTGTACTGTCGCGGGCTACGATACCTGCCACAACGCGCAGGAAGTCATCGCAGAGAGCGGCTACGAGCCCACGCGCGATCCCGACAACACGCCTGACAGCATCTTTTGCGCCCACGGTGCGGGCACGGTCATTCCGTGGGATCGTGTGCGCGATTATATGCATCTCGACACCGGCTTCGGCAAGGAGCGGCCCGCACCAGAGGATACGCCGCGGATGTTCCGCCGCCGGTTCGATCTCGATGACCGCGAGCTCGAGCAGATCCTGCAGCGCGAGTTCGGTCCCATCCGCCGCGCGCAGTATGCAGCCCCCGTGCGCAACGCCGCGCCCGGCGCGGACGATGCCGGGCGCGCGGAGCTGTTCCATCCCCGGCGTGAGCGCGTGATCGTCGACGGCTACAATGTCATCTTCGCGTGGGACGAGCTGCGTGCCCTTGCCGACAGCGGTCATATCGACGCCGCGCGTGAGCGGCTCATGGATGCGCTGAGTAACTACGCCGCCTTCACGCGCCGCGAGGTCGTGGTCGTGTTCGACGGCTACCGCGTCCCCGGCGGTCAGGGCGAGAAGTTCGACCGCAGCGGTCTGCACGTGGTCTTTACGCGGCAGGGCGAGACGGCGGATGCCTATATGGAAAAGCTGGCCGACGAGATCGGAAAAAACGACTCCGTGCGCGTCGTCACGTCCGACGCGCTCATCCAGCTCACGGCGCTGCGCGCGGGTGTGCTGCGCATGAGCGCGCGCGAATTCCGGCAGGAGCTGGCGCAGGTGGCGCAGCAGCTCGAGGCCGCCATCCGCGACCTGAACGGGAGGTGAGGGCAGTGGAGGAAGATCTTCTGCGGCGTGCAGCCGATCTGGCCGAGCGCTGCGAGCGCACGGCGTCGGTCACGTCCACGGCGTTTCTGACCCCGGCGGAGCAGTATGCGCTCACAAACTGGGCGCGTCATCGTGACTGCACGCTCGTGCTGCACGGCGGCGCGGAGGGGTGCGAGCGGCAGGTGGCGTTTTTCCTGCCGTTTTACCTCACGCCGGCGGACTTTGACCCCGCGGAGCATCTGCGCGCGGTGCAGTTTTCGGCGCCCTTTGCCGCGCCCGGCCACCGGGACTATCTCGGCGCGATCCTCGGTCTCGGCATCCGGCGCGAATGGGTCGGCGATATTCTCGTGCAGGCGCATGGCGCGTTCGTGTTCTGCCTGCCGAGCGTGGAGCCGGAGCTGCGCACGCTCGAACAGGTCGGCCGCGCGGGCGTGAAGGCGGCGGCAGTGCCGCTGTCCGCAGTGCCCGTGCCGGAGCGCAGGGTGCGCCCCGTGACGTTCACGGTGCAGTCGGCGCGGCTGGATGCCGTCGTGAGCGGGATGTTTCGCCTCTCGCGCACGAGCGCCGCGGCGCAGATCCGTGCGGGCGCGGTGCACCTCAACTATGCCGAGTGCCTGCGTCCGGATGCGCCGGTCGCACCGGGCGACGTGCTGTCGCTGCGCGGCGCGGGTAAGGGCGCGGTCACGGAGGTCGGCGGCCAGTCGCGCAAGGGACGGCAGTTTGTGACGGCGGAGCTCTGGCAGTGAGCGTACAAATGCAAAAACCGCCGCACCGGTATCCTGGTGCGGCGGGGTATAAAAAATCTCCGGAGTCTGACTCCGGAGATTTTTGCTGGATTGTCTTGTCTTACTCGGCGATCGGCTCGGCGACCGGAGCGGCAGCAGCGGCGGCCTGATCGGCAACGGCCTTCTGCGAACGCTTGTAAGCGCCGGAGACGACACACGCGATGATCGCAAACAGGATCGCAACGATGGCCAGAATGACGATCGCGACGAACTGGGTGTGACCCGTGAACTCGTAGGTATAAGCACCGGCTTCGCCGTAGCGGCAGGCGAACGTGTAGCCGGTGTAGCCGGTGAGCATGCCGATGATGTTGCCGGCGACGGCGATGACGGCGGAGATGATGCCGCAGACGGAGGCGGTCACGATCTTGCCCTTGCTGATGCGGATCACGGACAGGATGCCGAACAGGCCGGCGATGAGGCCGAGCACGGACGCGATGAGCATCGCGGCGACGACGCCGATTCTGCCCATAACTTCCTTGGTGACAGCGGCGGTCTGGTAGACCTCGATGTAGTCCTTACCGGCCTGACCAACGGCGCGGCAGTTGTCGAGGTTCAGGTACTGGCAGCCGTTGACGACACGAACCTCACCGTTGTCGTCGAGCTCCCAGATGGAGAAGTTGTCGCCGTAGCGCTCTTTGAGGATGTCGGCAACGCTCGGGCACATTTTCTTGTCGCCCTTGCCCTCGTTGTTCATGTAAGCGGGCTGGGTGAGCAGGAGCTCACAGCCGGCGGCGACCTGCGCGCAGCCGTCCTCGAAGGTGTTGAGCTGCTTCTTGCCGTCGGCGAGCTGGTTGCCGCCGGCCGCGAGATCGTTTTCGCCCTGCGCAAGCTGCTTCTCAGCGTCTCTGAGCTGAGCCTCGCCTGCGGCGATGGCCTTCTCGGCCTCGGCCAGCTGGACCAGACCGTCTTCGTACTGCTTGAGCTGGGCCTTGCCGTCCGCGACCATCTGCTGCACGTAAGCCGGCAGGTCAGTCACGTCGGCCGGGATATTCAGACCCTGCTTGGCCGCGATCGGACGCACGACGGAGACGAACCACGCCTGCGCGTTCGAGAAGCCGGCGAGGTTTGCGATGGTGCCGTCGCGGAACTCGACATACTGGTTAACGTAGGGCATCAGAGGCTCGATCTTGGCGAGGGTGGCCTTGCCTTCATTGTAAGCCTGGGTGTTGTCGGCAATCTGCTTCTTGCCGGCGGCGTAGGCAGCTTTGCCTTCCTCGAGCTGCTTCTTGCCGGCGTAGTAGGCGGCGTAGCCTGCGGAGAGCTGAGTCTTGCCTTCGGAGTAGGCGATCAGGCCGGCGGTGTAGGTGTCCACGCCGGCGAGGTACGTGCCCTCGGCCTCCTGCAGCTGGTCAAGACCGTCGTTGAGCGTCTCGATCGCTTCCAGACCCTCTTCGGCGTCCTTTTCCTTGTACTCTTTGACATTCATGATGTCGCTGATGCTGGACACTCCGGCGAACAGGCCGAAGATACTCGCAGCAATCAGGCAGACGCTGATGATGGTGAGTAATACTTTTTTCATATCGTTCCTCCACTCATTTAAGCAAATTTCAGTCTAATACCGAACGCTTATCATAAACTATATCTTAAATTTCACAAAATCGCAAGAGAAACAGATTATTTCTTTTGCAAGTGCCAAAAAACCGTCTTTTTGCAACAAATATGAAAGGAATTGTTGTGCAGAATTTCCGTTTTCTTCGTTCGCGATTTGGCGTTTTTTTGCTGCTGGTTCAACATATTCGCGCGGGTGTGAAAACTTGTCTCGCAACGCACAAAGCGTGAAAAAACTCCGCGATCCGGGCCGGATCGCGGAGAAAAAAGATGTTTTTACAAAATGCCGAGGTGTTCGAGCAGGATCTTCGTGCCGAGCAGGATGAGGATCCCGCCGCCGGCAAACTCTGCCTTGCGCTTGAAGCGCAGGCCGACCACGCTGCCGAGCCGGATACCGGCCGCGGAAAAGGCGAAGGTGATCGTGCCGATGAGCGCCACGGCGGGCACGATGCGCGTGCCGGGCAGGAACGCGAACGTGATGCCGACGGCGAGCGCGTCGATGCTTGTCGCGACGGCGAGCAGGAGCATGGTCTTGCATGCGAGCGAGGCATCGAGCTGATCTTCGTCCTTGGACAGCGCCTCGCGGATCATATTGCCGCCGATGATGCCCAGCAGAACGAACGCGATCCAGTGGTCGACGGAGGTGACGAAGCGCTCAAACTGTGTGCCGAGCAGATAGCCCAGCAGCGGCATGAGCGCCTGAAAACCGCCGAACCATGCCCCCGCGATGCAGCATTCCTTCCACGACACGCGCTGCAGGGCCAGTCCCTTGCAGACGGAAACGGCGAACGCGTCCATCGACAGACCGACTGCCAGCACGGCCAGCTCCCCAAACCCCATGTCTTCACGACCCTTTTACGCAGATTCCCTATACTATAAAGGAAAGAAAGGGAAAATGCAAGAATTATCCGCAGCATTCGCGCACAAAAAACCGGTGTCCGGAAGCCCGGGCACCGGTCCGACTTGTCAAAGAACCTTGTAGCCTTTGCGCCCGCAGGCGCAAAGAAAGTCCGATCATTTTCTCCGGCGACATGTGCGGCGGAGAAAATACCGCTCGGCCTGCGGGATGATCTTGCGGATCCCCATCAGGTCGGTCAGCGTGACGTTCTCGCCATCGGCAGAGACGTTGCACACGCGCGAGCAGACGAGGTTTTCCTTGCCGTCCCGGATCTCATATGCATCGGAAAGACACATGGTATTCGCTCCTTTTTACCCGTTAGTTCTGCTTGGCAAGCTCGAGGGCTTTTTCGAGCTTGCTGTTGCCGTGGTCATATTCATGCAGCGCCTCAGCCAGCGCCGCGGCCGCCTCGGTTTTGCCGGCATCCTCGAGCGCATGGCAGATGTCGTGCAGCTCATCGGCATGGTGGCGGTTGTGGTCGAGCATATAGGTCAGCAGCGCCAGCACCTCTTCGTGGCTCATCGGCTTGCCGCCGGTGTGCTCATGGCTGTGCGGATGGCTGTGATGCGCATGATCGTGATCGTGTTCATGTTCGTGCATGGGAAACACTCCTTTCTCGAGCGGGGCGGGAAAATCATGTCAGAAATGATAGCTGCCCAGTATGGATTGTTCAAATTCTATCACATTTTTTTGTTGAAATCAACAATTTTTTTGACATTGTATGCTGTGTGGGGGTTGTAAAACGCACACAAACGTGTTAATCTCTTGACGAGAGGAGGGCAAACCGCCCTCTGGTATGGAAAAGATAACAACATGGAAAAGGCAAAAAAACACAAACAATCGGGAGGAGAAGTAGTATTATGAAGTATTTTGGCGGATGCGACGTAGGTTCCACCTACACGAAGGCAGTCATTCTGGACGAGAACGGCAAAATGTGCGCCGACACCA
>PPYE01158275.1_pt1 | contig 11885 bp, 13 predicted proteins | sample 1559881 | NCBI WGS metagenome assembly PPYE01 (sample SAMN08240022, study PRJNA423297) | Human gut metagenome, whole genome shotgun sequencing project.
GTATAAGAAAATATGAAATTTCTTTCTATTTCCACTCCTATTCCCACTATAATTTTCCCATAAATAAAAGAAATCCCTCGTAATTGGACTTACTCCAGCTATGAGGGATTGTCATTTGCTATGGTAAAACCGAATTCACAGCCACTTTTTCTTTTTGAAAAACAGGAGCATTACAATACTGACGGCCGCCATCACCGCCCAAACGGCAGGATACCCCCACGGCTGATTCAGTTCGGGCATGTACTTAAAATTCATCCCATACACACCCGCAATAAAGGTAAGCGGAATGAAGATGGTGGAAATGATGGTCAGCACCTTCATGATTTCGTTCATACGATAGCTGATGTTGGAGAAATGCAGATCGGCCAGGCCGGACAGCAAATCTCGATAAGTTTCGGTAGAATCGATGGCCTGCACGATATGGTTGTAAACATCCCGCAGGTACGGCTCCGTTTCGGTGTGAATCAGCTCGCTCGATTCCTTGTCCATCAGCGAGGCCACGTTGCGCAGCGGCCAGATATGCCGGTTCACCCGCAGCAGATTTTTCTTGATCGCCCGAATTTGCAGCAAATGCTGCTTTGTGGTTCGCTCCATGATGCTGTCTTCCAGATCGTCGATCTGCCCGCCGATCGTTTCGAGCACGTCGAAATAGCCGTCAACAATGGCATCCATCAGCAGATAGGCCAAATGATCCGCCCCCATGGAACGCACACGCGCATCGGCCTGAATACGCCTGCGGATACTCTCGAACACATCCCCCTGGGTATCCCCAAAGGTGAGCACATAATTGCGGCCAAGCAGAATGTTGGTGTGCTCCACCGTAAGAACGTCGCCGGTAAAATAAATCATTTTCGTCACGATGGAAAGAAACCCGTCGTACTCCTCCACCTTGGCCCGCTGAAACTGATTGCGCAGATTGTGAATGACCAGCGGATGAATACGAAAAACGGCTCCGATCTCATTCAGCAGCTCTTCGCTGCAGGGGCCGTCCACATTGATCCACCGCGCGTGTTTTTCAGCAATATCGGCCAGAGAATCCAGGTGTGGTGCGGACGAAAAATCCCAAAAGAAACGATCGCATGCATCCGTACTGTAATCAAAAATCTCAATTGACGGCCATTCTCCGGATTTCTCCAAGCTGTTTTCTTGCTCCATTGGCACAAAATCCTCCCTGTTTCGCCGAGGCATGCTGTTCTATATTATCCGCACGAAGCAACCGGATTCCGTTTGCTTTCGGGCCGATGGTTCTGCACCCTCTCATATGCCCGGGGCTTCGCCTCGGCATGCGGTTTGTAGCCGTGTTTCAATCCGTTTCAGAGCGCTTTTTGCCTATGCTTTTCAGCACACCCGTATCGTATGATTTTCCCTTGTCAGGAGAAAATAATTTGCGGACCATCTGGTAAATTTAACATCTTGGCTGTAAAATTAAGGAAGCCTGGTATTTATTGAGGCTGATAAGGAAAGAATTTCAACTGATACCACAAAAAGAAAGGGTGTACGTTTATGAAAGCAATGCTTGACAGATCGGGCTGTATTTCCTGCGGACTTTGTGCAGAAACCTGTCCGGAAGTATTTCGCATGGCAGATGACGGCGTGGCAGAGGTTTACCAGGAGGACGTTCCGGAGCGCGCGGAGGCGACTGCCGTTGAAGCGCAGGAAGGGTGTCCTGTTTCCGTTATCACGGTTGATTGAGTTTTCTGGAAAAGCTGCGGCGGCCATTGATGAGGCCGCCGCAGCTTTTTGATGGGAACACGTTATTTCTCTTTCAAAAACATCGTTTTCAGCAAATGCTTTCCGGTTTCTGTGCGAAACAATGTCGACAGAACATTGCGAACCGCCTGTTCGCTCAGCGCGTCCTCATAGGCGTTTACGAGAAAATCCGCCTCCACCAGAATCTGGTGATCTATTTGCTGAATATTGCCATAAGTATGATGATGCCCCACCAGCCAGCAAACACGGTCTACAAACGGCTCCGGGTAACCGAGCTGCCTTAAAAGCGCCCCAGCCTCCGGCGGGCCCTCAAGCTCCTGATACTTCCCCGAGCTGCTGCGGTATTTTTCCTCGCTGTTTTTGATCCCAATATCATGCACCAGAGCCGCAATCTCAAGAATTTCCTGCGTGTCGGGATCAATGCGCTCCATTTCTCCAATGAGCTTGGCGAAATGGTATACCTTAATAAAATGCTGAATGCGTTTCGGGTCACCGGCGTAATAGTTGATCATGGCGACCGCAACCTGCCGCGTGCTGCTCATGCCTGACTCCCTCCTTTTCACTGCCCTGCCGTTCTGTTATGCGTACAGATTCCTCTAAAAAATCTCCGGTGCCGGGCGGCGTCTGTTTTGCGGGAAAAGCGGGCGCGTCCCTTCGGCCGTCCGCGCGGAACAGCGATTCTTTTCTTCCTTTATACCACACCTGCGGCATTCCCGCAACCAGATCACACAATCATTTCCTAAAGATTTTGTAAAGGTTCAATCGGCCTGCTCCTGTACCTTTCGGCGGATCAGCTCCAGATTGGATTTCAGGCGTTCGTCCGCGGGCCTCATTTCGCAGGCCTTTTCCGCAAGATTCTGGGCCTTTTCATACAGACCCAGATAATAGGCGGAGACAGCCCCCAGATCGTACGGCTCCGCTCCCCAGCATTCCGGCTCCGTCAGATAGCTCCCGCTCTTTCGCGTGATCGAAAGCGCCGACCGCACCATGGTGTACACCAGCGGCCAGTTCTTTTCCCCATAGGCCAGTCTGGCGAACGCCAGATACGGCTCGCGCACCGTGGGGCATTCCTCCACCGCGCGAAACAGCCATGTCGTAGCCGCCCTGCCATCCCGCAAGCTTTCATAGCTCTGCGCGATCAACCGCATGGCGGCGCTTCTCTCTTCGCCCCACCGTGCCGTCGGAAGCTTTAAATAGCGTTTGAGCGTCTCAATTGCCGATTCGTATTCCCGGTAATACAAATACTCTCGGCCGAGCCAGAACATGGCTCTGTCGTCGAACGGGTTTTCCTTTACCGAAAGCTCCAGCAGGGGCAGGTACTGGCTTCTGGGCTTTGAAAGATCCGGGTAATGGTGCAGAACGAGCTCCTCGATCCACACCTCGTTTTCTCCGCCCTCCCCGGTATATTCCAAAATCTCATGCACGGGGCGAATCCAGTGAAAATCATGCCGCCGGTGAATCTTTTCTCTTTCGTATTTCTGGTCGGGCGCGCCGTCGGAACGATGATTCCAGATATACGGGTATCTTGCGCGGGTATACTCCGGGCTCCAGGCGGATTCCAAAACCTTTCTCCACCCGGGCTCGTGGATTTCATCCAGATCGATCGACACGCAGATGTCCGCGTCGTCGGGAACATGGGCAAGCGCGCGGTTTCGTGCCTCATCAAACCGCCATGGAACAATTTTTTCTTCATAAACCGCCGCGCCGCGCTCCCGAAGCTTTTCGACCGTACGGTCTGTCGAGCCGGTATCCACCACAATCACCAGATCGGCTTCGCCGACGGAATCCATCCAGCGGTCAACAAACTTTTCCTCATTTTTACTGATTGCGTATACACAAATCTTATATTGGCCCAATCGCATTCTCCCCCTTACTCAAAATCATCTCCTTCTGATAGTATATGACCCGGCTTTGGGGAGAGTGCCGGGGAACGGGCGTTCCATTGAATACTCAGCAAGCTTCAAAACGAGAGCGTTCGTAGCGCGCGGAGAAGTGCCGCCGGTTTGCTGCCGATGTTTCCGTATTCTACAATCGAAATCTTAGACTTATTCTAAAAGTGCCTATTTGTGACTTATTTAAAAAATTGTTATAAATTTTGCAAGTTTGGTTTGCAAATACCACAATAGTCAAAAATGGTCTATAGCCTACACCGAGGCTTTTGAGGCAGAGAAACCATTTAAATATAATTTTTATGTGTCAATTAGTTGACAATCTACTCCATTCCTTTTATACTCTAATTGAATTGTGGAGAAAAATACGCAATTCATCGGCCGCCGAAATGCGGCAGGCGGCAGATGCCGCTATGAGAGCCTTGTCATATGAATCCCGCGGGCCCTTTGTTTTTTTGCGTGCCGCCGGCGGCGTTTAAAAAGCGTTTCTACTTCTATATGAGCATCAGGCCAGTCCCGCCATTTCTGCTAAGTGTTTTCTTCGCAGATCTGCCGGAAACCAAAATCCCACAGAAAACGAATCTGACGGAAAAGCACTGCTGATCTGAAAGAAACGGATGGATAGTCCTCTTTTACAAGCGGGCCGTCTGTTTTGCTGCGTTTGATCAGACCCAAAAGCCTTTCCGAATATTCGGGAGGGCTTTTATTGATTTCAGGAGGAATGCGTTATGAACCGAGTCGCTGTAATCAGCGCCATTTTAGAGCAGCCGAATCTGTGCCAGCAGGAATTTAATCAGGTGATATCTTCCTTTCAGGGCATTGTCAAGGGCCGCATGGGGATCCCCATGCCGGAGGAGAACATGGCCGTGATTTCTCTGGTGGTGATCAGCAGTACCGACGAGATCAACAGCCTCACCGGGCGCCTCGGCAGGCTGGAGCACGTGACCGTTAAAACTTCGATTTCAAAAAAGGAGGTATCCTGAATGGAGCAAAATCAGTCCCCGCGTTCCGTGAGCACGCACATCGCGCTGTTCGGCAGGCGAAACGCCGGAAAATCGAGCCTGATCAACGCGCTGACCGGCCAGAACACCGCCATTGTTTCCGACCAGCGCGGCACGACCACCGACCCGGTGTACAAAAGCATAGAGCTGTTCCCGCTGGGGCCATGTGTGTTGATCGATACCGCTGGGCTCGACGACACCGGCGAGCTGGGTGCGCTGCGGCGTGAAAAATCGCTGGAGGTGCTGGGCAGAACCGACATCGCCGTGTATGTGGCGGACGCCCAAACCGGCCTTTCCGCCGAGGAGGAGGATTTTCTGCGGCAGCTTCGGCAGCGCGGCCTGCCGGTGATCCTCGTATGGAACAAAAGCGACCTGGAGTGTCTTCCCGCGCCGGAGGGCGCAATTTCGGTTTCCGCCCAAACAGGGCAGGGAGTGCAGCAGCTGATCGCGGTGTTATCGAACACAAAGCCGCAGCAAAAAGCACCGGGCCTTCTGGACGGCCTTGTTTCACCCGGTGAGCTGGTGCTGCTGGTGACACCCATCGATTCCTCCGCGCCCAAGGGGCGGCTGATTTTGCCTCAGCAGCAGGTTCTGCGCGCCCTTTTGGAGCTGCCCGCCCCCGCTCTGGTGGTGCAGCCGGAGGAAATCCCCGCGGCGCTAGCCGCGCTCGCGGCCCCGCCCGCACTGGTGATCACCGATTCGCAGGCCTTTGCCCGGGTTGCGGAGCTTTTGCCGCCAGACATGCCGCTGACCTCGTTCTCCATCCTGTTCGCCCGCGCCAAGGGCGACCTTTCGGAGCTGGCGGCGGGCGCCCGGGCAATCGCCGCGCTGAAAGACGGCGACCGGGTTCTGATTGCCGAAGCCTGCACGCACCACCGGCAGGAGGACGACATCGGCAAGGTGAAAATTCCGCGCTGGCTGCGGCAGAAAACCGGAAAAGAGCTGCACTTTGATTTCTCCTCCGGGCTCGGCTATACCAAGCAGCTGCCGGAATACGCGCTTGTCGTTCACTGCGGCGCGTGCATGATCAACCGCGCCGAAATGCTCAGCCGCATCCGACAGGCGCGGGAGGCCGAGGTGCCGATCGTCAACTACGGCGTTTTGATCGCCTATGTGACCGGTATTCTCGACCGCGTGCTCCAGCCGATTCCCGCAACACACAAAAAGGAGGGAAGCTATGCGTGATCTTGCCCGTATGACCCGTGCGGAGCTTGCGGAATTCATCCGCGACGGCGGAGGGGCGGACTATGCGGAGCTGATGCGGGAGGCCGACCGGCTTCGCCGCCTTTCTTACGATAACGAGGTCTACACCCGCGGCCTGATCGAATTCACCAACTACTGCAAAAATGACTGCCTGTACTGCGGCATTCGCCACAGCAACCCGCACGCGGAGCGCTACCGCCTGACCCAGCGCCAGATACTGGAGTGCTGCTCGTTGGGCTGGGAGCTTGGCTACCGCACCTTTGTGCTGCAGGGCGGCGAAGATCCATACTTTACCGACAAGCGGATCGAACGCATTGTGTATTCCATTCGCAATGCCCACCCGGACTGCGCCGTGACTCTTTCGATCGGCGAGCGCAGCCGCGAATCGTACCAGCGTTTCTACAATGCGGGCGCACAGCGCTACCTGCTGCGCCACGAAACCGCAAACGACGAGCATTACCGCAAGCTACACCCCGCCGCCATGTCCCCCGAAAACCGCAAGCGGTGCCTTTGGGATCTGCGCGACATCGGTTACCAGGTAGGGGCGGGCTTCATGGTGGGCTCCCCGTTCCAAACGCCGGAATACCTTGCGGACGACCTGCTGTTTTTGCAGGAGCTGCAGCCGCACATGGTGGGGATCGGGCCGTTTATTCCGCAGAAAGACACGCCGTTCGGCGCCTTCCCCTCCGGCACGGTGGAGCAGACACTTTTGCTGCTCGCAATGCTGCGGGTGCTGCTGCCCACGGCGCTGCTGCCCGCCACCACGGCGGTGGGCACGCTTGACCCGCTCGGGCGGGAAAAGGCGCTGAAGGCCGGCGCAAACGTGGTGATGCCGAACCTTTCCCCCACCGACGTTAGAAAAAAATACTTGTTGTACGACAATAAAATCTGTACCGGCGACGAAGCGGCGGAGTGCCGCTTCTGCATTCAGGGCCGCGTGGAGCGGGCTGGATTCCGCCTGACGGTAAGCCGGGGCGACCACAAAGAATGGAGAATGCAGCATGATGCAGTTGGATCATGACCGAATCTATCAATTACTCGAGCAGGCAAAAAACAGCACTCAAAAACAGCGCGAAGCCGCCGTTTGCCGCGCGGAAAACGGCGAAGCGCTGGATTACTTGGATATCGCGCTGCTGCTTGAAATCACCGAGCCGGAGCTTTTGGCGCGCATTTACCGGGTTGCCGGGAACATCAAGAAGAAAATCTACGGCAACCGCGTGGTGCTGTTCGCGCCGCTGTACGTTTCAAACCACTGCGTGAACAACTGCGTTTACTGCGGCTTTCAGCACTGCAACGAGATGCCGCGCCGCCGCCTGACCCGCGAGGAAATTCAGCAGGAGGTTCGCGCGCTGGAACGCATGGGCCACAAGCGTCTTGCTCTTGAGGCCGGAGAGGATCCCGTCAACTGCGATATTCAGTACATTCTGAACGCGCTCGACGCCATTTATGACACGAAGCTCGACAACGGCAGCATCCGCCGCGTCAACGTCAATATTGCCGCCACCACGGTGGAGGAATACCGCATGCTCCACGAAAAGGGCATCGGCACCTACATTTTGTTCCAGGAGACTTACCACAAACCCACTTATGAAGCTATGCACCCCCACTGTCGCAAGAGCAATTACGACTACCACCTGACCGCGTTTGACCGCGCGATGGAGGCCGGGATTGAGGATGTGGGCGCAGGCGTGCTGTTCGGCCTGTACGACCCGAAGTTCGAGGTGCTCGGCCTGATGATGCACAACGCACACCTGGAGGAACGCTTCGGCGTGGGCTTCCACACGATCTCCATGCCGCGTCTCAAGCAGGCCGAGGGTATGAGCCTGAAGGATTTTCCGCATCTGGTGGACGACGAAACCTTTAAGCATCTGGTCGCCATCCTGCGGATCGCCGTGCCCTACACCGGCATTATCATGTCCACGCGCGAATCGGCCCAGATGCGCGACGAGGTGCTGCGTTACGGGGTATCGCAGATCAGCGCGGGCTCCAACACGGAAATCGGAGGATACCATCAGGAGGAGGCCCCGCACGAGGCGATACCCGGGCAATTTCAGCTTTCAGATGAGCGCCGCCCGCTCGAGGTGATCAAGACCCTGATCGAAAACGGATACATTCCCAGCTACTGTACCGCCTGCTACCGGCAGGGCCGCACGGGCGACCGCTTTATGCAGCTGGCGAAAAGCGGAACCATCCAAAACACCTGCACCCCCAACGCGCTGATGACGCTGCTGGAGTACATGCTCGATTACGGCGACCCCGAGCTGAGCGAAATGGGCGGGCATCTGCTGGAGAACGAGCTGAACAAGATCGAAAACCCGAATGTGCAGAGAATTGTCCGCCGGAACATTGAGCGCATGCGCGCGGGGGAACGCGACCTGTTCCTGTAAAATGTTATCGTTCAATCAAACAGAAAAAGGCGGTATCCTGCGAGCATTGCAGATACCGCCTTTTTCTGTGAACCCGTATTGACAGACGCTTTGTCCGATGATATTGTCTCCCGGCCGCTTTCGGTTGAATTTCCCGTCTGGGTCTGCTACAATGTCAGGAAAAGAAATAGGAATAGAGGCGATCTCATGAACCGAGTCATTCGTAGGAATCAGATCAATCTGCCCTACAGCTTGCACGATGGGAAAGTGATTGGCTTTCAGGTGACAAACGACATCCTTCAAATGCAGCTGCAGAGCGGATTCATAGAAACCATCGAGCCCTTTGAACAGGTAACCGGCTATATTGAGCTTGAGAAAATAGATTGGGATTCCAGCTATGTGTACCTGCTGGAATATCAGGAGGTTCCATGCGGGAACTGCGGTAGCTTTACCGGTGAAAAAATGGGGCTGCACGAATTCATCGATCAGTTTCACAACGCCGGGTTCGACATCATGGAGGAAACCTATGGCTACAATATGTCAAAATTCAGCGGATACCTTTCAGCAAAAGGGTCTGTCAAAGAATGCATTATCGAGATATCCCATTTGGGTGATATGAGCTACATTGTGGAGAAATGATTTTTGATTGCCGCAAGCTTCTCACCAGCGGCAATCGCGGCTCCGCATTTTTCTCCCAAATCTTTCAAAACATCAATACTAATTGTATATTTTAGAATAATATATTCTATAAGTAATTCAAAAACCGGCCAGATTTCAATTTTGCTGTAAAATGGGAAATGAAAAGCCAATATTATGGCTTATGAAAGCCCCTTTCTCTTTTTCACAGACTCGGTCAGCGCCGGCAGCACCTGAAACAGGTCGCCCACCACGCCGTAATCGGCCACTCCAAAAATGGGGGCGTCAGGGTCTTTATTGACGGCGACTACCACGTCGGAGCTGTTCATACCCACCAGATGCTGAATCGCACCTGAAATACCGGCCGCAATGTAAAGCTTTGGGCCTACGGTCTTCCCGCTTTGCCCTACCTGATGAGAGCGTGAAATCCAGCCGGAATCCACCGCAGCGCGGGATGCGCCGACCGTCGCGCCAAGCGCGTCCGCCAGCTCCCGAATCGTGCGGAATCCCTCGGGACCGCCTACGCCGCGCCCACCGGAAACAATGATCTCCGCTCCCTCCAAATCGACCAGCTCTTTGCTCAGTTCGCTGATCACGTCCAGCACCCTGGTGCGCAGGCGTTCCTCCGGAATGTGAATCTCTTCTCTGATCACCTCCGCGGAGCGGCTGCCGTCAGGCTCCTTCTTCTTAAAAACACCGGGGCGCACCGTGCCGATCTGCGGGCGGTGTCCAGTCCGGTGCAGTCTGCCGTAAGGCCCGTTTTCAGGCGGCAGGACAAACGGGGGGCCAAGTCGCGCCCGTTGCCGGTCGCTCCGATCAGCAGCGTGGTAGGGCCATATTTTTCCACCAGCGCATACAGCGTGTCGGTATACGCGTCGGTTGTGTACCGGGCAAATTCAGGGCCGTCCACCACAATGATTTGATCTGCCCCGTGCGCCTGTGCGGCCTTAACCGCCTCATCCACCCGGGAGCCGATTACAACGGCCACCAGTTTCCCCTGCTGTCCCTCCGCCAGGCGGCGGCCCGGATTCAGCAGCTCCAGCCCGACATTTTTCGCTCCGCCGTTCTGGTCGGTTTCGACCAATACCCACAAATCCTTTGTCTTTGCTTCCATTGTTTTTCCCTCCCTCTTATATCGCACAGGTTTCGCAGAGCGACTCAAACAGCTTTTTGCCGGCATCTGTCCCGCTTTCTTCCTGAATTCTGACCCCACCGGACTTCTGCGGCGCCGTATAGGTCTTTTTCACCTTTGTCGGCGAACCCTTCAGCCCCACGCGGCTGAGGTCGATCGTCAGATCCGCGGAGGTGAGAGTGGGAATCTCGGCCTTATTCGCGGCCAGTTTGGTTCGGACGGTGGGGTACCGCGGCTCATAGGGCAGCTTTGTCACCGTAATCACACACGGCATTTTAACCCCCAGCAGCTCAAAATCATCTTCCGCCTCGCGCTTGACTTTCGCGGTGTCGCCCTCAACGGAAAGCCCAACCGCACAGGTTACCTGCGGGTAGTCCAGGTGCTCCGCAATCTCGGGGCCCACCTGGGCCGTATCGCCGTCGATCGCCTGCTTGCCGCAGAAAATCAAATCGAATTTGCCCTCCAGCTCCTCCACCCGGACGATGGCGCGCGAGAGAATATAGCTGGTTGCCAGCGTATCGGAGCCGCCGAACGCGCGGTCGCTGATCAGATACGCTTTGTCCGCCCCCACTGCCAGACATTGCTTGAGCGCCGCCTTGGCCTGCTCCGGCCCCATAGACAGCACGACGATTCTGCTGCCCGGCACCGCATCCTTCAGCCGGGCCGCCATTTCCATTGCGTAAGAGTCGAACGGATTGACGATGCTGGGTACGCCCGAGCGGATCAGCGTATTTGTTTTCGGGTCGATGCGAATTTCCGCCGTATCGGGCACTTGCTTGACACACACTAACAGATTCATTTTCGCTCTCCTTTTCCCACATAACTCCCCTTTGTGCCGGGGGCCAAGGCTCCGCTGCCGGAGCGCCGTGTTTTTCTGCGGAGCACCGCAAATAAACGGCCGCAAGATTGCTGACCGTGCATATTGGTGCTACCAATATTTATATTAACTATAATACAAAGATCTGTCAATAATCGTTGTTTTATTGTCAAACTTCTATAAATAAATAACAATATTTCATTTGAGTAATTTTCTTATGGCAATTTAGAAGCACAAACCGCTGATGTAACTGATGCTTTTCACGCACTGGTATAACCAACAGCCGCCCCCGGCCATTGCAGCGCCTGATACGGCCTGATTTTTCAAGAGAATTCCATTTGCTTTATAGGCTGTTTGATTTTATCTTTCCTTCTGTTTTCGCCGGTTCTGCTTTTCAATACAGATTACAACACACGTTGAACAGGGTATTAAAAAGCTTTTGTGAGCGTTTTTTTTCAGATTTCTACCAACCAGACATTTTTCCGATTCGCCGGCACAGCCGGTGGTTGTTCTACAGAAAAAGGGAAAGGAACTGTATCCAACAGTTCCTTTCCCTTTTCTATATGGCAGCGCCGGTAAAACGAAGCCATAATCATTTTATTTTTCCCGTCTGTCTCAGGGCAATTGCTTATCCACTCCGGGGCAGCCCTCCGCTTCCCCTTTCTCTTGTTCCTTCACGGAACGGCAGACCGCTCCGCACGGCTCCACCTGAGAAAAGGTGTAGGAATCCAGCTGCCTGCGCACCGATTCCGAAATTTCGGCATAGATGCGGTGATACCGGCAAGCCTGATGCGTACAGGCATATTCATCCTGCTGGCACCGGCTGATCATGTACGGGCCTTCCACCGATTCAATCACCTCGCGCAGGGTGATTCGGCTGCCGGGGCGGGCCAATGTATAGCCGCCGTGCGCCCCTTTGTAGGACTGCACAATTCCGTCGGAAACCAGCTTGCGCAGAATCTTGAGCGCAAACCGCGGCGGAACACAGGTTCCCTCAGAAATGCTGCGCGCATCTGCCTTTTGATTGGATGCCGCCAGAAAATCCACAATTCTGACCGCATAGTCCGTTTCTAATGTCATGTGCATGACGAGGCTCCTTCCATTAATCCAGGAAGTCCTTCAGCTTTTTGC
>PPYE01512148.1_pt1 | contig 11885 bp, 7 predicted proteins | sample 1559881 | NCBI WGS metagenome assembly PPYE01 (sample SAMN08240022, study PRJNA423297) | Human gut metagenome, whole genome shotgun sequencing project.
TCATTATGGTTATATTTATGATGGAGAAGAAGCGGTGGATGAAGTTCTGGTCATGGTCATGCGCGCACCCAAAACATTCACAGGAGAAGATACCGTGGAGATTGACTGTCACGGCGGTGTCTATGCCATGAACCGGGTTCTGGAAACGGTTTTGAAAAACGGCGCCAAGATTGCCGGACCCGGAGAGTTTACCAAGAGAGCTTTCCTGAACGGCAGACTGGATCTTTCCCAGGCAGAGGCAGTTATGGATGTGATCCAGGCGAAGAATGAATATGCGTTGAAAAGCTCCATGAGTCAGCTGAAAGGTTCTGTACAAAAGACCATCAAGGAGATTCGAAGCGACCTGATCTACGAGATTGCTTTTATCGAGTCTGCTCTGGATGATCCGGAGCATATCAGCCTTGAGGGATATCCACAGAAATTACATGGAATCGTGGAAAAAGAGCAGAAATCCATCGAAGAGCTGTTGAAAACTTCCACAGATGGCAAGATCATCCGGGAAGGAATTGAGACGGTTATCGTGGGTAAGCCAAATGCAGGTAAGTCCTCCCTGTTAAACCTTCTTGTAGGGGAAAATAAGGCCATTGTAACGGATATTGAGGGTACTACAAGAGATATTCTGGAGGAGTATATTACCCTTCATGGAATTACGCTGAAAATTGTGGATACGGCAGGCATTCGCGAGACAGAGGATGTGGTGGAGAAAATCGGTGTTTCCAGAGCCCGGGAGGTTGCAAAGGGTGCAGATCTGGTGTTATACGTAGTAGACAGCTCTACACCGCTTGATGAAAATGATGAAGAAATCATTGAAATGCTGAAAGACAGAAAAGCAATTGTACTGTACAATAAAACAGATCTTGCTTCGGCTGTGAGCATGGAGGCATTAAAGGAGAAAATCAACCATCCTCTCATTCCAATTTCTGCGAAAGAGGAGACTGGAATTGCCCAGCTGGCAGATACCATTAAGAGTATGTTTTTCAGTGGGAAAATCTCTTTTAACGATGAGGTTTATATTACAAATGCCCGTCACAAAGAGGCACTGGAAGAGGCAGAAGAGAGTCTTGCAATGGTAAAACAGAGTATTGAGGATGGCATGCCGGAAGACTTCTTTTCCATTGATCTGATGGCTGCTTATGGAAGCTTGGGGAAAATTACCGGGGAAGAAGTTGGGGAAGATCTGGTGAATGAGATATTTAGTAAGTTTTGTATGGGTAAGTAGTGGCAGAGGGACGCGATAATATATGAATGAGTGTGTTATAGAGGAGATAAAAATGAAACATTTAGAGGAGAATTATGACATAGTAGTGGTCGGTGCTGGACATGCTGGCTGTGAGGCAGCGTTGGCTGGGGCGAGATTGGGATTGAGTACGATCATGTTTACGGTAAGCGCAGAGAGTATTGCGCTGATGCCTTGTAACCCAAATGTAGGCGGTAGTTCAAAGGGACATCTGGTCCGTGAGTTGGATGCTCTTGGTGGAGAGATGGGAAAAAATATTGACAAGACTTTTATTCAGTCTAAGATGCTGAACTGTTCCAAGGGTCCGGCAGTGCATTCCCTTCGTGCTCAGGCTGATAAGCAGGCTTACAGTAATGAAATGAGAAAGACGTTGGAGAATCAGGAGAACCTGACCATCCGCCAGGGAGAGGTTACCAAGCTTCTGGTAGAGGATGGCAAGATCACAGGTGTGAAGACGTATTCCGGCGCTGTCTACCATTGTAAGGCGGTAGTTTTGTGTACTGGAACTTATCTGAAAGCACGCTGTATTTACGGTGATGTAAGCAATTATACAGGTCCAAATGGACTGCAGGCAGCCAATTATCTGACTGATTCTCTGAAAGAATTGGGAATTGAAATGTTCCGTTTCAAGACTGGAACACCTGCCCGAATTGCAGGAAATACCATCGACTACAGCAAGATGGAAGAGCAGTTTGGGGATGAGAGAGTAGTGCCATTTTCTTTTTCCACAGATCCGGAGGATGTGCAGATCGAGCAGAAATCCTGCTGGCTGACTTATACCAATGAGGCTACCCATGATATCATCCGTGCAAACCTGGATCGTTCCCCACTGTACTCTGGTATGATCGAAGGAACTGGTCCGCGTTATTGCCCTTCTATTGAGGATAAAGTAGTTCGTTTTGCAGATAAAAAAAGACATCAGGTGTTTATTGAGCCAGAGGGAATGTACACAAATGAGATGTACATTGGCGGTATGTCCAGCTCTTTGCCGGAAGATGTGCAGGAGGAAATGTACCACAGCGTACCAGGCCTTGAGCATGCAAAAATTGTGAAGAATGCTTATGCTATTGAGTACGATTGTATTAACCCAAGACAGCTTTATCCAACGCTGGAGTTTAAGAAAATTAAAGGTCTTTTCAGTGGCGGACAGTTTAATGGAAGTTCAGGTTACGAGGAGGCAGCAGCCCAGGGACTGATCGCTGGTATCAATGCAGCCATGGAAGTGCTGGGAAAAGAGCAGCTGATCCTGGATCGTTCTGAGGCTTATATCGGTGTTCTCATTGATGATCTGGTTACAAAAGAGAACCATGAGCCATACCGTATGATGACCAGCCGTGCCGAGTACCGTCTACTTCTCCGTCAGGATAATGCGGATCTGAGACTTCGTAAAAAGGGCTGGGAGGTAGGTCTTGTAGATGACGAAACCTATGCAAAAGTAGTGGAAAAAGAACGCTTGATAGCGGAAGAAATCCAGCGTGTGGAGAATACAAATGTGGGTATGACAGAGGCAGTTCAGAGCCTTCTGGAAAGCAAAGGAAGCACACCACTTAAGTCAGGAATCAGTCTTGCAGAGCTGATCCGCAGACCGGAGCTTTCCTATGCAGAGGTGGCTCCTATTGATAAGAACCGCCCTGAACTTGCCTGGGATGTGCAGGAGCAGGTAAACATTAATATTAAATACGACGGTTATATCCGCCGCCAGATGAAGCAGGTAGAGCAGTTTAAGAAGCTGGAAGCCAAGAAAATTCCAGAGGATCTGGACTATGAGAAAGTAAAGAGCCTGCGTATTGAGGCACGGCAGAAACTGGAACTTTACAGACCTGTTTCCATTGGACAGGCATCCCGAATTTCCGGTGTTTCACCGGCGGATATTTCGGTGCTGCTGGTTTATATGGAGCAGTATGGGAAGGAGCGTCACTAAACGGACGCGTTTCTGCAAGTAATATTCCACGCAGGTCGGTTGGGCACTAGAGCGTGTTTGAAAAAGGCTTTCTGCAAGATGTGTGTCACAATTTGTGGGAGATTTTGTTCGGATAAGGGCGCCGTAGCGGGCTACGGCAACCGAATTCGGGCAAAATCTCCCGCAAAGTGGGGCGTGCAGATTGCGGAAATGATTTTTCAAACACGCTCTACGGTGAAATAACTGGTAACTACGACTAAGACGCTTGGGAGAGACCTCTCGTCTAAGTCGATCTGACCAGTGGATTTCACCTTCGTTAAAAACGCACCTGAAATGACCTGCTAAAGAATATTACTTGCAAAAACGCTGTGTATTAGCAACTGGAAAGTAAAAAAATAAGTAGTTTGAGGTATAAGGAGAAGTTTATGGAATATGATTTAACCCTCTTTGAGAAAGGACTTGAAGAGCTTGGAATTGCTCTGTCCCAGGAGCAGAAGAAGCAGTTTATCACTTATTATGAGTACCTTGTAGAGAAAAATAAGGTAATGAATTTAACTGCAATTACCGAGTACAACGAGGTAATTTTAAAGCATTTTCTTGACAGTTTATCTATCGTAAAAGTTGGCAGTTTTGACCAGAAAAAGCTGACGGGAAAGTCCGTGATCGACATCGGAACCGGCGCTGGTTTCCCTGGAATTCCGCTGAAAATAGCTTTTCCAGAGCTTAAAATTACCCTTCTGGATTCTTTGAATAAAAGGGTGAATTTCCTTAATGAAGTAATCGAAATGCTTGGATTAAAAGACGTAACAGCCATCCACGGAAGAGCTGAAGACTATGCGAAACAGAAGGAACACAGAGAAAAATACGACTTCTGTGTCTCCCGCGCAGTAGCCAATCTAAGCACCCTTTCCGAGTATTGTATCCCCTTCGTAAAAGAAGGAGGCAGCTTTATTTCTTATAAATCCGGCAAGATTGATGAAGAGCTTGCGCAGGCAGAAAATGCTGTGAAAATCCTTGGTGGAAAAGTTCAGGATGTAGTGAAATTTCCACTTATGGACACGGATATGGATCGTTCTTTTGTGGTGATCAAGAAGATGAAACCGACCGCCAAGAAGTACCCCAGGAAGGCTGGCTTGCCGGCGAAGGAGCCGCTGGCGTAGAATATGTGTTAATATTAAGATAACTTTAGTCCTGAAAGAGGAAGAAATCCGTACTATATTTCTCTCCGATAATATCGGCGATTTTTTCTGAGATAACATAGGTTCTGTCTCAATCACTTTCAAAGGAATTGTCTTCATTGGGAATAGTTTGGTTAGTAGCTTGGTTAGTGTGATTAACCAAGCTACTAACCAAGCTCTTAAACATAACCATAATATCCTCACACTTAATCGTATATTCTGGCATAGGATTTCCAGCTTCCTCGCAACTGTCTTTGATTTTTTCTATTCCACATCCCCGTGCCTTAGAGCGTGTCTGAAAAATCATTCCCGCAATCTGCACGCCCCACTTTGCGGAATGTATTTTATTTTGGGACACATTTCCAACACAAAATAATCACATATTTCTCACATAATTATCTAAATTTCCTCACAGGTTGCACATAAAATAATCATAGATAGATGCATGGGATAAGCCATGCATCTGCAACTTGAAGGAGGTAAGAAACTTGATTGAAGTAAAAAATCTGGTAAAACGCTACGGCGATCACACCGCTGTAGACCACCTTTCTTTTGAAATAGAGAAAGGCAAGATTTATGGTTTCCTGGGCCCCAACGGCGCCGGAAAATCCACAACCATGAATATGATAACCGGCTATATTGCATCCACCGAGGGAACAGTAGTCATAGACGGTCATGATATTCTGGAAGAACCTGAGGAGGCAAAAAAATGCATCGGATATCTACCCGAAATGCCGCCCCTTTATTTTGATATGACCGTTCTGGAATATCTGAAATTCGTAGCAGATCTGAAGAAAATTCCTAAAGATAAAAAAGCCACTATGATCGAAGAAATCATGGACATGGTAAAGATTACTGACATGAAAAATCGTCTGATCAAGAACCTTTCTAAAGGTTACAGACAGAGGGTTGGTATTGCGCAGGCTGTGCTTGGTTACCCGGAGGTTATTATTCTGGATGAGCCGACTGTCGGGCTTGACCCAAAACAGATCAACGAAATCCGCGATCTGATCAAAGGCCTGAAACAGAAACACACCGTTATCCTTAGCTCCCATATTTTGTCCGAAGTCAGCGCCGTTTGCGACTACGTGCTGATCATTTCCCATGGAAAACTGGTAGCCAGCGATACCCCTGAGAATCTGGGAAAACTGGCAGCAGGCTCAAACAACCTGAATCTGCTTGTAAAAGGTCAGAAAGACACTATCAGAGCCGCTCTGGAGGCCGTAGAAGGGGTAAAAGAGGTTACGGTAAAGAAAAGCCCGGAGGAAGGCGTATACGCCATTACAGTGGGCACCGAAGAGAATATGGATGTGCGTGAAAAAGTATTCTACAGTATGGTAAATGTCGGCTGCCCGATTCTTGAAATGCAGTCTAAGAAAGTTTCTCTGGAGGAGATATTCCTTGAACTTACAGAGAGCGAGAAAAAAGATAAAGATGCGTCAGGAAAAAAATCCGGAAAATCTTTCTTTAAGACGGCAGCAGATGCTGAGAAGTATTTGAATGAGAAAAACGAAGATACTGTCCCTGATAATGGACTTGAAGAAAAAGAGTTTGATGAATCGGGCGAAGTATCCAATGATGTGTCAGATAATGGACTGTCTGCTGATAAACAGGATAGTTTTGCCGCATCTGAGGAAGAAAAGGGGGAAGAGTAAACCATGCTTGCTATTTATAAAAGAGAGCTGAAAAGCTATCTGACCTCCATGGTCGGCTACCTGTTTATGTTTTTTGTGTTGCTGATCGCAGGTATTTACTTTTCAGCGTACCAGCTTTCAGCTGCTTATCCGAAATTTGAATATACTTTAAATGCCATGACCTTTGTGTTTCTGATTGCAGTGCCGATCCTGACCATGCGTGTACTTGCTGAGGAAAGAAAGCAGAAAACAGACCAGCTTCTGCTTACTTCTCCAGTATCTGTATCCGGCATCGTAATGGGAAAATATCTTGCACTTGTGACTATTTATGCAATCCCTATTGCAGTTCTGGCAACCTATCCGCTGATCATGTCAAAGTTCGGAACCGTTGCATTTGGCTCTGCGTACACAGCACTCCTTGGATTTTTCCTTCTGGGAAGTGCAAACATTGCGATCGGCGTATTTTTCTCAGCAATCACTGAGAGCCAGGTAATTGCAGCAGTTCTTACCTTTGTATTTTTATTTGCTTTTTATATGATGAATGGAATTTCTTCCTTTTTCTCAGAGACGGCAATGTCTACATGTGTGACATTTGGCATTCTGATCATAGCGCTTAGCCTTATGATCTACAGTATGATTAAAAATGCAGTGATCTCAGGTGCTGTCTGCGTGATTGGAGAAGTGGCACTGGTAATCGTTTACGTTGTAAAATCCAGCGTGTTTGAAGGAGGAATCCAGAAGGTTCTTGAAGTGTTTAACTTAAGTTCACACTTTGAAAACTTTACAAACAGTATTTTTGATGTGACTGGAGTTCTTTATTTCCTGTCTGTCATTGCCATTTGTATATTCCTTACCATGCAGACAATTTTGAAGAGACGTTGGAATTAAGGAGGTGGGGAAAATGTTTTTTAAGAAGAAAAATGATAACAATATTGACAATAATGATAAAAATGCAATTGATATTGAAAGTGCTGAAAGTAATAACAATAATAACAAAAAAGAAAAACGAAAATTTAAAGACAGTATTAATAAAAAGTACTTGAAAAATGGAAGCTACAGTTCTGTTATGATTGTTGTTTTCGTTGCTATCATTATTGTTATAAATATGATTGTAGGAAATCTTCCTTCAAAGTATACGCAGCTGGATATCAGCTCCGAGAAACTTTACACCATCGGTGATGAGACAAAAGCGATGCTGAAAGATCTGGACAAGGATGTAACCATATATCAGATCGCCCAGAGCGGAAGTGAGGATGAGACTATCAGTAATCTGCTTCAAAGATATGCAGATGAATCTGATCATATTAAGGTGGAACAGAAAGATCCAGTGGTCAATCCTAAATTTGTCAGTGAATACACCAGTGACAACCTTTCCTCTAATAGCTTAATTGTTGTATGCGGAGACAGAAATAAGGTTGTAAATTATAACAATATTTACGAATCTACAATGGATTACAACACATACAGTTATCAGACAACAGGCTTCGACGGCGAAGGTCAGATCACAAGTGCCATTGCATATGTAACCAGTGAAAACCTGCCGGTATTGTATACATTAGAGGGACATGGAGAGCAGGAGCTTGATTCTACGATCAAGGAAGATATTGAGAAAGCAAACATGGAAATCAAATCCCTGAATCTGCTTACAGAGGGAAGCGTTCCAGAGGATGCCAGCTGTCTGCTGATTGATTCTCCTACAACAGATATCTCAGAGGATGAGAAGACTGCATTGATCGATTATCTGGAAAATGGTGGAAAAGCAATGATTTTCTCCGATTACACAGGAGAAAAAATGGAAAACTTTGATGCAGTGCTGGAAAACTACGGAGTAAGCAGAGTAGATGGCCTGGTATTTGAGGGCGATGCACAGCATTATGCCGCTCAGATGCCTTACTACCTGGTTCCAACTGTAAACAGCACAGATATTACATCTGATGTTGCTTCTTCTGGATATTACATCTTGATGCCTTATGCGCAGGGAATCCGGAAATCTGATGACGTGAGAGACACTGTAAATATTGAAAGCCTTCTTACAACTTCCGACAGCGCATATTCAAAGACAGATTTGAACAGCGGTTCTCTTGAAAAGGAAGACGGTGATGTGGATGGCCCATTTGACCTGGGTGTCAGCATTACAGAGACTGTAGATGATGATAAAGAGACTCATATTATTTATTATTCCACATCAAACCTGCTGCAGAGCCAGATCAATCAGATGGTTTCTGGTGGAAATGAGAAACTTGTGATGGCTTCTTTAAGTTATCTGGTAGACACAGAAGACAGTACAACAGTTTCTATCCCATCAAAGAGTCTGGAAGTATCTTATCTGACTTTGACAGCATATGAGGCAAGCTTCTGGAAAATCTGTACCATTGGTCTGATTCCTGGAGCATTCCTGTTGATTGGATTTATGATTTGGTTAAAGAGGAGAAAAGCCTGATGAAGAAAAAATCAGTAAATCTTATTACAGCAGTGGGCGTTTTGGTTGTCCTCAGCGGCGCATACGTAGGCGTAAAAGCCTACGTAGCCAAGCAGGAGGCCGCGGATACGGAAAGTGCGGAGGAAGAAAATCCGGAAATTATTTCCATAGCGTCTGCTGATGTGAAATCAATAAAATTTGTAATTGATAAAAAAGAAGTTACCTTTGAAAAAGATGGAGATTCCTGGGTGAAAAGTGATGAAACTGGTTTCCCGGTAGATCAGGATAAAATCGATACACTGGTCAGCTCCCTGAATTCTATAAAAGCGGAAAGAACACTGGAAAATGTGGAGGATGCATCAGAATATGAACTGGATCAGCCGGATAACACGATCACGGTTACCACAGAAGATGGGGAAACGACAGTAATCCAGCTTGGAATGGAGAATGATTCCACAAGTCAGGAATACATTGACTTGAACAAGGATTCTTCTACAGTTTATGTAGTAAGCAATTCCACGTTTTCTTCTTTTGAGGGAACTTTGTACGACTTTGCAAAAAGCGGCGTTTTCCCAACTGTGGATTCCTCTACGGTCAGCAAAATTTCTGTAGATGGAAAAGATTCTTCCTATGTTGTAGAGAAAGATGAAAATAATTTCTGGAATATTACTGGTGATGGAGAGACTGAGAAAGCAGATTCTGCGAAGGCAACTTCCTTAGCCAGTACATTATCCAGTGTGGCTTATGCAAGTTATGTAAATTATAACTGCGCAGAAGATGAGCTCTCTCAGTACGGATTAGATAAGCCGTATGCAGAGATTACAGTGGATTATCAGGAAGAAGTTGAAAAAGAGTCCACTGATGATGAAAACGAGGCTGAAAATGGCGATGAGGAGGTCTCAGAGGCATCTGGGGATGAGAACCAGGCGGATGAAAATGCGGATTCTGAAACAGATGGAAGCGAAAGCTTGGATGAAGATGCGGATTCTGAGACAGATGGAAGCGAAAGCCCAGATGAAGATGAGGATTCTGAGACAGATGGATACGAAAGCTCAGATGAAGATGTGGATGTGGCAGACACAGAAGATTCAGAAGCTGTAGAAAATGAGAATACAGATGAAACAGCAGATGACAACGTCGAAGCAGAAGATACAGATGTAACTGAATCAGATGACGAGGCTGGGGTGGAAACTACAGATACTGAGTCCGCAGAAAGTTCTGAAGATTCAGAACCGGAAACTGAAATGGTTGACAGAGAACTTGTAATTCAGGTTGGAGATCAATCTTCAGATGGTGGAAGATATGTTCGGGTGAATGACAGCAACGAAATTTATACAATATCCGAGGATTCTCTTGATACTTTCCTTGGAAAAACAAATGCTGATTTCTGGGATTTGACAGTAAGCTATTTGTCTGCAAATAATCTGGATACTCTGGATGTGAACTACGGAGGAGAAGATTATATCGTAAATGTTTCACGTGAAACATCTGAGGATGAAAACGTAGAAACATCGGATAATGAGACGGAAGATGAAGATACAACAGATAGTACCAGCAGTGATGTTGCCGACGGCAACGATGTAGAGGGAAATGCTGCTGATGATAACACTTCATCAGGTGATTTGACCGACGAAGATACTGAAAATACAGATGACAGTTCTTCTACTGCAAGCACCACAAGTTCAACCAGTGTAACCTTATCTTATACACTAAATGGAAAAGATCTGGACAGCACAACATTTACAACGTTCTACAATAAGCTGATCAACATGACAGCGCAGAAACGTCTGACTGATGAATTTAAGTCCAATACAGATCCGGAAATGACTGTGAAATTTACAGATATAGATGGAAATGAAATGGAAGTGGAGTATTATTCCTATGATACAAATTACTATGCCGCTGTTATAAACAAAAAAGTATATCTGGTAAATAAAATGACAGTAAAAGAACTGTTTCAGGCATTTGAATCTGTAACTGGTGAGAAAGAGGAAAACGAAAAAGCTGAGACAACAGATCCTGAAACAAATGCTTCTACAGATAATGCTGAAACAGAAACGACAGAGGCTTCAGAGGATGCTGAAGAGTAGTAGTAGCTGAAAAAATGATAAAAAAAGATCTTTGCCTGTGAAAAAAACAGGACAAGGATCTTTTTTACTATTTGAAAAAACTGTTGAATTGCCTGTTACATAAGAATTCTACTGGATATGAATATGCGCGTACATCGTTTTGCAAATAACGATATCAATCAAGCTGGATGCGTGAAGTTGAAGGTGCGGATGGAAAAAATGTGTGGCGGGCTACGCCCGAGCGTGTCTGAAAAATCATTCCTGCAATCTGCACGCCTTGCTTTGTTATATATCTTATTCGGATTCGGTCGCTGTGGTTCACTACAGCAACTGAATTTAAGTTAAAGCTCCTGTGAATTGTGGCATGCATTTAAAAATCATTCCTGCAATCTGCGTGCCAAATTTTGTGGTATATTTTGTCCGAATTCGGTTGTCGCAGCTCGTTACGACGCCCTCATCCGGGCAAAATCTCCTACAAATTATGACGCACATCTTGCAGAAAGCCTTTTCCAAACACGCTCTGGTCCGCTGACATTTCAAATGGTATGAAATATGTAATTAACGTTGGCTATTTTGTCTGTTTGAATTTCTATATGCATTGTTTTTGAAAATAAAATTTTAAAAATCTTTGAATTTTACTCATATGGTTTTACATTAGCCGACTATATAAAAAGTCCGAAAACAGAAACTTTGCTTTTGCTTTCTGAAATATTACGGTAAATATAAAATGTAATAATAACTTTTATAAAATAAAAACCTACTAAAACATACAATAAAGTCCAATAAATAACACTTAACGACACGATGATACAACAAAGACCTATTTAATGTACTTTGAACAACAAAACAGGCAAATGAATCGTAAAAATCCTCTGAAAAATATATTGTTATGTAAAAATATACTTTTAAACAATTCTAATTAAAACAAAAAGATTGTATAAAGATAAAATGGAACAGCGCATAATTGAAAAAATAACAAAATAACAACAAAACAATACGAAAAGAGCTCTGAGATGTATTTGAAAATCATTTCTCAATCCACACCCCCCACTTTGCAGTATATTTTACCCGTAGTTGGGTGTGTCGTAGCACGTTGCAGCACCTTCATTCTGGCCAAATCTCCCGCAAATTGTGGCGCGCACCTTGCATAAAGCCTTTTTCAAACACTCTCTGGGATGTGTCAAAAAACATTTTCGCAATCCGCACACCTTACTTTGTGGTATATATTCCTGAATTTGGCTGCCATATTCGCTACGGCAACCTCATCCTCATCCTGGTCAAAGTCCCACAAATTGTGACGTACATCTTGTAGAAAGCTTTTTTAATATACTCTGGAAATATAGAAAGAACAGGAAAAGCATAAAGCATAATAAATTATTATTACAAAAACAAAAAAACTTCGGGATTATATTATACAATCTCGAAGCTTTTTATTCTGCTTTGAAGGC
>PPYE01512234.1_pt1 | contig 11884 bp, 10 predicted proteins | sample 1559881 | NCBI WGS metagenome assembly PPYE01 (sample SAMN08240022, study PRJNA423297) | Human gut metagenome, whole genome shotgun sequencing project.
TGCTGACCTCGCTCAACCTGAAGTTCGGTATGGACGTATCAATCTACAAACTTGACAAAGATTAATTATGAGACACAATAAGAATTTCAACCACCTTGGCCGCCAGGCAGGACACCGTAAAGCGTTGATGTCGAATATGGCTTCGTCGCTCATCCTGCACAAGCGTATCGAGACTACCGTTGCCAAAGCCAAGGCCGTTCGCCAGTTCATCGAACCGCTGGTGACCAAGTCGAAGGATGACTCGACGCACTCGCGCCGCATCGTCTTCTCGTACCTCAAGCAGAAAGAGGCCGTAACCGAGTTGTTCCGCACCATCGCTCCGAAGATCGCCGAGCGTCCGGGCGGCTATACCCGCATCCTGAAGACCGGCTTCCGTCTGGGCGATGCTGCCGACATGTGCATCATCGAGTTCGTTGACTTCAACGACGCTTACACGCTGGGCATCGCTCCCGCAGCTGCTGCCGAAGCCAAGCCCAAGACGCGCCGTTCGCGCAAGCCCGCAGCCAAGAAGACCGATGCGGTCGAGGAGGCTACGGTCGTGGAAGGCGAAGCCAAGAAGGCCGCACCTAAAAAGGCTGCCGCTCCGAAGGCTGCGAAGCCCGCGGCTCCGAAGTCTGCCAAGGTTGCAGCCCCGAAGGTTGCCAAGAAAACCAACGTAGGCAAGAAGATGTAAATTCGCGTCTGCTGTCAGAAAAAGGGACGACCCCGATGTGGGTCGTCCCTTTTTTTGTCCGGGATGCCGGGGCTTGTCGTCAGCCCTGCTTTTTGGCCGGGTATCGGTTGCTTGTTTGCCGGGGAGGGCGGTTGCCTGCCGGTTCGGACGGACGAACCTGGGCTTTTCGATCCCGTAGGCGACCGGCATCTTTATGTTTTCGACCTTGGGTATCCGTGTCCGGAGGTGCGGGAGTACCGGGCGGAGCAGATAGACTTGGGCAATGGTGCCCTTATCGGGACTTTCCGCTTTCATGTCCCTCTTCCGGCTTCGTGCGGGCCAATGGTTTTCAAGGAAAGTTTGAAAAAATCCCCGGAACATGCAACGTTCCGGGGATTCGTTCTGTGTGTCGGAGTCGGTTTATTTCGCGAAGCCTTTGCCGATGCCAAGGAAATCCTCGGCCTTGAGGGCTGCGCCGCCGATCAGGCCGCCGTCGACGTCTTCCTTGGCGAAGAGCTCCGGTGCGTTCGAGGGCTTGCACGAACCGCCGTAGAGGATGGCGGTATCCTGTGCTGCCGCGCCGAATTTGGCTGCCAGCACCTGGCGGATGTAAGCGTGGATTTCCTGTGCCTGCTCGGCCGAGGCGGTCTTGCCGGTGCCGATAGCCCATACGGGCTCGTATGCGATCACGAGGTTCTTGTACTCCTCTTCGGTGAGGTTGTAAACCACCTCCTCGATCTGGGCCTTCACCACGTCGAAGTGTTTGCCGGCCTCACGCTCTTCGAGGTTCTCGCCTACGCAGTAGATCGGGGTCAGGCCGTTGGCGTAAGCCTGCGCCATCTTCTTGTTGAGCGTAGCGGAGGTTTCGCCGTAGTACTGGCGGCGCTCCGAGTGGCCGAGGATCACGTATTTGCAACCCAGCGCCGCGATCATCGAAGCGGCGATCTCGCCCGTATAGGCGCCTTTGGCCTCCGTGGCGCAGTCCTGTGCCCCGAGGGCGATGTCCGAACCCTTGAGTGCCTCGGCGACCTGCGAAAGGTGCGTGAAGGGGGGGCACACGATGAAGTTGACGCACGAGCATACCTCGCCGCGGCCGGCTGCGATGCCTTTGGCCAGTTCTACACCTTCGGCGGGAAGCGTATTCATCTTCCAGTTGCCGGCAACAATTTTCTTTCTCATTTTCTTAGGTTTTTATTGTTAAAATCCGAATTGTCACGTTATTCCTCGCACCATTTTTTGACCTCCTCGATCGAGGGGGCCTTCAGGCCGAGCTTGTTCTTTTTGTTGAAGCCGCACAGGTCGTTGAAGAACTTGCCCAGGGCGAGTTTCTTCAAGGCCTCGACCGTGATGTACCCCATTTTCTGGATCACGGGCACCCACTCTTCGGGGATGCCGGCGGCGGTGTATTTCTCCACGGGGTCGTTCACGACCTTTTTTTCGGGGCGCATCTGCGGGAAGAAGAGCACGTCCTGGATCGAAGCCTGGTCGGTCATGAACATCGTGAGGCGGTCGATGCCTATGCCCATGCCCGAGCACGACGGCATGCCGTATTCCAGTGCGCGTACGAAATCCATGTCGATGAACATGGCCTCGTCGTCGCCCTTTTCGCTCAGCCGCAACTGTTCCTGGAAGCGTTCCAGCTGGTCGATCGGGTCGTTGAGCTCCGAGTAGGCGTTGCACAGCTCCTTGCCGTTCACGAACAGTTCGAAACGTTCCGTGAGGTCGGGGTTCGAGCGGTGGCGCTTGCAGAGCGGCGACATTTCGCGCGGGTAATCGCACACGAACGTGGGCTGGATCAACTCCTCCTCGCAGTACTGCCCGAAGATGGCGTCGATCAGCTTGCCCTTGCCCATCGTGTCGTCGATTTCGACGCCGAGGCGCTTGCAGGCTTCGCGGAGCTGCTCCTCGCTCTGCCCCGTGATGTCGTAGCCCGTTTTCTCGCGGATGGCGTCGGTCATCGTCAGGCGGCGGAACGGTGCCTTGAACGAGATCTGCTTGCCGTCGAGCGTCAGCTCCGTCGTGCCGTTCACGGCCACGGCCACCCGTTCGAGCATCTGCTCGGTGAACTCCATCATCCAGAGGTAGTCCTTGTAGGCCACGTAAATCTCCATGACGGTGAATTCGGGGTTGTGCGTGCGATCCATGCCCTCGTTGCGGAAATTCTTGCCGAACTCGTATACGCCGTCGAATCCGCCGACGATCAGTTTCTTGAGGTACAGCTCACTGGCGATGCGCAGGTACTGGTCGATGTCGAGCGCATTGTGGTGCGTGATGAACGGGCGTGCCGAGGCGCCGCCCGGAATCGGCTGCAGGATCGGGGTCTCCACCTCGACGTAGCCGCGCTCGTTGAAGAACTGGCGCATCGTGGCGACGATCTTGGCGCGCCGGACGAATACGTCGCGCACCTGCGGGTTCACCACCAGGTCGACGTAGCGCTGGCGGTAGCGGACTTCGGGGTCGGTGAAGGCGTCGAACGTCTGGCCGTCCTTGGCCTTGACGACGGGCAGCGGGCGGATCGACTTCGAGAGCACCGTGAACTTGCGGCAGTGCACCGACAGTTCGCCCGTGTTGGTGTGGAACGCGAAGCCCTCGACGCCGATGAAATCGCCGATGTCGAGCAGTTTCTTGAACACCGTGTTGTATAGCGTGGGGTCTCCTTCGGGGCAGACGTCGTCGCGGCGGATGTAGACCTGGATGCGGCCCGTGTGATCCTGCAATTCGAAGAACGAGGCGCTGCCCATGATGCGGCGCGACATGATGCGGCCTGCGATGCGAATGTCCTGGTAGTTGCCTCGGGCCTCGTCGTAGTTGTCGGCGATCTCCCGTGCCGTGGCCGTCACTTCATAGCGGGCGGCGGGATAGGGGTCGATGCCGAGCTCGCGCAGGGCTGCAAGCGACTGCCTCCGGAGCTGTTCCTGTTCACTGAGTTCGATGCTCATATCTTGTGTTTTTGAATGTTTGGACTATTGACCGTGCAAAGTTAATAAATTCTGCGCAAATATGCTTCAGCCGGGGTGGGTGAATCGTCTGTTCCGGCTCTGTGCCAGCCTGAGGTAGCCCCGCAGGGCGGCGTAGCCCAGTCCCAGGCCGACGAGCGTGCCCCATACGATATCCATCGGGAAATGCTTGCCCAGGTAGATGCGCGAATAGCAGATGACGAGGGTGCAGACGACCATCAGGGCGGTGAACCACTTGCGGCGGATCGCACCGCACGAGAGTACGGCCAGCGCGACGATCGTGGCCGCGTGCGCCGAGACGGTGCCGTACATGCCGCTTACGGCCTCGGGCGGGACGTGCACTGCCCAATCATGCGGCATTGCCGCACGGCGCAGGGCGCGCAGCGAATCGGGCGTGATCTCCAGCCCTTCGAGCGAGGGGGTGAACATCGGCCGCGGGCGCGGTTCGAACTGCGGCAGCATGTCGCCCAGCAGGCCGTTATGCTTGAAGATGCCCGAAACTATGTCCGACAGCCCCAGGGCGAGAAGCATCAGCACCAGGAAAACCGACATGCCCCGCCAGCCGCTGCGGCGCCATACCAGCCACAGGATCAATGCATAGAGCGGCAGCCACATCGCCGTGCCCGAGATGGTGAGCATCACGCGGTCGAGGGCCGTGCCGCCGTCGAAATTGAGGGCCATGAACAGGCCGTGGTCGAAAGTATACATGGGTCGATGGATTTGTCGTAAATGGCTGTGGGCTGTTTTTGCCGCATTGCGGGAAGCTTTCCCTCAGCAGGGGCTTGGGGTGGGGCCAGACTTGCAAACACGGCCGTCGGCCGCGGGAAGAACATACCGGGATGCAAGGCGGCCGTCATACGCATTTTAAAACTGAAAGTAGATGAACGGTTGTATGTCGCTCGATTTGATCTGCATCACGCACCAGATCATCGCGGCGGCCATCACGACCTGCAACACCAGCGGGGCGTTGGCTACCAGGCGCTGTGCCGCGCGGTCGACGCAGCCCGGCATGAGATGGAGCAGGTAGCCCGCACCGATCAGGGCGAAGACACCCGCGTAGCCCGCGATGACCTGCGGGATCATTGGAACGTTGAAGTTGGAGAAGATCTGGTGCAGCATCAGTTCGACGGTCTGCATCGACTCGGCGCGGAACATCAGCCAGCCCAGGCAGACGAGGTTGAACGTGAAGAAGACGCCCGCCGCACGGCTCCACCAGTGCATCTGCGCCCCGGTGGCCTTGGCCCCCGGGACGACGGCCATCCACAGTTTATGCAGCGCCAGCGCTACGCCATGCAGCGTGCCCCAGAGGATGAAGCGGATCGCCGCACCGTGCCACAACCCACCCAGCACCATCGTGACGAGCAGGTTGCCGTAGGTGCGCAGTTTGCCTTTGCGGTTGCCGCCCAGCGAGATGTAGAGGTAATCGCGCAGCCACGAGGAGAGCGAGATATGCCACCTGCGCCAGAATTCGGTGATGGTGGCCGACTTGTACGGGGCGTCGAAGTTCTTGGGGAAGCGGAAGCCCAGCAGCAGGGCGATGCCGATCGCCATGTCCGAGTAGCCCGAGAAGTCGCAGTAAATCTGCAAGGCATAGCCGTAGATGCCTGCCAGGCACTCGAAGCCCGAATAGAGCAGTGGCTCGTCGAAGATGCGGTCGACGAAATTGAGCGAGATGTAGTCCGAAATGATCGCCTTTTTGAAGAGTCCCGTGAGGATCAGGAAGACTCCCGTGCCGAACATTTCGCGCGTCACGACGACCGGGTTGCGGCGGATCTGGGGGATGAAGTCCCGGGCCCGGACGATCGGGCCTGCGACCAGCTGGGGGAAGAACGAGAGGTAGAAAAGGTAGTCGCACCAGTTGCCGAGCGGTTTGAGCTGTCCGCGGTAGATGTCGATCGTGTAGCTCATCGACTGGAACACGAAGAACGAGATGCCGACCGGCAGGAAGATGTTCTGGAATTGGAGGAACCCCTGCCCGAACATCTGGTTGGCGATGTCGACCAGGAAGTTGGTGTATTTGAAATATCCCAGCATCCCGAGGTTCACCATGACGCTCAGTACGACGAGCCACCGTTTCGCGGCGCGGCTCCGCACGCGGTAGATGCCCTGCGCGATCAGGAAGTCGCTCGTGGCGGCGAAGATGAGCAGCAGGAAATAGATGCCGCTTGATTTGTAGTAGAAATAGAGCGAAAAAAGGATGACGTAGACGATACGGGCCATTGGCGCACGGCGGAAAGCATTGTATATGAGCATGAACCCGGCGAAGAGGAACAGGAACAGCCCGCTGCTGAAAATCAGCGGCGAAGAGGCGTCGTACGCGAGCAGCGCCTGCAGTTTTTCCAGGATGCCGTCCGTTGCGGGGAGTGTCATTTCCGGGGTGTGTTGAGGTTTCCGATTGCGGAGACGGGCCGCAGCTCCCGGTCGATCTTCAGCAGACGGACACTGTCGAGTACGGCCTGCTCGGCCTGGCGGCGGATGCGTGCGGCTTCCGCGGCGGCATGGGCTTCGTATGCCCCGGCGTTGATCGCATCGACGAGCGACCAGGCCACGCGGCGCCCGCCGGCGTAGTTGATGTGCGTGTAGTCCTTGCCGGCCCAGCCGTTGGCGACGAACTGTTCCATGCCGCCCAGCGAACGCATGGCGTCGCAGGTCGGCCAGAATGCCGCGCCCGTGTTTTCCGCAGCCCCGCGCTGGTAGTCGAGCATGTAGGGGATGGCATCCATGGGTTCGAAGCCTGCGTCGGTCTTCACCGAACGGTCGCTCACGCCCAGTACCAGCACGGCCGCCGTGGGGAAGCACTGCTGTACGTAGACGACCATTTTCTCGATCTGTCGGGCGTAGTTGGTGTAGTTGTGCACCCCCGTCTGCATGATGTTGAGCCCGTATTGCAGGATTACCAGGTCGTAACCCGCGTGGGCGTTGATCTGCGCATTGACCGACGGGTTTGTCCAGAACATCGCCTGCCCGTTGTTGCTGCGCACCGAGTAGTTGTCGACCACGACGCCGTCGGCTTCGAAGACAGCGCCGTAGCCGATGAACCCTTCCGTCCCGGAGTTCACCTTGAATGCCAGCGAACGGATATGGGGCGCCGTGACCGTGACTTGCCGGACGGCGGCGGCTCCTTCGACCTCGAATTCGCGGCGGAGCGAATCGTTGAGCGTCAGTTCGATGCGGCTGTCGCCGGGGCTGATGAAGAACACCCGTGCCGCGGTGCAGGAGTCGAGCCGCTGCCGGTAGTCGGTGTTTTCCCACCGCGTGGAGGCGCCCTCCGAGGGCTGGCACACCCATCCCGAGACGAAGAAGTGCCCGCGCAGGTTCTGGGGTGCCGCTTTGCGCTGCATGATGTTGTATGCCGTCCAGCCTTTCGACTGGGTTTTGATCGTGCGCCGGAAGGCCGTCAGGGGCGATGCCATCGGGGCGAAGCCCGCGCCGCCCCCGCCGTAGGCCTGTTGCAGCTTCTCGCGCAGGTCGGCCGTGAGGATGTCGCCCTCGATGAACGAGTCGCCCAGTACGGCGATGCGCACCGGACGGCGGGCATAGAGCAGCGTGTCGTAGAATGCCCTGAGACGTCCCGAATCGGCGGGGGCGAACTGCTCGATCGCCACGAGCGCCGGGTTGAGCCGCACCGTGTCGGGGACTACCGCCCTGCGGCCGGAGCTGTCTTGCCGCAGCAGCCATTCGAAGATGGTTTGCACGGGGCGGGGCGCTGTGTCCGCTTCGATGCGCTCGGCCTCGATGCGCCGGGCGACCTGTGCCATGTCGACGTGGAAATCGTCCTCGTCGAAGAGCGCCGGTTCGGCGGCTTCCGCCGCGGCGTCCTCGAACGACAGGATGTCCGACAGGATGTTGGCCCGGCGGAGCTTGACGCCGCCGAGGCTTTGCGGGGGGATAAAACTCACGGCCCCAAGCACTGCGATCAGCGCCAGGGCCGCGATCCATCCCCGGTGGGAGTAGTCTTTTTCGGGGGTATTCATCGTCCGTTTAGTCGCGTCGCCCGAGGATCAGGAAGACGTAGTAAAGCACCGAGGCGATGGCGCTGAGAGCTGCTACGAGGTAGGTGCGCGCTGCCCATGAGAGGGCTTCCCGGGCTTGCGCGAGCTGTGCGCCCTGCATCGTGCGGCTGACCTGCAGCCATTCCAGCGCGCGTGCCGAGGCGTTGTATTCGACGGGCAGCGTCACCAGCGAGAAGACCGCCGACATGGCGATCAGCCCCACGCCGATCCAGCACAGCAGCTCGTTCTGCGTCGTGGCGAGGATCACCAGTCCGAGGATGATGACCCACGTGGCTGCGGTCGAGGAGAACTGCACGATGGGTACCAACTGCGAGCGCAGCGTCAGGGGGGCGTAGCCCCGGGCATGTTGCACGGCGTGCCCGCACTCGTGCGCCGCCACGGCTGCCGCTGCGACGCTCGTCGACGAATAGACGCTGTCGCTCAGGTTGACGGTCATCGTCTGCGGGTTGAAGTGGTCGGTCAGGTTTCCGCCCACGTGCGTCACCTTGACGTTATGGATGTTGTTGTCGCGGAGCATCTTCTCGGCCACCTCGGCGCCCGTGAGGCCGCCGGGGAACTGTACCTTCGAATATTTGCGGAAGACCGATTGCAGGCGTGCCTGCACGGCATAGCCGGCGATACCGATGACGATGATCAGGACGAACATTCCCATCGTCGCCGCCGAATAGTGTGCCGCACCGGAGGCCGGTTCGGCGTAGTATCCTGCCTGGAGCAGGGTGAAAAGCATGTGTGTCATAGTCGTTTAGTTTTTTCTGTGTGTGTAATATGCGCCCGCCTGCTGCGAGGGCATCAGTACCATTTCATTAACGGTCATATGGGCCGGTAATTGTGCCGCCCATGCGATCGCCTCGGCGATGTCTTCGCCGGTGAGCGGCTCGACGCCGTCGTAAACCCGGTCGGCGCGCTCCTTGTCGCCGTGGAAGCGCACCTCGGAGAACTCCGTCTCGACCATGCCCGGACGGATCTCCGTCACCTTGATGCCGCTGGCGAGCAGGTCGGCGCGCATGGCCTGCGAGATGGCGTGCACGGCGTGCTTCGAAGCGCAGTATACGGCGCCGTTCTCGTAGGGTTCCGTGCCGGCGATCGACCCGATGTTGAAGACGTGCCCGCCGCCTGCGGCCACCATCTTGGGGGTGATGACGCGCGTGACATAGAGCAGCCCTTTGACGTTGGTGTCGATCATGGCGTCCCAGTCGGCCGTGTCCCCCTTGTCGATGTGTTCGAGCCCGGCCGCAAGCCCGGCGTTGTTGACCAGCAGGTCGACGCGCCCGAGCGGTTCGAGATTGCGGCGCACGGCCTCTTCGCTGCGGACGTCGAACGTGAGCGTCGTGCAGCGGCCGCCTGCCGCCTCGATTTCGCGGCGGAGCGATTCGAGCCTTTCGCTACGCCGTCCCGTCGCTATGACGTCGTAGCCTTCCGTCGCGAGCCGGAGCGCCGTGGCGCGTCCGATGCCCGATGTGGACCCTGTGACCAAAGCCTGTTTTTTCATCCGAATAACGTGAATATGTTTGTGTCGCCCCATGTCGGAAGCCGTCCCTCGGGGGGGCGGTTTGCCCCCGGCTGTTTCCGGAACTGCAGGGTTTCGTGTCCGTACCCCCCCCCGGATCCCGCCTGCACGAAGCGGAGCTTCCAATTAATTGGGTTATTTCGGACAAAAATACGAAATAATTGTGTTTCTTTGCATAAATTTTCCAGCAAAATCAGCAGCCGTGAACCTCGCCTTTTTCATCGCCCGCCGGACGGCGCAGCACACCCCGGATAACAAACCCGGGGTGATGGAGCGTATCGCCGTGATTTCCGTGGCGTTGAGCGTGGCGGTGATGATCCTGGCCATGGCCGTGATCATGGGGTTCAAGCACGAGGTGGCACGCAAGGTAACGGCCTTTGCGGCGCATGCCGTCGTGACCGACGTGCGGGGTGTCGGGACACTCGATTCGGAGCCCGTGCACCGCAGCGCCCGCACCGAAGGGCTGATCCGCTCGACCCGGGGATTCGCTTCGATGGCTCCGTATGCCGTCAAGGGCGGCATCGTCCGTACGGCCGACGCTGTGGGAGAGGTGATGCTCAAGGGGGTGGATACGGCCTACGACTGGTCGGCCTTCCGCGGATGGCTCGTCGACGGGGATTTGCCCCGCGTGGGGGATTCGATCCGCACGAAGGACATCCTGCTTTCGCGCAGCCTGGCCGACCGGCTGATGCTCGGCGTGGGCGACCGCGTGGAGATGCTCTTCGTCGAGGCCGGCGACACGCCGCGCCGCGACCGGTTCAAGGTGGCGGGGATTTACTCGTCGGGGATGGACGAGATGGACAACACGGTCATTCTGACCGACCTGCGCAACGTGCAGCGCCTCTCGGACTGGGCGCCGGACGAGATTTCGGGATACGAGGTCTTTACCGACGACCTGGCCGGGGCGGACGATTTCGCCCGCAGGCTGGGGCATACGCTCCTCTACGACGAGGACGACGCCACGGCGAACCTGGCCGTCACGAGCGTGACGGAACTTTATGCCAGCATCTTCGACTGGCTCAAGGCGCACGACGTGAATGCCGCCGTGATAATCGTCATCATGCTCGTGGTGGCTTTTTTCAACATGACCTCGGCGCTGCTGATCCTCGTGCTCGAACGCACGCGGATGATCGGCCTGCTCAAGGCCTTCGGCATGCGCAACGGCCAGCTGCGGCAGGTGTTCCTGTGGCGGGCGTCGTTCATCACCCTGCGCGGCCTGGCGTGGGGGAATGCCGTGGGGCTGGGGCTGTGCTTCGTGCAGCGGTATTTCCATGTCGTGCGGCTCAGCTCCGAGGGGTACCTGCTCTCCGAAGTCCCGATTTCGCTGGGGTGGGGCTGGTGGCTGGCGCTGAATGCCGGTGCCGTGGCGGCGATCGTCGCGCTGCTCGTGGTGCCGACCTATATAGTATCGACCGTGAAACCCGACGAATCAATCCGTTACGAATGACCGTGAAACCCTATAACACCGGACAGACCAAGAAGGAGGAGGTGCGCGAAATGTTCGACAACATAGCACCCAAATACGACCTGCTGAACCATACGCTCTCGATGAACATCGACCGCATCTGGCGCCGCCGCGTGGTGCGCATCGTGCGCCGCAGCCGCCCGCACCGTATCCTGGACGTGGCGACCGGAACGGGCGACCTGGCGATCGAGATGGCACGCCGCATACGGGACGTGCACGTGCTGGGCGTCGACCTCTCGGAAAAGATGCTCGACGTGGCGCGTTGCAAGGTCGCCGCCCGCGGCCTCGACGAGCGGGTCGTGCTCGATGTGGGCGACGCGGAGCACCTGCGAGTCTCGGACGCTTCGGTCGACGTGGTGACCGTAGCGTTCGGCGTGCGCAACTTCGGCGACCTGGAGGCCGGCCTGCGCGAGATGGCCCGCACAATAAAACCCGGGGGCAAGGTCGTTATACTGGAGTTCTCGCGTCCCCGCAACCGGCTGTTCCGGGTGCTGTACGAGTTCTATACCTATAAGATACTGCCGCGCATCGGCGGCATGGTGTCAGTTCATGTCCATGATGGAGCGGGCGGGGTTCCGCGGCTGCCGGGCCCGGAGCCAGAGTTTCGGGATCGCGCAGATATATACCGGCCAGCGATGAGGAAATGGTTATACTGCATATTGCTCACGGCGATGGTGCTGCCGATGGTTTCGTGCCGCCGGGCGGTCGAGAAGGCCCGGCGCAATATCCGTCTGGAAGCGGTCGAAAAGGTCGAACGCAAGGGGATGGGCGGCGCCGAGGCCGTAGTGCGCGTGAAGAACGGCACGGGGTACAAACTGGTGCTGGAGCGTGCGAAGGTCGATCTCTTCTACGCCGGGAGCCGCGTGATGAGCATCATCCTCCACGGCCGTGTCGAGGTGCCGCGCCGGACGACCGGAAGTTTTACGTCGCTGTGGCGCGTGAGAACTACCGACCCGATGGCCTATTACGTGATGGTGAAAAAAATCCGCGAGGACGATATTTCGCAGGTCGCCGTTTCGTTTGCGGTCGAGGGGCGCGGGGGGCCGGCTTCGGTAAAAAATTCGGAAGAGATGGTGCCGTTGTCGGAATTTTTGAATATCTTTGGGCTGTCCTTGCAGGACGTGAAAAACTATCTGGACGAGTAATGCGCAGACTGACGACTTTCATAGCGGTGATTTTCGCCGCGGCGGCTTTCGCTCCGCTGCGGGCGCAGTCGCTCGATGCCTTCAAGGAGCGCCTGGCCGCCCCGGTGGTCTCCGACGCTGCGTTCGGCACGGCCAGGGTCACCGT
>PPYE01681909.1_pt1 | contig 11884 bp, 8 predicted proteins | sample 1559881 | NCBI WGS metagenome assembly PPYE01 (sample SAMN08240022, study PRJNA423297) | Human gut metagenome, whole genome shotgun sequencing project.
CGGCAACCGAATGAGGGTAAAATATACCGCAAAGTGGGGCTTGCAGATTGCGGAAATGATTTTTCAGACACGCTCTAGAAAGCATGATCCCTACTCTGTAAACTTTTGGAGGACATATTTTATGAAAATCAAGCTGCCACATGCCATTGCCCTTGCCATCGACGAACAGGAACGTCTTCTTCCCGCCATACAGAACGGCGAAGAGACTCTGCGTCATACAGAAACGCTGTTGAAAGGACTCCGTCTCCTGGACATTCCCATTCTGATCACCCAGCAGTACACGAAAGGACTGGGAATGTCTGCCCCCTCTCTTTTTGAAGCAGCCGGGATAGATTCCTGGATGGAGAAACGGACATTCAGCTGTCTCGGAGATGAGATTATCCGAAAGACGCTTCAGGATTCCCACAAAAAACAGGTAATCGTCTGCGGAGTAGAAGCGCATATTTGCGTAGAACAGACCGTACTCGATCTTTTACATCTGGGTTACGAGGTTTTTCTGATTGCAGACTGCGTCTCTTCCCGAAAATCCTCTGATCTTCAGACTGCTATCCGCCGGATGGCGCAGGCCGGCGCCGTTGTTACCAGCTACGAAGCAATTCTTTTTGAACTGATGGAAACATCTATGCATCCGAGATTCAGAGAGATTTCCGCACTGATCAAATAATAAAAGAAAAACGGAGACAGCATCATTTTCAGCTGCTGTCCCCGTTTTCTTTTGCTTTTTCGTTGTAACTGTTCAGTACCTTCACAGTTAATGGCTACTGAATAGTTACTTTTCGTTTTTCAATGTCAGTTACACTTCTACTGTTCCTTTGTCATCTGCATATACGGCAACGGATGATATCCTGCTTTCTTATAGACAGCAACCGCCCGCTCATTCTCTTCCTCCACTTCGAGACGGAATCGTACCGCCTGATCCTTGTATTTTTCATCAAGGAAACTGAAAAATGCAGTTCCGATCCCCAGACCTCTCGCTTCTTCTTTCATGTAAAGATCTTCCACCCAGACACATATACCACCATATTCCGTAGAATAGCTTTTCGCCACCATGCTGTATCCAAGGATTCTGTCATTTTCTTCAAAAATATATCCCTCAATATACGGGCAATCTCCCACGCAGTCTTTTACATCCTGTCTCAGAATCTCGTCCGGTGCTGCATGGATCACCGCAGGAGAATCATAAAATACCCGCATCATCCCAACCACTTCTTCCATATCTTTCAGCTGCATCGCCCGAATCTTCATATTACTCTCCTTATCTCTTCCGGTATATCTTTTCTTTATTTATTATCCCGCATAAATCTTCATTTCTTCCAGGCCCGCTGCCCTGGACAGATATCTTACTGCATCCGCTGCAATACACACCACATTCTCTTCATGGACAAAATCCGTGATATTAGAATCAAACAGCATATTTCCCTGTGCCTCAAACTCATCGTCTCTGTCCCAGAACAACACCGCCATATCAAAATACGGATATACCGGGATCCGATAACCCGCATCTCCCTGTGGCAGTTTTGTACCACCCAGTTTTTCACACGCTTCCCGCAGTTCTTTCACATGACCGGAAAATAATCTGGCGAATGGTTCCAGAATCTGTTTCTGATAGGCACGTTCAAAAGGATACACCCGTTTCACCAGGCGAAAAGGAACCAGTTCCCCGGATGCTGCCGGATGCTCTTTTGCATAGTAAAACATATTATATACCGTAATAACCGTATCAAATTCCGGTATTTCTTCTCTATCTGCAAACAGAACCTTTCCTGATGTACGCGATAGCTTCAGCTGCTGCCCCAGATAGCGAAGGTACAGCCACTGTCCGTCATGGTTTAATTGGAAACGTTCGATCAGCCGTTCCTGATTCATATCCAGAAAACGTTTTTTCCAGTCTTCTGTCACTTTCTCATAGTTTGATTTGTATTCCATCGTCATTTTTTCGTACCCTTTATACAGAAAATGCGGGCAAACTCCATACCCGCATCTTAAGAACTTTCACGATATACAGCAGTGCCATCTATTAATACAAATATCTTGCGTACTCTTCCAGACCAATTGTATTCTTATCGATCCACTGAAAACCGGAATCGATTTTTTTGTCACTCTCCAGACCCAGTGAAGCTCTTGCACCTGCCACAATGGTTGCATATCCCATACCGTACGGATTCTGGCATACACTTCCGACTTCTTTTCCATCCTCGATCGCTTTTTTCTGGGTATCCCCCATATGAACACCGATCATCTGAACAGAACGGTCTGTGTGTTTGTCCAGAACAGAAAGTACTGCCTCACTGGTCGCCTGATTTGTCGCATAATATCCTTTCAGATCCGGATATTTTTCCAGCACTGCCTCAATCGATTCTTCCTCGGTCGGATCATCGTCCTTGGACGGCTGATAATCTACGCTGACGACACTGACATTCGGGTGATTCTTTGTGATTTCTTCCTGAAAACCTTCCACGCGGTCTTTGCTGCTCTGGGAAAGCTGAGTATGAGACATCACTGCCACCTCACCCGCATCTTTGATCGCTTCACACAACTGTTTTGCCGCCTCTTCGCCTGCTTCCTTATTATCTGTTCCACAGTATGCATAAACCAGATCGTCATCGCTCTTCACACCGGAATCCAGCATGACAACCGGAATTCCGTCTTCCTGTGCCGCCTCCAGCTGTGCCTCACAGGAACTCATATCAACTGCTGACAGACATACCACCACCGGATTCTCCGTCAGTACCATATCCAGAATATTCACCTGTTCATCGACACCGTTTTCATCTTTCGGACCCTCGATGGTACAGGTGATCGCATCATCACCTTTGTATCCCAGATATTCATTCAGATCAGAAACCGCCTGCTCCATTCCTTTTTTTACTGCTTTCCAGTAATCGGATTCTGTATTTTTAATCACCACAGAGATCCTGCTGCCTTTTTCCATGCGCAGACCATCCACCGATGTATAATCAATATCCAGGGTGCTCTCTTCCGGAATCTCTGCCTTTTCCTCCTCTTCCTCAACATCTGTTTCCTGATCTTGTGTATTCTGTTCTTCCTGATTTTCTTCTTTCAGTTCATCTTCATCTTCTGCCGGTTCTTTTTCCACCGGCTCGTTACTTTCATTCTCTGTTTTATGGGTCTGATTTTCTGTCACCCGGTCTGCTGTCTTATTTCCACACCCGCCAAATACCAGCATAGCTGCCATGACAGGGGCTAATATTCTTCCTATCTTTCTTCTCATCTTATATTCCCCTTATGTAATATGCTTCCGGCACATAACTGTTTTGTACCTGCACAGATACTTTTTTCACCGGATACGCGAAAGTTTTCACATCGTCTCTATTATACATGACCATTCAAAATAGTCCATAGGCGTTCTTTAAGTTTTTCTTGATTTTTTTGTGACTAATTTTTTAAATTCATCATCAAATAATTTTTACGGTTTTATTGCTTCTGAAAATTCCTGGAAACATGCACCTTCCGGCTGTACTTCAAATTTCATTTTTTTCCCGGTCTTTGGATGTGCAAATTCCAGGCGCCAGGCACACAGACCAATGGCCGTTCCCTGTTCTGCTTCCAGCATCTCTTCTTTTTTCTTATATTTTCCGTCTGCCCACAGCGGCATCCCATGATGCGCCATCTGCACACGAATCTGATGATGCCGGCCGGTTCCCAGCCGGATCTCTGCCAGTCCTCTGTCATCTCTCCAGTCCATAATTCTGTACGACAGTACAGCTTTTTTTGCCATCCGATCCTTTTTACCCGTCACCCGTGAAGTATTGGTTTTTCCGTCTTTTATAAGATAATCCTCCCAGATACCCTGCTTTTCTTTTACTGGTGTGCCTGTAAAAACAGCCAGATACTCTTTTTTCATCATACCATTCTGATGCTGTTTATTTAACCATGCCGTAGCCTGCGGCGTCTTTCCGAAAACCAGAACGCCCTCTACCGGCTGATCCAGCCGTTGTACAATCCCAATATAATTTCCATTCCTGTAATTTCTCAATTCACTCTCCAGATCCATCTGACCGACCCGCGCACTCTGCACCGCCATCCCACTGTGTTTCCTGCACACAAGAATCTGTTCATCTTCGTATATGATATCATCTGCCGACCATCTTACCATCGCTCTGCTCCATTCCTTATTTCTCTGTTCTCGGATATGTCTTTTCCGATATCCGATCCATATCCGGACATTTTTCTCTTTCACAAATATCCACAGACTTTTATTATAAACGCAATTTTCTTTTTCTACAATGTGAAAAACCCTGTTCCACGGCTTTTCTCTTTTCTCCATTGTTTCGCTATTTCATTGCACAAATACGAACAGCCGCTACATCTCATCTTAATCGACATAACGGCTGTTCTAATGATCTTCTTTATTCAATTGTCTAAACCTCTTTTTCTCTTTCTTTTATTTTTTTATTTTTCTTTCGGTTGTTTTCTTTACTTTTTCAGGATATTTTATATACTTTTTTATGTAGGAATGTTTTTTCAGAGTTCCTATTCAATTTTATCTATATAAACTGATTTTCTCTTTCTTCCCTGCTCGTAAGTTTTTTCGTTTACTTACTTAGAAATGTTATATCTATATAAAGAATAATAGCCAGCTTCAAATTTATAATTGACGTTTATAAATTTTTCAAAATATGGATATTCACTTTCCTATGCTATACAGAACGTTTTTCATTATATCTTTTTTAAGATCTCTTTCAAATACACCTGCTATCGGATATAGCCTTTGCATTTTACTTTTCTCTTCGTTCCGAATAATTACTATTTTGGTTTCTATATAGGTCTATTCAGTGAACTCATATTCTTTTAAAAAATGTTTCTTTACACATCTTTTAAAATCTTTTCTATTATTTTTGTGGTAATGTATTCACTGTAAGGAGAAGCTCTTGTTACCTTTTATCTAATCTGTATGCTCTGATCTGGCATCTTTTTTTCTTTTTTCATTCTTCATAAAAGGTCTTTCTGTGCGGGGAATGCTTGCTCTTACCACGCTTACAATGATAAGTTTATGTTCTTAGTACAACGGCTTTATCCTCCTTTTCTTTTTTGGGTTCTTATCTTTTCCATCCTGATAGAAAATACAGATCCTTTTGTTCTGATTTAAGAAAACATTGTTTTTGATTTCTTTCCACGTTTGAATAAGATCTGTTACCTCACGTTCTGATCCTACCTCCCAAACCTTCCGGAAATCCGATTCAATTAACTTTCTTAATTAGCATCTTTCGGATTCTATTTTTTTATCAGTTCCTTTTCCATTCTTCTTATGAAGATTTCTCGTCTCTTTCATAGAAAATGGGGTGTTGATGTTTGATAAGGTGTTTTGTTTTTTGTTGAGTTTATAATAACAGACAGGTTCATATTTGTCAACACTTTTTAAAGATTTTTCTTATATTTTTTTATTATATTTTTGATATTTCTGTTTATACTGTCTATATATTCATTTTTATTATAATTGTTTATACAATTTCTGCAAGACCAACAATATTCATGTATCTTTGAAAAAGGTTTTCCCACATAAAAAGCCAGATCCCGCGTGTACATCTGCTCCGGGATCCGGCTTTTTTCGTTTATTCAGTTTTCCGTGTCACCTTCGGTGATGGTAAATACTGCCTACTGAATGTTTCCTTCATTTCTATAGTAGTTGATCAGACAACCTTTCAGGATGATCTCGCGTTCATCGTCGGTCAGTTCGCCCAGCGTCAGGGTAAACGGTGTCAGTTCTTCTCCCACTTTATAAGCGGTGATGCTGTCCCATTTTTCTTCCACTGCTTTCCGTACATCCGGGATAAAGAGATAATCGCCATTGGCAAACGGCAGATCTCCTTCCGGAATCAGGAATGGCAGCATACCCCAGTTGATCAGGTTGGAACGATAGCGTTTTGTTGCATATTCATTGGCAATGTTTGCCCATCCGCCAAGAACTTTCTGGCAGGATGCAGCCTGTTCCCGCGCGGAACCGTCACCCGGTTTTACGGCAAAGATGGTAGAACCGACACCAACATTGGTCTTATCCACCTGTGGGTACTTTGTATGAACAGCTTCGAATACCGGTTTCAGTTCAGGAAGTGCTTCTGCCGGACATTCACCGTTCTGGATGGCTTTTTCTGCTACTTGGACTTCTTTGGCACGTCCCACATAAGCCGGGTCTTTTCTGGACAGGGTAAATTCTGCCAGTCCCAGTGGGTTGGAACGGAAAGAAGAAGTCTCGCCGGACGGAATCAGTTCATCCGTTGTAGTAACCGGATCGTGAATCTCAGATACGACTTTCAGGATCAGGTTCTCAGCCAGTGCAGGCATCTGTGGCCAGTCTTTGATGTTCGGTCCGAACTGAATCTCCACAGACGGATCCGCAACACCCTTACTGTCGAATACTCTGTTTTTATAGATGGTTCCGTCAAAGTAATATTTCGGATTGCTGTATGTTCCCGCATATTCAGTAGCCGGAGTGAGGCGTCCCTTGTTTGCTGCGGTCGCCGCGATAGAACGTGCATCCATCAGAGCTACGGAAGAGATCTGTCCATTCTGGATCTTGGAACCTTCACGGTTCGGGAAGTTTCTTGTAGAATGGCGGATACTGAAAGCATTATTTGCCGGTGTATCACCAGCGCCAAAGCACGGACCGCAGAATGCTGTTTTTACAATGGCACCTGTCTCAATGAGAGTTGCCAGTGTTCCGTTCTTTGCAAGTTCCATATAAATCGGTGTACTTGCCGGATAAACACTCAGTGTGAATGCGTCTGCTCCGATGCTTGCACCTTTCAGAATATCTGCGGCTGCACAGATGTTCTCAAATCCACCACCGGCACATCCTGCGATAATTCCCTGTTCCACATACAGTTTTCCATCGCGTACCTTATCTTTCAGTGTGAAATCAATCTTTCCATCCAGGCTGATCTGTGCTTTTTTCTCCACGTCATCCAGAATATCCATCAAGTTGGCATTTAACTCATCAATGGTGTAAGTATTGCTCGGGTGGAATGGCATGGCGATCATCGGACGGATCTTGTCCAGTTCTACCACCAGCATACTATCATAATATGCAACCGGTCCCGGATTCAGTTCTTTATAATCTTCGCTTCTGCCGTGGATCGCATAGAACTCTTCGATCTTATCATCGGTTCTCCAGATAGAGGACAGACAGGTAGTCTCTGTAGTCATAACATCCACACCGATTCTAAAATCTGCACTTAAGTTTGACACACCCGGTCCTACGAATTCCATGACTTTATTCTTTACAAAACCATTTTTAAATACAGCTCCGATGATTGCCAGCGCCACATCCTGAGGACCCACACCGGGAATCGGTGCTCCGGTCATATATACGCCAACAACACCAGGCATATTGATATCATACGTTTTGGACAGCAGCTGTTTTACCAGTTCCGGTCCTCCTTCGCCCATAGCCATGGTACCCAGTGCACCATATCTGGTATGGCTGTCAGATCCCAGGATCATCTTGCCACCGCCGGCAAGCATCTCTCTTGCAAACTGATGAATAACTGCCTGATGAGGCGGAACATAGACACCACCGTATTTTTTCGCACAGGTAAGGCCAAACATATGGTCATCTTCATTGATGGTTCCTCCAACAGCACACAGAGAGTTGTGGCAGTTGGTCAGTACATACGGTACCGGAAACTTTTCCAGTCCTGAGGCTCTTGCTGTCTGAATAATTCCTACGAAAGTGATATCATGGGATGTCAGCTTGTCAAATTTGATCTGAAGTTTTTCCATGTTTCCAGACGTATTATGGTCTCTTAAAATGTTGTAGGCCATGGTCTGTTTTGCTGCTTCTTCCGGCGCAGGAAGTCCCTGTGCTGCTGCTTTTGCCGGTTCTACCAGTTCGGTCCCATTGACCAGGTAGGTACCGCCTTCCAGTAATTGAATCATCATAATCCTCCTATTGATCGGTTAATCCTGAGTTTCCATGTATTTCATGTAGCTTACTACCATCATGGCGATTTTGAAGGTAAGGGCATCGTCAAACACACGAATGTCCAGTCCGGTACTCTTTTGCAGTTTTTCCAGACGATATACCAGCGTGTTACGATGCACATACAGCTGCCTGGATGTTTCAGAGACATTCAGGTTATTTTCAAAGAATTTGTTAATGGTTGTCAGCGTTTCCTCATCAAAGGTATCCGGCAGCTGTTCGCCGAATACTTCTTTCATGAACATCTGACACAGCGGAATCGGCAACTGGTAAATCAGACGACCGATACCCAGGTTATTATATGGAACGATTATCTTATCCGCATAGAAGATCTTTCCTACTTCCAGTGCCATCTTTGCTTCTTTATAAGAACGAGAAACATCCTTGATCTCATGGATGATATTTCCGTAAGATACGCGAACCTGTGACATGGCTTCTACATTCAGCATATCTACCAGCGTTTTTGCAACGTGATCCAGCTCCTCATAAGTGTCCGCTTCCTTGATCTCTTTTACAATGATAATATTTTTCTCATCGATTGCTGTGATATAATCCTTCGGTTTTGATGCGTACAGACTCTTGATCGTCTCCATCGCACTGTTGTCTTTCTCATATTTTGTCTCTACAATAAATACAACTCTTCTCGCCTCTGTATCGATCCGGAGTTTTTTCGCACGATTGTAGATATCCACCAGAAGAAGGTTATCCAGAAGCAGGTTCTGAATAAAATTATTCTTATCCAGGCGCTCCTTATAGGCAACGATCAGATTCTGAATCTCACATACAGCGATCTTTCCGATCATATATGCATCTTCGCTTCCGCCGCTTGTCACCAGAACATATTCCACATTCTGATCATCGTATATTTTAAAGAAATGATACGCCTGCAATACCTGACTGTCTGCCGGTGATTTCACCAATTCTCTTACATATTCCGGCTCAAATCCCTCTTCGCTGAAGGTTGAAGCCACTTTCTGTCCTTCCAGACTCAGCACACACAGATCGATTCTGGTGATTGCCCGAAGTTCATCAATTGTCTTTTGTAAAACCTGACTTGAAACCAAATGCTCACATCCTCTCATTTTTGCTTATCTGTTATCGTTTTTCTGTTGCCCGAATCTGCCGGTACTGCCAGAAATCTGCAGATATAGATTCTCGAACAGGTAACTGTTCAGTATCTTTGCAGTCACTCGAATAGTTACATAATATCGTATTTTCCATGAAATTGCAACAAATCAATGCAATAGTTTACTAAAGTAAAAAGTGCCGACTCCCGAAGGAATCGGCACCATATATATTTACTTTTGACTAGTTGGTGATTGTCAGTTCTGTTTCTTTGTCGAATACATGAACTTTTGTCATATCCAGACCGAATTTTACGGTATCACCTGTTCTGGATGTTGTATGAGGATCTACACGGGCTGTCATGTTGAAGCCTTCAACATCGAAGTACAGGAATACTTCTGCACCCAGCAGCTCGTATACGTTGATCTTAGCTTCTACTGTGCTTTCCGGGAAAGCTGTAGCATCGTCTGTTACGTCCTCCGGACGGATACCCATAACAACAGTTTTTCCATCATAGCCACCATCGATCAGAGCTTTTGCTTTGTTTTCCGGCAGTTTCAGGCTGTAGTTACCTACCTGCAAAGTAACGTCTTTTCCGTTAACTTTTACAGTTGCATCCAGGAAGTTCATCTGAGGAGATCCGATGAATCCGGCTACAAACAGGTTTCCTGGAGCGTTGTACAGGTTCTGAGGTGTATCTACCTGCTGAACAACACCATCTTTCATAACTACGATTCTGGTACCCAGTGTCATAGCTTCTGTCTGGTCATGTGTTACGTAGATGATAGTAGCACCCAGTCTCTCATGCAGTTTGGAGATCTCTGTTCTCATCTGTACACGCAGTTTAGCATCCAGGTTTGACAGAGGCTCATCCATCAGGAATACTTTAGGATCACGTACGATAGCACGTCCCATAGCTACACGCTGTCTCTGACCACCGGACAGAGCTTTCGGTTTACGGTCTAACAGTTTTTCCAGATCCAGGATCTTAGCTGCTTCTTTAACCATTTTATCGATCTGATCTTTCGGAACTTTTCTCAGTTTCAGACCAAATGCCATGTTATCATATACTGTCATATGAGGATACAGAGCGTAGTTCTGGAATACCATTGCGATATCTCTGTCTTTTGGTTCTACATCATTTACTACTTTATCACCGATCTTCAGTGTACCACCACTGATTTCTTCCAGACCAGCGATCATACGAAGTGTAGTAGATTTACCACATCCAGATGGTCCTACGAAGATGATGAACTCTTTGTCAGCGATTTCCAGGTTGAAATCTTTAACAGCTTCAAATCCGTTCGGATATGTCTTGTTAATGTGCTGTAATGATAAACTTGCCATAATTAATTCCTCCTACTAGTCAAATTAAGTAATGTTCGTTTTTTCAAGGCACCTTGCCTTGCGACTGTACTTAGTATATCGGATAGACCCCTTTTTGACCATAACCGAATTATACAAAGTTTCTACCATGACCTTGTAACAAATGTGTGTTGATTTTTGGGATTCCGCTCCTTTATGGCATTTTGACCAATTTTTTCATCCTTTCATGGTCACTTTGACGAACCGTTTTTTGATTATACTTTTTTAATACTTTCATCCCCCTTTTTCCTTGCTTTTTAGTATTGAATTCGCTATACTGATGACAATCATTGCGTATATCGCTATTAAGAAAAACTGTAACTGAGAAAGTACTGAACAGTTACGGAAAACCGAAGAAAAGAGGCAATTTGCTATGAACAACATCTTTAATCCGGACAACAAGTTTTTCTCCTTCATGGGCAGGGTCGCTGATCTCATGATCTTGAATCTCTTATGTATTGTCTGCTGTATCCCGGTGGTTACTGCGGGACCGGCGATCGCGGCCATGTATTACATCACGTTGAAGATGGCACGCAACGAAGAATCTTATGTGGTAAAAGGATTCTTCCATTCCTTTAAGCAGAACCTGAAACAGGGAATTGTCATTCAGATCATTATGCTGCTGCTTGGTATCGTCCTGGCATTCGATCTGTACTTCTGCCGGATGATGTCCGGTCAGGGAGCTGTATATCGGATCTTTTCCTATATATTTGTAGCAGCACTGTTTGTCTACACCATGCTGTTTTTATGGATCTACCCGGTACTTGCAAAGTTCTTCAACACTACCAAAAATCTGTTTCGCAATTCCATTCTGATGTCCATCCGCCATCTTCCGTATACCATACTGATGATGGTGATCACTGCGGCACCTGTATTGCTTGGAATCTTTGTTGCACAGGCCTTTCCATTCATGATCCTGTTCTACATCATGCTAGGATTCGCCACCGTGGCATATATCAACTCCCGCTTCTTTGTAAAACTCTTCGACAACTACATTCCTGAGGATGCCGGAAAAGATACCGAAGAAAACGGCGAAGAAAAAGCCATCGACACCAGCATATTCTCCAACCTGCACCCGACAGAACTGCCGGTGGAAGACGCAAAGGAGAACGAGGACGAAACTCACTAATCTCAAAACCGCAAAAAAAACGTGCGACCGGTAATTATTTACGATTTACCGATCACACGTTTTTTTATTAGACTATACATTTTAACATTCCACTCATCATTCACCTCTCCAATAAACAAGAGTGAGATGCTCCCACTATCTGGATCCGGTGCATCGTTTCGTAAATAACTGTATCATCCACACAGGATACAGATTCGAGTGTGCAGTTCAAAAAAACGTAGACGTAGCGGGCTACGCTGAGGCTTTTTAAGCTGTGCAATCGAATTCGCAGACAAGTGAATGATACAGTTATTTTGAAAACGATGTACTAGAGCGTGTCTGAAAAAGGCTTTTCGTGAGCTGCGAGTCCCAGTTTGTGGGAGATTTTATCCGAATAAGGGCGGCGT
>PPYE01597814.1_pt1 | contig 11877 bp, 9 predicted proteins | sample 1559881 | NCBI WGS metagenome assembly PPYE01 (sample SAMN08240022, study PRJNA423297) | Human gut metagenome, whole genome shotgun sequencing project.
TCATGGGCCTTGTGGACGGCGAGCTGGTGGTGAACCCCACCGAAAAGCAGCGTGAAGCAAGCGACCTGCAGCTTACCGTTGCCGCAAGCGCCGAAAAGATCGTCATGATCGAGGCCGGCGCCAACGAGGTGGACGAAGCCACCATGCTGAAAGCCATCAAGACCGGCGACGCCGAGATCCAGAAGATTATCACCTTCATCAACGGCATCGTGGCTGAGATCGGCAAACCCAAAATCGAGTTCCAGTCCATGGAGTTGGACCACGACCTGCTGGAGGAAGTGAAGCGGGATTATCTGGACGCTTTCAAGGCGGCCATGGACACCGACGACAAGACCGTGCGCGACGCGCGGCTGCTCCCCATCCGCAACGAGCTGGAGGAGAAATACGCCGAGCAGTGGGGCGCTGCGACCATTGAGGAACTGATGTACAAGATGCAGAAGTTCGTGGTGCGCCGCTGGCTGCTGGACGAGGGTAAGCGCGTGGACGGCCGCGGCATCAACGAGATCCGCCCGCTGGCCGCCGAAGTGGGCTTGCTGCCCCGCGTACACGGCTCCGGCATGTTCACCCGCGGTCAGACGCAGGTGCTGACGGCTGTCACGCTGTCCGGCCTGCGGGACGCGCAGATCATGGACGACATTTCCCTGGAGCCCACGAAGCGGTATATGCACCACTATAATTTCCCGCCCTATTCCGTGGGCGAGGCGCGTGCGCCCCGCAGCCCGGGCCGCCGCGAGATCGGCCACGGCGCTCTTGCCGAGCGCGCCCTGCTGCCCGTGCTGCCCAGTGTTGAGGAGTTCCCGTACGCCATCCGCGGCGTGTCCGAGGTGCTCAGCTCCAACGGCTCCACCAGCCAGGCGTCCATCTGCGGCTCCACGCTGGCGCTGATGGACGCGGGTGTTCCCATCAAAAAACCCGTCGCGGGCATCTCCTGCGGCCTCATCACCGAGGGCGACCGCTGGATGACCATGCTGGACATTCAGGGTGTGGAGGACTTCCACGGCGATATGGACTTCAAGGTGGGCGGCACACGCGACGGCATTACGGCCATCCAGATGGATATGAAGGTAGACGGGCTGACTTACGAGATCATCGAGGAAGCCTTTGAGAAATGCCGCAAGGCGCGCCTGTATATCCTGGACGAGATCATGGCCCCGGTCATCGCCGAGCCGCGCGCGGAGCTTTCCAAGTACGCGCCCAAGATGCTGTCCATGAAGATCGATGTGGATAAGATCCGCGACGTCATCGGCAAGGGCGGCAAGGTCATTCAGGAGATCTGCGCCAACTGCAACGCGAAGATCGACATCGAGGAAGACGGCAGCGTATTCATCTCCGCCATCGACATCGCGGACGCGGAGCGCGCCATGCACACCATCAAGACCATTGTGGAGGACCCGGAGATCGGCGCCATCTATAAGGGCAAGGTCACCCGTCTGATGACGTTCGGCGCGTTCGTAGAGATCGCCCCGGGCAAAGAGGGCCTGGTGCATATCTCCAAGCTGGACACCAAGCGCGTGGAGAAGGTGGAAGATGTCGTGGCTGTGGGCGACGAGCTTCTGGTAAAGGTCACCGAGATCGACCAGCAGGGACGCATCAATCTGTCCCGCAAGGACGCGCTGGCGGACTTGGCTGCAAAGCAGAAGTAAGGAAAATCCACGCTGCCCGGGCCGATTCGGCCGCGTGCGCTGCCGAAGCGCACGGTACGGCAGCCACGGAACCAGGCGGCAAAGCAGAATAGAAACGCCAAAAGGCGGCGCAGCGGTTTTGCTGCGCCGCCTTTTGGCTTGTCGAAAAAGCTGCGCTTTCCCGCTAGGCTGCCTGCGGACAGGGCCTTTGGCCCCGTTCGCTGCGCACGGCGGTTTTCGGCGGTCGCTTCGCTCTACACGCCTCGGCACTGGCCCTGCGGGACGTCGCGGGGTTATTTTAAATAAAAAAGGGGCATCTGCGCGCTAAGAGCCGCGCTTTCAGCGCGGTTGTTCGCAAGGGAGGCTTCGCACCGCTCCGGCACGCGCCTGCGGGCGCAGTCACCACCCCTTTTTCAGGCTGCCCGCAGCCGGGACGACCAAACAAATTTTTGCATTTCTGACGGTTATTTGTTACAATGGGTTCAGTTTTATAGCTGCGGCGGAAAAGATCTGCTCTGCCGCACAGAAGGGGAGAGGGAACGTGGCAATTGAAAAGGTACGGGAATATTTTGAAAGTTTCGGCGCCGCTGCGCGCATCCGGGAATTTGATGTATCCAGCGCCACGGTGGAATTGGCCGCGCAGGCGCTGGGCTGCGCACCCGAGCGCATCGCAAAAACGCTGTCGTTCCTGGTGGACGGCGGTTGTGCGCTGGTGGTGGCGGCGGGCGACGCCAAGGTGGACAATCCACGCTTCAAGGCGCAGTTTCACACCAAGGCAAAGATGCTCACCCCCGGCGAAGTGGAGGCGATGGTGGGCCACGCTGTGGGCGGCGTATGCCCCTTTGCTGTCAACCCGGGCGTAAAAATATATCTGGATGCTTCTCTGCGGCGGTTTGAAACAGTGTTCCCCGCCTGCGGCAGCAGCAACAGTGCCATTGAACTGACCATCTCGGAGCTGGAACAGTATTCCCGTTTCGATGCATGGGTGGATGTCTGCAAGGGATGGCGGGCGGAAGGGGAAGGCTGAAAGGCCTTTTTCGAAGAAAGAGCGTGTGCCCACAGGGACGCTGGAAAGCAGGAGGAAGCCATGGACGAAGCGGGTGAAAAACTCAAACGGGCGTTTACAGGCGCGTTTGCGCTGCTGTTCGCCGTCATCGTGCTGTGTGCGGTTTTCTGCAACCAGAACGTGTTCGGCACGCAAAGCCCGCGGAGCCTGCTGGCCGGGGGGCTGGCGCTGGCTGTGGGTGTGCTGTGCGCCGCGTGGCTGCTGCGCCTGCTGCCCGCCCCGGGCAAAAGGCTGCGCCGGACGCTGCTGGCGGCGTTTTTCACGCTGTGCTTTTTGGCGCAGGCCCATGTGGGCAGGGCGCTGGTGGTGGGTGCTACCGGAGACTGGGATTTCGGCATCGTGCTGCGCGCCGCGCTGGACTTTGCGGCAGACGGTGCGCAGGGCGGTATTTATTTCAACAATTTCCCCAACAACCAGCCGCTCATGCTGCTGTTGGCGGGGTTGTTCCGTCTGCTGCGGGTCTGTGGTGTGACGGAGGAGTATGAGCTGCTGGTTTGGGGCATGCGCTTCGGCGCGGTGCTGCTGCAGCTTGCACTGTTCTTTCTGTACCTATGCGCCGCGCGTCTGCTGGGCCGTCGGGCCGGCGCGCTGGCGCTGCTGCTGGGTGCGGCCACAGCGCCGTTTTTGCTGTATGCACCCGTCTATTATACGGATACCGTCACCGCGCCCATTCCCATTGCCATATTGTACTGCTGGCTGCGCCTGCGCGCGGCCCGACGGGAGGGGCGGCCGGGCCGGGGCCCGCTGGCGGCTGTTTTTGTGCTGGGCGTTTTGGGGACGCTGCTTAAAGTGACCGTCGTTATCATGGTCATCGCCGTGGTGCTGGATTGGATGATCTCGTTCCCAAAGCTGCGGGAGCGGCTGGCAGCGCTGGCTTTGTTGGCCGCCGTGGTGGCGGGCGTGAATGCGGGCAGCTTTGCGGCCGCGCACAGCGGTGCGTTCCGTAAGGCGCAGCCGGGGGATGAGATACCCAAAACGCATTGGATAATGATGGGCCTCGCGGGAAACGGCGGGTACAACAATGAGGATTATGTGTTGACATTTTCTGCGCCGGACGGTGAGACGCGCAAGGCGCTTATCCGGGACGAGATCGCCGCGCGCCTGAAGGAGATGGGGCCCGCGGGTCTGGTGCGGCACGCACTGGATAAGATCGGTTATACGTGGGGCGAGGGCACCTATTATCTGCCGCATAAATTGGCCATGGGACCGACCCAGCCGCATAGCTTCTGGGCGGAAATTTTTTTTGAAGGCAGGGCGCACTTTTCGCTGTTCCTGCGCTATGCCAACGGATTGATGCTCTGCATGCTGCTGTATCTTTTGGCCGGCGCGCTGCAAAAGCAGAGCCGAGACGTGCTGTTTGCCGCGCGGCTCTCAGTCTGCGGGCTGTTTTTCTTTCTGTTGATATGGGAGGCGCGCAGCCGTTATCTGGTCAATTATGTGCCGGTGCTGCTCCTGCTGTTTGCTGCGGCCGCGTGGGGAATGGCCGGTCGCCTGCCTGGGCGGGGCTGCAAACAGCGCGGTACAGGCGGTGAAAGTATGCCCGGATGAAGCATCCGTGTTTGGCCGGAGCAAAGGCAAACGCCCCGCGCCGGGGTATCCCGGGGCGGGGCGTTTTTTCAAAAAGTTCCTCGCGCATATGCGCGGCCGTGTCAGCCATGCTCCGGCACGCCGTAATGCTCCTGCTTGTCCGCATACATGCTCTCGTCGGCAGCGCGCACCAGCTCGTCAAGATCTTCCCGGGCGCAGGCGTGCCAGGCTCCGCCCAACGAAACGCCGTAGTCTGTTTCACTGGCAAGGCGGTCGCGGGCTTTCGCGAGCATTGTCTCGAACCGGGCCTGCGTCACACCCGGGCACAGCACGACGAATTCATCACCGCTCATGCGGTAGATGTGCGCGCCGGGGAAGCAGGCGCGCAGTACATCCGCCGTCTGCATGATAACGGCGTCGCCCCGGCTGTGGCCGCAGCGGTCGTTGATCTGCTTGAGGCTGTTGATGTCGCAGAATACCGCGCCGATGGGGCCGGCGGGAATGGGACCGGCCAGAAAACGCTGGTATTGCAGACGGTTTTCCAGCCCGGTGAGCGCGTCGTGACGGTTTTGGTATTCCAGACGGGACTGCAGGCGCCGGCGCGACAGTTCGGAACCGACAAAGTAGGCCAGCGATTCCAGCACGCGTGTATCGTCAATGCCGGAGGCGGCATTTGCAACGCCCAACAGGCCGCGGCCGAACGTGTGCGGCAGCGGCGCAAATAGCAGGGCGCTGACCCCGGCATCCTGCATCTGTGCCGCGACCTGACGGTATTCAGGGCCCAGCCGCTCCGCAAGGATACATTGTGCCTGAGGCGATTCAAGCAATCGGTTGAGCAGCGATCCGTTGGACAGAGAGATCGAAGGAAACTCCAGAGGTTCCGCGTCGGCGGCCGTCCACAGCTGGGTGCAGTGCACGCTTCTGCCGGAAGCATGCAGCTCCAGCAGGAACGCGTGAGATGCCTGATAGAAACCGCCGACACAGGACAGCACGGCCTGCGCGGCCTCGCGGGAGGATGCCGCGTCCATCAGGCGGCGGATGCATTCCACCAATGTTCGCTCGGTCTCCAGCTTGCGGGCGGTGTCCCGGCTCAGCAGCTCCTGTTCGGTGATATCCACCGCGATCTCCAGCCGCGCCGGACGTCCGTCCCAATCAATCAGTTTGTCTTTCAAAAGAAAATGCCGCCCCATGGAAGGGTTGTTGAATTCCCAAACGTAAAATTTGTCCGGTGTGAGCCGGGCATTGGTGCAGTAAGGACAAGGGGCGGGCTGGCCCTGCAGCAGTGCATAGCATGGCTTGCCCTTGTAATCCCGGGTGGGGAGCAGAGAACGGCAGCGGCGGTTGGCGTAAAGCAATTCATATGTATTCGGGTCGCTCACATAAACGATCTCATCCAACGCATCCAGCAGGTCCTGTGGGCCCATTGCCGCAGCACTCCTTTCCAGAACTTTCTTCTTAAGCATAGCATGAATTCGTTTTGATATCAATATGCATTCGGATAATTTGAAGTGATTACGATATACTTTTGATATCACTTTGAATGGAGGCTGTGCCGTGGGAAACTATTATGCACCGTTTTCCCTGCGCATTTCTGAGACTTTGATCACAAAGCTGAAAATCATTGCGATAGAGAACAAGCGCTCTACCAATAAAGAGATGGAGTATGCGTTGGAAAAATATGTGAATGAGTATGAAAAGGCGCATGGGGAAGTTCCTGTGTAAGGATACGCCAAGGCCCCGGTGCACGGACTGTTTCGCTGTCCGTGCATCGGGGCCGTTTATTTTGCAGCATTATAGAGCTGTTCATAAATAAAACCGCGCGTTGAAAACAATCGGCGCTTTGTTCCGGTACATCCCACAAAACGTGTGTTAGGCCGCAAGGAACGGCGGTCCCAACTGGGAGATACCGCGGCGAACGGAACGGGCCGCTTATAGCCGGAGCACCGCCCGCGTTTTCTGCACCGCTTTGTTTGCCGGCAGGGACGGCGTGCGTACAGACAGCGGTCACACCGAATGTTTTGCGGGACGCAGCATCGTAAAGCAAAGCATCGCCGCGCCCACTCCCAGCACCAGGTCCCCGATGCTGGCAAAGCCCAGCAGGCGCCCGAACGGCTCCAGCGCCAGAACATCGCCCAGAAAAACAAGACGCGTGCTGTCTGTGACAGGCGCGTAGGCAAAGATCTCACCAGAAGCGAGCTGCGCGGCCAGGCGGGTGCCTGCGGCCGACTCCAGCACGTGCGCGGAGACAGGCATTGCGCCGCCGTTCAGCGCAATAACGGCAAAATTCATCCCGGCTCCGGTGCCGAACACAAAACTCCAAACGCCGCGGCGCAGATTGGCCGCCACAAAAATAAACAGCAGGCCATAATGCAGCAGACATACGGCCAGGGGCGCATAAGACGCAAACGCGGGGAACAGACGCGCTGCATACGGCCCCGCAGCCTTGCACAGATAGGCGGCCACCGGAAGCCACAGCAGCGCGATATTGTGCTGTGCCATCGCGCGCAGGCTGCCGCCGCAGGCAAGGCCCACGGCCAGCCCGCACAGAATGAATGCCAGCAGCACCAAGCCGTGCGCCTCCTTTCGTGAACAGCCCGCGGGCTACAACAGGCTTTCTTCAGGCTCGTGTGCGGCGTCCAGCTCTGGAGCCAGAGAAATGAATACCTCCACGACCTTGGGGTCGAGCTGTGAACCGGCCACCTCCTGCATCACAGCCAGCGCCTGTTCGCGGGACATACCGTTGCGGTAGGGCCTGTCCGACGTCATGGCGTCAAAAGTATCTGCAACGGCAAGGATAGCCGCAGAGAGCGGCAGCTCGCCGGGAGCGGGACCTTCGGCGGGATAGCCCTTGGCGTCGTAACGGTGATGATGATACAGCACCGCGTCGTTTACCGTGTCGGAAAAACGGATGCTGTCGATGATCTTACGCCCCATCACAGGATGCTGCTGGATCAGTTCGAATTCCTCGGCTGTAAGAGCGGCGGGCTTGTTGAGCACGGCGTCGTCGATGCCGATTTTGCCCACGTCGTGCAGCAGAGCGGCCGTCTTGACGTCGGCCACGAAGCTGGGAGATTTGTGCATGGCGCGGGCAATGGCCTCGCTGTAATACGCTACGCGTCGGGAATGGCCCTGGGTGTAATGATCTTTGGCGTCCACGGCCATGCTCAGGGCGGCGATGGTGCGCATATGCATGGATTTGCTGTCCAGATACAGCTTGAAGGAATAGCGTGCCAGCATGAGCGGCGCCATGAACAGCACGATGTAAAAGTAGCTGTTGGGCATGTTGATGACGATGCCCAGCAGCAGTCCCAGCGGAACGGTGGCGATGATGTTGGGCAGCAGGCCGCCGATATTCTGGCGCATCAGCGTGCCGAACTGGCCCATGCCGCCTACCTGGTAATACAGGATGAACAGCGTCAGGTTGACAAGGATGCACAGTGCGGCGAACAGCAGGGAAAGCCCAAGGGCGGGCAGAGAGGCCAGGTTATCCGGCATGCCCGCCAACAGAAGCGGCAGCCCGCCCGCGCTGATGGAAACAAGGATGTTCCCGGTGTTGAACAGCTCCTTGCGGGGCTCACGGGCCAATGGCCAGTAATAATGCTTGGTGGCGGGGTTTTGCATCACGGTGAAAAGCGTCGATACCCCGAACAGAACCACCGCCAGCGGCGCTCCGCCCGTTATGGCGCAGGCCAGTACGGGCACGAAGCTGATCTCCAGCGTTTTGTCTTCCGCGAAATAAATGGGCAGCATCCGGCACACCACCATCAGCAGCACCATCATCAGGCTGTAGCTCCAGATATCCCCGCGGCTGCTGCCCGGCAGATAATAAGGATATACCTCCCAAAGGGAAAGCAAAAAAACCGACAGCCCCGCAATGGAGACGGCGGTCGTATATACCCGCAGCTTTTTTTCGTCCATAGCCGTTTTCCTCCCGGCGCAGGTCTGCGCCACACACAGCCCGGCGCAAAATGCGCCGTTTTTTGACGCCGCAGGGCGGCGCCGCAGATTCCCATATACCTTATATAAATATATCCCAGATGACGCACACAAGCGCCGTAAATTCCAAAAAACAGGGCGGCCGGCAGGGCTCCGGGAAACAGGCCGTGTCCGGCCCGTTCAAGTACTTATCTTACGCAGAAGAAAGCGCCGCTGGCGAGAACCAAAGAGCACAGAGAAGCCAGAGCAAACAGGATCTTTTTCATAACAGATATAGCCTCCTTACGGTACTCTGCCCTCCGCTATCCGGGCATGCTATATCCGCTCCGCTGTGCCGGCCCGCCCCTGTTTACCAAAGGAAAGCGGCCCCGTTTTACCCCGCCGTGCGGGGCAGAACGGAAAGCCTGCGGTTTACCGCGCTCAATACGCTGTGTACCGCAGCATTGTCGGGGTCTTCATTTAAAAATGCGCTGCCAAGCAGGCGTTGGCCATCCCGCAGGCTGTACACCTGCGCCACCACGATACCCTGTCCCGCCAGCGTCACCGCATCCACGCTGGCCAATTCGAAGCAGGTTTCACCCGCCGCGCGGTTCACTGCCGCAAGCGCGGCCTCGGAAACGCACCGTCGCCGGGCAAAAGGCGTATTCGCGCTTTCGCCGTGGCCGGTATACGTGTCGCAGCCGCGCGCCAGCGTTACCGAAGCAGACACACGCCCGCCCGCGCTTTTGATCTCCAGCCCCGTATGGGCAAGACGGAAATCCCCCCGGGGGGCAAGCCCCTCGGAGAGCTGTGCAACGCTGATGATGCGGTGGTCCACCTGTACGCCGAACTGCGCCGTCAAAGCAGACTGGATATCGCGTACCAGCGATTTCGAACTTTTTTCGGGCCCGGCGAGCACGTGGATCTCGCACGGCATGCCGTTTTCGGCAAATACCACCTGGGCCGCCTGCACGCCTTCCAGGCGGCAGATCAGCTCCTGCCAGAGCGTTTCAGTACCGGACATCCACAGCTTCCCTCCATCCACAGCCGCGGGGCGGCTGGATCAATACGCCGAATTTAATACCATCATAGCGCATGAACGGCACCCTTGTCAACGAATGCATGGTCAAAAAGGGCATTTCAAAAAAAATACTTTTTGAATGGTGTGTTTAACAGGATTTAAGCTTGATATAGTCAGGAAATTTTTTCCTTTGCTGTTTTAGCCCGGCTTTCAGAGGCCGCGTGGGGGCAGTTTGTGTTTTGCGGCATGCCCAGGGCTTAGCGCCGGATCCGCAATGTATATCCAATCTGCCTAAAAGTGCTTTCGCGGCCGGAAGATGTTTTGAGCGATTTTCTGAATGTTGTGAAAAAAGTGTGTTTGAAGAGTTACAATTCGTTGAAATGCACAAAAAACATCTTGTCCTTTACGCAAAAAATGCTATAATCAGACACAGCCTTTACAAATGCCCTTGCGCAGCACTCTGCGGCGCGGGCAGAGAGGCTGTATAAAGAATCGAAAAAATGGAGGTTTTCACTATGAAAAAAGTTCTTGTTCTTGCTGTTGCGGCGCTGATGGCGCTGTCTCTGGTTGCCTGCGGCACCGACTCTTCCTCTTCCAGCGCTCCGGCTTCCACAGCTCCGTCCAGCACGTCTGTGTCTGAGCCGGCCAGCACCAGCGTTTCCGAGCCGGCCAGCACCTCTGCGTCTGCCAGCACTTCCGAGTCTGCCAGCGTTTCTGAGAGCGCCAGCACCAGCGAAAGCGCCAGCGCTTCCACGGCTGCGTAATTGCTTTTTTGCACGCGGTGAGCCCGCGGGCGTTCCCTTTGGGGAAACCGCCCGCGGGCTTTTTGTGTTATGAGTGTACGCACATTGAGGACAGAGAAACGCTTTTTTTCAAAAAAATGTATCCGTTGGCAACATTTGTCGCCGCATGGCAACAAAAATCCATGCAGTAAAATTGACAAACCATAGAAAACTTGTTAAAATGATGATTCAGAGAATGTTAAACGATGGTGTTTAAACGTTGTTTTTAGACACCATTTTTTGTTTATATTCTTTTTTCTCCTGCGGGCGCGGCAAAAAGCTGTTTTTTGCGGTGTGCGCGCGCAAAATACAGTTTGCTCCGGCGGCTCTCGCGCGGGCCGGGCGGAACGTTATTTCTTTAAAGGAGTTGGCAAAATGGCGAAATATATCGCAAAGCGCGTTGCGTTGGCATTGGTGACGCTGGTCATCGTGTCGATGCTCACCTTCTTCCTCATGTTCCTGGTTCCGGGCGGGCCGTTCCTGTCCGAAAAATCGCCGTCCCCGGCGGTGCTTGCGGCCATGGAGGAAAAGTACGGCCTGGATAAACCGGTGATCGTGCAGTACAAGAACTATATGCTCAACCTGCTGCAGGGCGAGCTGGGCCCGTCCATCAAGCAGCGCGGCCGCACGGTCGCCCAGATCATCGGTTCCCGGTTCCCGGTTTCGGCGCGCATCGGCGGCATCGCGCTGGCCATTGCCGTCGTCGTGGGCGTGGTGCTGGGCAGTGTGGCGGCGCTCAACCGCGGCAAGTGGATCGACAACGTCATTATTGTTATTGCCACCTGCGGCATCGCGGTGCCGAGCTTTGTTGTATGTACCATATTATTGTATATATTCAGCCTGAAGCTGGGGTGGCTGCCGTCCTACGGCCTTACGGGCTGGAAAAACTATATTATGCCGGTCATCGCTCTGGGCTTCTACCCCACGGCGTACATCTGCCGCCTGATGCGCTCTTCCATGCTGGATGTGCTGGGGCAGGATTACATGCGCACCGCCCGCGCCAAGGGTCTTTCCCAGGGCAAGAGCCTGTTTAAGCATGCGCTGCGCAATGCCATTCTGCCTGTCGTCACTTATCTGGGGCCGGCTTTGGCCTATACGCTCACGGGCAGCCTGATCGTTGAAAAGATCTTTACGATCCCGGGCCTGGGCGACAGCTTCGTCAGCTCCATCACCGGCCGCGATTATATGGTCATCATGGGAACCACGATCTTCCTGGCCACGCTCATCATCACGATGAACGTGATCGTGGACATCGTGTACAAGATCATCGATCCGCGGATCAAGCTGAAATAAGCGGGAGGAGAGCGAAGGAATGGAAAACAAAAAACAGATCTTGAGCATGCAGCTCAACGTCGACGACTTTGCGCCCGCCAGCGATTCCGAAAAGGAAAGCCTGTCCGTCATGCGCGAAAGCGTCAGCTTCTGGAAGGACGGTCTGCGCCGTCTGCGGAAAAACCCCATCGCCATGGTGAGCCTTGCGGTGCTGATCATCGTGCTGATCCTGGCGTTTATCGTGCCGGCGTTTTACCCTTACGATTACGCCACTCAGATCCGCGGCAGCGAGAACCTGGGCCCCATGCAGTATTCCGAGGCGGAGCAGGCCGCCATGGCCGCGGGCGAAAAGGTGTTTCCCCACATTCTGGGCACGGACTCCCTGGGGCGCGACTATGCCGTCCGCGTTATGATGGGCACCCGTGTTTCCCTGTCTGTTGGCCTGCTGGCCAGCGTGCTGGTGCTGCTCATCGGCTCGGTCTACGGCTCTGTTGCCGGCTTTTTGGGCGGCAAGGTAGACCTGTTCATGATGCGTATCGTGGACATCATCTACACCGTGCCGGACCTGCTCATCATCATCCTGCTGGCCTCTACGCTGAAATACCCGCTGCAGTCTCTGGCGGAAAAGCCGGGCTTCGGCTGGATCAACATCATTGGCGTGCCGCTCATCAG
>PPYE01171248.1_pt1 | contig 11876 bp, 10 predicted proteins | sample 1559881 | NCBI WGS metagenome assembly PPYE01 (sample SAMN08240022, study PRJNA423297) | Human gut metagenome, whole genome shotgun sequencing project.
GGATTTTTCCTCAACAACCCCCATGAGCAGATTGTGTGTCAGCATAAACAGATAATTTTCAATCTGTTCCCGGCTCAATGCATGATATGCGTTCATGATAAACGGCTTATTTTCAAGAACCGCTTCAAATATCTGTTTTAATCCTTCATGCCATGTGTCATACGTCTTTTTCCCCTGCAATGCCCTCGTTGCATCTTCCATGCAGGACCATTCTACCAAATCATAAATGTCCTTAAAATGATAATAAAATGCCATGCGGCTGATTCCGCAGTCGTCCGTCAAATCGCTGATTGTTATTTTATCCAGCGGCTTCTTTAAAAGCATCTGCTTGAGTGAATTTTCCAATGCACGTTTGGTTGTGTTTGACATAGCTGCTCCTTTTTGTAATTTCAAAAAATATTATCCGGCAGGCAGTTCAGATACATATATATGGCATCTGTATTATTCTCTAATACATTCATTAATTTATCAGAAGGTTTTGCATAAATTGTTCTATAATCTGCCTCGCCCATATTTGTCCGTACAACAAAAGCTAATTTTTCCGTTTGCAAATCAAATTGCGCGTCTACTCCCTTTTTGTTTCCTCTTGCGTCCAGCCGAATCCATTTATCCATTGACTTTATATAAACGGCATTTAACGCATGAATACAAAAACCGGTATCCGGTGTATCTCCTAATGTAAGACGCTGATAACAAATTCCTGCTGGTATTCCGCAGGCTCTTAACAATGCCGCTAAAAGATTTGACTTCGCCCAGCATATGCCAACACCCTGTTCCAGCACTTCCGTTGCAGATTTTGTCACCCTTTTATCCTGTATATCCCATGAATGTTTTATCTCATCACGTACAAATTCATATACTGCCTTAATCAAAGAAATCTCATTTGTGTATTTCTGTTTAAATTCATTTGCTTTTGATACGATTCTTACATCATTTCCATTGATATATTTTGAAAATGTCAAATAATCATTCATGCTATCATTTAATAACAACTTTTCCACTGTTTTCTCCATAAATTATAGTTCTGTATATTATTTTTAACACCAAGATACGCCTTTTGCGACTGTCAGGTATTCTTCCTTATTCTTTTGTCCGGCACAACTCACTGTTTACACTCATTATAACAGAACTCCCCACAAAAATCACCCGCATTTTCACCATAAAAAACGACTTTTAAACCTCATCCTCACCCTTGCCAAAGCGTAAAAAACATCCCGCATACACCCACCGGATATTTCCCCCGGCAGGCGCATACAGGCTGCTTTGCCACTTATTTACTTTGCCGCCAGCTCTAACATTCTCTTTAACGGCTTTGCGGCTGCCTCCAATACATCCTGCGGAACTTCAACGTATGGCTGCATTTTTTCAAGTGCTTCTTCGACACGCTCTAATGTCACTTTCTTCATATTCGGACAGAACTGTCTGTGTCCGACTGAATAAAATTTCTTTTCAGGGTTCTTCTGCTGTAACTCAAAGAACACACCCATTTCCGTGCAGATAATAAAACGGTCGGCAACACTCTTTGTCGCGTAATCAATAATTTCTGATGTACTGCCTACAAAATCCGAAAGTTCGATAACATCTTCCGTACATTCCGGGTGCGTAAGCACCAGTGCTTCCGGATGTGCTTCCTTTGCTGCCTTTACATTTTCTGCATGAATACTCTTATGTACATGACAAAAACCGTCATGGAAGATAAAATGCTTTTCCGGCAGCTGTTTTGCCACATATCTGCCTAAATTGTTATCCGGCACAAAAAAGATATTCTGCTCTGGAAGATTTTTTACAACCTTCACGGCATTGGATGATGTCACACAGACATCGGACACTGCCTTAATTTCTGCGGTTGAATTGACATAACAGACTACGGCAACGTCAGGATTTTCTTTTCTGACCTGTTCTATCTGTTCTACCGTAACCATATGTGCCATTGGGCAGTCTGCGTGGGCATCTGCCATTACCACGTTCTTTTCCGGATTTAAGATTTTGGCACTTTCGCCCATGAAGGATACACCGCAGAACAAAATATTCTGCTGTGTAACCTGTGTGGCAACCTTACTTAAATAAAACGAATCTCCTACATAATCCGCAATTTCCTGTACGGCACCGTCCACATAATAATGGGCCAGAATGACAACATCTTTTTCCTTTTGCATTTTCTTTATTTTTTCAATTCTGTTTTCCATGAGTTTTTCTGCGGCTCCTTAGCGGTTAAATAACTGTGTTGATAAATATCTGTCACCTGAATCCGGTAATAGTGCAACGATTGTCTTGCCCTTATTTTCCGGTCTTGCGGCTAAAATAGAAGCCGCCTTTAAAGCGGCACCGGATGAAATACCGACAAGAATACCTTCGCTGACTGCAAATCTTCTGCCCTCATCAAACGCATCTTCGTTTTCGATTGTGATGATTTCATCATATACATCTGTGTTTAACACTTCCGGAACAAAGCCTGCGCCGATTCCCTGAATCTTGTGAGGACCTGCTGTACCTGTTGAAAGTACCGGGCTGGATGCCGGTTCTACAGCAACAATCTTTACATCAGGATTCTGTGATTTTAAGTATTCGCCGACACCTGTGATTGTTCCGCCTGTACCGACACCTGCTACAAAAATGTCAACCTTGCCGTCTGTCTGTTCCCAGATTTCCGGTCCTGTTGTTGCCTTATGAGCCGCCGGATTTGCCTTATTGACAAACTGTCCTAAAATAACAGCACCCGGAATGGAATCTCTTAATTCTTCTGCCTTTGCGATAGCGCCCTTCATGCCCTTTGCGCCTTCTGTCAGCACAAGTTCGGCACCATAAGCCTTTAACAGGTTTCTTCTTTCTACGCTCATTGTTTCAGGCAGTGTAAGGATTGCCTTATAACCCTTTGCTGCCGCAACAGCCGCAAGACCGATACCGGTATTACCTGATGTCGGTTCAATGATTGTTGCACCCGGTTTTAAAATACCGTTCTTTTCTGCATCTTCAATCATTGCCAGTGCGATACGGTCCTTTACGGAACCTGCCGGATTCAGATATTCCAGCTTTACTAAAACATCTGCCTGCTCTGCTCCAACGTTTTTTGCATATCTTGACGCTCTTAATAACGGTGTTTTTCCAACTAATTCTAATGCGCTTTCTGTTATTTTACCCATATCAATTTCCTCTCTTTTCTTATATCATATATGTTTAGTAGGATTACTGTGAATTAATAGTACCTCGAATATATCCATTTGTCAAGGAGCAATTTCTGTTTTTTACATTTTTTCCGTATCACGCAAAAACAGGACAGCAATCGTAGGTTGATTGCTGTCCTGTTATGCTGCTTCTGTTTCAATAATTTCAAAACCAGTAATTTTTATTACTGTCTTTTACAATGTAATCATAACATAGAAATTATGCTTTTGTAATTATCTACATATAAAAATTTTCAATAATGTATATACTATTATATGCACATTTTAAAAATAAATGTCTATTTTCAAGGCTTTACCCAAACACCGCCAGCAGTTCCTCCGGTGTTGCCACAATTTCATCTGCGCCTGCTTCTTCAAGTTCGCCCGGCTTTGCAAATCCAAAACGCACGCCGACCGACTCAATCTTACACTTCTTTGCACCTTCAATATCATGCACGCGGTCGCCAATCATTACCGAATCGGCTTCAATTTCCGCCATGTCCTGCTCCGGGTGCTTTTGTGCAATGCGTCTTAACACTTCCGCAATGACATCTGCCTTGTACTTAAGTTCTCCGTTCATGCCACTGCCCACTTCAATCTCAAAATACTGTGCCAGATGAAAATGCTTTGTAATACGCAGTGCAAATTCTTCCGGCTTAGATGTTGCCAGCGCCATGACATAGCCGCGCTTCTTTAATTCCTCTAAAACTTCCGGGATTCCCGCAATCACTTCGTTTTCAAAAATTCCCGTGTCGCGGAAACGCTCTCTGTACTTAGCCACACCGATTTGCGCCTGCTCTAAGCTTAAACCGTGATAACGCTGAAAGCTGTCGATTAACGGCGGTCCGATATAACACTCCAGCTTGTCTAAATCCGGTTCGTCAATGCCCAGTGATTTCAGTGCATACTGCACACATCTAGTAATGCCAAGCTTAGAATCCGTCAGTGTTCCGTCTAAGTCAAATAATAAATACTTCTTCTGCATTTCTACTCCAATTCTTCATATCCATAAATATATCTGTCACACAATTTTTTAATTTCTTCCTGCTCCTGCGCGGATGCCGCATCATACACGGCAACCGTATAAAATCCGCCTTTTTTTGCGCCCTGCACTGCCTTTAAAATGTCTTCAAACACGATACAGTGTGCCGTATCCGTCTGACAGCGTAAAGCTGCCAGTTCATAGACATCGGGATATCCCTTGCCACGCTCTACCTCATGCGTTTCCGTAAAGCTGTCAAACAAATCATAGATGCCGTTGCGTTTTAAGCATTTTTCAAACAGCGTATGCGTAGACGAGGTTGCCACCGTCAATTTCATGCCCTGTGCCTTTAATTTTCTTAAAAATGCACCGGCTCCCGGTTTTAACGTAATCACATTATCATACTGATCCTGTGCCATTTCATGCCACTCTGCTGCAATATCCTCTGCATTTTCATTCAGATGAAAGCGTTCAATGACATATTTTGAACCAGTAATAAAATTGTGGTTACGGATTTCCTGCATATAATCTGCCGGAACGGCGATTCCACGTTTTGCAAGAAAATCAATATCAATCTTTTCCCACACCCACGTAGAATCAAGCAGTGTTCCGTCCAAATCAAAAATTGCACACCGATAATTTCCCAAATCCAGTTTCACTCTGCCATAATCCTTTCTTATTCTGAAAGCATTTTAATTCTGTTTTTGATATTGTTTACACTCATATTGTCTGTGTAACCGGTAATCAGCTCGTTATACTTCTGCGAAAGAAGCTGGTTTGCAATCGTTGTATTGTTGCTTTCATCATAACTGCGGCTGATAAAATATGCCACAATGTAAGCTGAATTGTCTGTATCTTCAATGACCATTACTTCACCGGCTTTTCTGTCCTGTGTAAATAACCAGTCTGCAAGCGATGAATTGGTTACGGAAGATTTTTTTGCACTCTTGCTTAAAGAAGCTGTTTCATCTGCATATTTTTCCTTATCTTCATCGGTTGCGGCATACTGGGTACATGCCTGTGCAAAGGAAGCTTCATCTGTTACAGCCGCCGCCATGGCATCTGCTTTCGTCTTTGCCGCCGCCAGACTTGCCGTATCACCGGCTGTTTCTGCCGTAATTGTAAATGAGCGGTAATCTACCGTATCGTAGTTATCCTTATTTTCGGCATAATAAGCCGCTACTTCATCATCGGTTGCCGCCAGTGTTGTCTGTAATTCTTCCTGATAAGCCGCCGCTTTTAAATATTTCTCTACATACGGCTTAATACTGCTTTCTGTTGCATGACTGCCAAACAGCTCCTTATAGGCTTCCCCTACACTGATACTGTTGCTGTCTGCTTCGGATGCAATATTTTCAATAAAACTGTTATAATCATCTTCCAGCGTATTATATGTAAAACCGGCATCGTCCGCTGCCTTGTTTAACGCCTTAAATTCCTTGATTTTCGTAACTGCCGTATTGGCAAAATAGTCATACCATGTGTTATCTGATGAAGCGTATTTCTGGCTTGCATCGGATTTACCTGTATCATATCCCATATAAGATGTGAAATAAGATGCGTATGTCATTGTGCCGTATAAAGAAGAATTTAACAAATCTGATTTTGCCACGCCGTAGTAAAAGTCAAATTCAATCTGGCTGACCGGTGTGTTATCGACTTCGATAAATTTCTTATGCACCTTTGTATAATTGGATACCGCAACACACACTGCTATCACGATAATTGCCGCTACCGCCGCAATGCAGGCAAATACGGCTATTTTTTTATCCTGCTCTGCCTTGCGCTGTGCTTCTTTTCGTTTCTGTACTTTCCTGTCATACTTGGTCACTACTTTTTGTTCCTGCTGGTTTTGTGGCCGGTTGTTCTTTGCCATTTTTCATGTCCTCCATTCATGCGGTCTTCTGCCGCTCTTTTCATAGTAAATTAAAAATGATATTCTTCCCGGATATCATCTAACTGCTTTATCCATAACTGCACCGCCGCATCACTTGGCATACGCAAATCACCTCTCGGCGAAACGGCGACACTGCCCACCTTTGGACCGTCCGGCAGACACGAGCGTTTAAACTGCTGTGCAAAAAAACGCCATACAAATGTCCGAAGCCACTTATAAATTACCTCCGGCGCATATTCACCGTCAAATGCAATCTTTGCAATACGGAACAGCTTCTTAGGCTGTACCCCGAAACGCAGCATATGATACAAATAAAAGTCATGTAATTCATACGGACCGACCAAATCTTCGGTCTTCTGCGCAATCGTTCCGTCTTCCTGCGGCGGAAGCAGTTCCGGACTGACCGGTGTGTCTAAAATATCAAGCAATGTATCAGACAATTCCTTATCCTTACAGTTATCCGCATAATACCGTACCAAATGACGCACAAGTGTCTTTGGAATTGAAACATTGACACCGTACATCGACATATGGTCGCCGTTATATGTTGCCCAGCCGAGTGCCAGCTCGGACATATCGCCGGTTCCGATAACCATGCCGTTTGTCTGGTTTGCAATGTCCATTAAAATCTGTGTACGCTCTCTTGCCTGTCCGTTTTCATAGGTTACATTGTGCAGGCTCTCATCGTGGCCGATATCCGCAAAATGCTGATGTACCGCCGCTTTGATATTAATTTCACGAAGTGTACAGGACAGTCTTTTCGTCAATGTCACTGCATTGCCATACGTTCTGTCTGTTGTACCGAAACACGGCATTGTCACGCACGTAATACCGCTTCTGTCCAGCCCCAGCAAATCAAATGCACGTACGGTTACAAGCAGTGCCAGTGTGGAATCCAGTCCACCGGAAATACCGATAACGGCACTCTTGCACTTTGTATGCTCCAGACGTTTTTTCAGTCCGTATGTCTGAATATCTAAAATTTCCTCACATCGGCTGTTACGTTCCGCTATATCTGACGGCACAAACGGCGCTTTGTCAAAATACCGGATTAAATCCAAATCCTCCACGACCGTTTCAAATTCCGTCACCGTATAGCCGGAACAGTCTGTATCCACCGTAAATGTAGACATTCTTCTTCTTTCAAATGCAATTCTTTCCAAATCAATATCGGCATACACATTCTGATTGGCAAATTTCTCTGCCTCTGAAAGCAGTGTGCCGTTTTCCGCTATCAGGTTGTGTCCGCTAAAGACAATATCCTGCGTGGATTCGCCCTCGCCTGCACTCGAATAAATGTAGGCACTCACCAGTCTTGCCGACTCGCCCTTTACCAGTTCCCTGCGGTAGGATGCCTTGCCAATCGTTTCATTGCTGGCAGAACAATTTACAAGCACCGTTGCGCCGTGCATGGCATGTGCCGTTACCGGCGGATTCGGTGTCCACAAATCCTCACAGATTTCTGCCGCAATTACAAAATTCTTCATATTTTTGCATACAAATAACTGATTCATGCCAAACGGAACACGCTGTCCAGATATTTCAACCGTTACACACGTTTCAAAACCCGGTGTGAACTGTCTTCTTTCATAAAATTCACCGTAGTTTGGCAGGAATTTCTTCGGCACAAGCCCCAATAATTTTCCGCCACAGAAAACTGCCGCCACATTGTAGAGTTTTCCCGCATAAGTAAACGGAAGTCCGACTACATTGACCATGCCCGGCATTTCTTTCGATGATGCAACCAGTTTTTCCAAGCCCTCTAATGCACCGTTTATCAATACTTCCTGTAAAAATAAATCATTGCAGGTATATCCCGTCAGACACATTTCCGGAAATACGGCAACCTTCGCCTTTTTTGCAAATGCCTCCTTCATGCCTTCTAATACCTGCTGTGTATTATATTCGCAGTCCGCCACCCGGATAACCGGTGTCAGCGCCGCTGCTCTTACATATCCATGCTTCATAAAGCACCTTCCTCATTTCTGCAATCCTATATTCGCTGTCTGTTCATGCCGCACAGCACTTCCTTCCGATTTCCTCCGGCACGGCGCACGACATGCTCACAGTATATCATATCTCATGCCCTGATGTCTACAAATCCGCACCGCCTGTCCAGCACCAAAACTGTTCTGACACTAAAATCACAATGATAAGTGCCATGTTCCCAACGGCAAAAGACATGAGCTTTACGAAAAACTCATGTCTTTTACAACTCGTCTATGATACTGCCTATCTTGGCATTGTCTGTTCCAGTGTGGAATCGGTCATCTGCTCCTCGGCATTTCCGCTAAACAAATCCTCCACACCGCGTCCGGCATCTTCTAAAATTGTACCGGCTTCCGTAACCGCATCCTTCACACCGGTTGCCGCATCAGTTACAATTTCTTCAATCACACCGGTTGACTCATGGTTGTTTCCTGAATCAGTATTACTCCCGGTTTCTTCATTTTTTTCATTTCCACACGCCACAAGTACGCCCATACTCAGTACAAGCAGTAACCCGACCAGTGCCAGTTTACATTTTTTCATAAGAACCTCCACACGTTAAAAGATTTCTTCTACAGTATGGACATCTTTTTGAAAATTTATACCGTTTCCTTTAAATGTCTGCTTAAATATTTGTACAAAACAAATGTCACTACGCCGTCAATCACTGATTTTATCAAATTAAACGGTGCAACTGCCAGTGCGACAAACGAAAAAAGATTGTGGATTGAACCGTTAATCTTACTGCCCATTTCAATAAATGCCGAAACCGGCATACCGTATAACTGCGAATATTTCGGCAGCAGATAAAAGGCATTTAACAGTGTTCCGCTGATAATTAAAATAACACCGCCTGCTATCAGTGATACAACCGCCATTTTTTTTCGTTTTATGTAAATGATAAATCACTGCCGCCGGTACAACATACGCACAGCCTAAGATGAAATTTGCAAAATCCCCGACAAATGCCGTGGTCGTTCCTTTCAGACACATATGCAGTAACACTTTGACGGCTTCAATAATGACACCCGCACACGGTCCTAATAAAAATGAACCGATTAAAACCGGAACTTCACTGAAATCCAGCTTATAAAATCCCGGCGCTAAAAATACCAGCGGGAAATCAAAATACATCAATACCACTGCCACCGCAGAAAGCATTGCCATAATCACCAGCTTGTTGACCTTCGTCTTTTCCGATGAAAATTTGACATGAGTTTTTTTTTCAATCAGCTTCTCACAACCAAATGCCACAAAATATGCCATCACAACCATGATTAACGATATCACAATAAAATATACGGTATCTTTCATAACCACGCTCCTACTGCTTCTACAGCCTTTTTAATTTCTTCCGGCGGAAGTACCAACGCAAAACGCACATGACCTTCGCCCTCGCTTCCGAATGCACTGCCCGGCGTGCAAAGCACCCCTGTATTTTCCAGTAAATCCATGCAGAACTTTTCTGATGAGGTATATCCCTTTGGAAGCGGCGCCCATACAAACATCGTACCTTCTGAATACGGAACCTGCCAGCCGATGCCGTTTAAACCGCCGCACAGCGCATCCCTGCGCTCTTCGTAAGCCGCACACTGCTTTCTTACTCCGTCCTGTGGACCTGTCAGTGCAGCAACAGCCGCCTTCTGCACAATAAAGCTCGTTCCGTAGTCAAACTGTGAACGGACTGTCTTAAACTTCTGAATCAGCTCTTTATTTCCCAATGCAAAGGAAATGCGGATTCCCGTCAGATTATAGGTCTTTGACAGCGAATTAAATTCAATGCCGACCTCTTTAGCTCCCGGCACGGAAAGGAATGAAAATCCCGTTCTGCCGTCATATTCAATCTCTGAATACGCATTATCATGAATAATTGCAATATTATACTTCTTTGCAAATGCAATAATCTTTTCGTAATCTGCCTTTTCAATGCAGGTGCAGGTCGGATTGAGCGGATAAGAAACCACCATCATCTTTGCTTTTTTTGCAAGTTCCTCTGGAATCTTATCCAATGCCGGTGCGTAATGGTTTGTCTTATCTAACTCATAATACGCAATCTTCGCATCGTTTAAAAAAGGACCCGCTTCAAATACCGGATAGCCGGGATTCGGCACTAACACCACATCACCGGGGTCGCACAGTGTCAGTGCGACATGGGCAAAGCCCTCCTGCGAGCCTGCCAGTGATAAAATCTCATCATCCTGCAAGGTAACACCGTAGCGGTTCTGATACCAGCCCTCTACAGCCGATAACAGCTCCCCGGTATCTCCCAGCGAATACTTGTATTCCTCCGGATTTTTTGCCGCTTCACTGACTACGTCCAATACATGCTGTGCCGGCGGAAAGTCCGGTGTTCCTACAGACATATTGTATATCTTTTTTCCACTTTCTATGAGCGCCTGTCTTTTTTCATTTAAAATGTTAAAAATATTGGGCTGAAAGCTTTCCGCTCTTTTAGAAAACTGAAATTCCATAACCTTATCTCCATTCCTACAATCATTTTCCTCAAAAACCAATTATCCAACATCAAGCAAAGCTTGATGTGTGAAAAATGCCGCACGGAAACTTTTAAAAATTTCCGTGCAGCCTGTTATTTTTTATTTTGTTTCAGGAAAATGTGTGTAATCCGTAATATCCGCAACGCTGACTTCCAGTACGCGGTGACCGTTTAACAGCTTATTCTGAATTGTGAAAAATGCAACAATCATGCGGATTTCTCCGGTCTTTGATACAACCTCATGACGATAGCAGGCATATTTTTTCTCAATAAACTGCTCTCTTAATTCTGCAATAATTTCACTGTATTCTAAATCCGGTACAAACTGTTTAAATACCAGACCATTCTTTACATCGTCTTCTGTGTAACCTAACAGCTTTGTAAATCCGTCATCGATTTTAATAATCTTACCACTGCGCATTTCTGTTGAAAACTGTGCATATGGAATTGCATGCATCTTTTTTGCTGACATAACAACCTCTTTTCTGCCGTTTGCACGGCGTTTGCTTATACTTTCAGTAACTATTTTTAGTATATCAGCCGTATGCTTATTTGACAAGTGTCTTTAAACGTTCCTGTACCTGTGCAAGCATCTGTGTATACTTTTCAAGCTTTGCTTTTTCTTCGTCAATCTTTGCCTGTGGTGCTTTGGATGTAAACTTCTCATTGTTTAACATACCGTTACATCTTGCGATTTCACCGTTTAATTTCTTTTCTTCCTTCTGTAAACGTTCAATCTCTTTGTCGATGTCTACAAGCTCTGCAAACGGAATGTAGATAACTGCATCCGGGATAACCGTTGATACGGCATCATCCGGGATTCCGCTCTTATCCTGCTGAATAACCACTTCACTGGCATAACCGAGTGTTGCAAAGAAGACTTTACCGTTTTCAAAAATATCACGAATCTTCGCATCTTCGGATACAACAAATACCTTTGCCTTACGGCTCGGTGCAACATTCATTTCCGCACGGACATTTCTGATATTACGTACTGCCTGCTTAATGGTTTCGATTGCATTTTCATCTTCCGCAAAATTAAATGCTTCTGAATATACCGGCCATGCAGAAATCATAATAGATTCTTCTTCATCCTGAATATTGCAGAAAATTTCTTCCGTAATAAACGGCATATATGGGTGAAGCAGCTTTAATGCATCAATCAGTACCTTCTTTAATGTCCAGATAGCCGCTTTCTTTGTGGTATCTTCGTCATTGTACAGACGTGGTTTTACCATTTCGATATACCAGTCGCAGAATTCTTCCCAGATAAAATCATTTAACTTTGCAACAGCAATACCGAGTTCGTATTTCTCCATATTGTCTGTTACTTCCTGAATCAAATTGTTCATC